>Ga0182749_1000094_pt1 | contig 117501 bp, 101 predicted proteins | sample eDN3rd37CKraftMG_FD_128875 | JGI IMG/M metagenome (GOLD analysis project Ga0182749, IMG submission 128875) | Enriched Miracle-Growth compost microbial communities from Emeryville, California, USA - eDNA 3rd pass 37_C Kraft MG (version 2) (version 2) ...
GTACTTGAGCTGGTTGTCGTACTTGCTGGCCACGCCGCACAGCAGGGCGTCCGCGTCGCCGCGGCGCAGCAGCATGGCGCCGATCAGGGTGTTGTGCTTGCGGATCATCGCCTTGGCGATGGCCGGCGTCACGCCGTCGCGGCCCTTGAGCTGGTAGTAGGCCGACCAGGTTTCGTTGAAGCGGCTGTCGTCCTCGGGATCGACGATCTCGATGTCCTGCCCGGCGGCCAGGCGCAGGCCGGCCTTCTCGATGCGCATCTCGATCACCGACGGACGGCCCACCAGGATGGGCCGGGCCAGTTTCTCGTCGACCACGGTCTGCACCGCGCGCAGCACGCGCTCGTCCTCGCCGTCGGCGTAGATGACCCGCTTGGGCGCCTGCTTGGCCTGCTGGAACAGCGGGCGCATCAATTGGCCGGAGTGGTAGACGAAGCTCATCAGCTTCTGCCGATAGGCCTCGATGTCCGCGATCGGGCGCGCGGCCACGCCGGAATCGGCGGCGGCCTGCGCCACGGCGGGCGCGATCTGCACAATCAGGCGCGGATCGAACGGCTTGGGAATGATGTATTCGGGGCCGAAGCGCAGTTCCTGGCCGGCGTAGGCGCGAGCCACTTCGTCGTTCTGTTCGGCCTCGGCCAGTTCGGCGATGGCCTTGACGCAGGCCAGTTTCATTTCCTCGGTGATGCGCGTGGCGCCGGCGTCCATGGCGCCGCGGAAGATGAAGGGAAAGCACAGCACATTGTTGACCTGGTTCGGATAGTCCGAACGGCCCGTCGCGATGATGCAGTCGGGACGGGCGGCCTTGGCGACCTCGGGCCGGATCTCGGGCTCGGGGTTGGCCAGGGCCAGGATCAGCGGCTGCGCGGCCATGGTCCTGACCATGTCGGCCGTCAGCACGCCGGCGGTGGAGCAACCGAGGAACACGTCGCAGCCGGCCACCACGTCGGCCAGCGTGCGGGCGTCGGTCTTCTGCGCGTAGCGGCGCTTGTTGGATTCCATGTTCTCGTCGCGGCCTTCCCAGATGACGCCGCGCGAATCGACCACGTAGATGTTCTCGCGCCTGATGCCCAGGTGGACCAGCAGGTCCAGGCAGGCGATGGCCGCGGCGCCGGCGCCGGAGCAGGCCAGCTTGACCTGGCCGACGTCCTTGCCCACGACTTTCAGGCCGTTGAGGATGGCGGCCGACGAGATGATGGCCGTGCCGTGCTGGTCGTCGTGGAAGACCGGGATCTTCATGCGCTCGCGCAGCTTCTTCTCGATGTAGAAGCACTCGGGCGCCTTGATGTCTTCCAGGTTCACGCCGCCCAGCGTCGGCTCGAGCGCGGCGATGATGTCGACCAGCTTGTCGGGATCGGTCTCGGCCAGCTCGATGTCGAAGACGTCGATGCCGGCGAATTTCTTGAACAGGCAGCCCTTGCCTTCCATGACCGGCTTGGCGGCCAGCGGGCCGATGTTGCCCAGCCCCAGCACCGCGGTGCCGTTGGTGACCACGCCCACCAGGTTGCCGCGCGAGGTGTACCTGGAGGCGGCATCGTCGCCGCCGGCATGGATCGCCATGCAGGCCGCCGCCACTCCGGGTGAATAGGCCAGGGACAGGTCGTCCTGGTTGGCCAGCGTCTTGGTGGGAGTGACGGAAATCTTTCCGGGCGTGGGATGCGCGTGGTAATCCAGCGCCAGTTTGGTGAGAGTGTCGTCCATGCGGAATTACGGCCGGTGAGAAGAAAGAAGGATATGAATCCGGGGCCGATATTTGAACAGGAAAAGCCGGCGGCAGGGAGTTTGCCCATGCTGCACCGCAAGATAGGACGCGCCGCGCCGGCCGGAACTGCGCTGCGCGGGAGTCTCCCCGCCGCCGGGCGGGGTACCCCGCGCATGGCGCGGGAAGCGCTAGCGTTCCCAGGGCGGCTGCGCGCGTTGCGCGCAGCCCAGCCGCTCGCGCAGCGCCCGGACCGGCGCCGGATCGCCGCCGGCGCGCGCCAGCATGTCGAGCGCGGCCAGCGCGATCCAGTCGGCCCCGATCTCGAAGAAGTCGCGCAGCGCGGTGCGGGTATCGCTGCGCCCGAATCCGTCGGTGCCCAGGCAGCGGTAGGGCCCCGGTACCCAGGCGCGGATCTGCTCGGCCACGGCGCGCACGTAGTCGGTGGCCGCTACCGTCGGCAGCGCCTCGTCGCCGAACTGCCGCGCGATCCAGCAGGGCGCTTCGCCGCCGTCCAGCATGGCGGCGCGTTCGCAGGCCCGGCCGTCGCGCGCCAGCTCGGAAAAACTGGTCACGCTCCACACTTCGGCCGCCACGCCGTAGTCGGCCTGCAGCAGGTCGGCGGCCTTGACCGCCTCGGCCAGTATGGCGCCGGCGCCCAGCAGCCGCACCTGGGCGCGGCCGTGCGCCGCCCGCGCCCGGTACAGGCCCCGCACGATGCCTTCGCGCACCTCCGGCTCCTCCGGCATGGAAGGCTGCGCCTGGTTCTCGTTGACCACGGTCAGGTAATAGAACTCGTCGCGCTGTTCGTCCAGCATGCGCCGCATGCCGTGCTCGACCAGCACCGCGACCTCGTAGGCATAGGCCGGATCGTAGGCGCGGCAATTGGGCACGGCCGCCGCGGCGATATGGCTGCTGCCGTCCTGGTGCTGCAGCCCTTCGCCGCCCAGGGTGGTGCGTCCGGAGGTCGCGCCCACCAGGAAGCCGCGCACGCGCTGGTCGGCGGCCGCCCAGATCAGGTCGCCCACGCGCTGGAAGCCGAAGATCGAGTAGTAGATGTAGACCGGCAGCATGGGCAGCCCGTGCGCCGAATAGCTGGTGCCGGCGGCGGTCCAGGAGGAGATGGCGCCGGCTTCGGTGATGCCTTCCTCCAGGATCTGGCCGTCGCGCGCTTCGCGGTAGTACAGCACCGAGCCGATGTCCTCGGGCTCGTAGAGCTGGCCCTGGGCGGAATAGATCCCGATCTGGCGGAACAGGTTGGCCATGCCGAAGGTGCGCGCCTCGTCGGCCACGATGGGAACGATGCGGCGGCCCAGCTCGTCGTGCTTGAGCAGGCCGGTGAACATGCGGACCAGGGCCATGGTCGTGGACATTTCCTTGCCCTGCGCCTCCAGGGCGAAGCGGCCCCAGTCGGCCGCCGGCGGCGCGGGCAGGCGCGGCGCCTGGCTGCGCCGGCGCGGCACGTAGCCGCCCAGCGCCCGGCGCCGGGCGTGCAGATAACGCAGTTCGGGACTGTCCTCGGCCGGGCGGTAGAACTTGAGCGCCAGGCAATCCTGGTCCGACAGCGGCAGCGCGAAGCGGTCGCGGAAGGCCAGCAGGGCCTCGGCGTCCAGTTTCTTCTGCTGGTGCGTGGTCATCTTGCCCTGGCCGGCCTCGCCCATGCCGAAGCCTTTCTTGGTCTGGGCCAGGATCACGGTGGGCTGCCCGCGGTGGCCCGCGGCGCGATGGTAGGCGGCATGGATCTTGACCATGTCGTGGCCGCCCCGGTGCAGGCGGTCGATGGCCTCGTCGCTCCAGTCGGCCACCAGCGCCGCCAGTTCCGGATTCTGGTTGAAGAAGTGTTCGCGGTTGTAGGCGCCGTCGTTGGCGGCGTAGGTCTGGAATTGGCCGTCGACGGTATGGGCGAAGGCGCGCGCCAGCGCGCCGCTGCGGTCGCGGCGCAGCAGCGTGTCCCAGTCGCTGCCCCAGACCAGCTTGATGACGTTCCAGCCGGCGCCGGAATACAGCGTCTCCAGTTCGTCGATGATGCGGCCGTTGCCCCGGACCGGGCCGTCCAGCCGCTGCAGGTTGCAGTTCACCACGAAGACCAGGTTGTCGAGCCGCTCGCGCGCGGCCAGCGTGAGCGCGGCGATCGATTCGGGCTCGTCCATTTCGCCGTCGCCGAACAGCCCCCAGACCTTGCGGTCGGACGCCGGCGCCAGCGAGCGGTGCTCCAGGTAGCGCATGAAGCGCGCCTGGTAGATGGCATTGATCGGGCCGATGCCCATGGAACCGGTCGGGAACTGCCAGAAGTCCGGCATCAGCCAGGGGTGGGGATAGGAAGACAGGCCGCGCGCCCCTTGCGAGCGGGCGGCGATCTCCCGGCGGAAACAGGCCAGGTCGGTTTCCTGCAGGAAGCCTTCGAGATAGGCGCGGGCATAGATGCCCGGCGCGGAGTGCGGCTGCATGTAGACCAGGTCGCCGCCGCCGTCCTCGCCCGCGGCGCGGAAGAAATGGTTGAATCCCACCTCGAAGAGGTCGGCCGACGAGGCGTAGCTGGCGATGTGCCCGCCCAGTTCGCCGTAGGCCTGGTTGGCGCGCACCACCATGGCCAGCGCGTTCCAGCGGTTGATCGCCGCCAGGCGCTGCTCGATCTCCAGGTTGCCGGGAAAGGCGGGCTGTTCGTCGCCCGGGATGGTATTCAGGTAGGGCGTGCCGCTGCGGCGCAGGCCCGGCACGCCCAGCGCCGCGGCATGCGTGCCGACCTGCTGCAGGATATAGGCCGCGCGCGCCTGGCCGTCCGCTTCGACCAGCGATTGCAGCGCGTCGCGCCATTCGGCGGTTTCGGCGGGATCGGTGTCGCCGGGCAGGGCAGGGGTAAGGGAATCGGATATTCGTGACATGTCGGTTTTCCTCCGGGCGAGGGACATCCTATGCCCTTGCGGCCCGCATGGGGAATCGAATTGCCAAGTCGAAACCTGCATTCGCGGCATAAAATTCCGTGATTGGTAGAATTGACGGCATTAATATCCGATACGGGAGGGGGACATGTCCGAGCCGCACCTGGACGCCACCGATCGCCGCATCCTGGACATCCTGCAGACCGACTCCAGCCTGACCAACGTGGAGCTCGCCCGCCGGGTGCACCTGTCGCCGTCGCCCTGCCTGGCGCGGGTCAAGGCGCTGGAGGCCGCCGGCGTGATCCGCGGCTATGTGGCGCTGGCCGACCCCTTGAAGCTGGGGCTGAACCTGAATGTCTTCATCCAGGTCAGCCTGGAAAAGCAGATCGATTCCGAGCTGGAACGCTTCCAGGGCGCCATGGCCGACTACCCGGAAGTCATGGAGTGCTACCTGATGACCGGCGACGCCGACTACCTGCTGCGGGTGGTGGTGCCGGACATGCAGTCCCTGGAGCGTTTCATCGTCAGCCACCTGACGCGCATCCCGGGCGTCAAGAACATCCGCTCCGGCTTCGCCCTCAAGCAGGTCAAATACCAGACCGCGCTGCCGGTGACGGGCTGAGCGGGCGCGGTTTTCCGCGGGCGGCGTCAGATGAACGACATGCGGAAGGGGGTATACTTTCGCGATGGCTCCAAAGGCTAGTCCCAGCGCCTTCTGCCCCCGCTATCCGCTAACCGGTCTGGCCGTGTCGCGGAAGGTTTTCCTGCATCGCACCGGGTGAAGCACCCGCAAAGGTGAAGCGCACAAAATGTCATCGGAACAAGAATCCTTATCCAATTCCTATCTGTTCGGCGGTAACGCCCCCTACGTCGAGGAGCTCTACGAAGACTATCTCGACAATCCCGGCTCCGTCTCGGACAACTGGCGCGAGTATTTCGACCAGCTCCAGCACATTCCCGCCACCGACGGCCAGGAATCCACACGCGACCAGGCCCACGCCCCCATCATCGAGTCGTTCGCCCAGCGCGCCAGGGCCAATGCCTTCGCCACCCGGGTGCAGCAGTCCGACCACCTGCCCATGACGGGCAAGCAAGTGTCGGTGCAGTCCATCATCGCGGCCTACCGCTCCCTGGGCAGCCGCTGGGCCGACCTGGATCCCCTCAAGCGCCAGGACCGTCCCGAGATCCCCGAACTGGATCCCGCCTTCTACGGCCTGTCCGAGTCCGACCTGGACCAGGTCTACTCGGCCACCAACACCTATTTCACCACCGCCGACACGATGACGCTGCGCGACATCATCAAGGCGTTGCGCGATACCTATTGCCGCACCGTCGGGGTGGAATTCATGCACATTTCCGACCCGGCGGCCAAGCGCTGGATCCAGGAGCACCTGGAATCCACGCTCAGCGCCCCGGCCGTCACCCCGGAACGCAAGCGCTACATCCTGCAGCAACTGACCGAGGCCGAAGGCCTGGAGCGCTTCCTGCACACCAAGTACGTCGGCCAGAAGCGCTTCTCGCTCGAAGGCGGCGAAAGCTTCATCGCCTCCATGGACGAGGCGGTCCACCACGCCGGCGAAAGCGGCGTGCAGGAAATCGTGGTGGGCATGGCCCACCGCGGCCGGCTGAACATGCTGGTCAACATCATGGGCAAGATGCCCGGCGACCTGTTCGCGGAATTCGAAGGCAAGCACGCCGAGGGCCTGACCGACGGCGACGTCAAGTACCACAACGGTTTCTCGAGCGACCTGTCCACGCGCGGCGGCCCTGTGCACCTGTCGCTGGCCTTCAACCCTTCGCACCTCGAGATCGTCAACCCGGTGGTCGAAGGCAGCGTGCGCGCCCGCCAGGAACGGCGCGGCGACGCCATCGGCTCGCAGGTCCTGCCCATCCTGGTGCACGGCGACGCCGCCTTCGCCGGCCAGGGCGTCATCATGGAAACGCTCAACCTGGCCCAGACCCGCGGCTACGGCACCGGCGGCACGCTGCACATCGTCATCAACAACCAGATCGGCTTCACCACGTCCGACCCGCGCGATTCGCGCTCCACGCTGTATTGCACGGACGTGGTCAAGATGATCGAGGCCCCGGTCTTCCACGTCAACGGCGACGACCCCGAGGCCGTGGTCTTCGTCACCAAGCTGGCGCTGGACTACCGCACCCAGTTCCGCCACGACGTGGTGGTGGACATCGTGTGTTTCCGCAAGCTGGGCCACAACGAGCAGGACACGCCTTCGCTCACCCAGCCGCTCATGTACAAGCGCATCGGCCACCATCCCGGCACGCGCAAGCTCTACGCCGACAAGCTGGTGGCGCAGGGCGTGCTGGCCGAGGGCGAGCCCGAGCAGCTGGTCAAGGACTACCGCCAGCTCATGGAAGACGGCCATCGCACCATCGAGCCGGTGCTGACCGATTACAAGAGCAAGTACGCCATCGACTGGTCGGCCTTCCTGGGCGCCAAGTGGACCGATGCCGGCGACACCGCCGTGCCGCTGGCCGAGCTCAAGCGGCTGGGCGAGCGCATCACCACGGTGCCCGAGGGCTTCACCGTGCATCCGCTGGTGGCCAAGCTGCTCAATGACCGCCGCGCCATGGCCAAGGGCGAGATGAACCTCGACTGGGGCATGGGCGAGCACCTGGCGTTCGCCTCGCTGGTGGCTTCCGGCTACGCGGTGCGCATCACCGGCCAGGATTCCGGCCGCGGCACCTTCACGCATCGCCACGCGGTGCTGCACGACCAGAACCGCGAACGCTGGAACGACGGCAGCTACGTGCCGCTGCAGAACGTGTCGGAAGGCCAGGCGCCGTTCATCGTGATCGACTCCGTGCTCTCGGAAGAGGCCGTCATGGGCTTCGAGTACGGCTATTCCACCGCCGAGCCCAACACGCTGACCATCTGGGAAGCCCAGTTCGGCGATTTCGCCAACGGCGCGCAGGTGGTCATCGACCAGTTCATCAGCTCGGGCGAAGCCAAGTGGGGCCGCCAGTCGGGCCTGACCCTGATGCTGCCGCACGGCTACGAAGGGCAGGGGCCGGAACACTCCTCGGCGCGCATCGAGCGCTTCCTGCAACTGTGCGCGGACCACAACATGCAGGTCGTCCAGCCGACCACCGCCGGGCAGATCTTCCACGTGCTGCGCCGGCAGATGATCCGGCCGTTCCGCAAGCCGCTGGTGATCTTCACGCCGAAGTCCCTGCTGCGCAACAAGGACGCCGGGTCGTCCATGGCCGAGCTGGCCGGCGGCAGCTTCCACCCGGTCATCGGCGAGCGCGACGACGCGATCCAGGCCGGTTCGGTCAAGCGCGTGCTGGCCTGCTCGGGCAAGGTCTACTACGACCTGGTCCATGCCCGCAAGGAACGCGAGGTCGGCGACGTCGCCATCGTCCGCGTCGAGCAACTGTATCCGTTCGCCCACAAGACCTTCGAGACCGAACTGCGCAAGTACGCCAAGGCCACCGAGGTCGTCTGGGTGCAGGACGAGCCGCAGAACCAGGGAGCCTGGTTCTACGTGCAGCACCACCTGTTCGAGAACATGCGCCCGGGACAAAAGCTCGCATACGCCGGCCGCCCGGCCTCGGCCTCGCCGGCCGTGGGCTACATGGCCAAGCACCAGGAACAGCAGAAGGCGCTGATCGAGCAGGCGTTCGGCAAGCTCAAGGGCTTCGCGCTGACCAAGTAACGATCAACGATCGCCAGAACAAACTCTTACGGAACTCATGCCATGGCCATTACCGACGTCGTCGTTCCCCAGCTTTCCGAATCCGTCTCCGAAGCCACGCTGCTCACCTGGAAGAAACAGGCCGGCGCCGCGATCGAAGCCGACGAAATCCTGATCGAGATCGAGACCGACAAGGTCGTGCTCGAAGTGCCGGCGCCCGCCGCCGGCGTGCTGTCCGAAATCGTCAAGGGCGACGGCAGCACCGTGACCTCGGGCGAAGTCATCGCCAAGATCGACACCGCCGCCAAGCCCGCCGCCGCCGCGCCGGCCAAGGCCGAGGCGCCCGCCAAGCCGGAAGCCGCCGCCCCGGCGGCCGCGCCCGCCCCCGCGGCCGCCGCCGGCGCGCCCGCCTCGCCCGCCGCCTCCAAGATCATGGCGGACAAGGGTGTCGATCCCGCCGGCGTCGCCGGCACCGGCCGGGGCGGCCGCGTGACCAAGGGCGATGCCCTGGCCGCCGCCGAAGCCCCCGCCGCCCAGCCGGCCCCCGCCAAGCCGGCCGCGACCTACGCCCCGGACGGCCGCCCCGAGCAGCGCGTGCCCATGAGCCGCCTGCGCGCGCGCGTCGCCGAGCGCCTGCTGCAATCGCAGCAGGAAAACGCCATCCTCACCACCTTCAACGAAGTCAACATGCAGGGCGTCATGGGCCTGCGCAACGCCTACAAGGAAAAGTTCGAGAAAGAGCACGGCGTCAAGCTGGGCTTCATGTCGTTCTTCGTGAAGGCCGTGGTGGCCGCGCTCAAGAAATATCCCATCGTCAACGCTTCCGTCGACGGCAAGGACATCATCTACCACGGCTACTTCGACATCGGCATCGCCGTGGGCAGCCCGCGCGGGCTGGTGGTGCCCATCCTGCGCGACGCCGACCAGCGCTCGATCGCCGAGATCGAAAAGCAGATCGCCGACTTCGGCGCCCGCGCCCGCGACGGCAAGCTGGGCCTGGAGGAACTCACCGGCGGCACGTTCTCCATCTCCAACGGCGGCGTGTTCGGCTCCATGCTTTCCACGCCCATCATCAATCCGCCGCAGTCGGCGATCCTGGGCATCCACGCCACCAAGGACCGGCCGGTGGTCGAGAACGGGCAGATCGTCATCCGCCCCATGAACTACCTGGCCCTGTCCTACGACCACCGCATCATCGACGGCCGCGAAGCCGTGCTCGCCCTGGTCGCCATCAAAGAGGCGCTCGAAGATCCGCAGCGCCTGCTGCTCGAGGTCTGAGGAGAACCCGATGCCCGCACAATCATTCGACGTCGTCGTCATCGGCGCCGGCCCCGGCGGCTATATCGCCGCCATCCGCGCCGCCCAGCTGGGCATGTCGGTCGCCTGCATCGATGCCTGGCAGAACGGGCAGGGCGGCCCGGCGCCCGGCGGCACCTGCACCAACGTCGGCTGCATCCCGTCCAAGGCGCTCCTGCAATCCTCGGAGCACTACGAACAGGCAGGCCATCATTTCGCCGACCACGGCATCGAGATCAAGGGCCTGGGCCTCAAGCTCGACACCCTGCTCGGCCGCAAGAACGCCGTCGTCAAGCAGAACAACGACGGCATCCTGTACCTGTTCAAGAAGAACAAGGTCGCCTTCTTCCACGGCAAGGGCGCCTTCGCAGGCAAGGCCGACGGCGGCTGGTCCATCAAGGTCGACGGCACGACGCAGGCCGATCTCTCGGCCAGGCACGTCATCGTCGCCACCGGCTCCTCGCCGCGCGAACTGCCGGGCCTGCCCTTCGACGAAAAACAGGTCCTGTCCAACGACGGCGCCCTGAACATCGCCGCCGTGCCCAAGAAGCTGGGCGTGATCGGCGCCGGCGTCATCGGCCTCGAAATGGGCAGCGTCTGGCGCCGCCTGGGCTCCGAGGTCACCATCCTCGAGGCCATGCCGGAATTCCTGGCCGCCGCCGACCAGCAGGTCGCCAAGGAAGCCCTCAAGGCCTTCAACAAGCAGGGCCTGGCCATCCAGATGGGCGTCAAGATCGGCGAGATCAAGACCACCGCCAAGTCGGTGACCGTGCCCTACGTCGACGCCTCCGGCGCCGAGCAGAAGCTGGTGGTCGACAAGCTCATCGTCTCCATCGGCCGCGTGCCCTATACCGGCGGGCTCAACGCCGAAGCGGTCGGCCTGGAACTCGACGAGCGCGGCTTCGTGTCGGTCGACGACGACTGCCGCACCAACCTGCCCAACGTCTGGGCCATCGGCGACGTCGTGCGTGGTCCCATGCTGGCGCACAAGGCCGAAGAAGAGGGCGTGGCGGTGGCCGAGCGCATCGCGGGCCAGCACGGCCACGTCAACTTCGCCACCGTCCCCTGGGTCATCTACACGTCGCCCGAAATCGCCTGGGTGGGACAGACCGAACAGCAACTCAAGCAGTCCGGACGCGCCTACAAGGCCGGCAGCTTCCCCTTCATGGCCAACGGCCGTGCGCGGGCGCTGGGCGACACCACCGGCTTCGCCAAGGTCCTGGCCGACGCCAAGACCGACGAAGTCCTGGGCGTGCACATCGTGGGCCCCATGGCTTCCGAACTGATCTCCGAAGCCGTCACCATCATGGAGTTCAAGGGCGCCGCCGAAGACATCGCCCGCATCTGCCATGCGCATCCGACCTTGTCGGAGTCGCTCAAGGAAGCTGCGCTGGCGGTGGACAAGCGGACGTTGAACTTCTGATCTTCGTCGATCCGGCGAGATGCCGTTGGAAGCGGGGCGGCTCGAGTTCTTGAGCCGTCCATGCCGAGGGTTGGGGTGCCCGTGCCGGCCAAGTCGCTCGGCTCGGGCGCAAGATCGCGCGCCCTCGGCCCCCTTCGGGGGCTGCCCTCGCTCCAATTGGCCGGCACGGGCACCCCAACCCTCGGCATGGACTCGCGGCGGCGGCAGGCACGGACGGGCCCGCGCCACGCAATGCAAGACCGGCGTGCACTGTGAGCCGCATGGGGCATCAAAGTTCGTGCGCCATGCGAAGCGCAGATGACGCAAGCCTCTGTCGGCATGGGAGTCCGGGGCGCGCCGGTGGGGCCTTCCCGGCCAATTGGAGCGAGGGCAGCCCCCGCAGGGGGCCGAGGGCGCGTGATCTTGCGCCCGAGCCGAGCGACTTGGCCGGGAAGGCCCCACCGGCGCGCCCCGGACTCCCATGCCGGACAGAGGCGTCTTAAGAACCCGGACAAACGTCCTTCAAACGCAACCAACCCGGCAAGCTGCCAATGAACGTTCGCCAATACTACGAACACGCCCTGATCGAACGCGGCTATGAATCCGACCCCGCCCAACTGGCCGCCGTCGACCGCCTGCAGCGCTATTACGACGACTGGGTGCGCTTCAAGTCCCTGCGCTCCAACGCCCTGAAGAAACTCCTGAACCGCCCCGACGTTCCCCGCGGCGTCTACCTGTGGGGCGGCGTGGGCCGCGGCAAAAGCTTTCTCATGGACGCCTTCTACGCCACCGTCCCCGTCACCCGCAAAACCCGCCTCCACTTCCACGAATTCATGCGCGGCGTCCACCGCGAACTGGAAGAGGTCAAAGGCATGCAGGATCCCCTGGACGAAGTCGCGCGCCGCGTCGCCAAGCGCTACCGCCTCATCTGCTTCGACGAATTCCACGTCTCCGACGTCGCCGACGCCATGATCCTGTACCGGCTCCTGCTCAAGCTCTTCGAGTACGGAACCTCCTTCGTCATGACCTCGAACTACGAACCGTCCACCCTCTATCCAGACGGACTCCACCGCGACCGCATCCTGCCGGCCATCGAACTCATCCAGGCCCGCATGGACATCCTCAACGTCGACGCCGGCACCGATTATCGTCGCCGCTCCCTCGAACAGGTCCAGTGCTACCTCACCCCCCTGGACGAACATGCCGAAGCCGCCCTCGCCGAAGCCTTCAAGCGCCTGGCCGACACCGCGCCCCAGGAGCCCGTGCTGCACATCGAGCACCGCGAAATCCGCGCCCATGCCCTGGCGGGCAGCGTCGTCTGGTTCGACTTCGCCACCCTGTGCGGCGGCCCGCGCTCGCAGAACGACTACCTGGAACTGGCCAGCCGCTTCCATGCCGTGATCCTGTCCGGCGTGCCCCGCATGGGCCCGCGCCAGGCGTCCGAGGCGCGGCGCTTCACCTGGCTGATCGACGTCTTCTACGACCACAAGGTCAAGCTCATCATGTCGGCCGAATGCGAGCCCGAGCAGCTCTATACCGACGGCGCCCTGGCCAACGAATTCCATCGCACCGTATCGCGCATCCTGGAAATGCAATCGCGCGAATACCTCGACGCCGACCGGCGCGAAACCGCCACCCTGTAGCCGTGGCCGCGCGGGCGGCAATGACGGCTTCCCGGCAATGTGGGCAACTAGTATGTTAGGATTCCCTTGCCACGGCCGGCCCAGGGACCGGCCCGCGATCCGCCCACAGGAGCCCCCGTCATGTCCCGCGTATATCCCAGCCCGGAAGGCCTGCCCAACTGGAAGATCGGCGTCAGCCACCGTCACGGCGTGCGGCACGGCCGCCATCTCTTCGTGGGCGGGCAGGCCGACCTGGATGAACAAGGCACTGTCCTTCATCCCGGCGATCTCCCCCGGCAGACCGACGCCGCGCTGCGCCAGCTCGCGCAGGTCGTCCAGCGGCTGGAAGGCAGGCTGGAAGACATCGTCAAGGTCAATGTCTTCTACCGGCGCGGCAGCGTCGAGGACGAGACCGCGCTGCTGCGCCGGATCAGCGACTTCCTGCCGGGCGAAGTGCGTCCCGTCATCTCGCTGGTGACGCTGGAGCGTCTTCCGTATCCCGGCATGGCGATCATCCTGGACGCGGTGGCGGTCGACAACCGCGACGGCCAGGCGCCGCGCCGGGCCGCCGACGTGCCGGACCATTGGCGATGGCCCGCGGGCGCGGCCTTCAGCCACGGCGTGCGCTGCGGCGAGCTGATGTTCGTGGCGGCGCAATCGGCGCTGGACGCCTCCGGCCGGCTGCAGCACGCCGGCGACATCGTGGCCCAGGCCAGGCTTACCATCGCCAACATCGGCAAGGTGCTGCGGGCCATGGGCGCCGACCTGGACGACGTGGTCAAGCTCAATACCTGGTTCCACGGCCAGGGCACCGACGAAGACTGGCGTCGGGCGGCGCGCGTGCGCAGCGAAGCCTTCCGCTATCCCGGCCCGGGCGCGACCGGCGTGCCCGTCGCCCAGCCCTATCCGGACGGAGCGCTGATCCGGCAGGAATGCTGGGCCATGCGCGGCCTGGACGGCAAGCGCCTGCCGCGCAGCCTGAGCTGGCCGGTGGGGCACTGGGACTGGCCGATCCCCGTGACCTTCCAGCAAGGCGTCAAGGTGGGCAACTGGATTTTCCTGGGCGGGCAGTACGCCTGCGACATCCAGGGCAAGGCGCAGGCCCCGGGCAACCGCGTCGAGCAGGCCCGCATCACCATGGATTTCATCGGATCCGTGCTGGCCGGCTTCGGCGCCGGCTTCGACGATCTCGTCAAGACCACCTGCTTCTATGCCAGCGACGGCACCGAACAGGCCCTGCACGACAACCTGGCGCTGCGCTCGGCATGCTTTCGCGACCCGGCCGGCCCCGCCACCAGCGTCTCGCTGGAAACCATGGGGCTCGAAGGGCTGATGCTGGAGATAGAGGGCATTGCTATACTAGCTTGACCCGATAAGGCCGCAGACCGCAGTCCGTCATCCCTTCGGCCAGAACCGTCTGCGCAGCCGACCAGCCCGACACCAAGGACGATTCGACCGCAAGAATGAGGATCCGGGACACTGCCGCGGCAGCCACGCTCGCGTACGACGCGATCAAGAAGCGCATCATCGAATACGACTACCCGCCGGGCAGCAAGCTCTCGGAGGCGCGGCTGGTCGACGAACTGGGATTCGGCCGGTCGCCCATCCGATCGGCGTTCGCGCGCCTGCGCAGCGAAGGCTGGATCGATGTCAGCCCGCAAAGCGGCACCTACGTCAAGGCGCTCAACGAACAGGAAGTCAAGGAAATCTTCGAATTCCGCCTGCTGCTGGAAACCTACGTCGCCCGCATGGCCGCGGTGAAGATGACGCCCGAGCAGTTGCGCAAACTGCGCCTGGGCTTGCGGCGCCTGGCGCCGCTCGACGGCGAAGGCTTCGAGCAGATCACCTTCGAGGAATTCGACGAGTTCGACTCGCTGGTGCATGCCATGATGTACCAGGCGGCCGGCAACACGCTGGTCAGCGAAGTGCTGCTCAACCTGCTCGAAAAGGCCCAGTGGCTCAAGAAGACCATGACGGCCTCGACTCCCGAGCGCATGAAGATCTGGTTCGGCGAGCTCGAAAAAATCCTCGAGGCGCTCGAAGCCCACGACCCCGACCTGGCCGCCGAAAGAATGCGCGACCACATCGGCCATGCGGCGGATTTCGAACTCAAGTTCGCGCTCAAGGGCCTGTTCGCGCCCTCCGCCGCCGCGCCGCCGGCTCCCGCGCGCCGCGGCAGGGGCAAGGCCGCCGCGGCCCGCTGAGCCCGCGTGCCGGCTCGCCGGCGCGCGCTTTTCCCATGCCGATTCCCGCCTGAGGGGCTCGTCCCGCGCCGGCCCGGGCGTGTCCCGGAAGAGGATTAATACTAGTTGACTAGATTATTAATATACCAATAGACTTCCCCGACCTTCCGCCCATGCCACAGGAGCATTCCATGCTGACTCGTCGCATCTTCCTCGCCCTGGTCGCCTGTCTATTGTCGGCAAGCCTCGCGCATGCCAAGTATCCCGAAAGACCCATACGCATCATCGTCCCGTTCGCGCCCGGCGGCTCGGTGGATATCCTGGCCCGCGTGGTCGCCGACCAGATCGCCGGCCCGCTGGGGCAGAGCGTGATCGTCGAGAACCGCGCCGGAGGCGCTTCGGCGGTCGGCAGCGAACTGGTGGCCCGCGCCGAGCCCGACGGGTATACGCTGCTGATGGCCTCGACCAGTTCGCTGGCCATCAATCCCAGCCTGCGCAAGCTCAACTACGATCCCGTCAAGGATTTCACGCCCATCACGCTGGTGGGCTCGGTGCCTCACGTGCTGGTGATCAACGCCGGCCTGCCGCCGAAGAACCTGAAGGAATTCATCGCCTACGCCAGGGAACGCCCGGGGCAGATCAACTACGGCTCGGCCGGCCCCGGCACGCCGCACCACCTGGCGGGCATCATGCTCAACCAGATGGCCGGCATGAAGGTGGTCGATATTCCCTACAAGGGCACCGGCCCCGCGCTGATCGACCTGGTCGGGGGGACGGTCTCGGTCATGTCGGTCGACATGGCTCCCGCGCTGGTCTATATCCATTCCGGCAAGCTGCGCCCGCTGGCCGTCGCCACGCCGCAGCGCAGCCCGTTCGCGCCCGAGATCCCGACCACCGCCGAGGCCGGCCTGCCGGGCTTCCTGGTGACCGGCTGGTACGGCATCGTGGCGCCGGCCGGCGTGCCGGGGGATGTCGCCGCCCGGCTGGCGCAAGTCATCTCCGACGCTCTGAAAACCCCCGTCATGCGCGAGAAGCTCGAAGCCATCGGCGCGACGCCGGAAGGCGGCACGCCCGAGCAGTTCGGCCAGCATCTCCAGCGCGAGATCACCAAATGGTCCACCGTGATCCAGGAATCCGGATTCCGCCTGGAGTAAGCCGCGCATGTCCACCTCGATGCTGGGCGGCCCCGGCCGCCACAACAAGGCCTATGTCGGCATCCCGACTTTCCTGCGCAGCGCCTACTGCGCGGACCTGTCGGAACTGCACGCGCGCTGGGCGGTGATCGGCATGCCCTTCGACGAAGGCTCGCCGTTCGCCCCGGGCTCGCGCTTCGGGCCGCGCGGCATCCGCGAGCATTCCATGCGGTTCAATCCGGACGGTGTCTACGATTGCGCGCGCCGCCGGCCCATGCTGGCGGGCGCGGTGCGCGACGGCCGCATCGTCGATACCGGCGACGTGGACATCGTGGCGGGCAATCCGGCGCGCAGCCTGGGCAACCTGGCCGAAACCGTCAGGCAGGTCCGGGCGCGCGGCGCGCGCCCGCTCACGCTGGGCGGCGACCACACGCTTACCCATCCGGTGGTGCGGGCCTTCGATGGCCCGCTGCACGTGGTGCAGATCGACGCGCACCTGGACTACATGCCGGTGGAGCACGAAGACGAATACCACAACGCGCAGGGTTTCCGCCGCGTGCATGGGCTGCCGCATGTGCGGAGCCTGACGCAGATCGGCATCCGCGGCCTGCGCAACGACGAACAGGACCTGCGGGACGCGCTGGCCAACGGCAGCCGCGTGGTCCATATGCCGGAACTGCGCCGCGCGGGCGCGGCCGCGGCGCTGGCGCACATCCCGGCCGGCGCGCCCGTTTACCTGAGCATCGACATCGACGCCTACGACGCGTCCCTGACGCCGGGCTGCGTATCCGCCGAGCCGGGCGGCATCGACTTCGATCTCATGGAGCAACTGCTGGAAGCCGTGGCGGGACGCTTCGACGTGCTGGGCTTCGACGTGGTGGAGGTCAATCCGCAACTCGACGTGGGGACGGGCGCCACCTCCTACCTGGCCGCGCATACCGCCATCGCCCTGCTGGGCCGCGTCGCGGAGGCGGGCGCCTGAACCTTCCGGTCGTTTGACAAGGGCCTGCTGCTGGCATATATTGTCAACTAGTTAACTAGTATTCTCAAGCGGCCCAGGAACCGCATGTCGTTATCCAGGAGGAGCCTGTCCATGACCCCGTCCATGTTTTCGCCCGAGCACTATGCGGCGACCCGCCTGCCGCTGCACCAGGCCTCGCCCCTGCCCGGATGGTGCTACACCTCTCCCGAGTGGTACGAGAAAGAACTCGAGACCATGTTTCGCAAGGACTGGCTGTGCGTGGGCCGCGCCGAACAGGTGCCCAAGCCCGGCGACTACTTTTCGATCGAGGTCATCGGCCAGCCGCTGATCGTCGTGCGCGACGAAGCCGGCCAGGTGCGCGTGCATTCGGCCCTGTGCCGCCATCGCGGCGCCATCATCGCCCAGGATTCCGGCCATTGCCGGGCTTTCGCGTGTCCGTACCACAGTTGGACCTACGCCCTGAGCGGCAAGCTGGTCAGCACGCCCGGCACGCCGCCGCCCATGGCCGGCGTGGCCGGCTTCAAGACCGCGGACTACGGGCTCACGCCCGTCCGCTCGGAAATCTGGGGCGGCTTCGTTTTCATTACGTTCAACGAACAGGCCACGCCCCTGGCGGAGTGGCTGGGCGACCTGCCGAAATTCCTGGCGGGCTATGACCTGGACAGCATGCAGTGGACCAATCGCGACACCTACGAGGTGGATTGCAACTGGAAGGTCTGGCTGGAGAACGCGTTCGAGAACTACCACGCTTGGACCATCCACCGCAAGCACATGGATCCGCAGAATCCGCAGAACTGGGTCTTCGAGCGCACGCAGGGGCCCTGGGAGGCCATGTTCAGCAAGCGCAGCATCGTGGCCTATTCGGGCCTGCCACCCATTCCCACCCTGGACGAGCAGAAGGCCGCCGGCCTTTATCACGTCTGGATCCAGCCCAGCCTGCAGATCATCCTGACCTCGTCCTACATGAAGTTCCGCCAGTACCTGCCGGAAGGACCTGAAAAGCTGCGGCTCTACGAGAACTGGGCGTTTCCGCGCAGCACGGTGGAGCGGCCCGACTTCACCGACATCGTCGGCCCGGAGTACTACGAAAAGTATTCGCAGATCGTGCTGGAGGACCTGGGCATCAATCCCAACGTGCAGAAGGCCATGCGCACCGGCAGCTACCGGCCGGGCCGCTATTCGCTCGAGGAGTACATCGTGCACCGCATCGCCAACCACGTGCTGGACCGCGTGGTGGGGCCGGACGCCGAGGAATCGCGCCGCGCGCGCGACGGCGATATCGCCCAGGCCGCCTGAGCGCGGCGTCCGCGCCGGACAACCCAACGCAACCCCGTATCGAGGATCCCATGGCAGCGCAATTCAGCGAAAAGAATCCCCTGCATGTCCACGTCGAGAACGCCAGCGCCATGATGCCGGTGTTCATCGTGCGGCCCGACCAGTACGAGAAGGCGCTGGCGCGCCATCCCGACGTGGCCGCCCGCATCCGCACCACCTGGGGCAACGACGAGGACATCTATGCCCGCGAAATGAAGACGGCGCACGCGATGATCACCTATCGCTTTCCCAAGGAAACGCTGGCCGCGGACGCGCCCAATCTCAAGTTCCTGCAGATCCTGGGCGCCGGCGTGGATTACCTGTTGCCGCTGGACTGGGTGCCCAAGGGCGTGACCATGCTCACCAACAGCGGGGCGCATGTGCCCAAGGCCTCGCAGTCCGGGCTGATGGTGCTGCTCATGCTCAATGCGCGGCTGCCCGAGCTGAACGAGTCGCGGCGCAAGCGCGAATGGAACCGGGTCTTCACCTCCGCGCTGGAAGGCAAGACGGTGCTGATCGTCGGGGTGGGCGCCATCGGCGCCGGCATCGCGGCGCACGCCAAGAGCTTCGGCATGCGGGTGCTCGGCATCCGGCGCAGCGGCAAGCCCCAGCCCAACGTCGACCAGATGTACGAGCCCGGGGACATGCACAAGGTGCTGCCCCAGGCCGACTTCGTGCTGGCCAACACGGCGTATACGCCGGAGACCCATTTCCTGTTCGGCAAGAAAGCGTTCGACCTCATGAAACGCGGCGCCGGTTTCGGCAACATGTCGCGCGGCGGGCTGGTCGATCCGGCGGCGCTGGACCAGGCCCTGCGATCGGGGCAGCTCAGCGGCGCGGTCGTGGACGTGACCTATCCGGAGCCGCCTCCCAAGGACTGGCCCTACTGGGACACGCCCAATCTCATCATTACCCCGCACGTGCTGTCGGACGACATCGAGAACTACGTGCCGCGCACGCTGGATCTGTTCTTCAGCAACCTGCGCCACCACTTCAATGGCGAGCCGCTGACCAACCAGGTGGATCTCGGGCGCAACTATTGAGATCGGATGGCAGCCCATGATCGAAGCAGAAGAGGAATCCCGGCTGGTGCGCGTCACCGCGATCCGCGACGTGGCGCGCGACGTGCGCAGCTACGACCTGTCGCCGGCCGACGGGCGCGGGTTGCCGCCGTTTTCGCCGGGGTCCCATATCGACGTCCACCTGCCCGCCGGGCAGGTGCGCCAGTATTCGCTGTGCGGCGATCCGGCGCAGCCCGCGACCTACCGTATCGCGGTCAAGAAGGAAGAGGGCGGCCGCGGCGGGTCGCTCGACATGCACCGCGGCGTAGAGGTCGGCAGCGCCCTGGGCATCGCCGGCCCGCGCAATCATTTTCCGCTGGCCGCCGACGCCCGCCGCCACCTGCTGATCGCCGGCGGCATCGGGGTGACGCCCGTCTACGCCATGATCCTGCAACTGCAGGCGCAGGGCGCGGACTGGGGGCTGCATTATTGCGCCCGGTCGCGGGAGCACGCGGCGTTCTACGACGAACTGCGGGCCCTGGGCGGCGACCGCGTGATCGCGCATTTCAGCGAGACGCCCACGCTGGATGTCGCCGAGCTGCTGCGCGAACAGCCGCAGGGAACGCACGTCTACTGCTGCGGCCCGCAGGGCCTGATGAAGGCGGTCGAGACCGCGGCCGCGCACTGGAGCGCCGGCCACGTCCATTTCGAATGGTTCGCCGCGCCGGAGGTGGCCTGGCCCCCCAACCAGCCGTTCGAGGTCGAGCTCAGGCGCAGCGGCCGCACCTTCACGATCCCGGCGGACAGGAGCATCCTGCATGTGCTGCGCGAGCACGGCGTGGACGTGCCGAGCTCCTGCGAGGAGGGCGTCTGCGGAACCTGCGAGACGGCGGTCCTCGAAGGCCGGCCCCAGCATCGCGACGTGCTGCTGACTCCGGAGGAGCGCGCCGCCAATCGCACCATGATGATCTGCATCTCCCGCGCCGACTCGCCGCGCCTGGTGCTGGACCTCTAGCGTCCCGTCCGTCCCGCCCCCAAGGAAGATTGCCATGACCGCACCCGCTCCCACCCACGGCGACGCCGCCGACCCGGTCGCGCTGACGCGCGCGCTGATCGCCTTCGACACCGTCAACCCGCCGGGCAACGAGCGGCGGTGCGCCGAATTCCTTGAAGGCCTGCTGGCCGCGGCCGGCTTCGAGACCGACCTGGTGCCCATGGGGGACGGCCGCGCCAGCCTGGTCGCCCGGCGCGGCGCGCCCGGCCCCCACGGCGCGCTGGCGTTCACCGGGCATATCGACGTGGTGCCCCTGGGCGCCAATCCCTGGACGCATGCGCCGTTCGCCGGCGAGATCGTCGACGACCGGCTGTATGGCCGCGGTTCGAGCGACATGAAGGCGGGGGTGGCCGCTTTCGTGGCGGCGGCGATCGCCGAGGCCGGGCGGGCCGGGGAGGGCATGCAGCTCGTCCTGATCATCACCGCGGGCGAGGAAACCGGCTGCCAGGGCGCGGAATCCGTGGTGGCCGCGGGCGCGCAAGGCAGCGCGGGCGCCCTGGTGGTGGCCGAGCCCACCGCAAACATGCCGTATGTCGGCCACAAGGGCGCCCTGTGGCTGCGCGCCATCGCGCGCGGCGTGACCGCCCACGGATCCATGCCCGAGCGCGGCGACAACGCCGTCTACCGCGCGGCGCGCGCCGTGGGCCGGCTGTCCTGTTTTCATTTCGGCGCCTGCCGGCATCCGGTGCTGGGGGGGCCCACGTTGAACGTGGGCACCTTCCACGGCGGCCTGAACATCAACTCGGTGCCGGACCGCGCGGTCGTCGAGATCGACGCGCGCACCGTGCCCGGCATCGACCACGCGCAGTTGCGCCGGCAGATCGCCGAGCACATGGAAGAGCCGATGGAACTCGAGACGCTGGTCGACCTGCCCGGCGTCTGGACCGAGCCGCAATCGCCCTGGGCGGCCCGCACGGCGGCGCTGGTGGCCGAAGTGACGGGCGAGCCCACCGAAGTGCGCACGGCCACCTACTTCAGCGACGCATCCATCCTGGTGCCGGCGCTGGGCGACGCGCCGACGCTGATCCTGGGGCCGGGCGAGCCGACGCTGGCGCACCAGACCGACGAATGGTGCAGCGTCGCGCGCATCCACCAGGCCTGCACGATCTATCGCCGCATGATCGCCGATTGGGCCGCGCAGGGGGCGGCCCGTTCCCCACTCGCCTCGCATCAAGGAGCATGAATGAAGATCGGATTCATAGGACTGGGCATCATGGGCCGGCCCATGGCCCTGAACCTGGCGGCGGCCGGGCACGAGCTGTTCGTCTACGGCGGGCGCAGTCTGCCCCGGGACGTGCGCGCGGCCGGCGCGCACGTCTGCGATACGCTGGCCGACATCGCGCGGCGGGCGGATATCGTGATCCTCATGGTCCCCGACACGAAGGACGTCGAGGACGTCCTGTTCTCCGGCGAAGGGGTGGCGCATGGCCTGTCCGCCGGCAAGCTGGTGATCGACATGAGTTCGATCTCGCCGATCGCCACCAAGGGCTTCGCCAACCGCATCAATGAGCTGGGCTGCGACTACCTGGACGCCCCGGTCTCGGGCGGCGAAGTCGGCGCCAGGGCCGCAAGCCTGACCATCATGGTCGGCGGGCCGGAGAAGGCTTTCGAGCGTGCCCGGCCGCTGTTCGAGAAAATGGGCAAGAACATCACCCTGGTCGGCGGCAACGGGGACGGCCAGACCACCAAGGTCGCCAACCAGATCATCGTCGCCCTGAATATCGAGGCCGTGGCGGAGGCGCTGCTGTTCGCCTCGAAGGCCGGCGCCGATCCCGCCAAGGTGCGCGCCGCGCTGATGGGCGGGTTCGCGTCCTCGCGCGTGCTGGAAGTGCACGGCGAACGGATGGTCCAGCGCAAGTTCGAGCCGGGGTTCCGCATCGACCTGCATCACAAGGATCTCGGCCTGGCGCTGGCGGGAGCCTCGGCGCTGGACCTCGGCCTGCCGAACACGGCGGCTACCCAGCAATTGTTCAATGCCGCGCGCGCCGCGGGCGGAGGCGACTGGGACCACTCGGGCATGCTGCGCGTGCTCGAGGCGATGGGCGGGCACGAAATCGCCTGACGGCGCGCGCCGTCAGGGCGCATGAAAGGGGAAAGGCATGGCTGCAAGAAGCAAATCCTTGCCCGATTCCGGCATGCCGGCGCAGGGCGCCGCGGCCCATGGCATGCCGGGCCCGGAGCCGGGCGACCGGACGCCGTCGGTGGCGCAAGCCTACCTGTTGCTGCTCAAGAGCCGCGGCATCGACTATTTCTATGTCGGCGCGGGCACCGACACGGCGCCGCTGGTCGAGGCCTACGCCCGCGCGGGCGACCAGGCGGCCCGCTATCCGCGGCCCGTGCTGGCCACGCACGAGAACCTGGCCATGGGCATGGCCCATGGCTACTACATGGTGAGCGGCCGGCCGCAGGCCGTGATGCTGCACGTGAGCGTGGGCACGGCCAATGCGGTCTGCGGCGCCATGAACGCGGCGCGCGGCCAGGCGCCGATGCTGTTCTCGGCCGGCCGCACGCCGCTGTTCGAGCACGGCAGGCTGGGCGCGCGCGACAGCGAGATCCACTGGGGACAGGAACTCTACGACCAGGCCGGCATGGTGCGCGAACTGGTCAAGTGGGAATATGAGTTGCGCGACGGCCTCAATATCGAGGAAGTCGTCGATCGCGCCCTGACCCTGGCGATGGCAGAGCCCAGGGGACCGGTGTACCTGACGCTGCCGCGTGAAGTGCTGGCCGCGCCCGCGCCCGGCTTCGCCCTGCGCGCGCCGCCCGCCGTGCCCGCGCCTCCCTGGCCCGACGGCCGCGCGGTGGACCGGCTGGCGCGGGCGCTGGCGCAGGCGCGCGAACCGGCCATCGTCTGTACGGCCAGCGGCGCGGATCCCGCCACCGTGGCGCCGCTGGCCGCGCTGTGCGAGCGCTACGGCATCGGCATCGGGGAAGCGCGGCCCCGCCACGTGAACGCGCCGTCCTCGCATTCCCTGCACGTGGGCTACGATCGCGCCGCGATCTTCGCCTGGGCCGATGCCCTGCTGTTCCTGGAGGCCGACGTGCCCTGGATCCCCGGCAAGGCCAGCCCGGCCGGGACGGCTTTCGTCGCCCATGCCGGCACGGACCCCGCATTCGCGCGCTATCCGCTCCGCGGCCATCGTTCCGACCTGACGATCACCGCCACCGCCGCATCGCTGATCGAAGCGCTGGATGCCGCCCTGCAGGCCTGCGGCGCGCTCGAGGGCGCGGCGGCGCGGCGCGCGCGCCTGCAGGCCAGGGCCGACGACGCGCGCCGCGCGCAGGCCGCCCGGCTGGAGGCCGATCGCCGCCGCGACGGGCCGATCACCAAGGCTTTCCTGTCCGCCTGCCTGGACGCGGTGCGGCCGGCGGACGCCATCGTGGTCAACGAATATTCGGCGGTGCGCGAAGCGTTCGGCTTCGACCGGCCCGGCAGCTACTTCATGCATCCGGACGCCTCCGGACTGGGCTGGGGCTATCCGGCCGCGCTCGGCGCGCAGCAGGCCGCGCCGGATCGTCCCGTCATCGCCGTCATGGGCGACGGCGCCTATCTGTTCGCCAACCCGGCGGTCTGCCACCACGCCAGCGCCATGCACGATCTGCCGGTGGTGGCGGTGGTGTTCAACAACGGCGGCTGGGAAGCCGTCCACACGTCCACGGTCGGCATCTATCCCGGCGCCCACGCGCAAGCCTATGCGCGCACGCACGAGTCCGCCATGGCGCCGCTGTGCTCCCTGGCGCCCGTGCCGGATTTCGAGCGCTACGCCGAAGCCTCCGGAGGCGTGGGCCTGCGCGCGAGCCGGCGCGCCGAGCTGGCCGGCACCTTGCGCCGCGCGCTCGCGATCGCGCGCGACGAGCGCCGGCAGGTGCTGGTGAACGTGATCGGGGAAGGCTGAGATGTATCCGGAACCGGGACTGCTGATCGACGGAACCTGGATCGCCGCGTCCGAACGCGAGACGCTGGAAGTCCGCAACCCGGCGAACGGCGAGCTGCTGGGCCTGCTGCCCGTGGCCACCGACCGGGATGTCGATCGCGCGGCCGAGGCCGCCGCGCGCGCCTTCGGACCCTGGAGCCGGGCCACCGCCCTGGAGCGCGCGCGGGTGCTGGGCCGGATCGCGGCCGCGATCCGCGAGCGGGCCGGGGAACTGGCCGCCATCCTGACCCGCGAACAGGGCAAGCCGCTGCATGAATCCACGGCGGAAGTGCAGGGCGCGGCCGATGCCTTCGAATGGATGGCCGAAGAAGGGCGGCGCGTCTACGGACGCATCGTGCCGTCCCGCCAGGCGGGGCTCGAGCAATTGGTGCTGCACGAGCCGGTCGGCCCGGTGGCGGCGTTCTCGCCCTGGAATTTCCCCGCCACGCTGGCCACGCGCAAGATCGCGACCGCCCTGGCGGCCGGCTGCACCATCGTCATGAAGCCTTCCGAGGAGGCGCCCGGCATCCTGGTGGCCATTGCCCGCCTGTGCGAGCGGGCGGGCCTGCCGCCCGGCGCGCTCAACCTCCTGTACGGCCGGCCCGCGCCCATCTCGGAGCGCCTGATCGCGCGGCCGGAGATCCGCAAGCTGTCCTTTACGGGATCCATCGCCGTGGGGCGCCGACTGGCCGCCATGGCCGGGCAGGCGCTCAAGCGGATCACGCTGGAGCTCGGCGGGCATGCGCCGGCCATCGTCTGCGACGACGTCGACATCGAACGCGTGGCGGAACTGGCCGTGGCCGCCAAGTTCCGCAACGCCGGGCAGATCTGCAATTGCCCCACGCGCTTCTTTGTCCAGGAGGGCATTTTCGAGGCCTTCGCCGAGGCGTTCGCGCGCCGCGCGGCGGCCTTGCGCGTGGGCGACGGCCTGCAGCCGGCCACGCAGATGGGGCCTCTGATCCATGCCCGCCGCGTGGACGCCATGCGCGAGCTCACGGCCGACGCGCTGGCCTGCGGCGGCGAATTGCGCAGCGGCGGCGACGCGCCCGAGCGGCTGGACCGCGGACTGGAATCCGGCTCCTTCTGGGCGCCGACCGTTATCGCGCGCGCGGGCGGGCAGGCGCGCGCGCTGCGCGACGAGCCGTTCGGGCCGTTCGCGCTGCTGCAGCCGTTCTCCGAGCTCGACGAGGCCATCGCGGCCGCGAACGCCCTGGACTACGGCCTGGCCTCGTATGCCTTCACCCGTTCGCTGGCGCGCGCGCAGGAGATCCAGGACCGCATCGAGGCGGGCTGCTTCAGCCTGAACACCTTCGCCATCACGCCGCCCGAACTGCCCTACGGCGGCGTCAAGCACAGCGGGCTGGGACGCGAGATGGGCAGCGAAGGGTTGCTCGAGCATTTCCAGATCAAGGCCGTGATCCGCGCCGTGTGAGCGCGCGGCCATTCGTCCCCGGCGGCCTCGCGCCGCCGGCCACAGGCAAGCCGTAACGCCGTCATTTCCAGGGGAATCGCCATGTCGCTGTCGAAATCGATCCTGGCCTGTATCGCCGCGCTCTGCATGAGCGCGACGGCGGCCGCGCAGTATCCCGAAAAGCCGGTGCGCATCGTCGTGCCCTTCGCGCCGGGCGGCGCGGTCGACACGATCGCGCGCATCGTCGCCGACAAGATATCGGGCCCGCTGGGGCAGAGCGTCTATGTGGAAAACCGGACCGGCGCCGGCTCCATGGTCGGCACCGAGGCCGTCGTGCGCGCCGCGCCCGACGGCTACACTTTGCTGCTGGGCACGGCCAGCGCGCTGCTCATCAACCCGCTGCTGCAGGATCTGCCCTACGACCCCATGAAGGACCTGGCGCCGGTGGCGGAAGTCGGCGTGGTGCCCTATCTGCTGGTGGCCAATCCTGGCATCCCCGCCACCGATCTGCGCAGCTTCATCGCCTATGCCAAGGCGCATCCGGGAAAGCTCAGCTACGCGTCGGCCGGGGCCGGCACGCCGCATCACATCGCGGGCGAGATGTTCAAGCAGATGGCCGGCATCGACATGGTGCACGTTCCCTACCGCGGCTCGGGGCCGGCATTGATCGACCTGGTCAGCGGGCAGGTCGGGGTCATGACCGTCGAGATCCTCGCGGCGCTGCCCTATGTGCAGTCCGGCAAGCTGCGCGCGCTGGGCATCGCCACCGGGCAACGCAGCCCGCTCGCGCCCGACATCCCCACCGCCGCCCAGGCCGGGCTGCCGGGCTTCGAGTTCACGGCCTGGTACGGGGTGGTGGCGCCGGCTGGCGTGCCCGGGGACGTCATCGACCGCCTGTCGCGCGTCATCAACCAGGCCATGGCCGAGCCGGATGCGCGGCAGCGGCTGGCGGCGGTCGGCGTCACGCCGCAAGGCGGCACGCCGGCCCAGTTCGCCGCGCTCATGAAAAGCGAAGGCCTGAAGTGGCGCAAGGCGGTCAAGGACGCCAACGTGCGCCTCCAGTAACGCGGCGTGCCGGCAAGTTAAACTGCGCCTTTTCCGTCCCAAGGCGCAGTCTTTCTCCATGAGCACCCGTGTCCTGACCGGCATCACGACATCCGGCACGCCCCACCTCGGCAATTACGTCGGCGCCATCCGCCCCGCGGTGGCCGCCAGCACGCAGCCCGGCGTCGACGCCTTCTTCTTCCTGGCCGACTACCACGCCCTGATCAAGTGCGACGATCCGGCGCGCATTGCCCGTTCGCGCCTGGAGATCGCCGCCACCTGGCTGGCCGCCGGGCTCGACCCCGAGCGCGTCACCTTCTACCGCCAGTCGGACATTCCCGAGATCCCCGAACTCTGCTGGCTGCTGACCTGCGTCACCGCCAAGGGGCTGATGAACCGCGCCCACGCCTACAAGGCCGCGGTGGACCAGAACGAAGCCAAGGGCGTGGAGCCCGACGACGGCGTGACCATGGGCCTGTTCTCGTATCCGGTGCTGATGGCCGCCGACATATTGATGTTCAATGCCCACAAGGTGCCGGTCGGCCGCGATCAGATCCAGCACCTGGAAATGGCGCGCGACATCGCCCAGCGCTTCAATCACCTGTACGGCGGCGGCCGCGAGGTCTTCGTGCTGCCCGAAGTCGCGGTCGAGGAAGACGTCGCCACGCTGCCCGGACTGGACGGCCGCAAGATGTCCAAGAGCTACGACAACACCATTCCGCTGTTCGAAGGCGGGGCGGCCGCGTTGCGCGCGGCGGTGATGCGCGTGGTGACGGACTCGCGCCAGCCGGGCGAACCCAAGGATCCCGACGCCGCCCACCTGTATACCCTGTACCGCGCCTTCGCCGCGCCGGCCGAGACGGCCGATTTCCGCGCGCGGCTGCAAGAGGGCCTGGGCTGGGGCGAGGCCAAGCAGGTGCTGTGCGAGCGGGTGGAGCGCGACCTGGCGCCCATGCGCGAGCGCTATGCGCAGCTCATGGCCCATGCCGACCGCATCGAAGACATCCTGCAGGCCGGCGCCGCCAAGGCGCGCCGGATCGCGCAGCCTTTCATGGCCGAGCTGCGCGACGCCGTCGGACTGCGCGCCCTGCGCGGGCCGGCTGCCGCGCCGGCGGGCAAGGGCAAGGACAGGAAGGCGGCTGGCCGCCTGGCGCGCTTCGTCAGTTTCCGCGACGACGACGGGCGTTTCCGTTTCCGCCTGCTGGCGGCCGACGGCGAGGAATTGCTGCGTTCGGAACCGTTCGCCGATCCCAAGACGGCCGGGGCGGTCATGCGCCGATTGCAGGGCAGCCTGCCAGGCGACTGGCTGCGCATCGAAGACGCGCGCTACACGGCGGTGGTGGATGGCCGGCAGGTCGCCGCCGGCCCGCAGTGCGCGGATGCCGCGGCCCGCGATGCGCTGGCGGCGCGGCTGGGCGTCGAGCTCGCGGGGCTGAACGAGTCCTAGCTCGCCGCGATGCGCGGCGCTCGTCCGCGCCGGCGGTCGTTCAGGCCGACGGTGGCGCGATCGGCGCGATGCGGCCTTCTTCGATCCGGAAGCGTTCGGGGCGCATCTGGACCAGCGTGACCACGTCGCCTTCCTTCCAGCCCACCAGGTCGGGCAGGGCGCGCCATTCCGGATTGACGAAGGGCACGAACTTCAAGGTGCCGGTGCCGTTGCTGGCGAATTCGACCGTGGTGTTCTCGATGATCTCCGGCTCGGCCCGGTTGGCGTCCAGCAGCAGGCTGCAGCCGGGGCCGATGCGATAGGCGATGCCCGCGCCGATGCTGGCGAAGGCCACCTCGCCCAGGGTCAGCGAGGCGCCGTTGATCAATTCGACGCTGCGGGTGCCGATGCGCTCGAGCGTGATGTCTTCCAGCGCGACCTCGACCCCGTCCAGGATCAGGCGGCAATGCGGCCCCAGCTTGACGTCGCGATAGACGCCGCTGGCCGGCGTGTTTTTTTCGCCTATGACTTCGGTCTGGTTCGCTGCCAGATGCAGAGCGCTCATGGAAAATGCCCCCTTATGGGCGCACGAAACCTGCGGTCGCCGGTATGCGCCGGGGCGTCCGGATGTCGTGAGCCGGGATTTGGTCGCGCGACAGCGCCGGCCCGGGAGCCGGCGCTGTCGTATCAGACTGACATTTTCAGCGGTTTTTTGTCGGAGAAATGCAAGTATTTGTCAGAGAATTGCAATTAATTGCAACTCAGCGCCGCAATTTGGCAAAGGCTTCCGCCATGGCGCCCATGGGCGCACCCTCGGCGCCCCTGCGCGAAGGCTTGCCGCCGCCCTGCGGGGCCCGCCCCGGGGGCGCGGCGCTCCGGCGCGAGGCGGGCAGGGCATCGTCGTTCAAGCGCATGGTCAGGGCGATGCGCTTGCGCGCGATATCGACTTCCAGCACCTTGACCTGCACGGTCTGGCCGACGCGCACCACGTCGCGCGGGTCCTTGACGAACTTCTCCGCCAGGGCGGAGATATGGACCAGGCCGTCCTGGTGCACGCCCACGTCGACGAACGCGCCGAAATTGGCCACATTGGTCACCACGCCTTCGAGCACCATGCCCGGCAGCAGGTCGGACAGGGTTTCCACGCCTTCCTTGAACTGGGCGGTCTTGAATTCCGGGCGCGGATCGCGGCCGGGCTTTTCCAGTTCGGCGAAGATATCGCGCACCGTCGGCAGGCCGAAGCGCTCGTCGGTGAAGTCGCCGGGCGACACACCCTTGAGCGCGTCGCGGTTGCCGATCACCTGGCGCACATCGGCCTGGATGCGCGCCAGGATGCGTTCGACCACCGGATAGGCCTCGGGGTGCACCGACGAGGCGTCCAGGGGGTTGTCGCCGGCGGGAATGCGCAGGAAGCCGGCCGCCTGTTCGAACGCCTTGTCGCCGAAGCGCGGCACTTCGCGCAACTGGCCGCGGTTGGGGAAGGCGCCGTGGGTGTCGCGCCAGGCGACGATGTTGCGCGCCAGGGTCGCGTTCAGGCCCGAGACCCGGGCCAGGAGGGCGGCCGACGCGGTATTGACGTCGACGCCCACCGCGTTGACGCAGTCCTCGACCACGGCGTCGAGCGAGCGCGCCAGCTCGCGTTGATTGACGTCGTGCTGGTATTGCCCCACGCCGATGGCCTTGGGTTCGATCTTGACCAGCTCGGCCAGGGGATCCTGCAGGCGGCGGGCGATGGAGGCCGCCCCGCGCAGGCTGACGTCGAGATCGGGAAATTCGAGCGCCGCGGTTTCCGACGCCGAATAGACGGAAGCGCCGGCTTCCGACACCACGACGCGCGTCAACCCGAGCTCGGGATGGCGCGCCGTCAGGTCGGCCACCAGTTTTTCGGTCTCGCGCGAGGCCGTGCCGTTGCCGATGGCCACCAGCTCGATCTTGTGGCGCGCCGCCAGCGCCGCCAGCGTCTTGAGCGATCCTTCGCGGTCGCGCCGGGGTTCGAAGGGATAGACGGTGGCGGTCTCCACCAGCTTGCCGGTGCGATCGATGGCCGCCGCCTTGACGCCGGTGCGGATGCCGGGATCCAGGCCCAGCACGGCCTTGGGCCCGGCCGGCGCGGCCAGCAGCAGGTCCTTCAGGTTGGCCGCGAAGACCCGGATGGCTTCGGCCTCGGCGCTTTCGCGCAGGCGGCCGAACAGTTCGGTCTCGAACGCGGTCAGCAGCTTGACGCGCCAGGTCCAGCGGCAGACCTCGCCGAGCCATCGCGCGCGCGGCGCGGCGTCCGCCGCGAACAGGCCCGTTCCCAGCTTGAGGAAATCGGCGATGCGGGCCACGCAGGGATGCGGCAACTGGGCTTCGCGCTCGGCATCCAGTCCCAGTCGCAGTTCCAGCACGCCCTGCTGGCGCCCGCGCAGCAGGGCCAGCACGCGGTGCGAGGGCAGGGTGCGCAGCGGCTCGCTGAAATCGAACCAGTCGCGGAAATTGGCGCCTTCGGCTTCCTTGCCTTCGGCCACCTTGGCGTACAACTGGCCCGTGCCCCACAGATGCTCGCGCATATCGGCCAGCAGGTCGGCGTTTTCCGCATGGCGCTCGGCCAGGATGTCGCGCGCGCCGTCCAGCGCGGCCTTGGCGTCGTTGATGGAAGCTTCCGGATTGAGATAGCCCGCGGCCAGCGCTTGCGGGTCGCAGGCGGGATCGGCCAGGATGGCGTCGGCCAGCGGCTCCAGGCCGGCTTCGCGCGCGATCTGGGCGCGCGTGCGGCGCTTGGGCTTGTAAGGCGCGTAGAGATCCTCCAGGCGCTGCTTGGTGTCGGCCGCCTCGAATTCGCGCCGCAGCTCGTCGGTCAGCTTGCCTTGCTGGGCCACCGAATCCAGGACCGTCGCGCGCCGCTCCTCGAGTTCGCGCAGATAGGACAGGCGCACTTCCAGGTTGCGCAGCACGGTGTCGTCCAGGCCGCCGGTGGCTTCCTTGCGATAGCGCGCGATGAAGGGCACGGTGGCGCCGTCGTCGAGCAGGTCGACGGCGGCGCCGACCTGGTTGGCGCGCACGCCGAGTTCGTCGGCGAGCTGGGCGACGATGCGCTGCGACACGGAAGCGGAACCGGGGGACGGCGGGACGGCGGTAGCGGACATGGCGGGCTGCGGCAAAGAGAAAAACAAGCCGCGGATTTTGCCACAAGCCTGCCGGCGGGCCCGATCCGGGCGCGGTATCATCGGCCGAGGCCCATCTTTCTTTTCCCGTAGTCGCTCGCCCCATGCCGGATCCGGATCTGCACGCCCTGTTCGCCGACGACGGCCCGCTTGCCGCCGCGCTGCCCGGCTATCGGGTGCGGCCGGCCCAGGTCGACCTGGCGCAGTCCATCGGCCAGGCCATCGCCGCGCGCTCCACGCTGGTGGCGGAGGCCGGCACCGGCATCGGCAAGACCTGGGCCTACCTGGTGCCGGCCTTCCTGACCGGCGGCAAGGTGCTGGTTTCCACCGGCACGCGCACGCTCCAGGATCAATTGTTCACGCGCGACCTGCCGCGCGTGCGCGCCGCGCTGGCGGCGCCGGTCACCGCGGCCCTGCTCAAGGGGCGCGCCAACTATGTCTGCCACTACCACCTGGATCGTCTCCAGGGCGACGACCGCGCGCTCAAGTCGCGCGCGGAGATCGGCCAGTTGCGCAGCATCCAGGTATTCGCCCAGCGTACGCGCACCGGCGACCGGGCCGACCTGGCCGAGGTGCCGGAAGACGCCGACATCTGGCAGCGCGTGACGTCGACGCGCGAGAACTGCCTGGGCCAGGATTGCCCGCGCGTGCGCGACTGCTTCGTGCTCAAGGCGCGCCGGCAGGCGCAGGACGCCGACGTGGTGGTGGTGAACCACGCGCTGTTCATGGCCGACCTGGCCTTGCGCGAAGAAGGCGTGACCGATTTGCTGCCGGAAGCCGATACCGTCATTTTCGACGAGGCGCACCAGTTGCCCGACACGGCCACGCGGTTCATGGGCACCAGCGTGTCCACGCACCAATTGCTGGACCTGGCGCGCATTGTCGAGGCCGCCGGCCTGGCCCATGCGCGCGAGGCCTGCAACTGGAGCGAGACCGGCCGCAAACTGGAACACGCGGCGCGCGAATTGCGCCTGGCCTGCGCGCCGATCGAAAAGCTGCCGGGCCGCAAGGCGACCTTCGAAACCCTCCCGCAGCGCGCGGCGTTCGATACGGCGCTGGCCGGCCTGGCGCAGACGCTGGAAGACCTGAATCGCCTGCTGGCCCCGGTCGGCGGCAAGCACCCCGACCTGGCGGCCGCCTTGCGCACGGGCACCGAGCTCGGCCTGAAGCTGGCGCGCTGGGCCGTCCCGGAACGCGGGCCGGCGCAGGGCGCCCTGGACGACGAAGCACCGCAGGCCGCCGTGCGCTGGGTGGAGCAGGGCCTGCATCACGTGCGCCTGCACGCCGCGCCGTTGTCCGTGGCCCGCGCCTTCTCGCGCTACCGCCGCGCCGACCAGGCCTGGATCATGACGTCCGCCACACTGTCGGTGCAGGGCGATTTCGAACATTTCACGTCGCAACTGGGCCTGGACGGCGCGCGCACGGGGCGCTGGGAGTCGCCGTTCGATTACGGCACGCAAGGTCTGCTCTTCGTGCCGCGCGACCTGCCCGTGCCGCAGTCGCCCGAATTCGTGTCGCATTTCGTGGCGACGCTGGTGCCGCTGCTCGAAGCCGGCAACGGCGGCGCGCTGGTCCTGTGCACCACCCTGCGCGCGGTCGACCGGGTCGCGACCCTGCTGGCCGAGGAATCCGAGGCCCGCGGATGGAACCGGACCGTGCTCAGGCAGGGCGAAGGCACGCGCCGCGACCTGCTGGAACGCTTCCGCGGCCTGGCGGGCGCCGTGCTGGTGGGCAGCGCCAGCTTCTGGGAAGGCATAGACGTGCCGGGCGACGCCCTGACCCTGGTGGCGATCGACAAACTGCCCTTCGCGCCGCCGGACGACCCGGTGATCGAGGCGCGCCTGCGCGCCTGCCGGGCCCGCGGCGGCAATCCCTTTGCCGAATACCAGTTGCCCGAGGCCGCGATCGCGCTCAAGCAGGGCGCCGGAAGGCTGATCCGCACCGAGACCGATTGGGGGGTGCTGCTGGTGGGCGACACCCGGCTGGTCGACAAGTCCTACGGGCGCCGGCTGTGGCGCGGGCTACCGCCGTTCGCCCGCACCCGCGACCTGGACCAGGCGCTGGCCTTCTACCAAAGAAAACAGGCTCCCGAGGAGCCTGTTCCCGCCCAGGCCGCGGACGCGGCCTGAGTGCGCGCCGGCGGCGTTCAATACCAGCTGAAGGGGTTCCACCAACTGGTGTCGGCCTGCCAGCCCTGCGCCAGGAACTTGCTGTCCGGATAGTTGGTGTCCAGGACCCGCTTGACGTCGTTGCGCAGGTCCGTCATGCCCAGCTTGTCGTAGGAGATGTACATGATGTAGAGCGCTTCCTCGGTGGCGGGCGCGCCGTCGAAATCGGTGACGACCGTCTGCGCGCGGTTGACCGCCGCCAGGTAGGCGTCGCGTTCGTAGTAGTAGCGCGCGACGTGCACTTCGTTCAGGGCGATGTTGTTCACCAGCCAGGTCAGGCGCGCCTTGGCGTCCTTCGCGTAGCGGCTTTCCGGATAGCGCTTGACGAGCTCGTTGAACGCATCGTAGGACTGGCGCAGGCCCTTGGGATCGCGCTCGGACGGATCCTGCCCGGTGATGTTCGCCATGAATGCGCTGGACGGCGTGAAGCTGACCAGCCCCTTCAGGTAGAGCATGTAGTCGGTGCCGGGATGGTTGGGATAGAGCTGCTGGAAACGGTCGATGGTGGCCAGCGCCTGTTCGGGTTCGCTGTCCTTCCAGTTGACATAGGCCAGGTCGATCAGGGCCTGCTGGGCGTACAGGCCGAAGGGATAGCGGCTTTCGATGGCCTGCAGGCGGGTGCGGGCGTCGTCCCAGTTGGCGGCGCTGATGTTTTCCTTGGCGTCTTTGTAGAGTTGCTCGGCCGTCCAGTTGGCGGTCTTGTCGTATTCGCCGCCCTTGGTGCCGCAGCCGGCGATCAGCAAGGCGGCCAGCAGGGCCAGGAGCCCGCGCAGGACAAGGCCGCCCCGGCGGGGGGAGAAGAGCATGGGGACGGCGGCGGACATCACGATGGGTTCCTCGGTGTTAGCATGGCAGGTCGATTATATGATCTGCGCCCATGTCTGACATCGCCGCCACCGCCGAGCTGCCCGACGACGAGCCGCGGGTGTTGCGCGTGGCGGCCGGGACCGGGGCGGATCGCCTGGACAAGGTGCTCGCCGGCCTCATGCCGGGGCATTCCCGCAGCCGCCTGCAGAGCTGGATCGAATCCGGGCACGTGCTGGTCAACGGCAAGGCGGCCAAGGTCCGCCAGGCGGTGGGGCCGGGCGACGAACTCACCGTCTGGGCCCGGCCCGCGCCCGAGACCCTGGCCTTCGTGGCCGAACCCGTGGCCTTCGAAGTCGTCGCCGACAGCCCGGACTGGATCGTGGTGGACAAGCCGGCCGGCCTGGTCACGCATCCGGGCGCCGGAAACTGGAGCGGCACACTGCTCAACGGCCTGCTGCATCGCTACCCCGAGCTGGCCGGCGTCGCGCGCGCCGGCATCGTGCACCGCCTGGACAAGGACACCTCCGGCCTGCTGGTGGTGGCCCGCAACGAACTGGCCCAGACGCATCTGGTGCGCCAGTTGCAGGCCCGCAGCATGGGGCGCGAGTATCTGGCCCTGGCGCAGGGCTGGCTGCAGGCGGCCGGCACCTGCGACCGCTCCATCGGGCGCGACGCCAGGGTGCCGGTGCGCATGAGCGCCGACCGGCCGCTGGCGCCCAAGCCCGCCGTCACCCATTACGAGCCGCTGCGCCGCGGGCTGGCGGGCGAATCCCGCGTGACCGAGGTCGCCTGCCGCCTGGAAACCGGCCGCACCCACCAGATCCGGGTCCATCTTGCCGGCCTGGGCCATGCCCTGCTGGGCGACGCCCTGTACGGCGGCAAGGCGCTGGCCGGCGCGAGCCGCCAGATGCTGCACGCCCGCGCGCTGCATTTCCAGGATCCGGGCGGCGGCGGCACGCGCTCGTTCGAGGCCGCCGTGCCGGCCGATTTCCGCCACGTACAGGAGGCGATTGCATGGAATCCCTGAATCCGGCAACGGCCGGGCGGGACGCCGCGCCGGCGCCGCCGGTCATCGACGGCCCCGGCTGGAGCGGCGTGCGCTGTTTCTGCACCACGCGCGAAGGGGGCGCCGGGCGGCCGCCGTTCGATACCCTCAACCTGGGGTTGCGGGCAGGCGACGACCCGGCGACCGTCCACGAGAACCGCCGCCGGTTGCGCGCGCTCCTGCCCGCCGAACCGCTGTGGCTGACCCAGGTACACGGCGCGGGGGTGCTGGACGCGGACGTCCCGAACGATACGCTGGAGGCCGACGCGGCGGTCACCGCGGCGCGCGGCAGGGTCCTGGCCATCATGGTGGCGGATTGCCTGCCGGTGGCCATCGCCGATGCGCGCGGGCGCGTCCTGGGAGCGGCCCACGCCGGCTGGCGGGGGCTGGCGGCCGGCGTGCTGGAGCGCACGGTGGAACGCCTGCGGGCCCGCTGCCCGGACGGCGACTGGGTTGCCTGGATCGGCCCCGGCATCGGCCCCACGGCCTTCGAGGTCGGGGAGGACGTGCGCCAGGCTTTCACCGGCCCGGACCGCGAGGCGGCCGCCGCGTTCGCCCCGTATCCCGGCCGCCCCGGGAAATGGCTGGCGGACCTGCCGGCGCTGGCCGGGCGCCGGCTGCGCGCCGCCGGCGTGGCCCGGGTGCAGGCCAGCGGCCTGTGCACCGCCAGCGATCCCGGCCGCTTTTTTTCCTATCGGCGCGACGGCGCCACGGGGCGCATGGCGCTGCTGGCCTGGCTGGAGGGCGCCGATTGACGCATACCCCGATTGACAGTGCGGACGCTGCGATGCACCATCGATCGCGCAGCCTCGATAACAAGGTGTCGACGTGAACGCCCCCCTTTCCACCGCATGGCCCGTCAGCCTGGCGCCGGACGACCTGGCGCGGATCCAGGCGGATTTCAACCGCGAGTGGAACGAGATCTGCGACGCCGCCCGCCAGGGCCGGCTGGAGCCCCCCAAGGACCGCCGCTTCGCCGCGCCCGCCTGGCGCGAAAGCGCGTCGCACCTGGTCCTGGCCCATGCCTACCTGGTGTCCGCCCGGACCCTGGAACGCATGGTCGAGGCCGCCCAGGCCCCCGAACCGCTGCGCAACCGGCTGCGGTTCGCGATCATGCAATGGGTCGACGCCCTGTCGCCGTCGAACTTCCTGGGGCTCAATCCCGACGCCATGCGCTGCGCCGTCCAGACTGGCGGGCAGGCGCTGCAGGCCGGCATGGCCAACCTGCTGGGCGACCTGCGCAAGGGGCGCATCTCGCAGACCGACGAAGACGCCTTCGAGATCGGCCGCAACGTGGCGGTCACCCCCGGCAGCGTGGTCTATGAAAACCCGCTGTTCCAGCTCATCCAGTACCGGCCGCTGACCGACACCGTCCACGAGCGGCCCCTGCTGATCGTGCCGCCCTGCATCAACAAGTATTACATCCTGGACCTGCAGCCCGGGAATTCCTTCGTGCGCCACGCGGTGGAGCAGGGCCATACGGTGTTCATGGTGTCGTGGCGCAATCCGCTGTCCTCCGACGGCGACGGCATCGACGCCGCCACCTGGGACGACTATCTCGACCAGGCCGTGCTGCGGGCGGTGGACGTGGCGCGCGACATCGCGGGACAGGACCACGTCAATGCCCTGGGATTCTGCGTCGGCGGCACGCTGCTGTCCTGCGCGCTGGCGCTGGCCCATGCCCGCGGCCAGCGGCCGGCCGGCACGCTCACGCTCCTGACGTCGTTCCTGGATTTCCGCGACACCGGCGTGCTCGACGTGTTCGTCGACGAACACCATGCCCGGCTGCGCGAGCAGCAACTGGGCGCGGGCGGGCTGATGGCCGCGCGCGAGCTGGCCACCACGTTCTCGTTCCTGCGGCCCAACGAACTGGTGTGGAACTACGTGGTCGGCAACTACCTCAAGGGCGAGTCGCCCTCGGCGTTCGACCTGCTGTTCTGGAATGCCGACGGCACCAACCTGCCCGGCCCGTTCTTCGCCTGGTACTTCCGCAACGCCTATCTCGAGAACAATCTCAAGGAGCCCGGCCGCGTCTCGTCGGCCGGCCTGCCCATCGATCTCGGCCGTCTGGACATGCCGGCCTACGTCTACGGATCGCGCGACGACCATATCGTGCCCTGGACCTCGGCCTACGCGTCCACCGGTATCCTGCGCGGGCCGTGCCGCTTCGTGCTGGGCGCCTCCGGGCACATCGCCGGCGTGCTCAATCCGCCGGCCAAGGCGCGCCGCAGCCATTGGGTAGGCCAGGACGACGCATCGGCCCGGCTGCCGGGCGATCCCGCGGCCTGGCTGGACGCCGCGCGGGAGCGGCCGGGCAGTTGGTGGAACGATTGGTCGCAATGGCTGGCGGGCCATGGCGGACGGCGCGTGCCGGCCCGCGCGCGGCAGGGCAATGCCCGCTACCCCGTGATCGAGCCGGCGCCAGGCCGCTACGTCAAGGTGCGGGCGGTATGACGCCCCGGGGCGCACAGACAAAGCAGGATGGCTCTGGTATGGTTCAGACATTCGGGGAGCGCGGGATCACAAGATTCAAGGAGTGCGGATCATGAGCGGCAAACTGGCTTACGTCACGGGGGGCATGGGCGGCATCGGCACCGCCATCTGCCAACGCCTCGCCAAGGAAAACTTCAGGGTCGTGGCCGGCTGCGGTCCCAGCCGCGATCACAGGCAATGGATCGCCGACCAGGCCGCGCAGGGCTACACCTTCCATGCGTCGGTCGGCAACGTGGCCGACTGGGACTCCACGGTGCAAGCCTTCGAGCGGGTCCGGTCCGAGCATGGGCCGGTCGACGTGCTCGTCAACAACGCCGGCATCACGCGCGACGGCGTCTTCCGCAAGATGTCGCTCGACGATTGGCGCGCCGTCATGGACACCAACCTGAACAGCCTGTTCAACGTGACCAAGCAGGTCATAGACGGCATGGTCGAGCGCGAATGGGGGCGCATCGTCAACATCAGCTCGGTCAACGGACAGAAAGGCCAGTTCGGGCAGACCAACTATTCCACGGCCAAGGCCGGCATCCATGGCTTCACCATGGCGCTGGCCCAGGAAGTGGCCCACAAGGGGGTGACGGTCAACACCATCTCCCCCGGCTATATCGGCACGGACATGGTGCGCGCCATACGCCCCGACGTACTGGAAAAAATCGTCGCCACCATACCGGTGCGCCGGCTGGGCACGCCCGAAGAGATCGCCGCCATGGTGGCCTGGATCGCCTCGGACGACGCCGGCTTCGCGACGGGGGCCGACTTCTCGCTAAACGGCGGCTTGCACATGGGCTGACGCCGGCCCAGGGGACAACGATGACTCAGACCCAAGAGGGCGCCAAGGTGCGCCTGATCAAGAAGTATCCCAACCGTCGCCTGTACGACACGCAGACCAGCACCTACATCACCCTGGCCGACGTCAAGCAACTGGTCCTAGCGCACGAAACCTTCCAGGTCGTCGACGCCAAGACCGGCGACGACCTGACCCGCAGCATCCTGCTGCAGATCATCCTGGAAGAGGAAAGCGGCGGCCTGCCCATGTTCTCGTCCAACATGCTGTCGCAGATCATCCGTTTCTACGGCCACGCCATGCAGGGCATCATGGGGTCCTACCTGGAAAAGAACATCCAGGCTTTCATGGAAATCCAGGAGCGCATGGCCGAGCAGTCCAAGGGCCTGTACGGCACGCAATTCGGCCCGGAGGCGTGGGCGCAGTTCATGAACGTGCAGACGCCCATGATGCAGAACATGATGAACAACTACATCGAGCAGAGCAAGAACCTGTTCGTGCAGATGCAGGACCAGATGCAGGACCAGACCCGCGCCATGTTCTCGACCTTTCCCTTCGTGCCGGGGGCCAACGGCCGCAAATAGCGCCGCCCGTTGCGGCGCCGCGCCGGGGCTCCCGCCCCGTTTTCAGGAAGTTGTCAGCCCTGGGCGACTAGCATATGAAAACAGTTCTTGTTTTCATTGTTGCCGCGATTCGACGCGGCCTTCCACCCGGATTTGTCCCATGCTGAATAAAGTCTTCGCCCTGGCCGCTGGATTGGCCATGACCGCTGCCGCGTCGGCCGCGGAATACCCCATCGGCAAGCCGGCCGAACGCGGCGGCATGGAAATCGGCGCGGTCTACCTGCAGCCGATCGAAATGGACCCTCCCGGCGTCATGCGTGCCGCCAAGGATTCGGACGTCCACCTCGAGGCCGACATCCACGCCACCGCCGACAACCGCACGGGCTTCCCGGAAGGCGAATGGATGCCCTACCTGGTGGTCAAGTACGAACTGCGGAAGCAGGACAGCGACAAGGTCCAGTCCGGCGTGCTCATGCCCATGGTCGCCAACGACGGCCCTCACTACGGCGACAACGTCAAGCTCGACGGTCCCGGCCGCTACAAGCTGAAGTACACCGTCGCTCCGCCCACCGCCGACCACATGTCGCATTTCGGCCGCCACGTCGACAAGGAAACCGGCGTCGGCCCGTGGTTCGAGCCCTTCGAGCTGGATTACGACTTCGTGTATGCCGGCACCGGCAAGAAGGGGGGATACTGATCGTGCCTCGCAACGCCTGGCGGCAGGTCGCGGCGGCGGGCGCGCTGCTGGCCGCCGCCATGGTCGCGCGCGCGGGCGACCTGCCCACGTTCCGCCTGACCTTCAAGCCGGACGGCACGTTCGAGCCGGCCACGCTCGAAGTCCCGGCTGGGCGCTTCAAGATCGAGCTGGTCAATGCCAGCAACCAGCCGGTGGAATTCGAGAGCATTCCGCTGCGCAAGGAGAAAGTCCTGGGACCGGGCGTCGAATCGTTCGTCGTCATCACCATCAAGCGGCCGGGCGAATATCCTTTCTTCGATGATTTCCACCAGGACGTCAAGGGCACGCTGATCGTCAAGCCGGCCCAGGATTGAGTGCCGATATGGAACAAGTGCTTTTCATCGTCTGGCGCGAAAGCGTCGAAGCCCTGCTCGTCGTGGGCATCCTCTATACCTGGCTGAAAGCCACGCCCGGCGGCAGCGCCGGCCTGCGCTGGCTGTGGGGCGGCGTGGCCGCCGGACTCGCGCTGGCGCTCATGCTGGCGCTGGTGCTGCTGGGCATGTCGTCCTGGCTCACCGATACCGGACAGGAATGGTTCCAGGCCGGCATGTCGCTCGCCGCCTGCGCGCTGATCCTGCAGATGGTCATCTGGACCCGGCGCCACGGCCGCACGCTCAAGGCCGAGCTGGAAGCCGGCGCGCGCGAGCAGCTCGCGCGCTCCAACGGCTGGGGCCTGCTGGTGCTGGTCATGATCGCCGTGGCCCGCGAAGGCAGCGAGACCGTGGTATTCCTGTACGGCACGGTTTCCGCGGGGCAGGGCGCCAGCAGCATGCTGGCGCTGGCCGCGGCCGGCGTGGCCGGGCTGCTGGCGGCGCTGGCCACTTTCTGGCTGCTGCAATGGGCCGGCAAGCGCATCGCCTGGCGTTTCTTCTTCCGGCTCACCGAAATCCTGCTCCTGCTCCTGGCCGGCTCCCTGCTGGTCGGCGGCCTGGACCGCCTGATTTCCCTCGACGCCATTCCCGCCCTGGTCGATCCGGTGTGGGATACCTCGTGGCTGCTCGACGACAGCAGCGGGCTGGGCAAGATCCTGGCCGATTTCGCGGGCTACCGCGCCTTCCCCGCGCTGACGGTGGTGCTGGGCTGGGTGGCGTATTGGCTGGTGGCCTTCGGCCTGCTGCGGCGTGCGAGCCACGCCGGGTCCCCATCCGGTTCACGGGTGCCGGCTTCGGTGCGACCATGACTTCGCAGCAGGCGCAGCTCGGTCCGGGCCGGCCCGCCGCGGCTGCGGCGATCGGCCGCGCCGCCCGTCGCGCGGCCGATTTCCTGCGGGACCATGCGCCCCTGTTGCGCAAACTGCAGTGGATCATCGTCGGCGCCTATGCCTTCCTGCTGATCGTGCCCGCCTGCCTGCCGCTGCCGGACAACGCGGCTTCGATGTTCGACAACCTGACGGTGCTGGCGCAATTCGCCTTCTGGGGCATCTGGTGGCCCTTCGTGCTCGTGTCCATGCCTCTGCTGGGACGCGCCTGGTGCGGCTGGCTGTGTCCGGAAGGCATGCTCACGGAATGGGCCAGCGAGCGCGGGCAGGGCCACGCCATTCCCAAGTGGATGCGCTGGGGCGGCTGGCCCTTCGTGGCGTTCGCCTGCACCACGGTCTACGGCCAGCTGGTCAGCGTCTACCAGTATCCGCTGGCCGTGCTGGCCGTGCTGGGCGGCTCCACGCTGGGAGCGCTGGTCGTGGGCTGGCGCTACGGCCGCAGCAAGCGCGTGTGGTGCCGCTACCTCTGCCCGGTCAACGGCGTGTTCAATCTGCTGGCCAAGCTGGCGCCCTGGCATTTCAAGGTGGACGAACAGGCCTGGCGCCATCCGGTGATCCGCATCCAGGCCATCAATTGCGCCCCGCTGGTGCCGCTGCGCCACATGCAGGGAGCGGGCGACTGCCATATGTGCGGACGCTGCAGCGGCTATCGCGGGGCCATCGCGCTGACCCCGCGTTCGCCCGAAGCCGAGATCGTCCATGTCGCGCGCGGCGATGCCTGGCAGACGGCATTGATCGTGTTCGGCCTGATGGGACTGGCGGTGGGCGCTTTCCTGTGGAGCGCCAGCCCCTGGTTCGTCGCGATCAAGCAGGCCGCGGCCGTCTGGCTGGTCGACCACGACATCTACTGGCCGCTGGCGTCCAACGCGCCGTGGTTCATCCTGACGCATTACCCCGAAGTCAACGACAGCTTCTCCTGGCTGGACGGCGCCTGCATCCTGCTGTTCGCCCTGGGCGGCGCGCTGCTGGTCGGCGGCCCGGCCTACGTCGGCCTGTGGCTGGCCGATCGGTGGCTGCCCGCCGGCGACCCTCATACGGGCGGCGGCCTGCACAAGCTGGCCCAGTCGCTGATCCCCACCGCGGGCATCGGCGTGTTCCTGGGCCTGTCGGCCACCACCGTCACCCTGCTGCGGCACGAGGGGCTGGGCCTGGGCTGGATCGGGGCCGCGCGGTTCACGTTGCTGGCGCTGGCGCTGGCATGGACGCTGCGCCTGGCCTGGCGGGTGGCTGGCCTGCGCCAGCCTTCGGCGCCGCGGCGCGTGCCGGCCGTGGCGGCGGTCGCGGCGGGCCTGGTTCCCTTCGCCGCGGCCTGGGTGCTGTTCTTCGCCGTCTGGTAGGCCCCGCGCGACCCGCGCGCCGGGCCGCCTCCCCGTCCGGATAGCGCCGGACGTACCGCGTTTTCCCCGCCCGTTTTCCCCTTTTCCGGGGCGCACGGCGCCCGCGCGTCCACGCGATCCGCGTGCATCGCAGGACCGGCGCCGGTCAGGCATGGATACAATTGCGCCATGACGCTCGCTCTGCTGATCGCCCTTCCGTTCGTCGGCGCACTGCTCGCCGCCTGCCTGCCCGCCAATGCCCGCTCCGCGGAGTCCTGGCTGGCCGGCGGCGTGGCGCTGGCGGGAGCGATCCAGACCGCGCTGCTGTTTCCCCACGTGGCGGCAGGGGGCGTGATCCGGGCGCGCTGGAGCTGGCTGCCGGAGTACGGGCTGGATTTCACGCTGCGCATGGACGGCTTCGCCTGGCTGTTCAGCATGCTGATCACCGGCATCGGCGCGCTGGTCGTGCTGTATGCGCGCTACTACATGTCGCCCAAGGACCCGGTCGCGCGCTTTTTCTCGTTTTTCCTGGCCTTCATGGGTTCCATGCTCGGCATCGTGCTGTCGGGCAATCTCATCCAGCTCGTGCTGTTCTGGGAGCTGACCAGCCTGGTCTCGTTCATGCTCATCGCCTACTGGCACCATCGCGACGACGCCCGTCGCGGCGCGCGCATGGCCCTGACGGTGACGGGCGCCGGCGGACTGTGCCTGCTGGCGGGCGTGCTGGTCCTGGGCCATATCGTCGGCAGTTACGACCTGGACCAGGTGCTGGCCTCGGGCTCCATGATCCGCGACCATGCCTGGTACGACGCGGCGGTAACGCTGATCGTGCTGGGGGCGTTGACCAAGAGCGCGCAATTCCCTTTCCATTTCTGGCTGCCCCATGCCATGGCTGCGCCGACGCCGGTGTCGGCCTATCTGCATTCGGCGACCATGGTCAAGGCCGGCGTCTTCCTGCTGGCCCGCCTGTGGCCGGTGCTGGCCGGCACCGAGACCTGGTTCTGGCTGGTCGGCGGGGCGGGACTGTGCACGCTGCTGCTGGGAACCTACGCGGCCATGTTCCAGCAGGATCTCAAGGGCGTGCTGGCCTATTCCACCATCGGCCACCTGGGCCTGATCACGCTGCTGCTGGGCATGAACAGCCCGCTCGCCACGGTCGCGGCGATCTTCCACATCGTCAACCACGCCACCTTCAAGGCTTCGCTGTTCATGGCCGCGGGCATCGTGGACCACGAGACCGGCATCCGCGACATGCGGCGCCTGAGCGGCCTGTGGCGAGCCATGCCGGTGACCGCGGCGCTGGCCACGGTGGCCAGCGCCGCCATGGCCGGGGTGCCGCTGCTCAACGGCTTCCTGTCCAAGGAAATGTTCTTCTCCGAGACCGTGTTCGTGGGAGGCTCGCCCTTCCTCCAGGTCGGCCTGCCGCTGGCCGCGACCCTGGCGGGCCTGTTCAGCGTGGTGTATTCGCTGCGTTTCATCCACCAGGTCTTTCTCGGGCCGCCGGCCGTGGACTTGCCGCGCGAACCGCACGAGCCGCCGCGCTGGATGCGCTTTCCCATTGAACTGCTGGTGGTGGCCTGCCTGGTCGTGGGCGTGATCCCGGCGATCACGGTCGGCCCGTTCCTGGCGACTGCAGCCCTGGCGGTGCTCGGCCCGGCGCTGCCCACTTACGACCTGGCCGTCTGGCACGGACCGACGACCGCGCTGGGCATGAGCCTGATCGCCACGGCGGGCGGTATCGCCTGCTATGTCGGCGTGCGGCGCCTGCATCGCAGCACGGCCGACGGCGCGCCCCTGATCCAGCGGCTGGACGGCCAGCGGTCGTTCGAGCATGCGATGTCCGCGCTGGACGTCGCGGCCGGTCGCGTGCTGGCGGCCTGCAGCAGTCGGGGGCTGCAGCCGCAGCTATTCCTGCTGGTCTGCGGCACGGTCGCGGCGGCGCTGATCCCGATCTACGCCAGCGGCCTGGCCTGGGAAGGGCGCATGGCGCTGCCCGTCGACCCGGCCTTCGTCCTGCTGTGGTCGACGGGCGCCGTCTGCGCCGTGGCCGCGGCGATCCAGGCCAAGTACCATCGCCTGGCGGCGTTGCTGATGCTGAGCGCGACGGGACTGGTGGTGTGCCTGACCTTCGCATGGTTTTCGGCGCCCGACCTGGCGCTGACGCAGGTGGCGGTGGAAATCGTCACCACCATGCTGCTGCTGCTGGGCCTGCGCTGGCTGCCCAAGCGCCAGCCGCCGCCCGGGCGCCAGCGGGGCATTGCGTCGACCCTGACCTGGCGCCGCGTGCGCGACGTGGCGATCGCCGTCGGCGCCGGCGGGGGCATGGCCGCCTTGTCCTACAAGGTGCTGACCTTGCCGCCGGGACAGACCATCGCCTCGTATTTCCTGACGCATGCCCTGCCTTACGGCGGAGGGACCAATGTGGTGAATGTCATCCTGGTGGATTTCCGCGGGTTCGACACCCTGGGCGAAATCACGGTGCTGGGCATCGTGGCGCTGACCGTCTACGCGTTGCTGCGCCGCTTCCGGCCCGCACCGGAAAGCATGGCCCTGCCGCAGCAGCAGCAGGACCAGGGCGTGCCTGATCCGGTCGAGCGCAACGAGGCGCTCCTGCCGAACGATCACCTGGCGATGCCCGCCACGCTGGCGCGGCTGCTGCTGCCGATGGCGGTCCTGGTCTCGGCGTTCTTCCTGCTGCGCGGGCATAACCAGCCGGGCGGCGGATTCGTGGCGGGACTGGTCATGGCCACGGCCGTGATCCTGCAATACATGATGGGCGGAGTGGTCTGGGTGGAATCGCGCACCCGGCTCCATCCCCAGCACTGGATCGCGCTGGGCTTGCTGTGCGCCGTGCTGACGGCCATGGGGGCGTGGCTGGCGGCGCGCCCCTTCCTGACCGGCGGGGCCGTGCATCTGCGTCTGCCGGGCATCGGCGACGTGCACGTGGCCAGCGCGCTGCTGTTCGACCTGGGGGTCTACATGCTGGTGGTGGGCGCGACGATCCTGGTGCTGGTGGCCCTGGCCCACCAGTCGCTGCGCAGCCACCGCCGATTCGCCGAGGCCGAGCGGCCCGGCAGGGGAGTCTATTGATGGAGCTGGTCTACGCCCTGGCGATCGGCGTGCTGACCGGCGCGGGAGTCTGGCTGCTGCTGCGTCCGCGCACCTTCCAGGTCATCATGGGCTTGTCCATGCTCTCCTACGCCGTGAATCTGTTCATCTTCGGCATGGGGCGCCTGCGCGTCGACCGGCCGCCGATCCTGCTCGATACCGATCTCGTGGGGGATGCCGCCATGTATGCCGATCCGCTGCCGCAGGCGCTGGTGCTGACCGCGATCGTGATCGGGTTCGCCATGACCGCGCTGTTCCTGGTCGTGCTGCTCGCGGCGCGCGGCCTGACCGGCACCGACCATGTCGACGGCAGGGAGTCCGATACATGACCGGCGGCCTGGCGCATTGGACCATCGTACCCGTGGCGCTGCCGCTGGCGGCGGGCGCGGCCATGCTGCTGCTGGGCGAATCGCACCGCCGCCTGCGCGCGGCGATCGGCCTGGGGTCGGCGATCGCGCTGCTGGCGGTGGCCGTGCTGCTGCTGCGGGCCATCGGCGCGCCGCAGGGCGACGCCGTCGTCATCTACCTGCCCGGCAACTGGCCGCCGCCCTTCGGCATCGCCCTGGCCGTCGACCGCCTGTCGGCGGTCATGCTGACCCTTACCGCATTGCTCGCGGTGGCTTCGCTCGTATTCTCGCTGGCGCGCTGGGAACGGGCCGGCGTGCATTTCCAGCCGCTGTTCCAGTTCCAACTCATGGGACTGAACGGCGCGTTCATGACCGCCGACCTGTTCAACCTGTTCGTGTTCTTCGAGGTCCTGCTGGCGGCCTCCTATGGCTTGGCGCTGCACGGCTCGGGCACCGCGCGCGTGCGCGCCGGCCTGCATTACATCGTGGTCAACCTGGCGGCCTCGTTCATGTTCCTGATCGGCGTGAGCCTGATCTACGGCGCCGCCGGCAGCCTCAATCTTGCCGATCTGGCGCTGCGCGTCCCCGCGCTCGACGCCCACCGGCGCACGCTGTTCGACGCCGGGGCCGCGGTGCTGGCGTTGACTTTCCTGGTCAAGGCCGCCGCCTGGCCGCTGAACTTCTGGCTGCCGCGGCTCTACGCGTCGTCCACCGCGCCGGTGGCGGCGCTGTTTTCCGTCATGACCAAGGTGGGGTTCTATGCCTTGCTGCGGGCCTGGTCCCTGTTGTTCGGCGGCGCCGCGGCGCCGTGGTCGGGGCTGGACTGGCTGTTCGCCATCGGCCTGGTCACCGCGCTGCTGGGGGCGGTGGGCCTGATGGCTTCGCAGCAACTGGGCCGGCAGGCCGCCTACAGCCTGATCGTCACGTCGGGCACGCTCCTGGCGGCCTTCGGGCTGGGCCACGAAGCCATCATGGGGCCGGCGCTGTTCTACCTGGTCAGCTCCACGCTGGCCACCGGCGCGTTCTTCCTGGTGGTGGAACTGATCGAGCGCAATCGCAGCTTCGGCGCCGACGTGCTGGCGGTGACTTTCGAAGCGTTCGAGCTCGCCGACGAGCAGGACCCCGATCGTCCCGACGAGGTGGTCGGCGTGGCCATGCCCATGGCCACGGCCTTCCTGGGGCTGAGCTTCATCACGTGCGCGCTGCTGGTCGCCGGCTTGCCGCCATTCTCGGGCTTCGTCGCCAAGTTCGCCATGCTGTCGGCCGCGCTCGACCCGGTGCGAGGGGCGACCGTGACCACCGGCGTCTGGCTGCTGCTGGCGGTCGTGATCCTGTCGGGGTTGGCCGGCATCGTGGCCCTGGCGCGCACCGGGATCCGCAGCTTCTGGGCCAGCGAGCGCGCGGCGCCGCGGCTGGCGCTGGTCGAAGCGGCACCCGTGGTGGCGTTGCTGGTGCTGTGCGCCGTGCTGGCGGTGCAGGCAGGCCCGGTCATGCGCTATCTGGACGACACGGCCCGTTCGCTCTACCAGCCCCAGCAATACATCGAGGCGATGTCGGCCGCCACGGTGTCGGACCGTCCCATGGGAGACGTCCAATGAAGCGCTGGCTGCCCATGCCGTTGCTGTCGCTGGCGTTGCTGGCGCTCTGGCTGCTGCTCAACGATACGGTCTCGCCGGGGCAGATCCTGGTGGGCGCGATCCTGGGACTGGCGCTGCCCGCGGCGGCCGCGCCGCTGCGGCCCCTGCGCCCGCGCCTGCGCCGTCCGGGCGTGGCGTTCAGGCTGGCGGCGCACGTGGCGGCCGATATCGTCCGCAGCAATTTCGCCGTGGCCGGCGTCGTCCTGTCCCAGGGGTCCCCGCCTTCGCGCTTCATCCGGATCCCGCTGGACCTGCGCGACCCGCACGGCCTGGCGGTGCTGTCGTGCATCGTGACCTCCACGCCGGGAACGGTGTGGACCTACATCGACGACGAGCGGCGCACGCTGCTGTTGCACGTGCTGGATCCGCGCGACGAGAACAAGTTGCTGGAGATGATCAAGCTGCGCTACGAGCGCCCACTGATGGAGATCTTCGAATGACGAATCTGCTGGCCTGGGCGGGGGCCTTCGCTACGCTGTGCTTCACCGCGGGCATGGTCCTCACCGCCATCCGCCTGCTCAAGGGACCATCCGCGCAGGATCGCGTGCTGGCGCTGGACATGTTCTATTTCAACGCCATGCTGCTGTTGCTGGTGCTGGGCGTGCGTTTCGGGACGGCGCTGTATTTCGAGATCGCGCTGCTGATCGCACTGTTCGGATTCGTGGGAACGGCGGCCATGGCCAAGTTCCTGCTGCGCGGGGAGGCGATCGAGCCATGAACGGAACCGACATGCCTGCCTGGGGCGCCGTCCTCGTGGCCTTGTTGCTGGCGGGGGGCGGCACGATCGGATTGATCGGCTCGCTGGGGGTGCTGCGCCTGCCGCTTTTCTTCCAGCGCCTGCATGCCTCGGCCCTGATCACCACGCTGGCCACCTTCTGCGTGCTGGCGGCGTCCATGCTGGCGTTCACGCTGTCGTCGGGCCGCCCGGTGCTGCACGAGATCCTCATTTCCCTGTTCGTCCTGCTCACCGCGCCCATGTCCAGCATGCTGCTGGCGCGGGCCGCCCTGTACCGGACCGGACATCTGCCGGGGCACGAACGGCCATAGGCGCGCTCGCGCCCCCCCGATCCCCGCTACGCCAGGTTCTCCAGCAGATCGGGCCCGAAGACTTCGCGATGGATGCGCGTCTGCGCGATCCCGCGCGACAGCAGCGACGCATTCTGGACCTGCATGAAGCCCAACGGGCCGCAAAGATAGAATTCCGCGTCTTCCAGTTCCCGCGTGACCAGGCTGCCGGCCTGCATCCGTCCCGCGTGGACCTGCGAGCCGGCCAGGTCGAGCGGTTCTCCCGACTCCAGGAAGATATGGGTCGCCATCCGCGGCAGCCGGCCCGAGGCGGCCGCGAGATCGTCCAGGTGCGCGAGATGCGAGCGATCCCGCGCCGCGTGGGCGAACAGGACATCGCGGCCGGATCCGTTGCGCGCCAGGACATTGAGCGCCGAGATCATCGGGGTCACGCCGACGCCGGCCGACAATAGGGCGATCGGGCCCGATCCGTCGACCGCGGGCGTGAAGTCCCCGAAGGGCCGGCTGACCATGAGCGTATCGCCCACCTTGACATGCTCATGGATCCAACTGGACACGGCGCCGTCGGGGGCTTCCGGCCGCGCGCGCTCGCGCCGCACGGTAATGCGCCAATGCGCGCAGGGGGCGTCCGACAGGCTGTATTGGCGCTGCTGGAACACCCCGGGGCTCAGCTCCACCACGACCGAAATGTATTGTCCCGGCAGGAAGGCGGGCAGGGGAGCGCCCGTCGCCGACTGCAGCGTGAGGCTGACGATGTCCCGGGCCTGTTCGCCGCGTTCGGCCACCCGCATCGGGTAACGATGCTCGGGCGCCGTGTCCGCGCGATCGTACAGCCGGCTTTCGGCGGCAATCAGATCCCCGGCCAGCAGCCAGTAGGCTTCGTCCCACGCGGCGATCAGTTCCGGCGTCGCGGCCTCGCCCAGCACCTCCCCGATCGCGCCGAGGAGATGCCGGCCGACGATGGGATAGTGGGCGGGCGTCAGGCCGACCGAGGCATGCTTGTGGGCGATGCGGCTGAGCACGGGCGCCAGGGCCTGGGCGTTGTCATAGTTGGCCGCATAGGCAAACACCGCCGAGGCGAGCGATTGCTGTTGCGCCCCGCTGGCCTGGTTTCCCATGTTGAACAGATTGGTCAGGCCGGGGTTTTCCTCGAACATGGATTGGTAGAACCGGGTGGTAATGGCCAGGCCATGCTCTCTCAGGACCGGGACGCTTGCGTCGATATAAGGCCTCGACTGGTGTGACAACATGCGAATCTCCATAAACATGCATTCGAAGAGCATCTTTTTGCGCACCTGAAAACGGGTGCGGCGACATGCTCGGAAAGGGAACCGGGATCGGGTTCCCGGCCTCGATTCTAGAAAAGATGTATTTAAAATGCAACTTTAAGAGGGAGGTGGAAAGATGTATCGGACGTCCATGTTAGGATGTCCACCCTCATGCACACCGGGCCGGCCGGAATCTGGCCGGCCGGCGCAAGGCTCGCTGCGGAGGCAATCCCATGAAGCTCACCGACTATACGGACTACAGCCTGCGGGTATTGATCTACGTGGCCCTGCATCCGGACGAACCCGTCACAATCCAGCATATCGCGGATGCGTTCGGCGTCTCCAAGAATCACCTGGTCAAGATCGTGCAGAAGCTCGGCCAGGCCGGCTATCTCCTGACGATCCGCGGCCGCACGGGGGGCCTGCGCCTGGGCAGGCCGGCATCGGCAATCAATATCGGAGAGGTCGTGCGCACGATGGAGCCCGATTTCGGGCTGGTCGAGTGCTTCCGCGAGGGCAACCGCTGCGTCATTACCCAGGCCTGCGGCCTGCGCGGCTTGCTGCATGAAGCCTTGCAGGCCTATTTCGATGTCCTCGACGCGCATTCATTGCAGGATCTCGTGGGCAAGCCGGCGGTGCTCAATCGTATTCTCATGCCCGCGTGACTTGCGGCCGGCGGCCGCCCGGCGGCAAAAAAATTCCCTGCAAGGCAGGCCTTGCAGGGAGCGGGCCGCGAGGCTCGCAATGCCGGAATCGCGGCGGGGAAAAACGCAGTTCCGGCGTAAACCGGCGGGGACGTCAGGGCGCCTTGACCTTCAGGTCGTTCTTGACTTGCGTGACGCCCTCGACTTCGCGCGTGACGCGTGTGGCCGCCTCGCTCTGGGCGGCGGTGTCCACCGTTCCGCTCAATTGCACGACTCCCTGGTTGGTCTCCACGGCGATCTGCAAGGCGCTGATGGACGGCTCCTTGACGATCGCGGCCTTGACCTTGGCGGTGATGGCGGCGTCGGCGGTGTATTCGCTCACCGACTGCTTGGGCTTGCCGTCGTCCTCCGCGGCGTGCGCGGCGCAGGCCAGGACGGTCGCGGCGCCCATGGCGCCGGCGGCCATCAGGCGGCGCAAGTGCATGGTCTTCATTCGCATGGCTGTACTCCTACAACGTTGAGACGGGGTCGGGGCCTCGTGCGCCCGCTATTTCCTGAACATGCCGCCCAGGATCGAGAGCAGGGCCAGCACCAGGAAAATGAAGAACAGGATCTTCGCGATCGACGCCGCGCCTGCGGCGATGCCTCCGAACCCCAGGACGGCGGCGATCAGCGCGATGACGAAAAACACGACGGCGTAGTGCAGCATGGTTCTTCTCCTCGATTATGTTCTTGAAAGGGAGTGTCGCTGTCGATCGTTCCCGGCTCAGCGGTTGCGATCGAAGAAATCGTCCACTTCCTTGCGCGCCTCTTCGCGCGTCTTGCCGTACTTTTCCTGTATGAGGCCGGCGAGCCTGTCGGCATTGCCTTCCACCTTCGCCAGGTCGTCATCCGTGAGTTCGCCCCACGCGGCCTTGGCCTTGCCCGTCAGTTGCTTCCACTTGCCTGCCACGATGTCTTGGTTGACCATGATTTTCCTCGTTCGTAGAGCAGCCGCCGGCGCGGGTCCCAGGTATGCATGCGCGCCAGTTGCCGCGTTGCTGCGGTGACCGATCAGTCGTGCAATCACCGTACCGTGGCCGCGAACACAGCGTCAAACCGGTGTGTGGGCAAATGTAAGCCGCGCGCTCCCGCTGCCGCGCGCGCATGCGGACAGGCCCGCGCGGCGAGGCCGGCGCGGCGGGCGCGCCAGGGGACGGCGCCGCGCGCGGGCCTGCCGGCGCGAGCGCCTTGCAGGTTGCGGCGTTTACATTTCAATAACGCTTGATTGCCCTTTGAGCAGGGGTCGTAACCGGATTACCGGCGCCCCGGCCAGGGCCGGCGAGGCGCCTCTTTTCAGGCCGCGGACCTTGCGGCGACGCGGGCCGCGATGTGCGCCAGCGCCGCTTCGACCTGGTCGATCAAGATCAGGCAGAGATCTCCCGCCCGCAGGCGGGCCAGCGCCGTGTCGATGGCGAGGAATTCCCCGTGGATTTCCTGTACGTGCCGGGCGCGGCCGGCCTGCGCCAGGCCTTCGCGCAGCAGGCGCAGGACTTCGCCGTCGGCCCGTCCGCGCTGGCACTGGTCCTGGTAGAGGATCACGTCGTCGAAGGCTTCGCCCAGGATCTCGGTCTGGCGGCGAATGTCGATGTCGCGCCGGTCCCCTGCGCCGCTGATCACCACCGCGCGGCGGCCGGCCGGCATGGCCGACACCGCCTGCACCAGGGCCAGGATCGCGTCCGGGTTGTGGCCATAGTCGGCGATCAGGGTCGCGCCGCGGTAATCGAAAACGTTGAAGCGGCCGGGTACCGTCCGGGCATCGTTGACGAACGAGGCCAGCCCGGCTTCGACGCATCGCCAGTCCAGGCCGAGCGCCCAGCCGGCGGCGGTCGCCGCCATGGCGTTCTCGACCTGGAAGCCGATCGTGCCCGCGCGCGTCAGAGGAATGGCCGACAGGGGAATGCGTTTCTCGAGCCCGCCCTCGGCGGCCACGATATCGCCGCCTTCCCGGTAGACCGCCCGCCGGCCTTGCGCGCGGTGCATGGCCAGCACGGGATGCTGGCGGTCCGTGGCGAAGAAAATGATCGATCCGGGGCAGGCGCCGGCCATGGCGGCGACCATGGAGTCGGCGGCATTGAGCACCGCCGAGCCGTCCGGCGCGACGTTCTGCACGATCACGCGCTTGACCACCGCCAGGTCCTCGACGGTATTGATGTAGTTCAATCCCAGGTGGTCGCCCAGCCCTATATTGGTGACCACCGCGACGTTGCAGCGATCGAAGGCCAGGCCTTCGCGCAGGATGCCGCCGCGCGCGGTTTCCAGCACCGCGGCGTCGACGTCGGGATGCAGCAGCACGTTGCGGGCGCTGCGCGGGCCGCTGCAATCGCCGGTATCGATGCGCTCGCCGGCCACATATACGCCGTCCGAATTGGTCATGCCCACGCGATGGCCGGCCTGGGCCAGCAGGTGCGCGGTCAGCCGTACCGTGGTCGTCTTGCCGTTGGTGCCGGCCACGGCCACCAGGGGGATCCGACCGTCGTCGCCGGGCCCGAAGAGGGTGTCGACGATCAGTTCGCCGACCGGCTGGGCCTTGCCGTAGGAAGGATTCAGGTGCATGCGCAGGCCGGGCGCGGCATTGACCTCGACGATCCCGCCGTGCTGGTCCTCCAGCGGCCTGAGGACGGTCTCGCACACCACGTCCACGCCGCAGATGTCCATGCCGACCATCTGCGCGGCCGTGATCGCGCGCGCCGCCAGTTCGGGATGGACTTCGTCGGTGACGTCGGTGGCCGTGCCGCCGGTGCTCAGATTGGCATTGTTGCGCAACACGATCCGCGCGCCGGTCGGCGGCACCGAGTCGGCGTCCTGGCCCTGCCGGGCCAGCGTGGCCAGGGCAATCTCGTCGATGCGGATGCGGGTCAGCGGCGTGGCATGGCCGTCGCCGCGCAGCGGGTCGGTGTTGACCTGGTCGACCAACTGGCGCACGGAGTGCGTGCCGTCGCCGATCACATAAGGCGGATCGCGGCGGGCCGCGGCGGCCAGGCGGTCGCCCACCACCAGCAGGCGGAAGTCATGGCCGGGAATGTAGCGCTCGACGATCACGCTGGAACCGATTTCGGAGGCTGCCGCGTAGGCGGCGCGCATCTGCTCGCGCGTTTCGATGTTGACCGCCACGCCCTTGCCCTGGTTGCCGTCGCGCGGCTTGACCACCACCGGCAGGCCGACTTCCAGGGCGGCGGCCCAGGCGTCGTCCTCGTCCTCGGCCACGCGGCCGCGGGGCACCGGGACGCCGGCGGCGTCCAGCAGCATCTTGGTCAGTTCCTTGTCCTGCGCGATGGCCTCGCCGATCGCGCTGGTGGCGCCCGTCTCGGCGGCCTGGATGCGCCGCCGCCGGCTGCCCCAGCCGAACTGGACCATGCTGCCTCCCGTGAGGCGGAAGTAGGGAATGCCGCGTCCGATCGCCGCCTGCACGATGGAGCCGGTGCTGGGACCCAGGCGGAGGTCCTCGTCCACCTCGCGCAGCCGGGCGACCGCGTTCGCCAGGTCGAAAGGCGTGTCCTCCAGGGCGGCGCGGCACAGGGTCTCGGCCTGTTCGAAGGCCAGGCGGCCGACTTCGGCTTCCGTGTACTGCACGACCACCTGGTAGGTGCCCGGCTCCAGCGTGGGCGCGGTGTGGCCGAAGCTGACGGGGCAGCCGGCCTGGGCCTGAAGGCCCAGCGCGATCGCTTCCAGCGCGTGAGCCATGGTGACGGCGGCCTCGTGTCCTTCCGGCTTGAGGGCGCGCAAGTCCGGAAAGCGCGCGCGCAGGCGGATTTCGAATTCGGGCAGGTCGTCCAGGGAACATTCGGCGTCCGAGCAGGTGACGACCGCCTCGATGACGGGCTGGCGGCTCCACAAGCTGGGCCCGCGCATCGTGCGGAGGCGGGAGACGTGCATGGAAGTTCCTGTGTGTCGCGAAGAGGGTGTGGGCGGGGATCAGGCCGCGTCCGGGACGGCAGGGCGGTCCAGCCACTGCCGGATGCAATCCAGGGCGGCGCCGCCCTGCGCGTGCTGGACGAACAGCAATTCGCCGGCTCGCATGCCGGCCAGCGCCGCATTGATCGCCGCCGCGGGATCGGGCTGCTCGTCCACGCCGGCGCCGGCCGCGCGGATCGCGCCGCCCAGCCGTGCGCGGGACGGCCCGGCGTGGGGTTGCCCCGCGTCGTGCAGCGTGACGTGGGCGAACGCCTGTCCGAGCAGTTCGCCCTGACGCGCGATGTCTTCGTCCCGGCCGCCGGCCGGCGCGGCGCAGACCGCGGTGCGCCGGCCGGCGGGAAAGCGGGCCAGCGCCGGCAGCAAGGCCTGCAGGGCGCCCACGTTGGCGGCGCCGTCGAGGACGACCCGCATGCCGTCGCGCTCGAAGGCATGGAAGCGTCCCGGCAGGTCGCTCAGGTCGGTGTCGAAGGTTTCGATGCCGGCGCGTATCAGTTCGGGCGCCAGGTCCATGGCCCAGGCGGCGGCGACGGCGGCCAGCACGTTCTCGACCTGGAACGCCGCCTGTCCGCCGCAGGTAATGGGGACGCCGGCGACATCGGACAGGACGGTTTCGCGCTGCCCGTGCAGCAGGGTGACGGCGCCGTTCTTCAGCACGACGGCGCGCCTGTCCGCCGCGACGTGCGCGGCGATCACCTCGTGGCCGGCATCGAGCCCGAAGAACAGCACCTCGCCGTCGCACAGCCGGGCCATGTCCGCCACCAGCGGATCGGCCGCGTTGAGCACCGCGGCGCCGTCGGGCACGACGACGTCGACCTGGGTGCGGAATATCGTGAACACCTGGCCGGGCTCGTGGACGTCGTGCCGCCCCAGGCAGGCAGCGGGCCCCAGGTTGGTGACGATGCCGACGCGGCAGCGGTCGTAGGCCAGGCCTTCGGTCAGGATGGCGTCGCTGCCGTTCTCGATCACCGCGGCCTGCACCGCGCGGTTGAGCAGCAGCCGGCGCGCCTGGTCCCAGCGGGCCCGGTCGCCGCGGCCGATGCAGCGGCGGTCCAGGTACAGTCCGTCGCTGCAGGCCAGGCCGGTGTGCAGGCCTGCCAGGTCCAGCAGGCGGGCGACGAGCTTGGCGACGATGGTCTTGCCGTTGGTGCCGGTCACGCCGACGACCGGAATGCGACAGGGTTCGCCGGGCGGGAAGAGATGGTCGACGATGGCTTCCCCGACCGGCCGCGGCTTGCCTTCGGCGGGCTTGAGATGCATGAGCAGGCCCGGGCCGGCATTGACCTCGACCACCGCGCCGCGCTGTTCGGCCAGCGGCCGCGAAATATCCTCCGCCACCAGGTCGATGCCGGCGATGTCCAGGCCCACCACGCGGGCGGCCAGCGCGGCCGCGGCGGCGACTTCGGGATGGACGTCGTCCGTGCAGTCGAACGCGACGTTGCCGTTGCGCTGGATCATGACCTCGCGGCCGTCGGCCGGCACGGCGTCGGCGTGCAGGCCCTGGCGCTCGAGCTCGATGCGGGCGGCCGAGTCCAGGCGCACGGGATTCAGCGGATGCTCCTCGGTGCTGCCGCGGCGCGGATCGGCGTTGAGCTGGCGCTCGATCAGCCCGGCAACGGTGGAGCGGCCGTCGCCGACGACCACGGCGGCCTGCCCGCGGGCGGCGGCGACCAGCTTGCCGCCGACCACCAGCAGGCGGTGTTCGTTGCCCGGCACGAAGCGTTCGACGATGACGCCGCTGCCTTCCCCGGCCGCGATGCCGTAGGCGGTCTCGATGTCGGCGCGGGCCTCCAGCCTGGTGAACACGCCGCGCCCATGGTTGCCGTCGGTGGGCTTGACCACCACCGGCAGGCCGATGTCCTGCGCGGCTTCCCAGGCTTGCCCGGGGCTTTCCACCACCTGGCCTTCGGGCACCGGCACGCCGGCGGCCCCCAGCAGCCGCTTGGTCAGGTCCTTGTCGCGCGAGATGCTTTCCGCGATGGCGCTGGTATGGTCCGTCTCCGCGGTCCAGATGCGGCGCTGGCGCGCGCCGTAGCCGAGCTGGACCAGGTTGCCGGTGTTCAGGCGGATCGAGGGAATGCCGCGCGCATCGGCCGCATCGACGATGCAGGCGGTGCTGGGGCCGAGATAGTGGCGCTGCACCAGGCCGCGCAGCATCTCGATCGCGCCCGGCACGTCGTAGGGCCGGTCTTCGATGGCCGCCATCACCAGGTCGCGTCCGGCGTGCAGGGCGGCGCGGGTGACGTTTTCTTCCCAGGCGTGGACCACGACCTTGTAGACGCCGCGCTCGGACGTTTCGCGCGCCTTGCCGAAGCCGCCGGGCAGGCCGGCGAGATTCTGCAGCTCCAGCGTGACATGCTCCATGATGTGCCCGGGCCAGGTGCCTTCGCGCAGCCGCTGCAGGAATCCGCCCCGCACCCCGGGACTGCAGCGGTGTTCGACCAGCGTCGGCAGCCATGCGGTCAGGCGCTCGTACAGGCCGGGAATCTTGTTGGAGGGAAAGTCCTCGAGTTCGCCGATATCGACCCAGGCTTCCAGGACGGGCGGATAGGTCCAGATGCCGGGGCCGCGCAGCGATACGATCCGCAGGATATCCATGTTTTTCTTCTTCATCGGAAAGGTATCGAACCGGCGGTACGGCTGCGCAAAGGTATGGACCGGCGCGAATCTTAGCGCCGCGGCTGCGCGCGGTCGAGCGGCGGCCGGATAAATCGATGCTGCGACGCAGCAATGTTGCGTATAAGTCAGCGAAACCCCGCCACCCGGCCGCCGAAGGCGCGAAAACCCGCGCATATCCTGACGCGTGGGTGAATTCGCTCGTTATACTGGCGCCGGTTTCGCGGGCCGTATTCCTGCCATCCATCGACCAGTACCCGAATGCAGGGCGCGCTCGCGCCGTCCCGATGAACCCCCCCGTTTCCCCTCCGGCCGTCTCCCCAGCCTCGTCCCTGCCGGCGCCCTGGCAGCGCGCGGTCCACCATTGCCTGGAACCGGGCGAGACCGTGCTCGCCTGGCTGGCGCACGACCTGGACGAACGCCTGCATTTCGCGCCCGGCCTGGTGCTGCTGACGTCGCGCAGGCTGCTGGCCTGGAGCGCGCCGGACGCTTCGCCGTCGGCCTGGCCGACCGGCGCCGGGCTGGTCCTGCGGCGGCGCGACCATGCGGGCGTGGGCAGCGTGGAGGCCTTCGAGGGAGAGACGCGCGTCGCCGCGTGGCGCTATACGCTGGCGCACGACGCGGCCGCGCGCCGCCTGGCGGACCGCCACGAGGCCTGCCGCGTGTCCGGGCCGGCCGATGCCGACGAAGGCGACGAAAGCGCCGTGCTCTGTCCGCAATGCGGCGACGTGGTGCCGGCCGATCGCGATACCTGCGCCAACTGCGCGGCCGCGCCGGAGATGCCGCCATCGACCTGGTCGCTGCTGCGGCTGTGGCGCTTCGCCCGGCCTTACCGCATGCCGCTGCTCGCCGGTTTCCTGCTGACGCTGGCCGCGACCGCCGCGACGCTGGTGCCCCCGTACCTGACCATGCCGCTCATGGACGACGTGCTGATTCCCTACCAGAACGGCCGGCCCATCGACTACGGCCTGGTGCGCCTGTACCTGTCGGGCCTGCTGGTTTCGGCGCTGCTGGCCTGGGTGCTGGGCTGGGCCCGCACGTACATCCTGGCCAGGGTCAGCGAGCGCATCGGCGCCGACCTGCGCACCGCGACGTTCGAACACATGCAGAGCCTGCCGCTGCAGTACTTCGGCGGCAAGCGCACCGGCGACCTGATCGCGCGCATCGGCAGCGAGACCGACCGCATCTGCCTGTTCCTGTCGCTGCACCTGCTGGACTTCGCGACCGACGTATTGATGATCGCCATGACGGCCGCGATCCTGCTTTCCATCAATCCCTGGCTGGCCCTGGTGACGCTGCTGCCGCTGCCGTTCATCGCGTGGATGATCCATCTGGTGCGCGACCGGCTGCGGCACGGTTTCGAAAAGGTCGACCGCTCCTGGTCGGAGATCACCAACGTGCTGGCCGACACCATACCCGGCATCCGGGTGGTCAAGGCCTTCGCGCAGGAACAGCGCGAAGTGGCGCGCTTTCGCGAGGCCAACCAGCACAACCTGGCGATCAACGACCGGGTCAACCGCCTGTGGGCGCTGTTCGCGCCCACGGTCACGCTGCTGACCGAGGCCGGTCTGCTGGTGGTGTGGATCTTCGGCATCTGGCAGGTCGCCAACGACCGCATCACGGTGGGCGTGCTGGCGGCCTTCCTGACGTACATCGGGCGCTTCTATCTGCGGCTCGACTCCATGAGCCGCATCGTGTCCATCACCCAGAAGGCCGCGGCGGGCGCCAAGCGCATCTTCGACATCCTGGACCATGTCTCCAGCGTGCCGGAGCCGGCGCAGCCGGTGGCCGCGGGCCGGCTCGAAGGGCGCATCGACATCCGCGACGTGGGTTTCCGCTACGGCAGCCGGTCAGTGCTGCGCGGCGTGAGCCTGCGCATCGGGTCGGGCGAAATGATCGGCCTGGTGGGCCACAGCGGCTCGGGCAAGAGCACGCTGGTCAATCTGATCTGCCGCTTCTACGACGTGTCGGAAGGCTCGATCCAGGTCGACGGCGTGGACATCCGCTCCTATCCGATCGGCGGCTACCGGCGCAATATCGGCCTGGTGCTGCAGGAGCCCTTCCTGTTCTTCGGCACCATCGCCGACAACATCGCCTACGGCGATCCCGGCGCCAGCCGCGAGGCGATCGTGGCGGCCGCCCGCGCCGCGCGCGCGCACGAATTCATCCTGCGCCTGCCGCACGGCTACGATTCGCTGGTCGGCGAGCGCGGCCAGGCCCTGTCGGGCGGCGAGCGCCAGCGCATCTCCATCGCCCGCGCGCTGCTGATCGATCCGCGCATCCTGATCCTGGACGAGGCCACCTCGTCGGTCGACACCACCACCGAGCTCGAAATCCAGGAAGCCCTGGAGAACCTGATCCAGGGCCGCACCACGATCGCCATCGCCCATCGGCTCAGCACGCTGCGGCGCGCCGACCGGCTGGTGGTGCTGGACCGCGGACGCATCGTCGAGACCGGCCGCCACGAAGCGCTGCTGGCGCGCGAGGGCGCCTATTACCGCCTGTACCGGGCGCAGGCGCGGCAGGTCGATGCCGAGCCGCCCTGGCAGGGAAATGGAGCGAGCGATGGCAACGCCTGAATTCGAACTGCTGCGCACGCCCGCCGGCAAGCTGGACCTGGTCGCCGCCGACGGCCGTGTGCACGAAGGCGTGACGGCGGTGCGCGCGTTCCCGATCTCCGATCCGGAGCGTCACCTGGCGCTGCTGAGCGCCGAAGGCAAGGAGCTGGCCTGGATCGACCGCCTGGACGACCTGCCGCCCGGGACCGCCCGGGCGCTGCGCGAAGCATTCGCCGCGCGCGAACTGATGCCCGAGATCCTGCGCATCGCCAGCGTGTCCGGCTTCGCCACGCCCAGCACCTGGGAACTGGAAACCGACCGCGGCGCCACGCGGCTGGTGCTCAAGGGCGAGGAAGACATCCGCCGGCTGGGCGGGGCGGCGCTGCTGGTCACCGACAGCCATGGGCTGAGCTTCCTGATACGCGATCCGGGCCGCCTGGACAAGCACAGCCGGCGCCTGCTCGACCACTTCCTGTGAGCCGACGGCGCGGGGCAGGCCAGTCCTTGCGGCTTTCTTTCGGCGCGGCCGGACGGCGTTGCGGGATACGCTACAATTCGCCGGTCTTTGGGGAGTAGCCTCCCTCATCAGAGGGATCTGCGTCAACAGACTTGCCTTGCGGCATGGCGCAGATGATTTTCCGGATTTGGCGAGACCATGGACCGCGTTGACTCCGTTTTGGCCGGGGGAACAGCGCGGTCTCTGCGTTCCCGGCCGGAGCATTCTCGTGGAAGCATTCCTGGTATCGACCGGCATCGTGGCGCTGGCCGAAATGGGCGACAAGACCCAACTGCTGTCGCTGGTCCTCGCGGCGCGCTACCGGCGGCCGATTCCCATCATTATCGGCATCCTCGTGGCCACCGTGGCCAACCATGCGCTGGCCGGCGCCGTGGGCACCTGGGCGACCCGCATGGCCAGCCCCGACATCATGCGCTGGGTGCTGGGCCTGTCCTTCCTGGCCATGGCGATCTGGACGCTGATCCCCGACAAGCTCGACGACGACGAGACCGCCTCCTGTAGGTTCGGGGTGTTCGGCACGACCTTGCTGGCCTTCTTCCTGGCCGAGATGGGCGACAAGACCCAGGTCGCCACGGTGGCCCTCGCGGCGCAATACTCGGCCTTCATTCCGGTGGTGGCCGGCACGACGCTGGGCATGATGCTGGCCAATGTGCCGGCGGTGCTGCTGGGCGAACGCGTGACGCGCAAGGTGCCCATCCGCACCGTGCATATCGTGGCCGCGCTGCTTTTCGCGGTGCTGGGCCTGATGGCGCTGTTCAACGTGGGGAACCTGATGTAGTCTGGCGGATTCGCCGCCGCAGCCTCGTGTTCGCCCATGCCCAATCTGGAAGTCTATTTGCTGTCCATATCGATAGGGGTGTTGACGGGCGCGATCGGCGTGGGCGGATTCCTTGTCATTCCCGTCCTGCAGTTCCTGGGCCTGCTGTCGGCGCAGGACGCGGTGGCGACCGCGCTGTTCTGCTTCCTGGTGGCCTCCGTGCCGGGCGTCTTCCTGTCGCGCCGCCTGTTCCGCATCGATCGCGTCGCGATCCTGGTGTGCGTCGGCGCCCTGTTCGCCGGGTACGCCGGCGCCCGCCTCAATTACCTGTTGCCGCCCATGGTCTCGCGCCTGATCCTGGCCTGCGTGCTCATCGTCGCGTCCGGCTTCGGGTTCCTGCGCCTGCGCACGCCGGCCGGGGCGGATTCGCGAGCCGGGACCGACGCCGGACATCCGGGCGGCATCTACCTGGGGATCGGCGTCACCACCGGCCTGCTCAGCGGCATGACCGGGGTGGGGGGGCCGGTGGTCGCGGTGCCGCTGCTGGGCGTGCTGCGGGTGCATCCCGGCACCATCCTGGCGTGCGCCCAACTCGTGACGCTCGTCGGGTCGGCCTCGGCCACCGTCGGCAATATCGCCCTGGACGCCGTCTCGTTCCGGCTGGGCATTCCCGCCAGCATTGCCCTGGCGATCGGCCTGTGCATTGGCCTGGTCATCGCCAAGCACCTGGTCGGGCGGCGGTTCTACCCCTACGCCGTGGCGTGGGCGACGCTGGGCTCGGGACTGTATTTCGTGTTCCTGGCCTGGCAGTGACTCTGCCCCGGCGCCGGCCGGATTGGCGCCAGATTCCGTAAATCGCAGGATCCAGGCGATTTTCCCGATTGCCTTGCGGACCGGACCGCCCTAATATGGATTCAAATTGGATCCAATTTGAAAGCATGGACGTCATCACTGCCTATCAAAGCCTGCGCGCAGCCATCTTCTCGGGCCGTCTCAAGCCCGGCGAACGCCTGGTGTCGCAGCAGATCGCCGACGAACTCGGGGCTTCGCGCAGTCCCGTGCGCGAAGCCTTGGCGCGGCTGGAAAGCGACGGCCTGGTCGTGCGCATCGGCCAGTGGGGCTACAGCGTGAGGGTCATGACCCTGCACGAAGCCGAGCACCTGTTCGAGGCCCGCCTGGTCATCGAGGTCGCCAACGCCCGTCTCGGGGCCCAGCGGCTCAAGCCCGAGATCCTGCAGGAGATGGCGGCGGCGCAGAAAGACGCCCGGGCCCAGCTCAAGCGCGGCCGCCTGGTCGAGTTCCAGCGCGCGTCGCGCCGGGTGCACGAGCGCATCGCGGCCATGTCGGGCAATACGCAACTTGCGCGCATGTTCCAGCAGATCAACGACCTGGTCCTGCTGTTCGGATTGACGCTGCTGCGCGCCAGCCCGGCGCGGGCCGACGAGATCCTGGAGGAAAACGAAGCCATCATCCAGGCGATGGCCAGCGGCAGCCCCGAGCGTGCGGGGCAGGCCATGCAACGCCACATCGCTCGCGCCCACGAGCATTTCCGCGCGTCGCTCACCGCGGCCGCGTTCGACGTCCCCCTGATCTGATTTCCCTGGATACATCCATGCCGCACTCCCTGGTCCCGCGCGGAAAGCGACTGTTCCGCTTCGTCGTGATCGCCGATACCCATGTCAACCAGTCCGACGAACGGGCTTCGGCCTTTTTCGCCCTGAACCGGCTGGCCAACGGCCGGGCGGATCTCGCCTTCCGGACGATCGCGGCATGCGAACCCGAATTCGTGATCCATCTCGGCGATATCGTCCACCCGATTCCGTCGCATCCCGACTTCGGCCGGGCGGCGGCCAATTACCGCGCGCTGGCGGCAGGCGTGCAATGCCCGGTCTACCTGACGCCAGGCAATCACGATATCGGCGACAAGCCATGGCCGCTGGCGCCCGTGGCCCGCATCGAACCGGCCTTCATCGAGGCCTACGAGCGCGAGTTCGGCCGGCAATGGTTCCAGTGGTCGCACCGCGATTGCCATTTCTTCGTGCTCAACACGTCGCTGATGAATTCCGGCCTGCCGCAGGAGGCCGAGCAGCGCGCATGGTTCGAGCGGGCGGTGGCGGGCGCGGCGGGCCGCAAGTTCCTGGCCCTGCACTATCCACCCTATGTGCGCCGCGCCGACGAAGGCAGCCACTACGACAATATCGACGAGCCGGCGCGCGGCTGGCTCCTGGAACGGATCGAGCGCCATGGCCTCGAAGCGGTTTTCTGCGGCCACGTCCACAACCTCTGGTACGACCAGTTCGCGGACACCGAACTCTACCTGCTGCCGTCCACCGCCTTCGTGCGCCAGGATTATTCCGAGATGCAGCGCGTAACGCCGCCGGGCGAAGAGGGCGGGCGCCAGGACGCGGACAAGCTGGGTTTCTTCGTCGTCGACGTGTTCGACTCGGGCCATGTCGCGCGTTTCGTGCGCCTGCCCGGGACGGCGCGCGCCGCGGACGCGCTGCCCGACACCGGCCTGCATTGCAAATCGCCGGCGCTGCCGAACCTGGGGGTCGACCCCTGCTACCCGTGGGCCGACGACGTGATCGTGCCAGCCAGCGGCGCGCTGGACGCCTTCGACAGCAAGGTGGTGCGCAACGACTATCCCTTGTTCGCCCTGCTCGAGCTCGGCATCGGGCTCATGCGCGTGCCGCTGTCGGACTTCGAGCGACCGGGGGTGCTGGCGCGTTTCCGGCAACTGGCGCGCATCGGCATGCGGGTCCAGGTGGTGGTGCATGCGCCGCCGCGCCGCGAACAGATCGCCGTGCTGGAAAGCCTGGGATCGGCGCTCGAGGCCGTCGAATGGGTGGCGACCGTCGCCGACCTGCGGGCCGGCGAAGAGACGATCCGAACCGTCATGCGCGCGCTGCCCGCGGCCAGGCTGGTGCTCGGCAAGCTGCGCGAACCGGCCGATGCCGCGGTGGACGGCCTGCAGTACGGCCACCTTGTGTTCCACGGCTGGGTGATGGCGGAAGCCGGGACGTTCGCGGAACTGGGCCGCCGGTTCGCCGCGGACCGGCCGGCGGAGATCCAGCTGCGCGTGCGCTGCGCCGACTCGCCTTTGCAGATCGCCGGGCAGGCCCATGCCTTTTCCCAGGCCAGCGGCGTGCCGGCCAGGCTGCTGGTGCGCCTTAGCACCGACAACCCGGCCCAGGCGCAGGACGACGAGGCCACGCTATGCAGGCTGGTGCTCGAAGCGGTGGTGGCGGCGCAATGCTATCCGGACTTGCGCGTGGTGATCGAAGGACTGGTCGATTTCGACCGCGGCTATTTCCTGCGGCTGGGCCTGGTCGATCGTTCGTTCAATCCCCGCCTGCCGGCGCGGGCGGCCAGGCATCTGCAGGACTTCCTGGCCAGCCACGGCCGCTCGGCGATGCGGGCGCGCGCGTGCACGGAAGACGGCCTGTGCCGGATCGATATCGAGCACGACGCGGGCCTGGCGGCGGCGGTCGTCGTCGGCGCGAGCGCCCCGGTTCGGGCGACCGTGGCCGCGGCGCTGGCGGCGGGCGACCGCTGCTGGAGGCTGGACGATGGCCGTGCGGTGCACGGCGCCGGGGAACATGCGCCGGGGAATTGCCAGGCGGTGCTCATCGAACGAGGCGGGGAGGAGCAACAGGCCCGCAACCGTGCCTGACCGGCGGCACAAGCCTGGCAGCGCGGCACGGCGGCTTTCGTCGACGTTGTTCGTTCAAACCAATCAAGGGGATTTGCGATGTGGTATCGATCGATTGTTTCCATTTGCATGGCGCTTGCCGCTTGCCTCGTCCCGGCCGCGCACGCGGCCCCGGGCTATCCCGACAAGCCGGTGCGCATCATCGTGCCGTGGGCGGCGGGCGGCGCAGCCGACTTCCTGGCGCGCGCAATCTCCGAGCGCATGACCGCGCAATGGTCGGTGCCGGTGATCGTGGAGAACCGTCCCGGCGCGGCCACCAATATCGGCACGCAATTCGTGGCGTCCGCGCAGCCCGACGGCTATACGCTGCTGATGGCCAGCAGCAATAACTGCGTCAATGTCTCGCTGTACAAAGACCTGGGATTCGACTTCGCCAGGGACTTCGTTCCCGTCACCAATGTCGGGCTCGCCCCCAACGTGCTGGTGGTCCCCGCGGCGTTGCCGGCGCATTCGGTCCGCGAGCTGATCGCGCTGGCCAAGGCGGACCCGGGCAAGCTGACCTACGGCTCGTCGGGCAACGGCAGCGCCGCCCACCTGGCGGCCGAGCGTTTCCAGGCCGCCACCGGCACGCGGCTGCTGGGCGTGCCCTACAAAGGGGCGGCGCCCGCCGTGGCCGACCTGCTGGGGAACCGGCTGTCCATGATGTTCACCGTGCTGCCGCCCACGCTGGGCCATATCCGCGCCGGAACGCTGCGCCTGCTGGCGGTGGCGTCGTCCCGGCGGCTGCCGTTGTTTCCCGACACGCCGACCGTGGGCGAAAGCGGGGTGCCGAGCTTCGAATCCAGCATCTGGTACGGCCTGGTGGCGCCCAGGGGCACGCCCGAGGCGGTGGTCGCCAAGGTGCAACAGACCGTGGCCGCCATCCTGGCGGAGCCCGACATCGTGCGCAGGCTGGCGGCCCAGGGGACGATCGCGGTGGGCGACAGTTCGCAGGCCTTCGGGCAAACCATCGCCGCCGACATCGAGTCCTATGGCAGGCTGATCCGTTCGGCGCACATCCAGCCGCAGTGAGCGGGCGGGCGCGGACCCAGGATCATTGCGGTTTCAGGCCCGCGACCTCGGCCAGCTTGCGCATCCTGCCCAGGTCGGCCAGCGCGGTGTCGCGCAGGTCTTCCGCGCTGCCCGTCAGCGGCGCCAGGCCCTGGCGCTGCAACTGGTCCCGCACCTCCGATCGCTGCAGCACTTCGTTGAGGCGGCGGTTGAGCAGGGCGATCGCCTCCGGGGGCGTGGACAGCGGCGCGTAGAGCCCCAGCCACTGGTCGGCTTCGTAGCCGGGCACGCCGGCCTCGGCGATGGTCGGCACGTCGGGCAGCAGGGGCGAGCGCGAAACGCTGGTCACGCCCAGGGCCTTGACCCGGCCGTCCTCGATGTACGAGATGACCGCCGGCAGCGGCGCGATGAAGATGTCGATGTGGCCGCCCAGCAGATCGTTGATGGCGGGGGCCGATCCCTTGTAGGGCACCGACTCGAGACGAATCCCCGCCAGCGACTCCAGCATGACGCCGGCCAGGTGGGAAGCGCTTCCCACGCCGGCGGATCCTATGGTCAGGCCGCCCGGCCGGGCACGGGCCTTTTCCAGGAGCGCCCGCACTGACTCTATGCCGCTGGACTTGCCCGCCACCAGCACGTTGGTGGCGCGGGCGATGGGGCCCACCGGCGCCAGTTCGCGCGTCCAGTCATAGGAGACCTTCATGGCCAGTCCGGCGTTGCTGGCGTGGCTGCTGAACAGCAGCAGGGTATAGCCGTCCGGCTTGGCCCGGATAGCGTCCTGGGTGCCTATGGTGCCGCTGGCGCCGGCCTTGTTCTCGACCACCAGGGGCTGGCCGATCGCCTGGGCGAGGGGCTTTTCGACGATGCGCGCCGCGATGTCGACGGCGCCCGCGGGCGGCCAGGGCACGATCAGCTTCACCGGATCCAGGCGGGCGAAAGGCATAGCGTGAGAGTTCATGCGGTTGCTCCTCGGTGGATGATTATGGTTATGTTTCTGGGGTCAAGGCCGGCGGGGGATTGCCGGCCTCATTCGATCAGCCATTCGGCGTCCGGCGTCGCGCCCGCCTGCGCGGGGCGATCGGGCTTGACCGGCTCGACGAACGGAAAGCGCGCGCGCGCCTTGGTGTCCATGGCGCCATTTCCCCCGCCGGCGCGGACATAGCGCATCTTGTCGTGGCTGGGCACTTCGTAGGCCCAGTTGTCTTGTTGCCGCTGGCGCCGGGATGCACCCAGCACGAAACGCCGGCTCTTCTGGCTGGCGCGCACCGCGCGATCCACCCGGTCGGGATCCCAGCCCCGCAGGGCCCGCTCGCGCAGCCGGTTCTCGGCCGCGGCGTGCCCGGGCCGGCCGGCCAGGTTGTCCAGTTCGCGCGGATCGGCCCGCAGGTCGTAAAGCTGCGGCGGATGCCCGTGGGTGTAGATGTACTTGTAGCGTCCCTGGCGCAGCATCCGGCAGGGCACCAGCGTGCCTTCGGCGGTGTATTCCGAGATCGCCTCGTCGGGCCAGTCCGCGTCGGCGGGATCGGCGATCAGCGGCGCCAGGCTGCGGCCGTCGATCGGGCTCGCATAGTCCCGGAAAGGCGCGCCGCCCGCGAGTTCGAGCAGGGTCGGCATCAGGTCGACCAGCGAGACGACCTTGTCGCAGCGCCCCGGCGCGATGCGATCGGGCCAGCGGATCATGAAAGGCACGCGGCACGACCATTCATAGAAGGTCTGCTTGAACCACATGCCGCGTTCGCCCAGCATCTCGCCGTGATCGCTGACGAACATGACGATGGTGTCGCGATCCTGGCCGGTTTCCCCCAGGACCCGCATCAGCTCGCCGATCCTGTCGTCCAGGTAGCCGATCATGCCGTAGTAGGCGCGCCGCGCGGCCCGCACGTGCGCGTCGGTCACGGTGTACAAGTCCATGCCGCGGCAGTAATGCAGCCAGCGGCTCCAGGGGTCCAGTTCCTCGACGCCGATGGCGGGCACGGACGGCGGATCGATTTCCGAATCCTGATAGCGGTCCCAGTATTCCTGGCCGATGACGAACGGCGAATGCGGGTGGGTGTAGGACACCGTCAGGAAGAACGGCCGTTCGTCGGCCGAACGCGGCAGATCGTAGAGCTTGCGCACGGCGTGGTAGTGCACTTCGTCGTCGTAGTCCATCTGCAGGCTGCGCACGCAGGGGCCGGCCTCGATGACCGCCCGCATGCTCAGGCCGGTCGGCGCGTTCAGCGCGCCTTCGTTCCAGTTCGGCGTCCACGAGAAATCGGAGGGATAGATATCGGTCACCAACCGCTCTTCGTAGCCGTGCATCTGGTCCGGGCCGACGAAATGCATCTTGCCGCAGAGCGCCGTCTGGTACCCCTGCATGGCCAGGTAATGCGCCAGCGTGGGTGTGCCGGAGGGGAGCTCGGCGGCGTTGTCGTACGCCTGCAGGGCCAGCGGCAGCACGCCGGTCAGCATGCTGTAGCGCGACGGCGCGCAGATCGGGAAATTGCAATAGGCGTCGTCGAACACCAGGCTGTCCCGGCTCAGCCGGTCCAGGTGGGGCGCGCGGACCACCGGATGGCCATAGCAGGAAAGGGCGGGGGCGGCCAACTGGTCGGCCATGATCAGGAGAATATTGGGCGGACGCGTCATGAGCGGGAGCGGCTGGGCCGCGATTCGTGGGATACGGGCCGGCTGGCGGGCCAATTTATTGATGTCGGTAATTTATTTTAGGGTATTTATTGTCGATTGCAAGAAAATAACCGGCCATGTTGTAACCTTGGACTTTCTCCACGCTCCACGCCATGAAATCCACCCAAGACCTGAGACGGGGCAATCGGCTGCGCGTCCTGCTGCTGCTGCGCGAGCACGACAGCCTGTCGCGCGTCGACCTGGCGGCCGCGACCGGCCTGACCGAGGCGGCGGTGTCGCGCATCACCCGCGAACTGGTCGAGGCCGGCCTGGTGACGGAAGGGCCCGGCGCGGCGGCCGCGGGCGGGCGGGCGGGGCGGCCGAGCGTCGGCCTGAGCCTGCGGCCCGGCGGCGTCCATGCGCTGGGGTTCGACCTGGGGGCCAATTCCCACGCGGTTTGTCTCGTGGATGCCAAAGGGCAGGTACTGGCGCGGCGCGCGCTCAGGATCCCGCAACCCGGGCGGGCGCGCGAAACGCTGGCCCTGGCGGTGCAGGCCGGGCGCGCGCTCCTGGAATCGTCCGGCGTCGACCCGTGCCGCGTCGTCGGGGTGGGGGTCGCCATTGCCGGCCATGTCGATCGCGCCAATCGCCGGCTGGTCGAATCCGAGCCGCTGCAATGGCGCGACGTCGGCGTCGTGGACTATCTGGAAGAGGGCCTGCGCCTGCCGGCCACCGTGGAGACCCGGCCGGGCGCGCTGCTCTTCGCCGAGCGCCTGCATGGCGCGGCGCAGGACATGCAGAATGTGCTGCTGGTCCATGCCGCGCTGGGCCTGGGCGGGGCCATGCTGCTCGACGGCCGGCGCGTGCGCGGCCGTTCGAACACGGCGGGTCAACTGGCGCACATGCCGGTGCCCGGTTCCGGCCTGGTATGCCCGTGCGGCAGGCACGGCTGCCTGACCTTGCTGGCCTCGGGCCGGTCGATCGTCGCGCGCCTGCCGGGGGGCCGCAAGCCCGCGACCGCCGCGGCCGAGGTCAAAGCCTTGCAGGCCAGACTGGAGGCGGCCAACCGCGGCGATCCGGCGGCGGCGGGCGCGCTGCGCGAAGCGGGCGTGCACATGGGACGGGCGCTCGATTGCCTAGTGCCGGTCCTGGATGTGCAGCGCGTCGTTCTGGCGGGCATGGTGGGGAGCCAGAGCGACTACCTCGCCGGAGTGAAATCGCAATGGACCCATCCGCAGGTGGACGTGGTGGCCAGCGGCATGCCGAGCGACCTCGCGGCCGCGGCGCTGGCGCTGGAGCGCTTCTTCTACTCGACCGATTTCGATTTCGAGCGCCTGGGACGGGATATGCCGCAGGCGCGCGTGCCGGCGCCGGACGCGCCGCCGGCCGGTCGAAGGCTGGCGGCCAATCTTTGAAGGCCGCGGCCGGCGGCGTTCGGCGGCATGCCGCCCCGGACGCCGAAACCCGGCCTAGCGCTGTTCGAAATGCTTGTACCGGCGCTCGGTGGCGAGCTCGGTGGTTTCCATATCGGCCACCCGCGCCGCGGGCGGGCCGACGCGCATCCATTGCAGCATCCGATCGATCTGGTCGACACCGCCCTGGATGACGGCTTCGACCGCGCCGCGCTCGACGTTCATGACCCAGCCCGTCACCTTGAGCGCATGCGCCTGGCGCACGGTGGCATGGCGAAAGCCCACCCCCTGGACTTTGCCTGTGACCCGGACGCGATACGTTTCCAGCCGTTGATCGTTGCGATGATCCTGCATGCCGCAGCGCTCCTTTCCAGCCCGCATGCTAGCGCGTTTGCGCTTGCGGCGTACGCGCGCCGACCCTGCCGGTCCGGCCTCCAGGCGCACGGCGGGCGCGGATGCCGGGACCGGGCGGCCCGGCTAGAATGTTCGCCGTCGAATCGATGAGCCTGCCCGTGGACCGAATTCCCGCGACCCTGCTGACCGGTCCCGCCGGCAGCGGCAAGACCACGCTCCTGAACCGGCTGCTGCGCGACCCGGCCATGGCCGATACGCTGGTCGTCATCGGCGAGTTCGGCGCGACGGCGCTCGCTCATCCGCTGGCGGCCCATGCGGGCATGGGTCCGGCGGGCGGGCTGGCGAGCGCCTGCACGTGCTGTGCCGTGCGGACCGACCTGGCTGCCACGCTGCGCGATGCGCCCTGGCGGTTCTCGCGCGGCGGCCAACGCCTGTTCGGGCGGGTGGCGATCGAAGCCGCCGGGTCGGCCGATCCGGCTTCCCTCGTCGAAATCCTGGAACACGGTTGGCGGATCGCATCCCGGTATCGACTGGATGGCGTGGTGGCCGTGGTGGAGGCGGGCGGGATCCTGGCCGGCGCCGACGTGCATGCGGACATCGCACGGCAGGTCGCCCTGGCGGATCGGGTGCTGGTGAGGGGTCGGGAAGGCCTGGACGCCGCGCGCCGCACGGACCTGGCGCGACGCCTGGCGGTGCTCAATCCCGCCGCGGGCCCGCGCTGGCAGCCGGTGGAAACGATGGACGCGCGCGCCTTCACGGGCCTGCGTCCGGCCACTGGCGGCGCGGGCTAGCGCCCGGGTCCGGGTTTGCGGCAAGACAGCGCGCCCGGGCGGGATCCGGGCCGCCGCCCCTGGGCGGCGCCGGCTGCTGCTTTCATTCGTCCATGTAGCTATTGACGCCCTTGTTCGGATTGTCGGACGGCATCATCTTGTTGTCGGCCGGCTGCGCCGGGACTTTTCCGGCGGGAGACCGGTCGGCATTCCCGGAGGCCGGCTTGTCCACCGGCCGCTCGACTTCCTGCTTGGGCGGAACCTCGGGAGGATCGATGGGATGCGGCTTGTCCGGCTGGATCTCGCGGTCGACGTCCGAGGAATTGGGCGAGCGCGGATTGAGGGAATTGGGTCCGATACCGGAAGAGGTAGGTTCGGGTTTGGGCATGAACGTCTCCTTGTTGGGCACCGTGGGAACAAGCAAGTCCCGTGCCCGGGACACCTAGGCCGGCTTGGCCGCCATCAGATAGAAAATCGCCAGGAAGCACAGCAGGGCGGGAATGCCCAGGGCGATCCAGCGGCGAAAATCCCGCCGGTAGGCCGCGGGCAGGGGCCGGCCCTCGGCGGCGGCCCGCGTGGCCGCATCCCGCATGCGGATCTGCAGGCGCACCACCGGCAGCCAGCAGGCGATGGCCACGGCATACAGGGCGAGCGACCAGGCTATCCAGCGGCTGCCCAGCGGCAGGCCCAGCCGGTGCGCCAGCCACAGGCCGCTGAGCAGCTGGAAAACGGCCGTGGTGGCGGTGAACAGCCAGTCGGCCCGCACCACATGGCGGGCCACCGCGGCCACGATGCGCGCGTCGCGCCCCAGGGTGGCGGACAGCAGGTAAAAGGCGCTGCCGATCCCGGTCCCGAACAGCAGGGTGGACGAGACGATGTGCGCCCACTTCGCGATCAGGTAGTCCAACGCCTGTCCTCCAGTTCGGCCAGCAGCCAGAGGCCGGCGAGCATGGGAAGGTTCTTCAGCACCGGGCCGTAAGGGTGCAGCCAGAATTCGGGCAGTTTCCAGGAAATGACGGCCGTGTAGGCCAGGATGAGCAATGCCTGCGCCTGCCACAGCCGCCGCCCGCGCCAGCGGCTGAACGTCAGCATGCCGAATATCAGGTCCAGGGCGGCCGCGCCGTACAGGAGGAGGGGCAGGAGGACCTCGGGAGCGCCGGCGCGCCGCAGCAATGCGTGGCTGGCATCGACGGGATAGAGGCCGAACGACACGATGCCGCTCACGATCCATACCAGCCCGATGCCGGCGCGCAGGACCGGCAGCAGCCAGCCCAGCCGCGCCCGGCTGCGTGCGGCCGCGCGCCATGGCGCCGGGACGAAGCGCGAAGGCGCGAGAGGCTCCCGGCCCAGCAGGCGGCGCGTGGCTCGGGCATCGGCGGTGTTGCCGCGCTCGAGCATGGCCAGCGCGTCGGCATCCAGCAGCGAACCGCGCAGGCGTCCGCCCAGGCGCGCGGCGAGCCGTGAGGCGAACGGCGGGACGGGGAGGAAGCGGGGCCGCGATCCGATTCCCAGCGCCGCGCGCAACTGCGACAGGAAGTCCCGCAGGGCGAGCGGGCGCGGGCCGACCAGCGCGATGCGGGCCGGCGGGTCGGCCATGGCGACCAGCCTGGCCAAGGCTTCGACGAGATCGTCGACATGGATGGGCTGTATGCGCTGGTTCCCGCGGCCAGGGACGGGGATCGCCGGCAGGCTTGCAAGCGTGTCGAACAGCCGGGCGCTGGCGCCGCCGGGTCCGTAGACCAGCGAGGGCTGGACGATGATCGACCGTACCCGCGTTGCCTCCAGGCACCGGTCGCCCTCCCGCTTGCTGAGATGGTAGGCGCTGCGCGCCCCGGCGTCGGCGCCCAGCGCCGATATCTGCACGATGCGCCGCACGCCGGCCTGCCGGCAGGCGGCGAACAATGCGCAGGGCGCGCGACGGTGCATCAGGTCGAAGCCGCGCCGCGGCTCGGGGCGGAAAATGCCCGCCGCGTTGACGACGACGTCGACACCTTCCAGGTCGGCGACCCAATCCCCCGGCTCGAGCCGGGCGGTGAAATCCGCCCCCACGTAGCGCAGGCCATCCACTGGGTCGCGCACGATGCCGGGCGCGCGCGTCGCGCCGACCACTTCGTGCCCCGCCCCGGCCAGCGAGCGGGCCAGGCGGCTGCCTATGAACCCGGTCGCCCCCGTCAGGAAGATGCGCATGCCCGTGTCCATGGGCGGCGCTTGCCTCCCGCACCGCGGGCGCGAGCCGGGCAGCCGAGCGGCCGCGCTTCCTTGCCGCGCCGGCGCCGGGCCGGAAACGCCCCGGGCCGCATTCCGTTACACCCGCCGCGCCCGGAATGCGTCATCTTGGAGGCTGCGCACGCGCGGGAGAACTCACGATGAAGACCGGCATTTCCTGGCGGCAGGCCCTGACGAACGCGGCCGTTTCGGGCAGTTTCGCCAGCCTCGCTTCCACCGTCGCCCTGGCGCGCGCCGGGCATGCCGACTGCCGCCACACCTTCGCCCCGGTGAACGCCATCAGCCACTGGATCTGGAACGAGCCGGCCATATACCAGGACGAGGCCAGCCTGCGGCATTCGCTGGTGGGCTATCTGATTCATCATTCGATGTCCGTCTTCTGGGCGGCCCTGTACGAAAAGCGCTTCGGGCATTATTCCGAACAGGGCAGGGCGGGCCCGGCGCTGGCCGCCGGCCTGGCCGTCGCGGCCCTGGCGGCCCTGGTGGACCTGCGATGCACGCCGCGACGCCTGACGCCGGGTTTCGAACGGCGGCTGTCGCGCCGGTCGCTGGTCTGGGTCTACGCCGCCTTTGGCGTGGCGCTGGCGGCCCGGTGCCTGGACGGGCCGCGACGGCGTCGCTGACGAGCCGCCGCGGCCCGTGCCGGCGCCGCGGCCAGGAAAGCCCCCTAGGGCTTCTTCTTGCCTCCGGACTCCTGCGCGCCGGGCGGTTTCTTGGGATGCAGCTTCCAGTCCTTGTCGTCCTTGGGCGTGGAGATCTTCTCCTCCGCATGCAGCGCGGCGCTCGGCGAAATGGGATCGCTGGCGGGAAAGGTCTGCTCCAGCGCGTCGTCGAGTTCCTCCTGGTAGGTCGGGAGCTTGTCCGAGGGCTTCCTGGCCTTGCCTTCCAGGCGTTCTTCCTCTTTCTTGGCGGGCGATCGGTCCTGCTTTTGCGTCATGATGGAACTCCATGGGGGGCGGAACTTTGGGCGGCGACGCCGGCGCCCGGAAGAAACGCGGCGCGCAGGCAATCGTCCTGCTTGTGCTTGAAGATGTCATATCCGCGAGGGCCGTCGGCCAGCGGCATCGGATGGGTCAACAGATAGGACGGGTCCAGTTCGCCGGCCTGTATGTGGGAGAACAACCTGTCCACGTAGCGCTGGCCGTGCTGCTGCCCGGAACGGATCGTCAACGCCTTGTTGACGATGGCGCCTACCGGAAACTTGTCCATGAAGCCGCCGTAGACGCCCATCACCGAGACGGTGCCGCCCTTGCGGCAGGCCCGTATCGCCTGGCGCAAGGCGACGCCGCGCTCCGTGTGCAGGCGCAGTTGCTGCTTGGTCCTGTCGTACCAGTATTGCGGACCCGTGCCGTGCGCCTCCATGCCGACGCAATCGATGCAGCGGTCGGGACCCCGGCCCCCCGTCATCTCGACCAGCGCTTCGTGCACGTCCACCCGCTCGTAGTTCAGGGTCTCGGCGCCCGCCTTTTCGGCGGCGAGTCGTAGCCGGTCGGGGTAGCGGTCTATCCCGATGACCCGTTCCGCGCCCAGCAGGTAGGCAGAGCGCATGGCCATCTGGCCCACCGCCCCGCACCCCCACACCGCGACCACGTCGCCGGCCTCGATCCCGGCGAGATCGGCGCCCATGTAGCCCGTCGGCGCGGCGTCGGAGACGAACAGGGCCTGTTCGTCGCGCACGCCGTCCGGCACCTTGAACACATTGACGTCCGCGTAGGGAACGCGGATGTACTCGGCATGGCTGCCGCCGTATCCGCCGAAGGCGTGGCTATAGCCGATGATGCCGGCGCAGGGCAGGCCGTAGACCCATTCGGTCAGGGCCGGCTTGGGGTTGGAGTTGTCGCAGCAGGAGAAGTCCTTGCGGCGGCAGGGTTCGCATTGGCCGCAAGCCAGGATGGATACCGTCACCACGCGGTCGCCGCGGCTCAGGCCGCGCACCGCGCCGCCCACCTCCACCACTTCGCCCAGGAATTCGTGGCCCAGCACGTCGCCCGGTTTCATGGCGGGCACGTAGCCCGAGATCAGGTGCAGGTCCGAGCCGCAGACCGACGACATGCCTACCTTGATGATCGCATCGTGCGGATTGACCAGCCCGGGGTCGGGCACGGTCTCGACCTGCAAACGGTTGATACCCTGCCAGCATAATGCCTGCATGATGCGTTCCTCCGTCAGGCGAGGGCGCAGGCCGCCGGACTGACGACCTCCCCGGTTTCCATCAGTTGCTTGAAGCGCCGCAGGTCGCCGCGCGCCTGCATGGCCGGCTCGCGGCCCCATAGCCTGGCGAACAGGCGGCCGAGCTCCCCGCCCGGCGGTTCGTAGGCCAGCAGGGCGTGCACCTCGGTGCCCCGTCCGCCCGGCGCGTCGCGGAACTCCACCCAGCCGGCGCTGCGCACGTCCGCCCCGGCTTCGGTTTCCCAGGCGATGCGCTCTCCCGGCCGGTCCTCGGTCACGCGGGAGATCCACTGGACCGTCTGTCCCATGGGGGCCTTGACGGTCCAGCGCGAGCGCGCATCGTCCAGTACGTCGACCTGCTCGATGTGTTCCATGAAGCCGCCCAGGTGCGAGAAGTCGCGCCAGTACCGGTAAAGGTCTTCGCGGGGGCGGTTGACGGTCACGCTGGGGGCGCTCGCAAAGGCCCGCTTCCAGCCATGCTCGCGCGCGACTTCGCGTTCGTATTCGCTCGGTTGCATCATGCGCTTGACGGCGCAGCGCCCGGTCACGGCCCGTCCCACCAGGCTGGCCGCCGCGAGCAGCCCGACCACGCCCAGCGCTCCGCCGCGCCGCAACGCCAGCGCGGCCAGGGTGGTGCCCGCGACGGCGGACCCCATTTTTTCCATGCCCCGCACGTTGACCTCGTGGTGCGGCTTGAAATAGGTGTCGTGCATTGCGTTTCTCCGTGCCTGCCGCGCGGCCCGCCGCCGTACGGACAGATATGCCACCAGCGCAAGGTTTGTGCCGGCCGCGGCGCCGGGGGACTTCCACGGAACGTCCCGTAGAAATTACATGGCGCAGTAAACCTTGCAAAACCTGCGGCGCGGGGAAGGCGTCCGGTGGGATCCCGGGGACGGAGGCCACGGTATGTTTCTTGCAGCGCACGAGTCCGAGCCGATTTTCGGCCACATTACCCGCGGAGGCGTCATGCGGTTTCATCCCAAAAAACTGTCGCAGCAGGTCATCGTGATTACCGGGGCCAGCAGCGGGATCGGGCTGGCGGCCGCCCGTGGCGCGGCGCAGCGGGGCGCGCGCGTCGTCCTGGCCGGACGCAACGCCGCCACCCTGGAGCGCCTGGTGGAGGAGCTCCGTGCACACGGCGCGCGCGCGGTGGCGGTCCAGGCCGATGTCGCGCAGGCCGCGGACGTGGCCAATATCGCCGAGACCGCGATCCGCAATTTCGGCCGGTTCGACACCTGGGTGAACAATGCCGGCATATCGATTTTCGGCAACATCGACAGCGTGCCGCTGGAGGACTATCGCCGCCTGTTCGAGACCAATTTCTGGGGCGTGGTCCACGGCTCGCTGGAAGCGGTCAGGCACCTGGAGGCGCGCGGCGGCTGCCTGATCAACATCGGCAGCGAAGTGTCGGACCGGGCGGTCCCGCTGCAAGGCATGTATTCGGCGTCCAAGCACGCGGTCAAGGGATTCACGGACGCGCTGCGCATGGAACTGGAAGCGCGCAAGGCGCCGGTATCGGTCACGCTGATCAAGCCGGCTTCGATCGCCACGGCGTTCACGCGCAATGCCGGCAACTACATGGACGTGGAGCCCACGCTGCCGCCGCCGGTCTACGCCCCGCAGGCGGTGGCCGATGCGATCCTGTTCGCCGCCGAGCACCCGCGCCGCGATATCTACGTCGGCTCGGCCTCGCGCGCCATCGCCGCCGGCGCCCACTACATGCCGCGGCTGATGGACCGGATCATGGAACGCCTGCTGTTCCGGCAGCAGCGTTCGGCCCGGCCGGCGCGCCGCCAGGACAGCGGAGCCCTCTACGAGCCCGGCGTGCAACTGATGGAAACGACGCCCATGGCGCGCACGGTTCGCCGGCGCAGCCTGTACACGCTGGCCTCGACATCCGCGCGTCCCGCGCTCTGGCTGGCGGCGGGCACCGTGCTGGCCTACGGGGCTTGGCACCGCTGGCCCCCGGGGCGCCGCTGACATGGAACGCCGGTGGCGGTGCGCGGGTTCCGGCCGCATTCCGCCGAGGATGCTGGCGGGGCTTTGCGCCATGTTCGCCGCCTGGGCGCTGGGGCCCGCGGAAGCGGCCCCGGCCCCCGAACCCGTCGTGGCGATACTGGACGTCCAGGGCACGATCGGCCCCGCGACCTCCGAATACCTGGAGCAGGGCTATCGCAAGGCCGCCGACCTGGGCGCGGCGCTCATCGTGATCCGCCTGGACACGCCGGGCGGACTGGCGTCGTCGATGGGGGACATCGTGCGGGACATCCTGGCCTCGCCGATCCCGATCGCCGTGTACGTCGCGCCGTCCGGCGCGCGCGCGGCGAGCGCGGGCACCTACATGCTCTATGCCAGCCACCTGGCGGCCATGGCGCCCGGAACCAATGTCGGCGCGGCCACGCCGGTCGAATTCGGCGGCAAGGGCGAAGAGGGCGAGGCGGGGGCCGGGAATGCCCCGGCCCGCAAGGCAGTCAACGACGCCGCATCCTATATCCGGGGACTGGCCCGGATTCAGGGACGCAACGCCGACTGGGCCGAAGCCAGCGTGCGCGAAGCCGCCAGCATCCCGGCCGACACGGCGCTGCGGGAAAAGGTGATCGAAATCGTCGCGCGGGATCTCGACGACCTGCTCGCGCAGGCGCAGGGCCGCAAGGTCCAGCTGGGAGGCCAGCCGCACGCCATCCAGGTCCGCGACGCCCGGGTGGTGGCCGTCGAGCCGGACTGGCGCAACCGCCTGCTGGGGGTACTGACCGATCCCAACATCGCCTACGTGCTGCTGCTGCTCGGCATCTATGGCCTGCTGTTCGAGCTGGCCAGTCCGGGCGCCATGCTGCCCGGCATCCTGGGCGCCATGTCGCTGGTGCTGGGACTGTTCGCGCTCAACCTGCTGCCGGTCAACTACGCCGGCGCCAGCCTGGTGCTGCTGGGCATGCTGCTGATGGCGGCGGAAGCCTTCGTGACGTCCTTCGGCGTGCTCGGGCTGGGCGGCGCGGCGGTGTTCCTGGTCGGGTCGCTGCTCATGTTCGACAGCGGGGTGCCGGGCTACGGGCTGTCCCTGCCGGTGATCCTCACGGCGACGGTGGCGAGCGCGGCGCTGCTCGCCGTGATGCTGGTCGCGGTGGTGCGGGCGCATCGCCGCCGCTCGGTGACCGGCGGCGATGCGCTGCTGGGCCGGCGGGGCACCGTGCTGACATGGTCCGGCGGCGGCGGTCTGGTGCAGATCGAGGGCGAGCGCTGGCAGGCCCGCGGCGCGGCCGGGCTGCATCCGGGCGATGCCGTGCGCGTGCGCGGGCGCGATGCCCTGACTCTCACGGTGGAGCCGGACCGCATGCCGTTTCCCTAGGAGGATATCCATGACCTACATTCCCTATCTCGTGATCCTGCTCGTCGCCGTCGGCATCGTGCTGTCGGCGGTGCGCGTGCTGCGCGAATACGAGCGCGGCGTGGTCTTCACCCTGGGGCGTTTCACCAGCGTCAAGGGTCCGGGCCTGATCGTGCTGGTGCCGTTCGTGCAGCAGGCGGTGCGGGTCGACCTGCGCACGGTGGTGCTCGACGTCCCGAGCCAGGACGTGATCTCGCACGACAACGTGTCCGTCAAGGTCAACGCCGTGCTGTATTTCCGGGTGGTCGATCCCGACAAGGCCATCATCCAGGTCGAGAATTTCATGGAAGCCACCAGCCAGCTGGCCCAGACCACCCTGCGTTCGGTGCTGGGCAAGCACGACCTGGACGAGATGCTGAGCGAGCGCGACAAGCTGAATACGGACCTGCAGGAGATCCTGGATGCGCAGACCGATGCCTGGGGCATCAAGGTCGCCAACGTCGAGATCAAGCATGTGGACATCGACGAAAGCATGGTGCGCGCCATCGCGCGCCAGGCCGAGGCCGAGCGCAACCGGCGCGCCCGCATCATCAACGCCGAAGGCGAGCAGCAGGCGGCCCAACGGCTGGTCGAAGCGGCGGCCGAGCTGGGAAGCCGGCCCGAGGCCATGCAGTTGCGTTTCCTGTCCACGCTTTACGACATCGCCGGCGACAAGAACTCGACCATCGTGTTCCCGGTGCCGATCGACTTGCTGCGCGGCATCCTGGCGCCGGGATCGGCGCCGAATGCGGGCGGAGCGTCGAGCGGCGGGGCGGGCTCCGGCGCCCGCGGCGCGGAGGCTTCGGCGACCCGCGAAGGACTGGCGGGCGCGCCCCTCGATCCGCGCGCGTCGGGGCCGCAGGAGGCGTCGCCGGGATGAGCGCGCGCCGCTATCCGTGGGGAACGACGGGCGCCAGCGGCAATCCGAGCCGGGCGCTCAGCGAACGGGCGTCGACCGGCGCCCGCACCTTGACGTCGTTGTCGAAGTAGCAATAGATGTCGCGCGACTTCGCCGACGGGGATTTGCCGTCTATCCGACGCGCGTCGCGCGGCTCGCCGCCGCGGGCCCAGGCGCGCACGCGGCTGGCCCAGCGGTCCAGCGCAGGTTTCGTGTAGCCGCTGACGTACAGCTCCTTGTCCCCATGCAGGCGCAGGTACATGAAGTCGGATGTCACGTCCTCGCGATAGGGCCATTTGCCGGCGGTGTCGGCCACCACCAGGGCCACGCCGTAGCGGCGCAGCAGCTCCACGAACCGCGGGTCGACGAAGCTTTCGTGGCGCACTTCCATCGCATGCCGCAGCGGGCGCGCGGCGTCTATGGCCAGCCGCGACCGGCCCTTCATGCGGGCGCCGCGCCGGCGCGCCAGGCTCAGCGCGTCTTCGGTGTCGTGCGGCAGCAGGGCCAGGAAGGATTCCAGCAGTCCGGCGTCGAAGCGCAGGCTGGGCGGCAATTGCCAGAGGATCGGCCCGAGCTTTTCCTTGAGGTTGAACACGCCGGAGGCGAAGAAATTCGCCACCGCTTCCCGTGTGTCGCGCAGGCGCAGGATATGCGTCACGTAGCGCGGCGCCTTGACGCTGAAGACGAAGCCGGGCGGAGTATCGGCGTACCAGCGGGCGTATCGCTCCGGACGTTGCAGGGAATAGAAGGAACCGTTGATTTCGATGGTCGGCACCGCGCGCGAGGCATATTCCAGTTCCTTGTCCTGGGTCAGGCCTTCGGGATAGAAGGTGCCCCGCCAGGGAGCGTAGCGCCAGCCGGAAATGCCGATGCGGATATTGTCCATGCCGCGCCGCCCGCAAGCGCCGTGCCCGGCGCTCAGTCCGCGATGCCGAGCGCCTGCAGGCGCTACGGGTCCCGGCCCGCGGCTCAGGGCGCGGGCCGGGTTTCCAGAATCAGTTCCACGCGCCGGTTCGCGGCCCGGCCCGAGGCCTGGTCGTTGGACGCGATGGGCCGGGTGTCGGCATATCCCGTGGCCCGCAGGCGCCGGGCAGCGATGCCGCGGCTTTCGAGCGCGCGCAGCACGCTGGTGGCGCGGGCGGTGGACAGTTCCCAGTTGGAAGGAAAGCGGTCGGTCCGGATGGGCACCGGATCGGTATGGCCTTCCACGGCGATCCGGTAGGCATTGCGGTTCAGCGCGGCGGCCAGCGTGTCCAGCACGCCCAGGCCGGCCGGCGTCAGGGCGGCCTGGCCGGACGAGAACAGGATCTCGCTGCTGATGCGCAGGCTGATCGATTCCTTGTTGACGATGACCGCGACGTCCTTGCCCAGCTCGGCCAGCCCGAGGTCCTCCAGGGAGGGCGGCGCGTCGCCGCGGGGAGGCGCCGCCTTGGAAGCCGGGGCCGGGGAGGCCGGCCCGGGATCGGCGGAGGCCGGCGCGGTGTCGGTAGCGGCCGGGGCGGGATCCGCGAAGGTCGGTGCCGAATCGACGGAGACCGGAGCGGAAGGCGCGGCATCACCGGAGGATGGCGCGGGAGGAATGGTCGACGCGGCGTCCGTGAGCGGCCCCGCGGCGGGCGCCTGCGCCTCGCCGCTGGCCGCCGCGGCGACGGTCGGTAGCGGTCCGGGAGCGGGCTGGCGCGTTGCGGACGCGGCGTCGGCCGGCAGGGGCGAGGCCGGCGCTTCCGGATCCTGCGCGATGGCGCCCGCGTCCGCGGCCGCGTCGACGGGCCCTGTGCCGGGCAAGGGCGCCTGTTCCGGGGCGGGCCATCGCGACGGCGCGGTCGGCACGGCCGACACGGGCAGCGGCATGCCCCAGTCGGCCGGAGCCATGCCGCCCAGCGGCCGCGCCAGCGCGACCGGAGCGGCCGGGGCGTGCGCGTCCGGCCCGGCATGGGCGGCCTTCGGGTTCAGGTGCGCATAGGCCAGCAGCACCAGCATCATGACCAGCAGCAGCGTCAGCAGGTCCAGGTAGGTCAGCAGCCAGTTCCCGGATTCCCGCTCGGTTTCCATGGGGACATGCCAGCGCGGGTAGCGGTTCTTCTGCCCCAGGCGGACCCGCGCACGCTGCGAGTCGCGCGCCAGCCTGCTGTTGCGCGCGGCGATGTCCGCCAGCGATTCACGCACGGGACGCGCCCGCTCCGGCGGCGCCCCCGGCCGGGACGGCCCGGGAGGGCGCGGCCTTCGGAAGGGCGGCCTTGGGCGCGGCCGCCCGCGCCCCGGCCTTGCCGCCGTCGTGGATTTCGTCCTCGACGTGCATCATGAAGGACTGCAGGGTTTCCTTCAGCAGCGCCGGACTGCGCTGTTCGCACATCATGGAGATGCCCTGCAGCACCATGTTCATGACGATCACGCGCTGTTCGGTGCGCCGCTCGAGCTTGACCGCCACCGGCTTGAATACCAGATTGGCCAGCAGGATGCCGTAGAAGGTGGTCATCAGGCCCACCGCCATCTGCTGCCCGATCAAGCCCATGTCGCCTTCGCCGAGCACGGTCAGCAGGGTGATCAGCCCGACCAGCGTGCCCAGCATGCCGAAGGCCGGCGCGAACCCGGCCATTACCCGGAACAACTGGGCCTCCGCATGCTCGCGCGCGCGCAGCCGGGCGATCCTCCATTGCAGCAGCTCGATGATATGGTCTTCCGGCACGTGGTCGATGAGCAGTTGCACGCCGGTGCGCAGGAAGGGATTGGCCACCCCGGCCAGTTCCGCCTCGACCTTGCGGATGTCGTTCCTGGCCCAAAGCTGCGATACCTGGACCAGTTCGTCGATGTCGCGCTGGCCGTAGACGCGCTCGCTGCGGAAGACTTCGCGCACCAGCGAGAAGATCCGCCGCACTTCGCGCAGGGGGTAGCTGATGAACGTCGCCGCCAGGGTGCCGCCCAGCACGATGGCCAGGCCAGGCAGGTTGACGTAGACCCACGGATCCGTGGGAGAAAAGGCCACGGCCGCGGCCAGCATGAGCATGCCGGCGGCGATCCCGATCAGGGTGGACGGATTCATTCGGGCGGTAGCGATTGGGAGTTCGGCCGGCGTCGATATGGCGCAGGTCGACCGATTCTATCTACCGGCGCGCCGCCGCAATCCTCGGGTAACGGGGCTAAAAGGGCCTTAGAGCAGGGTTTCCGGGCGACGGCCCGACTCGCATCGCGACGGATCGAACGCCCGCCGCGTTCAGTCCTCGCCGGGTTCGTCCTGGCCGTCGTCCGGCTCGATCGGCTGCGTGCTCTCCGGCTCCGAAGGCTCGTGGGCCTTGCCGGCCCGCTCCTGATGTTCCTCGGTCGTGTCTTTGTGCCTGGGAAAGGGCCAGGGCCGGCCGTTCGTCGCCATATCCACCTCCGTCGGTTCACGCAGGCTCAGCAATCCTCGTGCCGAACGGGCGCCGGGCGGCCGCTAAAATCATCCTCTCGGGTATCGGCAAGGAGCGCCGCGATGCCGCTTCACTATCTCAGAGCGTTCGCCAGTCCCGGACGCACCGACGCCGGAAATCGCCGGCTCGGGCGTTCGCTGGCATTCGTCGCGGGAGCCGCCAACGCCGGCGGCTTTCTCGCCGTCGGGCAATACACCTCCCACATGACGGGCATCGTGTCCGCCATGGCGGACGATGTCGCGCTGGGCAATGTCGCGCTGGTCCTGGCGGGCCTGATTTCGCTGCTCGCCTTCATCGCCGGCGCGGCCGCCTCGGCCATGCTGATCAACTGGGGACGCAGGCGCCGCGCGCAAAGCGAATACGCCATGCCGCTGATGGTCGAGGCGGTCCTGCTGCTGGGCTTCGGCCTGCTGGGCTCGAACCTGGAACAGCACAGGCTGCTTTTCGTGCCGGCCACCATCGTGCTGCTGTGTTTCGTCATGGGGCTGCAGAATGCGATCATCACCAAAATTTCCCGCGCGGAGATCCGCACCACCCATGTCACCGGGCTGGTGACCGATATCGGGATAGAGCTGGGCAAGCTCGTCTACTGGAATGGCCGCTGCGCCGAGCCCGGGATCGTCAGGGTCGCGGCCGACCGGGACAGGCTGCGCCTGCTGGCGTCCCTGCTCGTCGCTTTCCTGCTCGGCGGGCTGGCGGGCGCCTACGGTTTCAAGCACGTCGGCTTCGTCGCCACCGTGCCGCTGGCCGCCGTCCTCGTGCTACTGGCCATCGTGCCGGTCATGGACGATCTCTTGCCGCTGCGCAGGCGATTCTGAGCCCGGCGGGTTGTCTCGACCCCGGGTCGTGGGCGAGAATCCCCGGGAAGCGGCGCCGGGCGCCGCCTTGCGAAACAGGAGGTAGCGTAGTGGCACGAAGCGGACGCGCGAGCGCGACAAACAGGAATCCCGCAGGGGTTGGCCCCGCACGCGGCGGGCCGGGATGGCTCCGGGTCGGGTTATCGATCATCTTCGCGCTGCTCGTGGCGCCCGCCTGGGCCCAGCTCCCGGCGCTGCAGAAAGGCCAGGCGTCCGAACCGGCCGCCGAGCCGGCGGCGGCCCGGGCCCCGGACGCGCGCGCTTCCTACGCCACACTCGCCGATCTGCTCGAGAACGATGCGCAGCGCGGCCAGCTCATCGAGCAATTGCGCGAGCTCGCGGCCGGGCAGCCGCCGGCCCGGTCCGGCGCGTCGCCCGCGCCGTCCGGCCCCGCGCCGGCCCACGAGCCGTCGGCGGGCGACTCCACGCATCGTCCGGACGCCGGCCTGGACGCGCGGATCGTGGAGCAGGCGCAGGATTTCCTGGAAAGCGCGGCCGGCAATGCCGCGTCGGCGGTGTTCGCCCTGCGCCAGCTCTTCACGGGCAAGGCGGCCGACGTCCTGCGCCTGCCGGATTGGCCGAACGCGCTTTGGCGACTGGCGCTCGTCGCGGTGGCCACCCTGGCGGCGTTCCTGATCCTGCGGGTGGTCGCGGCCAGGCTGTACCGCAGGATGGACGCGTGGATCGTGGGCCAGGCGCAAGCCGGCCCGCCCGCGGGCGGCGGGACAGCGGTGGCCGCCGCGCCGGCCGTGCATGCCGTCCCGGTCGCCCTCGACCGCCAGATGCGCCTGTTCTACAGCCGTGCCCTCGTCATCGTCGGCAGCCTGATCGCCGATATCGCGGCGGTGATGCTCGCGGCCGCGGCGGGCTACGGCGCGGCCTTGTATCTCGCGGCGTCGGCCGCCCGTCCGGGCCCGTTCGAAATCGTCTTCGTCCATGCCTTCGTCGTGGTCGAAACGGGCCGGGTCCTGGTGCGCATGATCTTCGCGCGCCGCTTCCGTCACTTGCGGCTGTTCCCCATGGCCGACGACCTGTCCCACTACTGGAACGACCGCCTGGAACGCGTGGTGGCCGTGGGCGGCTACGGCCTGCTGTTGGTCGCGCCGGTGCTGGCGGACCTGTTTTCGCCCGCGCTGGGACGCGCCTTCGGACTGATCGTCATGCTGGCGGTCTACTGGTATGCGGTGCGCGTGTTCTGGAAGAACCGGGCCTGGGTGGGCACGCGCATCCGGAACCACGCGCGCGAAAGCGATTCGGCGCTGCTGGGCACCGTGTTGCGCATGCTGGCGCGGACGTGGCATCTGGCGGCGATCGCCTACTGCACCATCATGCTCGTCGTCAGCCAGGTCGATCCGGAACGCGCCTTGCCCTACATGGTCTACGGGACCTTGCAGAGCGCGCTCGCCATCGGCATCGGAGTGCTGGCGTCGGCGGTGCTCGGCTCCCTGCTCTCGCGGCGCCTGGCGCTGCCGGAGGATATCCGCTCGCGCTTGCCCATGCTCGAGCCGCGGCTCAACGCCTATATTCCCGCCGTCCTCAAGGGCGCGCGCCTGATCGTCGCCATCGTGGTCATCCTGTTCGTGCTCGATGCCTGGAGAGCCTTCAGCCTGGCCGACTGGATCGTGTCGGAACGCGGAGGCGCGGCCATCGCCGCCGTCGTGCGCGTGGCCGTCGTGCTCCTGGTGGCCGCGGCGGCCTGGACCGTGCTCGCCAGCATCATCGAGCACCGGCTCAGCAGCCAGGGCGGCCAGCAACCCACCGCGCGAGAACGCACGCTGCTCGCGCTGTTCCGCAACGCCGCGCTGATCGTCATCGTCACCATGGCGGCGCTGATCGTGCTGTCGCAGATCGGCATCGACATCGGCCCGCTGATCGCCGGGGCGGGCGTGGTGGGGCTGGCCATCGGCTTCGGCGCGCAGAAGCTGGTGCAGGACGTCATCAACGGCGTGTTCATCCAGCTCGAGAACGGCATGAACCAGAACGACGTGGTCGAGGTCGGCGGCGTGTTCGGCACGGTCGAGAAAATCACCATCCGCTCGGTCGGCATCCGCACGCTGGACGGCGGCTACCACATGATCCCGTTCTCGTCGGTCGACAAGGTGGCCAACCACATGCGGGACTTCTCCTATCACCTGGGCGAGTACACCGTGGCCTATCGCGAAAGCGTGGACGATGCCGCCTATCATCTCGAGCGCGCGTTCGAGGAACTGATGACCGATCCGGTGCTGGCGCCCGAAGTGCTCGAAGACATGACCATCGCCGGCGTGACCTCGCTCAATGAGCGCGGCTTCACGATCCGCGTGCTCATCAAGACCAATCCGGGCATGCAATGGGCGGTCCAGCGCGGCTACAACCGGTTGGTCAAGAAGCATTTCAATGCGGCGGGCATCGAGCTGCCTTACCCGCACACGGTCGTGTACTTCGGCCAGGACAAGGACGGCGTGGCGCCGCCCATGCGCGTGCGCAAGGATGCGGCGCAGCCGGCTCCGGCCGGCGGCGCGTCGCCGGCCGGGCACATGCGCCGGCCCTTGCAGGCCGACTCCGGCCGGCGGCCGGGCGACGTCCTGGGCAACGAACTGGCCACCGTGGTGGACGAAGACGGCCAGGTCACGAACAATCCGGGAACGACCGCCACGCGGGACGCGGCCGAGGAAGAGCGCGACGCGGATCGCGATGGGCGGTCCTGACCGCCCGGCCGGAACGCGCGGCAACGTTGAGCCCGGTCCGCTCATCCGTCAGAATGGACCGGAATGTCCAATGCGGGGCGCATCGACCATGGCCGACGATCCATTCAACCTGCAGCGCTTCGTCGCCGCCCAGGACCAGGTCTACGACGACGTCCTGGACGAACTGGCCCGGGGCCGCAAGACGACCCACTGGATGTGGTTCGTCTTTCCCCAGCTCCGGGCGCTGGGCCGCAGCGTCACGGCCCACTACTACGGCATCGCGTCGCGACAGGAGGCCTGTGCCTATCTCGCACATCCGGTGCTCGGGCCGCGGCTGCGTCAGTGCGTCGACCGGCTCCTGGCCCTGGACATGGCCAATCCGCACGCGATCTTCGGTTCGCCGGACGACCTCAAGCTGCGATCCTGCCTGACGCTTTTTTCCGCCATCGCGCCCGACGAGGCCCGGTTCGGCGCGGCGTTGGAGAAGTTCTATCCGGAAGGCGCGGACACCAAGACCGTGGACTGGCTGCGGCATGGAGAACGGTGATCGCTCAAGGTCCTACGCCCGCAAGACACTCATGCTGTTACATGAAGTAAGGGTAATTCCGTCCTACTTCGACATGGGAACTCCACTAAATTGAATGCGCTGCGGCGATGCCGCATGCGCAACAACCAAGGAGGAAGACATGTTCAATAAAGCAATGACCGACTGGAATGCGTACAAGCCCAGCAAGACGCTCTGGCTATGGTCCTGCGTGGGGGTGGCGGTGCTGACGATGATCGTCGGATTCACCGCGGGCGGCTGGGTCACGGAGAAAACGGCCACCCAGCAGGCGCAGGCGTCCAGTACCGCCGCCGTGGCGCAACTGGCGGCCAACGTCTGCGCGCATCGCTTCATGGCAGCGCCCGATGCGCAGGCCGCATTGGCGACACTCAAGGGCGCCGATTCCTGGAAGCGGGACACGATGATCGAGAAGGGCGGGTGGGTGACGTTCGCGGACGCGAAAAACCCGGTGGACGGCGCGGCCGCCCTCTGCGCCGAAAAGCTGCTGACGCCCGGTTCGTCGGCCTCCCTCTGACGCATCCCATGCCTGGCGGCGAGCCGTTGCCCCGGCACGGAAAGTCCCCGCCACCGGGCTGACCCGGCGGCCGGGCGATCGAATCCGCCGGGTGCGAGGCCCGGGTCCGGACTCCACCGGACCCGGGCCTTTTGGTCTGCGGGTGCCGGAAACCGGCGCCTGCATGGCGGGAATCGCCATCGCCGGGATCGCCCGCGCCGCAAGAACAGGAATGGCACTTGTTTCCAAATAAGAACTATTTCCATTATTATTCTTGCCCAACCCTTCCGAAACCTTCGCCGGGAGAGTTCGAGCGTGCGCGCATCGTCCTCCTTCTATCTTTCGCCGCCTTCGGTGGATGTCCTCTACACCGATCATCATGCCTGGCTGCGGGCATGGTTGCAGCGACGCCTGGGCAACGCGGCCGATGCCGCGGACCTGGCGCACGAAGCCTTTCTGCGGCTGATCCTGAAGCCCGCGCCGCACGGCTTCGGCAGCCCGCCCGAGGCCAGGGCGTACCTGCGCGCCATGGCCCAGGGCATGTGCGTCAATCTCTGGCGGCGCCGCGAAATCGAGCAGGCATGGCTCGATACGCTGGCGGCGCAACCCGAGGCCTTCGCGCCGTCGGCGGAACGCCAGGCCATCGTGCTGGAGGCGCTGCAGGAAATCGCCGCCCTGTTGCTCGATTTGCCGCCGAAGGCGGCCCGGGCCTTCATGATGTCGGCAGTGTGCGGGATGACGGCGGCCGAAATCGGCGATGAGCTTGGGGTGTCCGCGCGCATGGTGAGGAAATACGTCGCCCAGGCCATGCTGCGCTGCATGCAGGCGCATGCCATGCAAACCGCCGCGGAGCTGCGCCAGGGCGCCGCGCCGTGACCGGGCCGGGCCTCATGCCCGCCGGCGCGCCCGGGCAGTCCGCGGTCCCCGGCGGCGAGGGCCGCGTGCCGCATGAAATCATGGAACAGGCCGCGCAATGGTTCGGGCTGCTGGTGTCCGGGGAAGCGACCGCGGCCGACCGGGGGCAATGGCAGGCGTGGCTGGCATCGGATCCCCGCCACCGCCAGGCCTGGCAGTACGTGGAATCCGTGAGCCAGCGCATCCTGGCACCTTTGCAGGGTACCGCCGATCCCCGCTTGACGGCCAGCCAGGTGTGCGCCGTGCATGCGCGGATACGATCCCGCCGGCGGACGCTTGCCCTGATCGGCGCCCTGGCGGGGACGGGCATGCTGGCCTGGGCAGGCCGCCGGTCGTGGGCGCCGCTCGAAGATGCCTACATGGCGTGGACGGCGGACTACCGCACGCGCACGGGCGAAATACGCGCCTTTGCACTGCAGGACGGATCCCGCATCTGGCTCAACGCCGACAGCGCGGTCGGCGCGGACATGGGCGCCGGCCTGCGCAGGCTGTACCTGGCGGCGGGCGAGATTCTGGTGAACACCGGGCACGGCGACCCGCGGCCCTTTGTCGTCGATACCCCGCAAGGCAGGATGCGGGCGCTGGGCACGCGCTTTACCGTGCGCCGCGAACCGGACCGTACCCTCCTGGCGATCTACGAGGGATCGGTCGAGATCCGCACGGCGGGCAACGATTCCACGGACATCATCCCGGCTGGCCGCCAGGTCCGGTTCAGTCGCGACAAGGTCATGGAGACCGCGCCGGCCGACCCGGCGCGCGAGGCCTGGAGCCGCGGCGAGCTGATCGCGTGGGACCTCTCGCTGGCGGAAGTCGTCGCGGAACTGCGCCGCCACCAGCCGGGGCATATCAGCCTGGCCCCGGATGTCGCGCAGCGGCGCGTGTTCGGCACGTTCCCATTGCGCGACGTGGACGGCGCGCTGGCCATGCTCGCCGACGCGGCCGCCGTGCAGGTTCGCCGCCCGTGGCCGTGGTGGGTTTCCATCGAAGCCCGCCCGCCCCGCTCGCCGCCCCGCCCCTGACACGGCAAGACGGCTGTCTTCCCGCACGGAGTTCCGCTTTTCCCCCGCTCGATTGATTCAAAGATAGAGAGGCCTCGTCGTCGGCCCGTGCGGCACGGTTGCACGGGCACGGGGCCGGCTATCCCGCAAGCAACCGTCGAGAGAGGAACGCTCCATGCACCGGTGTCCCAAGCATGTCCCGCGCCAGGCCGGAGGCAGGCCGCCGCGGCCTTCCCATGAAACTTGCCCGGCTCCGCGCACGGCTGGCGCCTTGGCGCCGCGGCCGCTGGCGATGTCGATACGCGTGGCGTTGGCATGCGTCGCCATGGCAAGCGGCGCGTGGTCGGTCCCCGTCGGGGCCCAGGCGCCTGCGGGAACCGTGCCGCCTGCGGCCGTCGCGCAGCGCCAGTACGATATTCCCGCCGGCCCCTTGCAGACGGTATTGACCCGCTTCGCCAGCGAAGCGGGCATCTACCTGGCCGGCTCGGTCGAGCTTGCGGGCGGGAAGTCCAGTCCCGGCCTGCAGGGCACGTATTCGGTCGCGCAAGGCCTGGACACCGTGCTGGCCGGCACCGGGCTGCAGGCCGTTGCCGGCGCGGACGGGCGTTATGTATTGCAGCCCTTGCCCGCATCCGGGGTCAGCGAGCTGCCGGCCGTCACGGTGACGGGCCAGGCCGAAACCGCCACCGGGCCGGTCGCCGGCTACATGGCCCGGCGCAGCGCGACCGCCACCAAGACGGACAGCCCGATCGTCGAAACGCCGCAATCGATCACGGTCATATCGGCCGACCAGATCCGCGACACGGGCGCCAGTTCCCTGGACCAGGCGCTGAATTATGCGGCGGGCGTGCGCACGTCGATCTATGGCACCAGTTCGCGCATGGACACGGCCCAGGCGCGCGGCGTGGAGATCGAGGACATTTACCTGGACGGCCTGAAGGACAGGGTCAACTTCTGGACCAGCACGCCGCGCGTGGAGCCTTACCTGATGGAGCGCATGGAGGTGCTGCGCGGTCCCGCGTCCATGCTGTATGGCCAGGGCGGCACGGGAGGATTGATCAACAACGTCAGCAAGCAGCCCCAGGCCGAGGCGCAGCGCGAAGTCGGGATACAGGTCGGCAACCACGACAGGCGCCAGTTGCAGGCCGACCTGACGGGCCCGCTGACGGAAGACGGCACCTGGCTCTACCGGGTGGTCGCGCTGGGCCGGGAAAGCGGCACGCAGGTCGACTACGGCAAGGACGATCGCCAGGTGGTGGCGCCTTCGCTGACCTGGACGCCCAGCGCCGATACCGAACTGACCCTGCGGCTGAAATGGCAGAAAGACCGGGCGAGCGGGGATTCCGGCAGCACCTTGCCCTGGGAAGGCACGATCCTGCCGAACCCGAACGGGCGCATCTCCCGGCACACCTACGTAGGGGAACCCGGCCTGGATCACTTCGACGCCGACAGCCTGCAGGCGGGCTGGTCGTTCCGGCAGGCGCTGAACGAGAACTGGACGTTCCGGCAAAACACGCGCTGGACGGACAACAAGACCGACTATGCGGCCTTCGACGTGTATGCCCCCTACCTGGACGCCGATCAACGCCTGCTGGACCGGGCGGCCTACTTCTGGAAAACCGACACGCAGGTCCTGGCCGCCGACCAGCACGTGCTGGGGAAATTTTCCACGGGGCCCGTCGCGCATCAACTGCTGGTCGGGTTCGATTTCCTGCGTTACCGGAGCTCGGGCTCCAGCGCCGACGACTATCCGATCGCCGACGGCGGCGGCCTGGCGCCCCTGGACGTCTACAACCCGATCTATCAGGGCAACTACCAGCCTCCGTCGAGGGTGTCGGACGCCACCAACGGCGTCAAGCAGATGGGCTTCTATATCCAGGACGAAATGCGCTGGGGGCGCTGGATCGTGCTCGCGGGCTGGCGCCACGACGAATCCAAGAACTGGGAGGACGGGGCCGACGACCGCAACGACCACGCCAACACCGTGCGGGCCGGCGTGATGTACGAGATCGTTCCGGGACTGCTGCCCTACGTCAGCTATGCCGAATCGTTCCTGCCGCAGGCCAACACCAGCTTCGGCCAACGGCTCAGGCCGTTGCGCGGCAAGCAATGGGAGGCCGGCATCAAGTACCAGCCGCCGGCGCAGGACTGGCGCGCGTCGGCCGCGGTGTTCGACCTGCGGGAAGTGAACCGCACGGTGGAGATTTCCCCGATGGAAGTCTCGCAGCGCGGCAAGACCAAGAACACGGGCCTGGAGCTGGAGTGGGTGGGTTCCATTACCCCGCAACTGGACGTCAACGCCAGCTTCACCTATGTCGACGTCGACAAGGAACTGGCGGGCGTTCCCGAGCGCCAGGCCGCCGTGTGGGGCACCTATCGGTTCTCGCTGGGCAGTCTCGATGGCTTCACGGTCGGGGCGGGCGTGCGCTATGCCAGCGGATTCGTGGACGAATCCAGCGAAGGCCTGGACGTGCCGAAGACTCCGTCGGCCACGCTGGTCGATGCCATGCTGGCCTGGGAGAACCGCCATTGGCGCGTCGCGCTCAATGCCAGCAATATCACCGACAAGGTGTACTTCAACACCTGCTCGGAATGGGGCTCATGCTCGTACGGCACGGGCCGCCTGGTAACGTTGACGACGTCCTACCGGTGGTAGGAGGGCAGGCGCCTCGCGCCGGCCCGGCCCGGGCAGGCGCGCCTTTCCCTTACTTCTTGCTATCCAGCGCCGCCAATCGTTGCTCGATCTGCGCATAGAGGCGCGTGATGTATGCGGCATCCAGTCGGCTCTGCTCGCCAGCGGTCTTGCCGGTTTCGGGCTGGCGCTGAAGGGCGCCCGCCGTAAGCGCCGCCTTGGTCAGGTCGAGGGCAACGTCAAGGTTGGGGGGGCTTTTCGCGGACATGCGAATGGGCATCAATGGTCTCCGTGTTGAAGGCCTATGGACGGTATCATGCGGTCTGTGAAACTTTGGTTAAGACAGCGTGTCCGTTTGTCGGAGGCTGCTACCGTTTCGGAATGCCCGCTGCATGCCGGCCGGCGCGGCGCCGGTTCAAGGCGGGCGCGTCATCCGCCTGGCAAGCGTCGGGTCGCGGGAAGGGGCCTGAACAGGTGCTTACCAAAGTCGCCCATGCGTTACGATTCAGGCGGGGTGCTTGTCGGGGGTCGCCGCGCTCGTGGACAGCGCGGACAGAAAAGGGCGGTCCGGTGTCACCCGTCCGCCCTGTCTGTCACTGGCTACTACTGTCTAATCTGGTGGAGCCGGGGGGAATTGAACCCCCGTCCGCAAGCCCTCTGCAGGCAGTTCTACATGCGTAGTCGATCTATTTGGATTTAACCGCGCACTTAGCCGACCGACAGGCCGGTACACGGCGATTCACTTGGATTTAAGACCTGGACAAGTGACCAATCCAGGCCCGATTCTTTGTAAAATGACGCTGCTGTGGGTTGCCCCACCTGACCCAAAGACAAATCAGTGCAGCGGCTCACCGCTTAAGCGGCCAGAGCGAAACGCTCGTCGTTGGCGTTTATTGGTTTTCCAGTGGATTTACGAGCTTACTGGTGCTCGGCATGCCCTGCGCTGTTTCGCGACCCACGTCGAATCCGGATCGGCCCCAGTTGCTTCCATTGTACGGCAGAAGACGCTTGATGAGACCGCCCGCGCCCGGAAAGGTTCCGGCCGCGGCAGGGAGCCTGGCGGCCGCGGTCGATCCGATCCGTGCCTTCATCCCGCCACGGCGGCCGACAGCCCGGCCAGCATGGGCGCGGCCAGGCCCAGCCCGGCCGCCCAGCGCGGCGCATAGGGCAGCAGCAGCACCAGCGCCAGGGCCGCCAGCGAGATCAGGGCGGACCACATCCCCAGTGCCATCGATGCGGACGGCCAGTGGCGCAGGCAGGGCAGGATGGACAGCAGCAGCAGGACGCAGCCGCCCAGCCTCAGGCCCGCCCGCTGGGCGGGCGCGGGTTCCTCGCGGTCGAATACCTGTTCGAAATGGCGGCCCATGGCCAGCGCCAGGCAGGCGAATCCGGCATAGGCCAGGCACAGCGCAAGGACCGGCATCATGCGCCCGCTCCCGCTCCCGCTCCCCGGCCGGCGGCCGCGGCGGGTGTGGCGGCGGCGCTTGCCCCGGCGGGGACTGCCGGCGCCGGCCGCGCCGCGCGCGCCCGGGTGGCCGGCAGGGGCGGCGGGCGGTACAGGCCCACCTTGCGGGCGATCGCCGCCAGCGTCAGGCCCAGCGCCAGCAGGGTCAGGTCCATGCCTGCCAGCAGCCCGTCGCCGCGGCCCAGCGCGTCGAACAGATGAAGGGTGCCGGTCCACGCGTTCAGCGCCGGCGCCAGCCCGAACAGGGCAGCCGCGAGCCACAATTGCTCCCGCCATGCCGCCCGGTGCGGGCGCAGGGCGGCATGGACCAGGCTTGCTCCCCAGACCGCGAAGAAGGCGTGGATTTCCCACTGCGCGCGGCCGGCGAGATCGGCGGGGATCAGCCGGTTGGCCCAGAACAGGGCGCCGACGGCGGCCGTCATGCCTGCCACGCCGGCCACGTTCAGGACTTGCACCAGGCGGTGCCCGGCGGGCGTGCGGCCCAGCTTCCTGCGGTCCGGCTCGCGCTTGACCACCCACAGGACCAACCCGGAAGCCGTCATGAACGTCCCTGTCAGGCCGAGCAGGAAAAAGATCCATCGCACCACGGGGTCGGCGAAGCGCACCAGGTGCAGCGCGGTCAGCACGTTGTAGACCATGCCGGGCCCGGTGGCCGCGGCCGGAGGGACGGCGGGCAGCAGGCTGCCGTCGGCGGCGAAGCGCAACCGTTCGGACGCGCCGCGGTCCAGCAGGCTGTCCGCGCCGCGCCGGCGCAGTTCGACCACCGCCTGGGGCGTGCCGGGACGGGTGACCGCGATCGAGGCTACCTGGTCCGGTCCCCAGGCCGCGCGCGCGGCATCCATCATGGGCGCCAGCGATGCGCCGGCCGCGGCCGGCGCGGAATCCGCCGGCGGCGCGCCCGCGGCCTGGCCGCCGCGCCGGCCCCACTCGGCGAAGAAGGCCCGGGTATCGCCCTTGTAGGCGGCGTCGATGCCCCAGGGCATCAGCAGCGTCATCAACAGCAGCAGGCCGGAATAGGTGATCATCACATGGAAAGGCAGGGCCAGCACCGCCGCGGCATTGTGGCCGTCCAGCCAGGAGCGATGCCCCTTGCGCGGTCGCAGGGTGAAGAAATCCTTGAAGATGCGCTTGTGCGTGACGACGCCCGTGACGATGCCGATCAACATGAATAGGGTCGCGATGCCGACGATCCAGCGGCCCGTGACGCGCTCCATGCCGTATAGCTCGAAATGGAAGCGGTACAGGAAATTGCCCGCGTTGCTGTCGCGCGGCGCCAGTTCCCGGCCGGTGCCCGCGTCCAGGACCATGGTGTTGCCCGGGCCGCGTTGCGCGGGCGCGCCGGCGTCGCGCCACGACACCTGCGCCACCGGGTTGCGGGGACCGGGCAGCGAGATATTCCACGACTGCGCCTGCGGCGCCCGGGCCCGCAGGGCATCGTAGGCCCGTTGCGCAGTGAACGCGTCGGGCCGCGACCCGTGCAATTCGGGCTGCATCCACAACTGGATTTCCTGGCGGAAATAGCTGGCGGTGCCGGTCAGGAAAATGGCGAAGAGCAGCCAGCAGACGACGAGTCCCGACCAGGTGTGCAGCCAGGCCATTGATTGGCGGAAACCCTGTTTCATGCGGCGCTCCCGGACAGCCACCACGCGATGGCCGCCAGGGCGGCGCCCGGCGGCGCGAGCCACAGCCAGGCACGCAGGGCGCTGGACACGGCGAAGGCGGTCATGACGGCTGCGGTGAAGATCGCGAAGGACAGCATGGTGGCGGTCAGCACCGCGGAAGCCCGGGACACGGGCAGCGCCACGGACAGCAGGGCGGTGGCGGCGGAAGCCAGCACGTAGCCGCCGGCCACGGCGGCCAGGGTGCGCGAGGCCACGGCCAGCCGGTGGCGCGGCGCGCGGCCCCGGTCGCGGGTGTCGGCGTGGGAGGAGGTCGGCATGGGGCAACGAAGAAGGAATGGAACCGATAAGCAAGACAAACGACGCGGCGCTTTCCTGACGTGTGCGGCCCGCGCCGGCCGGCGCGGCCGAAAAAAGGGGCGAAGGCGGCATTCCTGAATTCGTGCTTAAAAATATAAATGATATTTGTTATCATTAATAAACAGAGGGAAGGCGCAAGGGAAACAACACCATGTCGGGCAAGATGTCTGGGGAGCTCGTCGGTCCGTGGGCGGGAATGGGAGAGTGTCTGGCCGCGGTGCGCCGCATGGTCGGCGCGCACGTCGGCAGCCAGCACGCGACGGATTTCGTGCAGGAAGCGTGCGCGCAGATGCTCGCGCTGCCCGACCGGGACAGTATCCGCAATCCCAAGGCCTACCTGTACCGGGCCGCCGTCAACCTGGCCTACAACGCCAGCGCGCGGCGGCGGCGCGAGGCGGTGGCCATGGAAACGCTGTCGATCCAGGGCGGCCAGTCGTTCGAGGAACGGGACCCGGCGCGCATCTATGTCGACCGCCGGCGGCTGGAACGGGTCGCGCGGACGATCGATGCCCTGCCGCCCCGTTGCCGGGAGGTCTTCGTCCTGTATCGCTTCCACGGCCTGGACCAGGGCACGATCGCCGCACGGCTGGGCATCAGCCGGAACATGGTCGAGAAGCATGTCGTCCGCGCCATGCAGGCGTGCCGCGAGGCGCTGGGGCAAGAGTCGTAGCGGTGGGCACAACGGTTATCATCGAGCGTTGCGACGCCACCCGTCGTCCGCCTGCGGATGCCCAATGACGCAGGCGCGTTCCCGCTTCCCGGGGTCTTTGCATGGCTGCTAGCAGCGACTTTCCCACCGACATTTCGAGCGATCCGGATGAAGCGGCCGCGCAATGGCTGCTGCGCCTGCGCGAGGCGGCCGGCACCGGGCGGGCCCCCGACATGCAGCGGGCGTTCGCGCGCTGGCTGGAGGCGAGCGCCCGCCATCGGCAGGCCTACGAAAGGCGCCTGGACGAATGGAATGCGCTGGAGCCCTTGTCCGATGCGTACCGGCGCGCCGTCCCCGTGCCCGCCTGTGCCATGCCGGCCCGCCGTCGTTGGCTGGCCGGCGGACTGGCCCTGGCCGGCGCCGCCTGTGCCGGCGCGATCGCCTGGCGCATGCTGGGCGAGCCGGCCGCCGGCCTGCAGCGCACGGCTGTCGCCGCGCCCGGCCATTCCGAGACCCTGGACCTGCCCGACGGCACGCGCATCGTCCTGGATTCCGGCGCGCGCCTGAGCGTGCGCTACCAGTCCGGCCGCCGTTCGGTCGCCTTGCAGCAGGGAGCCGCCTTTTTCGAAGTGGCGCACGATCCGGACCGTCCCTTCGTGGTCGACGCCGGGCTGGGGGAGATCCGGGTGCTGGGGACGTCTTTCGAAATCGAACGCGCGGACCGTTCCCTGACGGTCTCGGTCCTGCAGGGCAAGGTGGACGTCCGGGACCGGGCGGGCGATCGCGCCCGGCTGGGCGCGGGCCAGGGCGTGCGGGTCTGGCCCGCGGCGCTGGGAAAGGTCTACCCGGTGGAGGCCGACCGCATCGCGTCCTGGCGCAGCGGCAGACTGGTGTTCGAGAATACGCCGCTGGAAGACCTGGCCGACGCGCTGGCGCGGCGCGGCCTGGCCCGCATCCGGGTGGCTCCCGAAGCGGCCGGCCTGCCGGTGACGCTGGTCATGCGCACCGACGACGTCGACAACGCCCTGGCGGCGCTGGGCGATGTACTGCCGGTGCGCCTCGAGCGCCGGGCCGGCGAAATGCTGGTCACGCGCAAGTGAACCCGGGCCGCCGGCGGCCCGGGTCCGCGCCCCGCCCGTTCAGAAGGTGAGCTGGGTCGTCAGCGTGATGCGCCGTTCGTCGCCCCATACCACCGTCGAGCCCGACGCGAAGCGCCGCCGGTCGTAGTAGGTCTTGTCGAACAGATTGCTCACGTTCAACTGCATTTTCAGGCCCATGCCGTTGGCGAGTTGGTTCTCGTAGAACAGGCCCAGGTCCACCAGCCCGTAGCCCGGATTCCAGTCGGTGCGGGTGTTCGGGTTGTAGGCCGGCGCCGACGCCGGGTCGCGCCAGTTGCCGTGCGACTTGCTCCACGCGCGCATGCCCACGCCGACATAGGCCCGGCCGTAGTCCGCGTCGTTGTAGACGCGGAACTTGTTCCACAGCGACAGGCTGTGCCTGGGGGTGTAGGCCTTGGTCCGGCCGCGCGACCACGCGTCGTCGGTCTTGCGGTACTCGGTGTCCAGGTAGGAATACGAGAGCGCCGCCGACCACCAGTCGGTCACCATGCCCGACAGCGTCAACTCCAGGCCCTGGGAGCGCTCCAGCCCGTTCATCGCGTAGCGGCAGTCGCCGGTTCCGTCCGTGCTGCCCGGCGTGCCGGGGGCGGGGGCGGCCAGGGGATCGCACTGGGCGTCGTCCTGCGCCTGGATCGGCATGTTCTTCTTGTCGATCAGGAAGACGGCCGCGGTGAACATGGCCCGGGCGTCGAACAGGTCCTGCTTGAAGCCGATCTCGTACTGCTTGCCCTCGATCGGATCCATGATGTAGGCACCGCTCATGTCCAGCAGCGTCAGGCTCTCCTGCGGCGCGAACGATTCGCCGTAGCTGGCATAGATCGTGGAGCTGGGCGTCAGGTCATGCATGATGGCCAGGCGGGGCGACCACCGGCTGACCCGCGAACGCGTCGTTTCGCCGGCGCCGTAGGCGCGGTTGTAGTAGCGCGACCAGCCCATGGCCAGCATGATCCGCGTCTTGTCGTCCGGCAGGTGCAGCATGTCCTGGAAGTAGACGTTCAGGTCGTCGCGCCGCGTCGGATAGCCCAGCGGGTCTTCCCAGATCCGGTCCTGGAAGTGCCAGTTCGAATAATGCGGATCGAAGATATTGATCGGGCCCGGGTTGTAGGGCTGCCCCGGCCGAGTGTCGGTGGCCACCTGCCGTCCGCTGCTGCGGGAGATCGCATGGCCGTAGCCGAAACCGGTGAGCCACTCGTGGCGAAAGCCGCGGGTATCGAACGCGCCGCTCAGGTCGAGTCCGGCGGACCAGTTGTGGGATTCGGTCTGCCGGCCGCTCACGTAGCGCTGCACGTTGCCCGTCGCGTCGGGACCGTTGGCGCCGCTGTTGATCCGGGTGTTCTGCCACCAGCCCTTGGTCTGCTGGTAGGTGGCGTAGCCGTTGACGTTGAAGTGCCGGGAAGGGCGCCAGGCCATGTCCCAGAGCAGCGTGTCGGTCTTGGTGACGACGCGGTCGTTCTTGCTGCCCCAGAAGAAGTCGCGCGGAACGGGATAGTACTGGCCGTAGTAGGGGCTGGCCGGATTGGTGATGCGGATATTGTTTTCCTGCTCCGGCACCGACTCCATGTCCATGCGCTCGTAGGTCAGCGTGGTCTCGAACCGGGCGTTGGGAATGTAGCTCAGCGCGGCCAGTACGCTCTTGGGCTGCTGCCAGATATGGCGCTGGTCGTCCTCGTCGCGGTTGTAGCTGCCCACCAGCCGGTATAGCAAGGTGCCTTCCTTGTTCAGCGGGCCCGTGAGATCGGCCATGGTGCCGTACGATCCCTCGTCGTCCAGCCGCAGGCGCACGGTGTACTCGTCCTCGGCCTTGGGGCGCTTGTACTGGTAATTGATGATGCCGCCGGGCTCGGCCGCGCCGTAGTAGAGCGCCGCGGGGCCGCGCAGGAGTTCGATGCTTTCCATGCTGTCGGCGCTGCGCGCCGACGACGCCGTGCCGTAGGTGCGCTGGCCGTTGATCAGCAGTTGCCCCGTGCCGCCGGTATTGAAGCCTCGCACATTGATGTCGCGCGACATGTTCTGCCCGGAATCGCCGTTATTGCTGCTGGTGGTGACGCCGGCGAAATATTCGAGCGTGTCGTAGACCGTGGCGTCGCCCCGTTCCTGGATCAGCTCGGCGCTGGCCTGGTTGACGGTGAAGGGGGTCTGCCGGGGCGGCAGCCGGGTCTTGGTCGCCACGGTCGAGGGCATGTCGGCGATATAGCCTTCCGGGGTCTGCCCGGTGATGGTGATCGGCGCCAGGACCGTGCCGGGGGACCGGGCCGCGGACACCTCGTCCGGGCGCACCGTGGCGACCTGCCCGCGGACCACGGCCGACAGGCCGCTGCCGGCCAGCAGGCGGTCCAGCGCCTGCTGCGGCGTCATCTCGCCCCTGACCGCCGGAGCCTGCAGGCCGGCGGTCTGGGCGGGGTCGAACACGACGGACAGGCCGGCGTAGCGGCCGAGTTCCACCAGGGCCTGCGCCAGGTCCTGGGCCGGCAGGTCGATGCTGACGACCGTTACGCCGGCGGCCGGCGCCTGCGCCAGCGGGGCGGAAACGGGCAGGCCCGCGCCGGCCATGCACAACACGGCGGCCAGGACCTTCGCGCCGGCCGTCGGTTTGGAAACGGCCTGCCCCCGCGGCGGCCGCGCTTTTCTCCGTTGCATCTGCTTTTCTCCAGTTTCGTGAGGCGACAACTGAAGAAAGACAGACGAACGGCGCGATTCCTGACGTCGGTGTCCCCGAAAAAGACGCCCGGGCCGGCCGGTCCGGGCGCCGGCCCCGGGATCCGGGCGGGATCAGGCAGGTTCCCGGTACCGTTCCATGACCCGGTTCGGCATGCGCAGCGCGTCGCGCCGGTAGGGTTCGGTCAGCACCTTGGGATCGATCAGGATATTGACCACCACCGGCCGGTTCATCCGCAGCGCCTCCTGGACCGCCGGTCCGACCTGCTCGGGCGACTCGACCCGTATGACGGCCGCCCCCATTTTCTCCGCCACGGCGGCGAAATCCGGATTGTCCAGGTCGGTCCAGAAGAAGCGCTCGCCGAAGAAGTCGTACTGGTTGCGCTTTTCCGCCCCGTACTGGGAGTTGTTCAGCAGGAGCGCCACCACATTGATCTTCTCGGTGACCGCCGTCATGACTTCCTGCATGGTCATGCCCCAGGCGCCGTCGCCCACCAGGGTGACCACCGGCAGGTGGGGCAGGGCGAGCTTCACTCCCAGGGCGGTGGGATAGCTCACGCCGATGCCGCCCAGGCTGCCCGGCGCGAACCAGCGCCGCGGCGTATCGAACTCGAAGTAGCCGTTGGCCGTGCCCGACACGTTGCCGATGTCCGTCACCACGGCGGCCTCCTTGGGAAGGGCGCGGGCGATTTCCCACAGCACGCGCCGCGCGTGCATCGGGCGGTCGCCGCCGAGCGACATGTCGCGCAGCTTGTCGGCCCATTCCTGCTTGGCCTCGGCGATCCGCCGCTCGCGGGCCGGCCGATCGCTCCTGGGCCGCTTGTCCCGGGTCGCGTGCAGCAACTGCTCGACCACCGCCTTGCAGTCGCCGATCAGGCCGGCGTCGATGGGCCGCAGCGCGCCCAGTTCCATGGGATTGATGGAGTTGTGGACCAGCCTGGCCGTGCGAGGGAAATAGTCGAAGTCGTACTGCGGGTTGGTGCCGAAGGTGTTCAGCCGGGTGCCCAGCGCCAGCACCAGGTCGGCCTCGGCAATCAGCTTCATTGCCGCCAGCGAGCCCTGGTAGCCGATCGGCCCGACCGCCAGCGGGTGGCTCGCGGGGAAGGCGTCGTTGTGGGAATAGACGCAGCCGACCGCGGCGCCCAGCCTTTCGGCCAGTTCGGCGATGGCCGCGCCGGCCTCGGAATCGATGGCGCCCATGCCGACCAGGATGAACGGGCGCTCGGCGTCGAGCAGCAGGCCGGCCGCCTGCGCCACGGCCTGCTGCGACGCGCCGCCGTAGCGGCCGTCGGTCCGGTACTGCGACGGCTCCAGCGGCTCGTCCTCCCAGGTTCCGTAATAGACGTCGCGCGGGATATCGACCTGCGCCGGTCCGCGGGTCGCCACCGCGGCGCGGAACGCCGAGCGGATCGATTCGCCGATGCGCGATGGCTGGTTGACCTGGATCTGGTAATTGACGATCGGCCCGAACAGCCTCATCTGGTCGATCTCCTGGAAGGTCCGTGTCCCTATGGTCGGGCTGGTCACCGCGGGCGTCAGGACGACCACCGGCGAGTGGTTCAGGTAGGCGCTGGCCACTCCGGTGACCAGGTTGGTCACGCCCGGGCCGTTCTGGCCGATACACACGCCGGGGCGGCCGGTGGCCCGCGCATAGCCTTCGGCCATGAGCGAGGCGCTCTGCTCGTGCCGGACCTGGATGAAGCGGATGCCCGCCTTGGGGAACAGGTCCAGCGGATCCATGAAGGCCGATCCGACCAGGCCGAAGATCGTATCCACCCCTTCGATCCTCAGAGCCTCCACCAACGCTTCGCTGCCCGATATCTTGTGTGCCATGGGTTCCTCCACTAGAAAATCCGTATCCGGTTCGTGCCGCGCTCGGGGCGCGCGGGCTCGCGTTCAGGCCGCCGCCTTGATCTCGGCGGGGATCCGATCGGCCGCCGCCTTGATGAGATCGGCCGCCTTTTCCGCCACCATGATGGTGGGCGCGTTGGTGTTGCTGGCGACCATGATCGGGATCACCGAAGCGTCCACCACGCGCAATCCCTGCACGCCCCGGACGCGGCATTGCGGATCGACCACCGCGCCGGCGTCGCTGCCCATGCGGCAGGTGCCGGTCGGATGCCAGCAGGTCTGTCCGGTGCGCCGCGCGAAGTCCAGCAGCTCGTCGTCCGAGACGGCCTGCGGGCCGGGCCGGGTTTCCCTCACGATGAATCCGGCCAGCGGCTGCAGCGCCGCGATCCCGCGCATCAGCTTGATGACCGCGACGATGATTTCGCGGTCGAGCCCGGCGCTCAGGTAATTGGCCTCGATGCGGGGCGGCGCGGCGGCATCGCGTCCGGCGATGTGCAGGCGGCCTCTCGATTCCGGGTAGATGAAATAGCCTCCCAGGTGGAAGCCGGAGTGGGGGTCCAGCCCGGTATCGTTGCTGGCCGACAGCCGGCTGGTGCCGCTGACCAGGGCCGTCTGGATGCGCACGTCCGGATAGGGCAGGCCGGGCCGGGTCCGCGTATAGGCCAGCGCCGTGATCGACGGCGTGGCCAGCAGGCCACGGCGAAACAGCAGGTAGCGCAGCGCGGCGCCCAGCATGCGCGTGCGGCTCAGCAGCAGATCGTTGACGGTGATCGGCCGCGCGCATTCGAAGGAGACGCGCGGCATCAGGTGGTCCTGGAGGTTCTCGCCGACGCCCGGCAGGTCGTGCACCACCGGAATGCCGAAATCCTGCAGCCGTTGCGCGGCGCCGACGCCCGACAGTTCGAGCAACTGCGGCGACCGCACGGCGCCGGCGCACAGCACGACCTCGGCGCGTGCCCGGGCCGTCTTCGCCTGCTGTCCATGCCGGTAGCGCACTCCGATCGCGCGGGTGCCGGCGAACAGCACCTGCTGGGCCAGCGCGCCGGTCAACACCTTCAGGTTGGGCCGCTGCCGGGCCGGCCGCAGGTAGCCGAAGGCGGTGCTGCAGCGCATGCCCCGGCTGGTGCTCAGTTGCAGGTGCGACGCGCCTTCCGCCTCGAAATCGTTGTAGTCCGGCGTGCGCCGGATGCCGGCGCGTTCGCAGGCCTCGATGAAGGCGGCGCCGACCGGCTCGGCCGGCAGCCGGCTGACGGCGATGGGGCCGCCGCGCCCGCGGTAGGCGGGGTCGCCGGACTCGCAGTCCTCCAGCCGCATGAAATAGGGCAGCACGTCGTGCCAGCCCCAGCCGGGGCAGCCCGCGGCCTGCCATTCCATGTAGCGGCGCGGATGCCCGCGCACGAAGATCATGCCGTTGACCGAGCTGGAGCCGCCCAGCATCTTGCCGCTGGGCCAGTACAGGCGATTGCCGTACATCTCCTTTTCCGGTTCGGTGTCGGCCGACCACAGGAGCCGGGAATCGTTCAGCAGCTTGCCCACGCCCAGCGGTACCCGGACCCAGAACTGGCTGTCTTCCTCACCGGCTTCCAGCAACAGGACCGTCGCCTTGCCGTCCTCGCTGAGCCGGTTCGCCAGCACGCAGCCGGCCGAGCCCGCCCCGACGACGATGTAGTCGAATGTCTCTTCGTTCATGCGCGATGCTCCGTCCGTGGACCGATGCGGCGTGCCTCATGCGGCCCGCGAAGGGGTCGCGTCGCGGGCCGTGGCGGGCGGCGCGCCGGATACCAGGTGCAGGACCTCGCGCACCCGACGGGCGATCCTGACGTTCTCGGGGGAATCGACGTCGCGCGGGCGCGGGCTGTCGAGACGGAAGACTTCGGAGATGCGGCCGGGACGCGGGCACATGACGACCACGACATCGGCCAGCTTGATGGCCTCGTCGATGTTGTGCGTGATGAACAGGACCGCCTTGCGCTCGCGCTCCCAGACCCGGATCAGTTCGTCCTGCATTTTTTCCCGCGTGAACGAGTCCAGGGCGGCGAAGGGTTCGTCCATGAGCAGCATGCGCGGATGCACCGCCAGCGCCCGCGCCAGGGCCACGCGCTGGCGCATGCCGCCGGAAAGCTGCTTCGGGAATTTGTCCTCGAAGCCTTCCAGCTCGATCAGCGCCACGTAGTGGCGCACGATCTCCTTTCTTTCGGCGGCCGGCACGCCTTTCTGGCGCAGGCCGTACTCGATGTTCCCCTTGACCGTCAGCCAGGGAAACAGCGCGTAGTCCTGGAACATCATGGTGCGGTCGGGGCCCGGTCCGTCGACGGCCTTGCCGAAGGCCTCCAGGGTGCCCGAGGTCGGCTTTTCGAAGCCGGCCAGCAGGTTGAGCAGGGTGGTCTTGCCGCAGCCGCTGGGCCCGACGATGCATACGAATTCGTTCTCGCCGATCTCGAGCGTGACGTCCTGCAGCGCGGTGACCTCCCGGCTGCGGCCGGTCGCGTAGATCTTTCCGATCTGCCGGATCTGCACGGATTGTCCTGTACTCATTCAGTGCTCCTCCCGCCAGGGCATGACCAGGTTCTGCACCACGCGCACCAGGGTATCCAGGATCAGGCCGACCAGGCCGATCATGACCATGCCGACCACGATGTGGTCGCTGCGGAACAGCAGGCGGCCCTGGCTGATCAGGAATCCCAGGCCCGAGGTGGCCGCCACCAGCTCGCCCGCCACCAGGGCCATCCAGGCGATGCCGATCCCCACCCGCAGCCCTACGAACATGGAGCTGAGCGCGCCGGGCAGGATCACGGTGAAGACGATGGACAGGCGGCTCGCGCCCAGCGTGCGCGCGGCGCGGATCAACTGGGGGTCGATTTCGCGCACGCCTTCCATGGTGTTGAGCACGATGGGAAAGAACGCACCCAGGAAGATGATGAACTGGTTCTGCGCGTCGGTGATGCCGAACCAGAGTATGGACAGCGGAATCCAGGCCAGGGGCGGGATGGGGCGGAAGAATCCGACGACGGGTTCGAACAGCCACGCGAACAGGCGCGATCCCCCCAGCGCGAATCCCAGCGGAAATCCGATCAGTCCCGCGATGCCCACGGCGATCACCACCCGCTTCAGGCTGGCCAGCGTATCCCGTTGCAGCGTTCCCTGCTCGACCAGTTCCACGGCGCCCTTGAGCACCGACGAGGGCGCCGGCAGCAGCAGCGCCATGTCGGGGCTGGACCGGCTCAGCAACTCCCACCCGACCAGCAGCAGCAACAGCGGGATGTAGCGGCAGGCTGTCCAGAGTCCGGACCTGGCGTTCCGTTGCCGGTATCCCGCCGAACCGAGCTGCTCGGGGTCGTGGCCGGCGGCGTCGCGCTCCGCGCCTGCCGCCCGCCGAGCCACCGCGGCCGGCGAGAACATGGAGGACGGCGGCGCCGGCTTGAGTACGGTACCCATGTGGTCTCCTCGCGTTTTCCTGGTGCCGTGCATGGCATTGCGGGATCAGCTCTTGGCCGGGCCGGCCAGGTCGCCCGGCTCGGGGAACGGCTGCTTGCCCATGTGCATCAGCCCGTAGGCCGGGTAGGGCGGCTTGCCGGCCGTGCCGGTCCAGTCCGCGGGCACGAAGGCCGGCGTCTGAGGCACCGCCCAGCCCAGCTTGGTATAGGTGCGCGCCAGGTACCGGCCCCTGAGCACCGCCTTGAAATCCGCCTCGGTGTAGCGCCGCTGGAGAATGCGGGCATCGGCCATCACGCCGGCCTGGTAGGCTTCCAGCGGAATCCAGAAGCCGCGCGAATTCTCGAACGGATAGTTGACGGTGGGCTTGGGATTGAAAACATGGATCTCGGCGTCGCGGCGGATCAGCTCGGGATCGCGTCCACGCTGGGACGGATCGGCCGCGAAGGCGGCCAGCACCTTGTCCGGATCGTGTCGCGCGATCAGGCGCGCTTCGACGAAGGCGTCGGTATAGGCCTGCAGCACGTCCGGCGCGAGCTTCTCGAGTTCGCCGCGCGCATACGAATAGCCGTTGAAGATCTCGTAGGTGTCGACCAATTCCAGGATCCGCGCGTTCTTGCGGATTTCCGCCATGGCCAGCACGTTGGGCTCCCAGATGGCGGTCACGTCGATGCCCTTGGGCATGGTGATGATTTCCGCCGGCCCCATGTTCTTCAGGATGTAGTCCTGGCCTTCCTTCAGGTCCAGCACGCGCGCCGCGATCAGCAGGCCCAGGTGGTTGGTGCTGCCTATCGTCACGCCGCACACGGCCGGCCGGCCCAGGACCTTGCCGCCCTTGATGTCCTTCAGGCCGTTCTTGAGCGGCGAATCGGGCGGGACCAGGAAAGCCTGCCGCTGGGCCGGATAGGCGCACAGCGCGGCCGTGGGGATCTTCAGGTCGATCAGCCGCAGCAGGCCGAGCGAGCCGGCCTGCGCGATCTGGATCTTGCCCGGGATGAAGACTTCGTTCATCAGCCCGGCGGTCAGGATGGCGGGGTAGCGCACCTCCAACCCCCGCTTTTCGAGCAGCTTGTAGTGCTGCATGACGAACAGCACGACATTGCCGTCCGACCACAAGGGGTTCCAGGCGACCTGCAGCGGCCACCATTCCTTGGACTTGAGCTGGGCGATCGATTCGGCCGAGACCTGCTCGTAGGGCGTGGGCCAGCCCCATTCATTGGTGGCCGGCGCGGCCGCCCGGCTCGGGGCGAACTGCGAAGCCATTCCGAGCCCGGCCGCCATGGCGATGCCCTGGCGCAGGAACTCGCGGCGCGAGTGTTGCGTGTCGTCGTGCTGCATGGTCTGTCTCCTTTGGCGGCTCTGCGTGGCGCCCGTGCAACTGACCTCGGAGGAACCGCCAGCCTTCTGTCATGGGCCGCTGGTCCCGGTTAAAAAATCATTTTTTCTTGATTTTGAGATTTTTTGTCTTATCAGCATCGATATATTGCGCATGTTAGGCAGAAGTGGTTCAATCTGCAAGAGGTATTTTTCGCCGTCGGGTCGCTTCCAAAGAGACTTCCTTGGGGGGCAGCAGGCCGAAGGCGCAGCGTGGCGGCATCGATTGCCGGTCTTTGGGTTCCCTGGAGCGCAGGAATGACGGAAGTCGCGGCGGAAAAGGAATTGAGTCCGGAAGAACTGCATCGCCGGGGACCGGACCGGCTGCTGGTCCGCGTCCGTTCCATCACCCACCAGGGCGACGGCATCAACGCCTACGAAGTCGTCGACCCGGAAGGGCAGGCGCTGCCGCCGTTCGAGCCGGGCAGCCATATCGATCTCTATTTCCGCGACCTGCGGATCCGCCAGTATTCGCTGTGCGGCGACCCGCGGGACCGCAAGCGCTATGTCTTCGCCGTGCAGCGCGAGCCGGAAGGGCGCGGCGGTTCGCGGGCCATCTTCGAGCGCGTGCACCCCGGACACATCCTGGCGATCTCCAAGCCCCGCAACAATTTCCGGCTGCACGCCGGCGCGCGGCGCCACCTGCTGCTCGCGGGCGGCATCGGCATCACGCCCATGATGTCCATGATCCATCACCTGCAAGCGACGGGCGCGCCGTTCCTGCTGCACTACTGCACGCGCTCGCCGCAGCGCACGGCTTTCCTCGAGGAACTGCAACCCTTGCGCGAGCGCGGCCTGGCGTTCGTCCACCACGACGGCGGCGTGCCCGGCCAAGGCCTGGACATCGCGGCCCTGCTGGGCACGCACGAAGCGGGCACCCATCTCTACTACTGCGGCCCGAACGGCTTCATGGACGCGGTGCGGGCGGGCTCGGCCCGCTGGCCCGAAGGCACCGTGCATTACGAATACTTCGCGCCCAGCGCCTCGGCGCCGGAAGCCAGCGCCGACGCCCGGCCGGGCAGCATGCCGGCGGGCGACGTCGGCGGCGCGATCGGGGTCGGCTTCCAGGTCAGGATCGCCAGCACCGGCGCCGTGTTCGACGTGCCCGACGACAAATCCATCGTGCAGGTGCTCAGGGAACACGGCATCGAAGTCCCCACCTCGTGCGAATCCGGCCTGTGCGGCACCTGCCGCACGCGCTACCTGGAAGGCGTGCCCGACCATCGGGACTACATCCTGGACGATGCGGAGAAAAAAGAGGAAATGCTTATCTGCTGTTCACGGGCGCTCTCGCCCATGCTCGTGCTGGATCTCTGACATGCGGCGGCGTATCCCGCGGGACCGGAGCGCGGCGATGTCCGCTGCTACCATTTGCCCTGCTTCCGCGGGCGTGGGCCCGGTTCCGTTTCCATCCCGGTATTCGAATGACTGCTGACATCGCACTAGAGAAAAAGCCGCGCAAGACGCGCCGGCGCGCCGCGGCGCCGGTTCCTCCCGTACGCGAGCCGGCGGGCGAGGGCGCGTTCCCGGAACAGAACTCCCAGGGCGCGCGCCTGCTCGCGATACTCGAGGCCATAGCCCGGGAAGAAGAGCCGGTGGCGTCGGCCGACCTGTCCCAGCACATGGATATGTCGCGCGCCACCGTGCATCGCCTGTGCGTGCTGCTGGAGCGGCTGGGCTTCCTGGAGCGCGAGCCGGGCAGCAAGCGCTTCGTCATCGGCCATCGCCAGGAGCAACTGGCCATCGACAGCCTGATCCATTCCTCGCATCGCGGAGCGCGCCATGCGGCCCTGCAGGCGCTGGCCGCCGAAGTCGGCGAAACGGTCAACGTGACCGTGCTGCACGGCAACGAGGTGGTCTACATAGACCGCGTGGAATGCCAGTGGCCGTTGCGCCATCATCTGCAGACCGGCTCGCGCGTGCCCATCCATTGCGGCGCCAGCGGCAAGCTTTTCCTGAGCATGATGCCGGCCGCCAGGCGGCGGCGCCTGCTGTCCGCGCCGCTCCTGCAGTACACGGAGAAATCCATCGTCGACCTGTCCGAGCTCGAATCGCATCTCAAGCGCATACGCGCGACCCGGGTCAGCATCGACGACGAAGAATTCATGCAGGGCCTGATCGGCCTCGCGGTTCCCATCTACGACAGCCGCAAGCGCATCTGCGCGACCGTCTCGCTGCACGCGCCCACCGCGCGGCTGACCGCCGACGGCGCGCTCGACTATGCGCCCGCGCTGCAACGCACGGCGGAGGTCATCGCCGGATTGATCTGAAGCATACCGGCCGGCGGCGCGCCGCCGGCATGCGCGAGGAATCCACCAGGAGGGTCAACATGAATATGCCGAACCCCGAATCTCCCGCCATCCGCCCGAAGGTCAGGCCCTACGGCGGCTATTACCAGACCGCGGTGCCCGAGCCCGACCACGAGATCACGCTGGCCGGCCCCGGCACGCCGCTGGGCGAATACATGCGGCGCTTCTGGCAGCCGGTCTGCCTGTCGTCCCAGTTGACGGATGTCCCGCACGCCGTACGCATCATGAACGAGGACCTGGTCGCCTTTCGCGACAAGTCCGGGCAAGTCGGGCTGCTGCACCGGCATTGCTGTCATCGCGGCGCTTCGCTCGAGTTCGGCGTCATCCAGGAAAAGGGCATACGGTGCTGCTATCACGGCCTGCACTTCGACGTCGACGGCAGGCTGATCGAAGCCCCCGGCGAGCGCGACAAGGGCAGGCGCCTGGGCGGCACGGTCTGCCAGGGCGCCTATCCGGCCTTCGAGCGCGACGGCCTGGTGTTCGCCTACATGGGCCCGCCGGACGACGCGCCGCCGTTTCCCGAATACGACGCCTTCGAAAAGCGCGGGGACATGCGCCTGGTGCCGTTCTCCAATGTCTTCCCCTGCAACTGGCTGCAGGCGCTGGACAATATTCCCGACCAGATGCACACCGCCTTCCTGCACAACACGCCTTTCCTGTACGGCGGCAAGGTGCCCGAGGGCGTGGACTGGCAGGGCCTGACCCTGCTGTCCTTCGCGCAGAGCATACCCGTCATGGACTACGTCGAGGTCCGCGAGCGCACGGCCATGTGCTATATCGCCGGGCGGCGCATGAGCGACGACCTGGTCTGGATCCGCATCCAGGACCTGATCGTGCCCAACATGGGCGAGCACGCCTACCTGTTCGAGGACGGCAAGCAGCGTCGCCTGTTCCATCGCGTGCACATGTCCCGCTGGTATGTGCCGGTCGACGACACCCACAGCATCATCTACGGCTGGCGCATGTTCGGCCGCGACATCGACCCGCGCAATATGGGCAACGAGGAGCGCCTCGGCTGGGACGACATGGACTTCCTGGACGGGCAGGTGGGCAACCGCCCCTACGAGGTCGGCCAGCGCGGTCCCGGCGACTGGGAAGTCATCTCCAGCCAGCGGCCGATCGCCGTCCATGCATTGGAAAACCCCATGGAAAGCGATATCGGCGTCTACCTGTTCCGCAAGCTGCTGCGCGAAGCGATCCGCGGCAGGAGCCCCGCCGCCGATCCCGCCCGCATGCACCAGCGGGCCAGGCTGGGCCAGGCGTCGAACTGTTATACGCAGAACAGTATCCTGTCGATACCGCGGCGTCCGACCGAGGACGAGGACCGGGCGATGATCAAGCGCATTGGCCGCGCCATCGTCGGCATCGCCGCCGAGGCCGACCAGTGCCTGCCCGCGGAGCGCACGGCCTTCGTGGTGAGCCGGCTGGAGCAGATGGAACGGGACGCCGGGTCGCTGTAGCGGCAGAAACCGCCGCCGGGAGATAGGGCGATCCCCTGCCTGTGCCAGGCAGGGATTGCTCCCCTCCCGATCCGCGTAGCGGATGCCGTGCCGGCCGGGTTCGTGTCGGCGATTCAGGGCCTGACTTCTCTCAGGCGAAGCTTCTCGTCGGCGCGCAGCGCCTTCGCCAGCGCCTGGACTTCCCGCAGGACGACGCCCGTCGCCATCGTCAACGGATGTACGCGCGCGACCTCGAGATTCATCACCCGGGTCAGCGTCGGGGAGGTGAGGCGTGCCGCCGCCAATGCGCCGGCCTCGACTTCGCGCACCATCGACTCCCACCCCGAAACCGTATAACCCGCCCCCACTTCGATGGCCCGTTTCATCGTCGAAAGCGAATCGGCTTCGTAGGCCACATTGCACGCGAAACCCGCCTGCGCGCAGGCATGCTCGACGGCGACCCGTATCGCGTTCGGCGCCCCCGGCAGGATGAGGCGCAACCGCTGCAGGCACGAAGTGGGCACGGTCGGCCTGGAGAACAAGGGGTCGCCGGGAGGCCCGACCAGGTACAGGTCCGACAGGTACAGCGGCGTCGCGCGCGCCGCCGGCCGGTCAAGCGCCGCGAAATACAGGCCGAAATCGACGCGGCCGGTCGTCAACTGTTCTTCCACGGTGGCCGACAGCCCCTCGATCAGCCGGATCTTCACTTGGGGATACTTGTCGCTTGCCTGTACCAACAAGTGGGACCCGAGCAGCATGGCGACCGAACCCGGCATGCCTATGGTTACCGTCCCCACGGGCACGCCCCGGATGGCGATCGCCTCGTCATGCAAGGCTTCCGCCTGGGCAATGAGCTGGCGCGCCTGCAGATAGAGTCGATGTCCGGCCTCGGTAAGCCGCACCCCCCGGCCCGTGCGCTGCAGCAGGCGATAGCCGAGTTCGGCCTCCAGTTCCGCGACCTGGCGACTCAGGCCCGAATGCGCCGTGCCCAGCAGCAGGGCGGCGCGCGAGAAGCCGCCGCTGTCAGCGACCTTCACGAAACTGATCAGTTTGGCGAGGGAGAGCACCGAGCGATCGCAGGATGATTTCAAGCGATTCTATCAGCGGAGATGCGGGGCGGGGGTCAGGCAGCCCGCGCCGGCCGGCCCCGACGCTACCATCTCGATGAACGCAGGTTGTGCACGTGCACATGGTCGCCGCCCTCGATCGCGGCCGAGGCCGCGCCGATCGGAGACCCGTATTTCATGACGCGCTCGCCTTCCGCGATGGCGCGCAACGCGACTTTGTGCCCGAAGGACACGGCCTGGCGAAGCACGATGGTCATCATTTCATCCCGGTCCATCGACCAACAGCGTAGCGGCGCGCCTGCGTCGAGCCCACCGAGCACCACGACCGCCACATCGTCGGCTTCGTGATGCACGATGGCATCTATGGCCATCCCGTTCATTCGACCTGCGCCTTCGAGCTCGCCACCAACGCTTGCCAGCGTTTCATCTCGCTGCGCAGGAAGGCGGCGAACTCCTGCGCGGTGGCCGGCCTGGGGATGGCTCCCATGGGTTCCATCCTAGCCGCGAAATCCTTGGAGCCGACGACTTTGTAGACAGCCGCAGCGAGCCTTTCACGCACGTCGGCAGGCGTGGCGGCCGGGACGCTCACTCCTGTCCATGCCGAAACCTCGAGCCCCGGAAGGCCCAGTTCCTCCAGCGTCGGCACATCCGGAAAGGCAGCCAATCGCTCGCGCGAAGCGGCCGCCAGAACCACCAGCCGTCCGCTTTCGACGAGTTGCCTGGTGGCCGCCACCGAATCGAGCCCGACCTGCACCCGGCCCGCAACGAGATCCGTCATGGCCCGCGCGCTGCCCTGGTAGGGCACATGAATCATATTCACGCCCGCGCGGCGCTTGAGCTCTTGCATGCCCAGATGCGATACCGTGCCGTTTCCCGAGGATGAATGTCGCAACGCTCCAGGCTTCGCCTTGGCCTGGCGGATCAGATCCTGGAAGCTGGCAATGCCCGAATCCGCGCCCGTGACCAGCACCGTCGGAATATCCGCCACCAATCCGATAGGCGCGAAGTCCTTCAGCGTGTCGTACGACACGCTCTCGTAGAGGAAGGGGTTGATCGCGTAGGAAGCCAATGCCGACACCGTGATCACGCTGCCGTCGGCCGGCGCTTTGGCAAGCGCGCCGAGCGCCAGGCTGCCGCCCTGTCCCGGCTTGTTCTCGACGACGACCGTCTGCCCCAACTCCTTGCCCAGCCCTTCCGCCAGGATCCGGGCAATCAGTTCCGTGGCCTGACCGGGAGGAAAGCCGACGATCATCCTGATCGGCTTATCGTGGGGCTGGGCCAGCGCACCGAGCGGTATCGACGCCACGGCGGCAACCGCCATGGCAAGCAAGGTTCTCTTTTTCATTATCGTATCTCCTCCGATTCTGTGAACGAAACGAATCGCGACGCGCTCAGTCCAGCCGGGCGTCGTCGTGATTCAATACTTCGCGCAACTCCGTACCGCGCAACGCGCGAGGAGCGATGCCTTCCCTGACGCAGATCGCGGCCGCATGGCCGATGGCGTGCCCGTACGAGAAACACTGGGCGGTCACGCGGGCCGAAGCCACCGCCTCGTGTTCGGCGGACAGGCAGCGTCCCGCGGCCAGAAGCCCTTCCCCGTATTCCGGCACGAAACAGCCATAAGGCACCTCGTACCAATCGTTCAGCAGCCAGGCCACCCGCGGCTTGGCTCCCGAATGCAGTTCGATCGGCCAAGGCGAACGGGCGATGCCGTCGGCGAACTTGGTGCCGGCCAGTACGTCCGCGTTGCGCAACAGCGCCGTGCCACGCATCTGTCGCGTCTGGCGCACCCCCACCTGCACGCCGGTATCGTTGACGAAGCTTTGCTCGCAGCCTTCCAGATGGTCGCGAATGAAGCGCGCATACTCGCGCACCTGTCGCCGCCCCTCCATTTCGGCATCGGTGAAATCCTGTGCGACGAGCGTGTTGAGTTCACGCCCATCCGGTCCGGTCACCCGCGTGCAGTTGCACAGAAGCTCGCCGGGGCGGGGGGTCGGAAATATCCAGATCTTGGCTCGCGGCAACCAGTAAGTGCCGGCCGCATGCGCGGCCTGCAATGCCTCGGAAATCGACTCGTCCATGATGGTGTCGCTTCCGTGGCGGGCCAGGAAACGCGGTACGTCCACGCCCAGCAGACGAAAGATCATGGTCGGATTCTGCACTCGCCCGCCGTCGCCCACGAAGGAAGGCAGGCCGGCCATCGCCACCAGGTCGGCGTCTCCGCTGGCGTCGATGGTAATGCGTGCCCGCACGTCGACCGCCCCCTCTTTCGTCCAGAGCAGCGCGCCGTCGATGCGCTCCCTGCCTTCCACCAGCGCGCGCACGGCCACGGCATGGTAGATGACATGGACGCCCGCTTCCAGGAGCAGGGTGTCCGCCGTCTCGCGCCAGACCAATGGATCGTGCACGCGGGTGAACGTCTTGCCGTAGCGCAAGGCCGGCCCCAACCCGCCCCGCGTTTCCAGCGCCCGGACGAAGCGCTGCGCGAAGCCGAACACGACCTGGCGCGGCTGCGCGAGGCCGTCGCCCGTGGCTTCGTACAGGCCGCACACCGTGCCGGAAAGGCCGGCGACCGCACCGCCTCCGCAGAATCCATAGCGCTCGGCCAGGATGACTGTCGCACCCTGGCTTCGCGCGGCAATGGCGGCCGCCACGCCGGCCGCGCCGCCCCCGACCACCAGCACATCGGCGTCCATCCGAAGGGTGTCGCGCGCGTCGATGGCTCGTTCCGCATCCGCATTCAGTTTTGCATTCATCGGCTTTCCCTGCCTTGGAATCGGTTTCTCAGGCGGTCCTGAACAAGCGAGTCATCGCGATTTCGCGATGGCCCAATGCTTCCGTGGCCGTGAGCCTGCCGTTGCAGGTCCGGGCCAACAGCGAGAACAGGGCATCGCCGGCCTGCGCCAGACTCAGTTCGCGTTGCAGCAGGCCGGAAACATCCAGATCGATGTGTTCGGCCATATCTCTCGTGAGCGCCGGATTCGCAGTGATCTTGATGACGGGCATCAGCGCATTGCCCACCACGTTGCCTTGGCCGGTCGTGAACAGATGGCACACTGCGCCGGCGGCCGCGCACGCGGTCAGCATTTCCGCTCCCGCCCCGGATGAATCCATGAACCACAAGCCGGGGCCGCCGGGCCGCTCGGCCGTGTCCACGACACCCACGATCGGCGTGGCGCGGCCGATCTTCGTCAGCGCCCCCAGCGCTTTCTCCTCGATGGTCGAGATCCCTCCCTCCAGGTTGCCCCTGGTCGGATTCGACTCCAGCATGTCGCCTTCCTTGTGTCTCAGGATCTCGTCGTTGTAGGCATTGAACCGGGACAGGAAGGCTGCACTGACTTCGGTCCCCGCGCAGCGGCTGGCGATGACGTGCTCGCCGCCGGTCAACTCCGTGGTCTCGCCGAAGATCAGCGTGGCGCCCGCGGCGCCCAGGCGGTCGAATATCTCGCCCACCGTCGGATTCGAGCCTATGCCGGTGGTCGTGTCCGATTCGCCGCACTTGGCCGACAACACCAGATCCCGCCAGGAACAAGGCTCGCGCTCCAATTCGGAGGCATCCTGCAGGAACTGCTTGGCGGCCCGCGCCGCGGCCGCCACGGTCGCCAGATCGCCCTTGCCGGCGATCGAAAAGCGGGCCACGGGCTTTCCGCTGGCCTCTATCATGCCCGCAAGGCGGGCCGTCCAGCCTGGTTCGATCCCCAGCACGACCACCGCCGCGACATTGGGATTGTTCCCCAGGCCGGCAAGCGTGCGAAAGTGCAGTTTGAGATCCTCGCCGAATTGAAGCCGGCCATAGGCGTGCGTCAGTGCCAGCACCCCCGGCACTTGCGACGCCACCAATTCGGCCACGCGGTTGGAAATGTCATCGACCGGCAATGCAACGACGTAGTTGCGCACGCCGACCCGGCCATCCGGGCGCCTGTAGCCGCGAAATCCGGAAGCTTCGGGCTGGATCGCCGCTTTCATCCGTGACAACGCTTCCGATCTCGACATGTCTGGTCCGCCAAATCATCCAATGACGGCATGCTAAGGGGGGACCGGGTGTCACGAATAGAGGGGAGCGCTGCCAGCAGTTGTGCGAATACCTGACAGCTTGGGTTCGGGAAAAAAAGAAAAAGAGGCTTGCGCCTCTTTGGAGGATCCCATGCAGCGAGCCGGCGCGCGATCGGAATCCGGAACTTGGGAAGGGGGCAGAACAGGCCCGGCCGGGCTAGGCGGGCATCGTGGCGGCCCGTCCCTGTCCGGCCGGCAGCAGCGATTCGATCGCGTCCCAGAGTCCGGCCGGCGTTTCCACGCAACGGTCGGCCTGCCACGCGGTGGCGGCTTCGTCCACGCCGCAGTAGCCGTAGGCGGCGGCGATCACCGGCATGCCGGCGGCGCGCGCGGCCTGCACGTCGCGCAGGTCGTCCCCCACGTACATGCAGCGCCGCGCTTCGTAGCCCGCCACGCGCGCCGCGTGCAGCAGGGGCTCGGGGTGCGGCTTGGAATGCGCGGTGGTGTCGCCGCAGACGACGGCGGCGCACTGCCCGGAAAGCCCCAGGTGCGCGACCAGGGGCAGGGCCAGCCGTTCCACCTTGTTGGTGACGATGCCCCAGTCCAGGCCGCGCTCGCGCAGCCGCGCCAGCAGTTCCGGAATGCCGTCGAACAGGCGGGTGTGCATCGTCATGGCGGCTTCGTAGTCGGCCAGGAACTGCAGTCGGGTCGACTCATAGTCGGGATCGCCCGGCTGCAGCGACAATGCGGCCCGCAACAGGCCGCGCGCCCCTTGCGAGGCATGGGGCCGCAGGATCTCGATCGCCATGGGCGGCAGGCCGCGGCGGGTGCGCTGGCGGTTGGCGGCCGCGGCCAGGTCCGGCGCGGTGTCGGCCAGGGTGCCGTCGAAGTCGAACAGGACCAGGGCGCTCATTTGCGCGCCGCCATCAGATAGTTGACCGAGGTGTCGCGCGACAGCTTGTAACGTTCCCCGAAGGGGTTGTATTCCATGCCGGCCAGCCGCGACGGTTCCAGCCCCGCGGCGCGGGCGGAAGCCGCCAGCTCGCTGGGACGGATGAAGTTCTCGTAGCTGTGGGTGCCGCGCGGCAGCAGCCGGAGCAGGTATTCCGCGCCCACGATGGCGAACAGGAAAGACTTGGGATTGCGGTTGAGGGTGGAAAAGAACACCCAGCCGCCCGGCTTGGCCAGATGGGCGCAGGCCTGGACCACCGAGCCGGGGTCCGGCACGTGCTCCAGCATTTCCATGCAGGCGACCACGTCGTAGTGCCCGGGCTGCTCCACGGCGAGCTGCTCCGCGCTCACGGCGCGGTAGTCCACCTTGACGCCGGATTCCAGGCCGTGCAGGCGCGCCACCTTGAGGGATTTTTCCGCCAGGTCGATGCCCGTGACCCGGGCGCCGGCCGCGGCCATGCTTTCGGCCAGGATGCCGCCGCCGCAGCCGACGTCCAGCGCCGTGCGGCCCGCCAGGGGGCCGGCCAGTTCCTGGATCCAGCCCAAACGTAGCGGATTGATCGCGTGCAGCGGCTTGAACTCGCTCTCAGGATCCCACCAGCGGGCGGCCAGGGCGCTGAATTTCTCGAGTTCGGCCTGGTCGGCATTCAGGCCGGTCGGGGAGGAGATTGTCATGCGGGCGAGGGGAGAAATAAAAAGGGCCTCGCGGTGCGAGGCCCTTAATTGTAGCGGCAAGCGCTACCCGGGAAATCAGCGGCGGCTGCCGACGATTTCGATTTCCACGCGACGGTTTTGCGCGCGGCCTTCGCGGGTGGCGTTGCTGGCGACCGGGCTCAGCTCGCCCTTGCCTTCCGTGTAGATGCGGTTGGGATCGATGCCCTTCTGCACCAGGTAGGCCTTGACCGAAGCGGCACGGCGCTCGGACAGCTTCTGGTTGTAGGCCTCGGGACCGGTCGAGTCGGTGTGGCCGACGGCGATGATGGTTTCGAGGTTGATGCCCTGGGCCTGGGAGGCGACTTGATCCAGCAGCTGGCGGCCTTCCGGCTTGATGGTCGACTTGTCGAAATCGAAGAAGGTGTCGGCGTTGAAGACGACCTTGTTCGCGACGGGGGTCGGGGCGGGAGCGGCCGGAGCCTGGGCGACCGGTACGCCGTCGCAACCGGGGATGCCGGTGGCGGGCGTCCAGAAGGCATCGCGCCAGCACAGTTCGTTGGTGCCGTTCTTCCAGACGTCACCGAAGGCGCCGCGCCAGTTGTCCACGGTTTCGGGATACGACTGGGCCGAAGCTGCACCGGAAGCCGTGACTGCGGCGAAGGCGAGCGCCAGAGCGAATTTGGAGGGTTTGTTCATGTTTCTCCTCGTTGAGCTTGAAGCTGGATAAGTGACTCGCAGCGAACCCCCGCCGCATATCAGGAAAACGGGGCCAGTA
>Ga0182749_1000095_pt1 | contig 115752 bp, 97 predicted proteins | sample eDN3rd37CKraftMG_FD_128875 | JGI IMG/M metagenome (GOLD analysis project Ga0182749, IMG submission 128875) | Enriched Miracle-Growth compost microbial communities from Emeryville, California, USA - eDNA 3rd pass 37_C Kraft MG (version 2) (version 2) ...
CGAGCGCGTCGCGCTCGAATACGTCGAGCTCGATGCCGCCAAGCTCGAAGTCGACGCGACCGCTGACGACGCGACGCTGAAGGAACGCTACGAGAAGGAGAAGTCGCGCTTCGTCAGCCCCGAACAGCGGCTCGTCTCGCACATCCTCGTCAAGGTGCCGGGCAAGGGCAGCCCCGACGATCAGAAACAGGCGCTCGCGAAAGCGCAGAAGATCGCCGAGGAGGCGAAGTCGGGCAAGGATTTCGCCGCGCTCGCCAAACAGGAGTCGGACGATCTCGGCTCGAAGAACCAGGGTGGCGACCTCGGCTGGCTCGAGAAGGGCATGACCGACGAAGCCTTCGAAAGCGCCGCGTTCGCGTTGAACAAGGGTGACATCTCCGATCCGGTGCTCACCAGCGAGGGTTACCACATCATCCAGATCCGCGACCTGCGCCCTGGCACGACGCGCAGCTTCGAGGAAGTGAAGCCCGAGCTCGCCAAGGAGTACGCGAGCACGGAGCGCGATCGCGTCTATGCGGATAAAGCCGGGCGGCTGACCGATCTTACGTATCAGGATCCCGCGTCGCTCGCCGGAGCCGCGAAGGAGCTCGGCCTCACCGTGCAGAAGACCGGCCTCTTCCCGCGTACCGGCGGCACCGGCATCGCCGCCAATCCGAACGTGGTGAAGGCGGCGTTCTCGGACAATGTGCTGGTGCAGAACAACAATTCCGATCCCATCGAGCTCGGGCCGAATCACATCGTCGTCGTGCGCATCGCCGAGCACAAGCCGGCGACGCCGAAGGCGCTGGACGAGGTGCGCGAGCAGGTGCGCAAGCACATCATCGCCGAGCGCACTTCGAATCAGGCAAAGGCGCACGCGGACGAGCTGTTCGCTGCCCTGGGCAAGGGCGAGACGCTGGAGCAGGTCGCCGAGGCGAACAAGCTCAAGGTCGAAACGCAACAGGGCATCGGCCGCGACGCGGTCAACGTCGACAGCGCCATCGTCAGCGCGGCATTCGCGTTGCCGCGTCCGCAGCCGGACAAGCCGCAGCGTCAGCTCGTCGCGCTGGGCGGCGACGCCTACGCGCTGCTTCAGCTCGACGCCGTCGTCGACGGTGATCCGTCGAAGCTGGACGCGAAGACGAAGGAAGCCGCGCGGAACGCGCTCGCCGAAGGCCTTGCCACAACCGCGACGCGCGAGTTCGTCGACGCCTTGCGTGCCGCTGCGGACATTCGCGTTTCCGAGGCGCGCCTCAGCGAGCAGCAGTAGCCGGGAGGCGGTCCGTCGCTGCCTCCGACGCGGTCAGGCGGAAATGGGCCGGCCGGCTACAGGCCGGTCATGCCGAGCGTGTTGTAGCCCGCGTCGACGAAGGTGATTTCGCCGGTGATGCCCGAGGCGAGATCGGAGCACAGGAATGCCGCCGCGTTGCCGACTTCGTCGATCGTGACGCTGCGGCGCAGCGGTGCGTTCTGCTCTACGTGGTCGAGCATCTTGCGGAAATTCTGGATGCCGGACGCAGCCAGCGTCTTGATCGGGCCCGCCGAGATCGCGTTCACGCGTGTGCCTTCCGGTCCGAGGTTGAAGGCGAGATAGCGCACGGCCGCCTCGAGGCTGGCCTTGGCGAGCCCCATCACGTTGTAGTTCGACAGCGCGCGCTCCGAGCCGAGATACGTGAGCGTCAGGAGCGCGCCGGCCCGGCCCTTCATCAGCGGCCGCGCCGCCTTTGCCAGCGCCGCGAAGCTGTAGCTCGAAATATCGTGCGCGATCGCGAAATTCTCGCGCGTGAGGCCGTCCAGGAACTCGCCGGTCAGCGCCTCGCGCGGCGCGAAGCCGATCGAGTGCACGACGATGTCGAGGCCGTCCCAGTGCTTGCCGAGCTCCACGAACAGGTTCTCGATGTCGGCGTCGCGCGTCACGTCGCAGGGCAGGACGATGTTCGAGCCGAACGCGACGGCCGCCTCGTCCACGCGATCCTTGAGCTTGTCGTTGACGTACGTGAACGCGAGCTCGGCGCCTTCGCGGTGCATCGCGTTGGCGATGCCCCATGCGATCGACCGGTGATTGAGCACGCCGGTGATCAGCGCGCGCTTGCCGTGCAGAAAACCCATGATGCCTCCGGAGGATCGGACCCGATGACGGGACCTCGAAGGCGCGAAGTTTAACCGAGCCTCCGTTCGATCGAGGCCGGCTCGATCGGGCGCTTCAATCGGTGGCGGCGAGGCGCACGCGATCGCCGGGATGGAGCCGCCTCGCGTCAAGCCTCGGATTGAGGCGCTTCAGCTCGGCGACCGTCACGTGATGGCGCCGCGCGATCGCGGACAGCGTGTCGCCCCGTTTCACGACGTACGTAGTCGGCAACTCCGGCGGCGGATCGGCTTCGCGGCCCGGCACGAGCAGGGGCGTCGCGGGCTCGATAGTCGCGCTTTCGCCGATCGCGTTCGCCGTGGCGAGCACGGTCACTGGAATCCCGAGCTCCGCCGCCCACGAGGCGAGCCCGCCGGTGCGTGTCGCGCGCTGCTCGCGCCAGTCGTTCCATAATGCGACCGGGATCGACTGGGCCGCGGCCTGGAAACGATCGACGCTGTCGGCCGGCATGCGCAGGACGTACGGCATGCCGGACACCATGCGATGGCGCCGGTACGCGGCATTGAAGCGCTTCATGTCCGCCGGGTCGACGCCCGCCAGCCGTGCCGCGAGGCGCACGTCCATGCCCGATTGCAGGACGACGGTTGAGAGCTGCTCGCCGGGGTCGGGCTCGGGCAGCGTCACGCCGAAACGCGCGGGATCGGCGACGACGCAGGACAGCGCGAGCAGGCGATCCAGATGCTCGTGCGTGATCGGATTGAAAGGAAGCCGCGCGAGATCCTGGGCCGATAAGGCGTGCGCGTCGCGCCCGCGCAGCAGCTTCTTCACGCGGTACTCGCCGCTGTTGAACGCCATGTCGGCGAGCCGCCAATCGCCGAATTCCGCGCCGTAGCGCTGGATGAGGTCGAGCGCGGCCCCGGTCGACGCCACCGCGTCGAGGCGCGCATCGTAATCCGCGCGGACGACGAGACCTTCCGCGCGCGCAGTGCGCGGCATCAGCTGCCACATGCCGGCAGGACGGTTGCCGCGCGACGCGACGGGCTCGTAGCCGCTCTCGACGTAGGGCAGCATCGCGAACTCGCCGGGCAAGTCGCGCCGCTCCAGCTCGTCGATGACGATCGAAAGGAAGGGCAGGGCGCGGTCCCAGCTCGCCGCGAAGCGCTCCGGCGAAGACGTGTAGCGGCGCGCCCAGCGCAGCACCTCGGGGCGGTCGTCGCAGCTCGCCATCACGAAGCGATCGCGGATGCGTTGCCACGGCGATGCCGGGACGGCCGGCGCCTCCACCGGCGGGGGCGGCGACGGCGAGGGCTCAGGCGGGCTTGGCGCGGGCACCTCGATGTCCGCGGCAGGCGGCGCCGGTCGTTGCGGCTGTACCGAACAGGCGGCCAGCAGCGCCGCTGCCAGCGCGAGCCCCGGCAACCGGGTCCCGCTCGGCAAAGTCACGCGGTGGCCACCCGAAATCCGTCCTTGCGCCGGCGCAACTCGGCAAAGCGGCCGACGCGGTCCCGCGCGTCGGGAAGGGCGGCGACGATCGAATCGGCGTCGACGCGCAGAAATGGATTGCAGGCGCGCTCCTCGGCAAGCGACACCGGCAGAGTAGGCGAGCCGCGCTCGCGCAGGGCGCGAGCCTGCGCGATGCGGCGGGCCAGCGCGGGGTTGTCAGGCTCGATCGTCTCGGCGAACGCGCAGTTGGCCAGCGTGTACTCGTGTCCGCAGCAGACCAGCGTGTCGCCCGGCAGCGCCGCGAGGCGGTCGAGCGACGCCAGCATCTGCTCGGGCGTACCCTCGAAGATGCGCCCGCAGCCGACGCTGAAGAGCGTGTCGCCGCAGAACACGACGCCATGGCCGTGATAGGCGATGTGCGTTCGCGTATGGCCCGGTATGCCGATGACGTCGAAGCGGAGCGGCGGATCCGACAGATCGACGCGGTCGCCGTCGTCGACGCGACGGGCGGCGATCGCGATGCGCTCGTCGTGCGGCGCATAGACGGGAATGCGGCCGTCGTCCGTCAGCGCCGCGGTGCCGCCGATGTGATCCGGATGGTGATGGGTGAGCAGCACGGCCGCGAGCCGAAGCCGCTCGCGTTCGAGCGCGGCCCGCACCGGCGCGGCTTCGCCCGGGTCCACGGCGATGGCGGCGCCGGACGCGTCGGCGAGCAGCCAGACGTAGTTGTCCGACAGCGCGGGCACGGCGAGGATGCGAAGGTCGTCGCTCATGGGCGGCGCGAATATAGCCAGCCGTCCCGGGTGTGACGTTAAGTCGGCATTAGCGCGCTACACTTTGCCCAGCTTCCGTTCACGGCCGTCCGCGTGAGATCCGCCACGTCCCTCTTCGCATTGCCCGAGATCCAGGCCTTGCTGCGCGAGGAGCTGGGGTTGCTGCCGGTGCACGCGGCGCGCCAGCCGAGCGGGCGCGCGCTGCTGCTGCTGCCGGATGCGTCCGCGCAGGCGCTGCCCTGTGATGTCGCGCATCTCGCCGCGATGCGCCTCTACGCCGACGGCAGCACGCTGCGAGGCGACGCCGTCTGCCTGGCACGCGCGCTGCCGATCGAGAACGATGCGTTCCAGCTCGTCTTCGCCCAGCACCTGGGGGACGTCCAGCCCGAGCCGGGGCTGATCCAGGAGATCGCGCGCGTGATGGCGCCGGGCGGACTCTTGCTCTGGGCCGGCTTCAATCCGTGGAGCCCGTGGCTCGCCTGGATTCACTGGCACACGCGCTGCGGCGGGGCGGTTCCGCAGACGCTGAACGTCGACACCCTGCGCCGGCGCCTCCAGCGCTCCCGCCTCGCGCCAATGGCGATCGACTACCTGGGCACGTGCTGGCCGCGACGCAGCGGCGAGAATTCCCGCGCCGAAGGGGCGCACGGCGCACGTTGGCTGGCGCCGTTGCGCGGCGCGTATCTGCTCGCGGCGCGCAAGCAGCGCGCGGTGCTCACCCCGCTCAGGCCTCGAGTCAAGCGCACCGGCGTCGCCTTGGGCGCGCGGCTTGCCACGCCGAGCCAGCGCGCCTGCGCATGATTCAACGGCGCGCGGCGGAAACCGTGGAGGTGTTCACCGACGGCGCCTGCCTCGGCAATCCGGGGCCGGGCGGGTGGGCTGCGCTGCTCCGCAAGGGCCGTCACGAAAAGGAAATCTCGGGCGGCGAGACGGAGACGACCAATAATCGCATGGAGCTGATGGCGGCGATCGCCGGCATCGAGGCGCTCAAGCGCGCCTGCACGGTGACGGTGACGACCGATTCGGAGTACGTTCGGCGCGGCGTCGAAGAATGGCTGCCGCGCTGGCAGACCAACGGTTGGAAAACGAGCGACAAAAAGCCCGTGAAGAACCGCGATCTCTGGGAGCGACTCGCCGCCGCGCTGGCCGATCACCAGGTACGCTGGCACTGGGTGCGCGGCCATGCGGGCCACGCCGAGAACGAGCGCGTCGACCGTCTCGCGCGCGAGGCGGCGATGGCGATCAAGGCCGGAATGAAGCCCGACGCATGAAGGGTGGCGCATGACAGATGAAAGCCGTTCTTGCGACATTTGACACCGATCCTGACCGATGAGACAGATCGTCCTCGACACCGAAACCACGGGCCTCGAAGTCCAGCGCGACCATCGCATCATCGAGATCGGCTGCGTGGAGCTCGCCGAGCGCCGGCCGACCGGGCGCCGCTTCCACGTCTATCTCAATCCCGAGCGCTCGATCGACGAAGGCGCGCGCGCGGTGACTGGCATCAGCGACGAATTCCTTGCCGACAAGAAGCGCTTCGCCGAGATCGCCGCCGAATTCCTCGATTTCGTCCGCGACGCCGAGATCATCGCGCACAACGCCGAGTTCGACGTCGGCTTCATCGACGAGGAGCTGCGGCGGGCCGGCGCGCACTACGGCCGGCTTGCCGATCACGCGACCGTGATCGACACGCTGGCTCTGGCGCGCGAGAAATTCCCCGGTCAGCGCAACAGCCTCGATGCCCTGTGCCGTCGCTTCGGCATCGACAACAGCCATCGCGAATGGCACGGCGCGTTGCTCGACGCGCATCTTCTCGCCGAAGTCTATCTCGCGATGACGGCCGGCCAGGGGCTGCTGGGCTTCGGCGAGGAAACGGTCGAGCAGTCCGCCCGCGTGACCTCGGGCGAGCTGCGCATCACGGTGCGCCCGCGAGTGTTGCGCGCGCTCGCCACCGAGCTTGCCGCGCACGCCGCGCGGCTCGAGGCCATCGACGCGGCGAGCAAGGGTGCATGCCTGTGGAAGCGGCTTGCCGCCGAATCACACGAGTCGGCTCCGGAGCTCGCCGTCGCAGGGTGACGACGGCTTCGCGCCGCTCCTGCGGGAGCGTGCGAACCGCTGTGAATTCCCGAAGCTGTGTGTCCTGGCCGGCGGCCTTCACACTCGGCGAAGCGCGATCGTCATCGCGCCCGAACGAGGATCACCGTGACATTGTCCGCGCCGCCCTGGTCCAGCGCCGCCAGCACGAGGTGGTCGACGCATTCCTGCGCGCTCAGGTCGTCGCGGGCGAGGATCGAAGCGATCGTCGCATCGGTGACTTCCTCCGTGAGCCCGTCGCTGCAGAGGAGGAGCTGCATGCCCGGGGCGAGCTGGCCCTTGGCGATGCCGATGCGCATCGACTGCGGATCGGTGACGCCGAGCGCCTGCGTCACGACGTTCCGATGCGGATGGCTGCGCGCCTGCTCGCTGGTGATCGCGCCCTGATCGATCAGCTCCTGCACGTAGGAGTGATCCTGCGAAAGCTGCTTCAGGCCATGGTTCCACAGGTATACGCGGCTGTCGCCGACCCAGGCGACTTCGTAGTCGCGCTCGCCGGTGACCCGCAGCGCGGCGATCGTCGTGCCCATGGGCAGCGCCTCGGAGCGGCGTGTCGAGTGGCGGATGATTTCCTCGTCGGCGAGCTGGATTGCCGGGATCAGCGGCGTACCCCTGGACACCTCGCGCACGAGCGTGTCGCGCGCCAGCGCGCTGGCGACCTCGCCGTGCTCGTGCCCGCCCATGCCGTCGGCGACGAGCCACAGGCCGAGGTTCGCATCGGCGTAATAAGTGTCTTCGTTATGTTCCCGGCGCAGGCCGACGTGGGTGCTGTGTCCGAACTCGATCATGCGCTGCGCGTGCAATGTCGGTGAATGGGGCCGACCGGCGTCGGGTCGATGCGGCCCGGCCCCGCAGCGCCCGTGCCGCATAGCATGCCGCGCGGTTCGCGCCCGACGCAAGCGGCGGGGCAGCGGACCGGGTCGCTCCGGAAAAACGCCGCAGCGACCGCGCCATCCGAGCAGGCCCGACGCGAGCCGAGGCGATTTCCTACGCGTCGACGCGCGGAAAGCCGCCGACCGCGCATACGCCGCAAAGCATGCTTTCAGGATCCGGAACATCGGGCGACCGAAGGTTCCCAAGCCGGGCCGATCCGCAGCGGCCAGTCAGGCTGCGCTCCCTACAATGCTTGCCGGAGGTCGGATGATGAAGATGATGCGTACCGCCACTCTCGACGCCGCCGCCGCGGTGAATCTGCTCAAGCACGCGCGCTCGGTCTGCGATCAGTTGAACCCGCTCGGCACGCCGCTGACGATGGCGGAGCTTCAGCAGCGTGCTCAGATCGTCGACAGCGTGATCCGCGCCCGCACCAAGCTTCAGCTCCTGCGCAATCGGGCCGTGGCGCTCGAGGAAGCCGTCGCGCGCTTCAAGGCGCGCAGGAACGGGACGGCTGCCTGATACGCGACAGCCCGCGACTCGCGTCGGAAGAGGACTCAGGCGTTGACCGCGCAGACGAAATCGATACGCGCCGTCTCGCCGTCGGCGTAGCGCCAGCGGCGGATCAGGCGGCGCGGATATCCCGCCGCATCACCCTCGGCGTAGAACATCGCATTTCGGAAGAAACCCTTGCGCACGCCCGTCTCCGAGGCGATCTCGAACTCGATCGGCACGCCGGGTCGCGGCGCTATCACCGAAGCACCGATCCATTCCATTGCTTGCATTTCGGAAACACACAGAACGACAGGGGCGCGAAGGTTAGCGGTTCCGCGCCCGCGCGTTTGTAAATCTCTGAAAAATTGCGGTCCGGGCGATGTCGTCGTTGCGCGCGGGGCGCGGCTTGGCGCCGGACCGCAGGCAAACGCCCGCGGCGCCCGCGGCAGGGTGCTGTACCGATGCCCTGCCCGCGTGGCGCCGTGGCGCCCCCCCTCACCCTTCGGACAGACCGGCTTACGTCGGCGCGGCGAACAGCGTCACCACCATCACCGCGACGCACGCCGCGATCACGACGAACGCCTGCCAGCCCGAAATCCCGTGAACCTCGCGCGTTTTCATGCGGCGAGCTCCGCCTTGCGCGCGCGGAAGCGTGCCAGCGCATGCTCGAGCGACAGCGCTCGATCACGAAGCTGCTGCAACTTGCGCGACGCGTTGATCACCGCGGCGATGACGCGCGCGCGATGCTCGATCTGCTCCTGCGTCATGGGCAGCCCCAGCGGGCTGAGACTGGAGCAGGCGTCGCGCGCGTGCTCCATCACGGCCACGGCCGCCATCACATCTGCCGCTGCATTCTTCACACTCATGACTCGTCTCTCCAGAAACGAACCGGGCGATCGGCTCGGCGCGAGGCCCTCGGCGGATTCCCGTTGGTCCGCGAACCGATTGCGAGTGTGCGTATGGTTGCGCCGGCGCCGCCGTGTGTCGTCCGACGATCATCGTGTGACGGTGTAGGCATTTTCCCACGTCGCTGTGCGACATCGCCGGCTTCTCGGGGCCGGGCGGCGTGCCGCAGCGGGCCGTTCAAGGAGAGGCCTCGGGGCTGCTCAGTCGCCGTTGTAGCGGAGACCTTCGACGATCGTCGTCCCGTCCGGCCTGGTCGGCAGGTGTGCCCAGCCGACGATGCCTTCGCGCGTGCGGACCAGGTAATCCGGGTTCTGACCGTTTTCATCGTCGCCCGAGGCCGCGTTGAGCAGGACGGTGAGGGATGTGCCGGCGGCCAGCGTGAGGATCGCCGGCTTCGGGCCCTTCCTCGCATCCGCTGTGCGTTCGCTAGTCAACACGAGGGGAGCCGTCGTCCTGCCCTCGATGCCCACGTAGCGGAACGGTTGCGCGACCTCGATGAAGCGCTTGCCGTCGTAACGGAACAGACGGCGGTGGTCGTAGGTGTAGTCGGTTGCGCCGGAAACGTAAATGTCGCCGCCGGGCAGAAACGCGAAGGTATTGCCGGCGGCTTCGAACACCGCGCTGCGCGGGTCGTCGAATTTCGAGAGCAGGCGGCAGCTCGGGTCGTTGCTCGGGCCGGAATCGCAGGCGAGCGCAAGCGCCGGCAGGCCATGGCCGAGCTCGAGCACCAGCGGCTGCGACGCATAGACGCCGGCCTCTTCGTAATCCTTGAGATACGCGGGAGGCGATTCGATCCGCTTCGCGCCCGCATCCGGATACCAGATCACGATGTGCTCGTTTCCGAGATCGAGCCGGGTCAGACCCGGGAATGGCGGCACTGGATCGGCAGCAAAGGCGCCGGCCGCTGCCAGCGCTGCGGCCGAAGCGAGCAGGATGCGTGAACGCATAAATATCTCCTCGAAGCGCAACTCAACACGATCGGATCCGCAGCGCGAGTGCATGGCGCGGCGCTCTCAATGTATGCCGACGCCGACGCCGATGCCAAAGCTCACACGCGGCCGCTCGTACGGAAAATTGACGGGCCAGAGGTGCACTGTCGCATCCGCGACGAGAGGCAGTACCACGTCGCGGTCCTGCACGCGGATCACGCGCGTGCCTGCGACGCGGCCGCGCAGCGTCACGAAACGGCCGGCGGGGAAATCGAGCGGCTCGACATAGCCGGGAAGGGCGACGATGAAGCGGCCTTCGGTCGGCGCGCCCGGGTCCGGCCGCTGCGCGCGGTCCAGCGGATAAGCGACGATCTGGATTTCGGTCGTCTCCTCGCGGTTGCGCACGTCCAGGATCTTGCCGCCCCAGACGACGTCGGCGTCGTGATAGCGTTCCGGCTGATCCGCGATGGCTGCCGGAGACGCGGCTGCGGGAGGTGCATCCTTGAACACCGGCGCCGCGCAACCGGCCAAGGCGCCGAGAGCGCCGCAGAGCGCGAGACGAACCCGGACGGAACGGCGGAGGCGGCACGACATGCCCGTACACCATGAGAAGGTCGAGGACGGCCTCGTATTCTCCACGGATCGCGCACGGCTGGACATCGATCTGATCCACGCGTTCCTCAGCCGCGAGTCGTACTGGGTACCGGGCATCCATCGCGACATCGTCGAGCGGGCGATCGAGAAGTCGATCTGCTTCGGCGTCTACGAGCAGGACCGGCAGCTCGCGTTCGCACGCGTCATCAGCGATTGCGCCGGGTTCGCCTGGCTGGCGGACGTCTTCGTCGTCGCCGGCGCACGTGGACGCGGCATCGGCCGGCGCCTGATCGCGTTCGTCATGGCGCATCCGGATCTCCAGCGCATCCGCCGCTTCATGCTGGCGACGCGCGATGCGCACGGCCTCTATGCGCGCTTCGGATTCACCGCGCTCGCTCACCCGGAGCGGATCATGGAACGGTACGATCCCGAGGCGTTGTCCCGCTGACGCCAAGCCGGTGGATGGCGACCGGGACCGCGGCTATCCTGAACGCTCCGGAGTGCCTCGCACCCTGCTGCGGGATGCGCGTCGTCGCCGGATAATCCGTCTCGCGCGGACACCGCGCAGCGCCAGGCATGATCCAGCCACTCACGTATCAATTCGGCGAATACCGTCTGGACCGGTCCGCGCGCGAGCTGCGCCGCAACGGCGCGCCCGTGGCCGTGCCGACGCGCGTGTTCGACTGCCTCCTGTACCTGATCGAGAACCGCGACCGGGCGATCGGTCGCGACGAGCTGGTCGCCGCACTGTGGGGACGCGCCGACGTCTCCGATGCGCAGCTCGGCCAGATCGTCCTGCGTGCGCGCCGCGCGGTCGGTGATGATGGCAACGACCAGCGCTTCATCCGCACGATGCCGAAGTACGGCTACCGGTGGACCGCGGAAACGCGCGTCGTCGCGGTGGACGATGCCGTGCGCGCGTCCGCCGCCGATTCGCCGGACCGCGTGACGGCCGACGTTTCCCGGCCCGAAACCGCAATGCCGAAGCCGGGGGCCGGGCCCGTGCGCAGGCGATTCACCGTGCAGGCACGCTGGCTCGTCCTGGTTGCGCTCGCGATCGTCCTCGCGTCGGCTGCCGTCGTGTGGTGGCAACGCCGTCCCGCGGCGATCAGGGACGACGGTCTCGCGTCGGCGGCCATCGTCGTGCTGCCGGTCGATATCGCGGCCGGGCCGGAGCAGGATTGGGTCCGGCTCGGCGGCATGGACGCGCTCGCCTCGCGGCTGCGTGCGGCGGGCCTGCGCGTGCCGCCGAGCGAGAGCGTGCTCGCCGCCTTGCAGGCCGGCCGGGCGGAGGGCGTCGATGCCGAGACGGCGCTGCGCCGCGCGACGTCGACCGATCTCGTCGTGCACGCGACGCTCGCCACGGCGCCGCAGGGCTGGCGCGCGGAGCTGGCCGCGGAGCCCTCGGCCGGCAGCGCGCTCCACGGCACGGCCGAGGGGCGGGAGGTGCTGCAGACGCTGCGCCGCGCCGCCGACGACCTGCTGATGCGCATGGGCAAGCTCGTGCCGGACCAGGGCGCTACCACGAGTGGCTTGGACGAAACGCTGCAGCGTGCCAATGCGGCCATGCTCGCCAACCAGCTCGATGTCGCGCGCACGATCCTGCTCGCGGCGCCCGATCTCGTCCGCTCAGAGCCGGAGCTGCGCTACCGGCTGGCGCAGGTCGATTTCCGCGCGGGGCGCCTCGACGACGTCGAAAGCGCGCTGCAAGCATTGCTCGACGACAGCGCTGCGGCGAAGGACGCGCTGCTGCGTGCGCGCGTGCTGACCGGGCTCGGCACCGTGCATCTAAATCTCGGGCACTTCGCTGATTCCGAGCGCGATTTCAGCGCGGCAATCGCCTCGCTCGAAGGCTGGCAGCGTCCGCTCGAGCGCGGGCAAGCCCTCGGCGGGCGCGGCGCCGCGCGCGCCGCTCAGTATCGCTACGACGAAGCGGCCGACGATCTCGGTCGCGCACGGATCGAGCTGGAGCAGGCGGGCGACAGGCTGGGTTACGCGCGGGTCGACATGGCCGACGGCGAGCTGGAGCTGCAGCGTGGGCGTCCCACGGCGGCGCGTCCGCTGCTCGAACGCGCGATCGCGGTGTTCGAGCGTTTCGATGCGGTCAACGAGCGGCTGCACTCGCTCGCGATGCTGGTCGACGCCGAGCGCCTGCAGATCGATTACGCCGCGGCGCTCGCGAGCAGCGATCGCGCGCTCGAGCTGCGCCAGCGCGTCACCGATCCGCAATTGCGTGCGCAGGTCGTCGTCTCGCGCGCGACGCTGCTGATCGATCTCGGCCGGCATGTGGAGGCGGCCGCGCTGCTCGCCGAGCTCGATCACGGCGCGGCACCGCGCGATCCGCAGTCGCTCGCCGACATCGCTCGCGTCCGCGCCGAGCTCGCGCTCGCCACGGGCGATGCCGCGACGGCCGCGCGCGAGGCCGATGTCGCGCTGTCACACCTGTCCGATCCGCACGCGAGCGCAGCGCGCGCGTGGGTCGCGCGGTTGCGCGCGCGCGCACAGGCGATGCTCGGGCACGCAGCCGATGCCCGCACCGCGTTCGCCGCGGCGCTCGCCACGGAGACGGCAGAGGCGCGCGAGGAAATCGGCTATCGTCTAGGCGCCGCCGAGCTCGATGCGGCCGAGGGGCGCGCCGCCGACGCCGAGCAGGCGTTTTCGTCCGCGCTCGCGCGCGCCGATGCCGACGGCATTCCCGCGCACGTCGTCACGGTCGTCAGCGCATACGCGGACTGGCTGCTCGCGAACGGGCGCGCCGATGTGGCGCAGTCGATCGTCGGCCGCGTCGCGGGCTGGGCGGATCGCGATTTCCGTTGCGCGCTGCTGCAGCTCGCGCTGTTCCACCAGCTCGGCCCGGCGAGCTCGTGGTCGGCGGCACTCGGCCGCACCGAGAAGCTCGCCGGCGAGCGCGAAATTCCGCCGGAGCTGAGGCGTCCGCCCGCAGCGTGAACGCGACGCCTCAGGCGGTTTTCAGCCACTCCACGCGCTGATCGCCGTAGCGACCCTGCGACAGCAGCTCGCGCAGGACAGGCAGCAGCTCGTCCAGCTCCCGCTCGAATCGCCACGGGGGATTCAGGATCGCCATGCCGCAGCCGTTGAGCCGCAAGGCCGAATTGTCCGGATGCAGCAGCAGCTCGGCGGCGATCACGTTCTTCGCCGCGCTCTTCTCCGACAGCCAGCGGTGGAACGGCACGATGTGCTGGCGCAGCTTGATCGGGTACCAGACCACGTACGTCGCGTTCGCCCAGCGCGACAGCGCGGCGGCGAGCGCGGCTTCGATGCGCGCGAATTCGGCCGTCTGCGCCTCGAACGGCGGATCGATCAGCACGAGCCCGCGCTTCTGCTTCGGCGGCGTCAGCGCCTTCAGCGCCTCGTAGCCGTCGCGCTGGTGCACGGCGAAGCGCGCGTCGCCGCGGAACAGCGCCTTCAGCGCGGTGGCCTCGTCGTCCTGGAGCTCGCAGAGGATCGCTTGATCCTGCTCGCACAGGACCAGGCTCGCCAGCAGCGGCGATCCGGGATAGACGGCGAGCTCGCTGCCTTGTCCCGCATTGAGCGCGCGCACGAGATTCACGTAGACGTGCAGGACCGAAGGCAGGCGCGTGCTCGCGAGCAGGCGTTGCACGCCGCCGGCGTATTCGCGCGTGCGCGTTGCTTCCTCGCCGCGCAGGTCGTAGCGGCCGCGGCCGGCGTGCGTGTCGAAGTAGCAGAGCGCGCCTTGCTTGCGCTTCAGCGATTCCAGGAGCCCGAGCAGGATCGAGTGCTTGAATACATCCGCGAAGTTGCCGGCGTGGAATGCGTGGCGATAGTTCATCGGTTGCGCGCGTCCAGGGTCGTTGAGCGTTCGTCCGTGTCCGGGCGGCGTGATCGTGGCGTCCTGCCGTCCCGGCTCGCGGTGCGAGGCGCGGGCGGATGAGCGAGACATCATGCGCCGGCGGCCGGTTGCCCCACCTTCGCGGGGGCATGGCCGAAGCGTAACATTCCGCGCGAGGCGGCGTTCTTGTGCGGCGTTTACGCAAGGCTGCTCGGGCCGCCGCCATGACTTCCCGCCTTCGCCCGGAGCGCCGATCGCTGCTAGCGTCGACGCCTCGCCGGGAAAGGGGAATCTCCATGAGAACGCTGCTCAAGTGGCTTTTGCGCCTGATCGTGCTCGCGATCGTCGTGATCGCCCTGTTCTTCGTCCACGTCTGGTACTTCAAGCCTGCCAAGATCGAGTGGTTCTACGCCCGCGTCTTCGGCGAGTTCGCGCTGCAGAGCCCCGAGCTTCTCAGCAACATGCGGATCCTGCCGCGCTGGCTCGATTTCTACAGCGACGATCTCGACGACGCCTCGCCGGAGCACGAGGCGGACATCGCGGCGATGGTCAAGCGCGACGTCGACACGCTCCACCGCTACGATCGCGGCGCGCTGGACCCGGACGGCCGGCTCTCCTATGACGTGCTCGACTATTTTCTTTCGATCCAGGTCGAGGGCGACAAATACCGGGATCACGATTTCCCGGTCAACCAGCTTTTCGGCATCCAGTCGTCGCTGCCGAACTTCATGGCGCAGACGCACCAGGTCAACGACCGGCATGATGCGGACACGTACATCGATCGGCTCGACAAGTTCCCGCGCAAGTTCGAGCAGGTGATCGCGGGCCTGAAGCTGCGCGAGGCGAAGGGCGTCATCCCTCCGCAATTCACGGTGGAGGAAGTCATCACGCAGATGGAGAGCTTCATCGGTGTGCCGGCACAGCAGAACATGCTGTACACGAGCTTCAAGGAGAAGCTCGACAGGATTCCGGCCGACCGGCTCGATGAATCCGCGCGCGGCGAGCTGCTTGCCGGAGTCGAGCGCTCGATCGACGGAAGCGTGTATCCGGCGTACCGCGAGCTGATCGCCTATTTCAAGGCCCTGCAGCCGAAGGCGGAAGGCAACTATGGCGCGTGGCACCTGCCGGACGGCGACGCGTACTACGCATGGTGCGTGCGCATGCACACGACGACGGACATGACGCCCGAGGAAGTGCACACGCTCGGCCTTGCCGAAGTCGCGCGGATCTCTGCCGAGATGGACGCGATCCTGAAAGACAAGGGTCTCGCCGACGGCACGATAGGCGCGCGCGTGCAGCAGCTCGCGCACGAGCCCGACGCGACGTTCCCGGACACGCCGGAAGGCAAGCAGGCGATGCTCGCGCAGTATCAGGCGATCCTCGACGAAGTGAACCAGGGGCTCGACGGTGCGTTCGACGTGCGGCCCAAGCTCGGCGTCGAGGTCAAGGCCGTGCCGGAATTCGCCGAGAAGACCGCGCCGGGCGCGTACTACGAGCCGGGCTCGTTCGACGGCACGCGGCCCGGCGTGTTCTTCGCGAACATGCGCGACACGACCGAGACGCCCAAGTTCGCGATGCGCACGCTCGCGTATCACGAAGGCATTCCCGGCCATCATTTCCAGATTTCCATCGCGCAGGAGCTGAAGGGCGTGCCGTTCTTCCGCCGCGTACTGCCGTTCACTGCCTACGCGGAAGGCTGGGCGCTCTACGCCGAGCGGCTTGCCTACGAGCTTGGCTTCGAGACGGATCCGCTCGACAACCTCGGCCGCCTGCGCGACGAGATGATGCGGGCGGTGCGCCTCGTCGTTGATTCCGGCATCCATTACAAGCACTGGACGCGCGAGCAGGCGATCCAGTACATGATGGACAACACCGGCATGGCCGAGTCCGACGTCACGGCCGAAATCGAGCGTTATTTCGTCGATCCCGGACAGGCGCTGGCGTACAAGGCCGGCATGCTGAAGATCCTCGCCTTGCGCGAAAAGGCCAGGCAGGCGCTGGGCGATAGGTTCACGCTCGCGGAGTTCCACGACCAGGTGCTCACGCATGGCGCGCTGCCGCTTGCTCTTCTGGAACGCGTGATCGATGACTGGATCAGGGAGAAGCAGGCGAGCTGATCCGGTGCGGCTGGCACGCGTCATCTGCGATCGCTGACGCCCGCGCCTGCCGCGCGGGCGCCAAGCGCGCTGTTCTGGGCCTTCGGCGGCTTTCATTCGCCCAGCAGCTTCTGCACTGATTCGCGCGGAGCGCGAGATCGCCGGGGCGCTTTCGGCTTCCCTGCGCATATTGCGCGGTTGCTACGATACGCACGTGCGCCGTTCCGGCGAATCGCATTCCCTCGAGGTCATCCATGAGCATGCAGGACACGATTGCGCTGATCGAGCGCTACTACGCCGCCTTCAACCGCGGCGACTGGGGCGCGATGCTCGACTGCCTCGCGGAGGACGTCGTGCACGACCTGAATCAGGGCCCGCGCGAGAAAGGACGCGATGCCTTCCGCGCGTTCCTGGCGCGCATGGACAAGAGCTACTCGGAGCAGCTGCGCGACATCGTCGTGCTGAGCAATGCGGACGGCTCGCGCGTCGGTGCAGAGTATGTCGTGCACGGCACGTACAAGGTCAGCGACGAAGGGCTGCCGCCGGCGAATGGCCAGAAGTACGTGCTGCCCGGCGGCGCGTTCTTCGAGATACGTGACGGACGCATCGCGCGCGTGACCAACTATTACAACCTGCAGGACTGGATCCGCCAGGTCGGGGGATGACACGGTCTCGCTCTCCCGCGCTCGTGAGAGCTCGGTCAGTCATCGATGCGCGCCGGAGCGGCCGGCGCGCCTTTGCCGTCGCGGCGGCAGCATGCGTCAGCGCAGGAGCGAGCGGGGCGTCGGCTCCAGCACGAGCCGTTCCGGCGTCGACTTCAGTCGTTTCTCGAGCTTCGGTACAAGCTCTTCGTTCCAGCGTGCCGACGTGGCAAGCCGCCGCTCGTGCGCCCGCAATGCGCCTTCGTCGTCGAAGCGTGCGAACCAGACGAACACGTGCTCGCCCTCGCGGACCGGCAGGCGTGGGAACGTGTTCTCCGCAGGCTCGGTCTCGAAGCGCGCGATCGGACGGCCGCCGGCTTCGACGAGCGCCGGCGAGAGTTCGTTTTCGAAGAACCGGCGGAAGCTTTCATCGACGGGCGCGTCGAAGTAATAGATGGTCGCGAGCACGCGCGAGCGCGGCGCCGTTTTCGTCCCGGCCGGCGCGCGCGGCGTGGCCGGCGTCGCGAAGCCGGATTCCGGGGCGACCGGGCGCAACAGCAGCACGTTGCCGGAATCGATCATGGTCGCTCTCGCCGCATCGCGGTGCGCCTGCCAGACAGGACCGCCGTAGAACGCCTGCAGCGATTCGGCGCGCGAAGGCATGTCCGGAAAGCCGCGGATCCACACGAAGCGGTCCGGACGGTCGAGATCACGGAACTGGCCGACGAGGCGCATGCCGGTAGCCTCCTGCGTCTCGACGAACTCGCGCTCGAAAAGCTCGATCAGCGCGTCGCGCTGGCCGGGCTTGAGCGTGTACTGCCGCAGCTCGACGACTGCGCAGCAGCGGGTGTCCGCCGCCCGATCGCTCGGCGCTTCGGCCGGCGAGTCCGCCGCGAGCATGGCAAACAGCAGCGGCGTCAGCATCGCGTGCTCCGGCTGGTGGGGAGGAAACGGGCAATCGGCTGTGTGAAACGCATGGTGACCTCCGTGCAGAACGACCATGACTCTAGACGGGGCCTGCTGACATCCGCTGTCAGTAGCGAGCGCGGATTCGTGGCCAAATTCCGCGCTTTCGATGGAGCCATTGGCGCGCGACGTCGGATTCGCTAACGTGTCGGCATGATCGACGTGAAAACCTTCACCGGCGCCGACGTCGCGCCGCATTTCGAGGCCGTCGCGGAGCTGCGCATCGCCGTGTTCCGCGACTGGCCCTATCTCTACGCCGGTGACCGCGAGTACGAGAAGAACTATCTCGCGACCTACGCGAAATCGCCGGAAAGTCTGTTCGTGCTCGCGTTCGATGGCGATCGCGTCATCGGCGCCTCGACCGGCATTCCGCTCACCGACGAGACCGCGGCGTTCCAGCAGCCGTTCCTCGACCGCGGCATCGCGCTGGAAGACGTGTTCTATTTCGGCGAATCCGTGCTGCTGAAGGAATACCGCGGGCACGGGCTCGGCCATCGCTTCTTCGACGAGCGCGAGCGGTACGCGCGCAGCCTCGGCCGGTTCCGGATGACGGCGTTCTGCGCCGTGGAGCGGGATCCGGCCGATCCGCGCCGCCCGGAAGGCGCCCGCACCAACGACGCGTTCTGGACCAAGCGTGGCTACCAGCGCCAGGACGACATGTTCTGCCAGCTTGAATGGCAGGAGATCGGCCACGATATGCCGACCTGCCATCGGCTGCGTTTCTGGTTGCGTCCGCTTGACCCGCGCTGACTGCTTTTCCCCCTCCCGCTTGCGGGAGAGGGTAGGGTGAGGGCAAGCGTGCGATGCCCTCTCAAGCGGGCTCTCTCCCTTCGGCACCTTCTTCCGGAAGCGGGGAAGGGAAATATCCGCTTCCTTGATGGATCGAACGGATGAAGCTCACCGTCGCCACCGCCCAGTACACCATCGGCGAGCCCGCCGATTTCGCTGCGTTCGCCGCGCGCGTGGGCGACCGCGTGGCGCAGGCCGCGCGTGCGGGTTCGGCCCTCGTCGTGCTGCCGGAATATCTCGCGCTCGAAGCCGCGGCGGGACAGCCCGCCGGCGTGCGCGCCGATTTCGCGCGTTCGCTGGCGGCGCTGCAGGCGCACCATGACGATTACGTCGCGCTCGCGCGCGACCTCGCGCGCCGGCATTCGATCTATCTCGTCGCCGGGACGTTCCTGCTCGACGTCGGCGGCGGCCGCTATCGCAACCGCGCGTACTTCGCCTCGCCGGACGGCCGCGTCGCGTTCCAGGACAAGCTGACGCTCACGGGCTTCGAACGCGCTGCCGTCGTCATCGAGCCCGGCGACACGCTGAAAGTGTTCGAGACGGAATTCGGCCGCGTCGGCATCGACGTCTGCTACGACGTCGAGTTTCCACTCTACGCGCGGGCGCAGGCGGAAGCCGGCGCGCGCGTCGTCATCGTGCCGAGCTGCACCGACACCGACGCCGGCGCGAACCGCGTGCGCGTCGGTTGTCAGGCGCGTGCGCTCGAAAACCAGATCTATGTCGCCTGCGCGGTGACGGCCGGCGAGGCACCGTGGAGCCCCGCGCTGGACGTCAACACCGGCACCGCGTCGATCTACACGCCGATCGATCGCGGCTTCCCGTCCGACGGCGTGCTCGCGCAGGCCGGGGTCGGTTCCGACTGGGCGATCGGCGAGCTCGATCTCGCCGCGCTCGATGCATTCAAGCGCGACGCACAGGTCGCGAACGCGAACGACTGGATGGCGCAGCTCCGCCCGTCTGTGGTCAACGCGCGCGTCGAGACGCTCTAGCCTGCGGCTACTGAAGCGGGAACGCGAACAGCGATCCCGCGATCGTCGCCACGATCACGCTGTCGCCGCTCCGCGCTGGCGATCCGGCGATGCCCCATTGATGGCCGCCGGTGTCCGCGAACGGCCAGCGCGTCAGCATGCGGCCGGTCTTGCGATCGAGCGTGACGAAGCCTGCGTCGTGCCGGATGAAATACGGCGTCCCGCCCGCGGCACCGGCGTAGATGCGCTCGTCCGTCGCCAGCGGCGTGCCGAAGGTCCAGCCGTAGACGTTGCCGCGCCAGATCACGCGGCCGTCGGCGGGATCGATGGCGCTGACGTGGCCGAGGTCGGAGGACCCGATGTAGAGCACGCCGTGGCGGATCGTCGGCATCGATTCGACCCACGAGCCCCAGAAGAACAGGCGCCATGCTTCCTTGCCCGTGTCCGACTCGAGCGCGAACAGGCCGACGCCACGATTGCCGATGAAGACGCGGCCGTTCGCGACCAGCGGCGCGCCGTCGACTTCGGCACGCGTGTCCGCTTTCCAGATTTCGCGCCCGCTCGTACGATCGATCGAGTACACGAAGTGATCGGCGCTGCCGACGACGACCCGGTCGCCGTCGATCGCTGCGCCGTTGCGGATCCTGCCTTTCGTCTCGAAGCGCCACTTGCGCGTGCCGCTGACGGCGTCGATGGCGTGGAAGCCGCCATCGCCCGCTCCGACATAGACGACGCCGTCGGCGACGAGCGGAGCAGGTGCCTGCCAGTCCCACTCGAACGTCGCCGGATGCGGCAGGATGCGCGCGGTCCTTCCGCCGAGCTCACTGCGCCAGCGCTGCTTGCCGCTCGCCACATCGAGCGCGTAGAGGAAGCCGTCGTCGCAGGCGAAGTACAGCACGCCATCGCTGATCACGGCCGCGCCGAAGATCGGCGCGCCGGCGCCGAAGGTCCAGACGAACTCGCCCGTTGCTGCGTTCACCGCGTTCATCACGCCGCCGGTCGTGCCGATATAGACGATGCCGTCGGCGACGGTGGGCGACGCGAACACCTGGCCGTTGAGGCGCGTCTGCCAGCGTGGTGCCGGTCCGGTCGGCACGTCCGGAATCGGTGCCGGCTGCGGCAGCGATTCGACGCGGCGCAGGGTCGCCGCGCTGCGGGGACCGGGGAAGGTGCCGCTCAGGGCATCGCCTTTTTGCGTCAGCGACAGCGCGAACGGCTCGTTCGTCACGCGATCGCCGTCCTGACGCGCCTCGCCCGCATCGACGCCGTAGTAGCCCATGATCGGCTGCGTGATCTTCATCGTCAGCGTGCCGCTCGGGTCGCGGCGAAACTCGAATCCGACCTCGACCTTCTCCTTGTCGGTACCGACGGTGCCGAGCCAGTAGCCCTCGATGCCATCCGGTGCGGCGGCCGCATTCGCCGTCGCAAACACCAGCACGAGAGCAGAACACGAAAGCAGGCGCGACATGATCCACCTCCCGTCCCGGTCGCGATTCCGGCCACGCGGATCGACACGTGCGTCGACCGCCGATTTCGTGTCGATCCTAGGCAGCGCCGCGCGCGAGCCACGTGTGCCGGAAGGTCCGGCTTCGATCGGTTCGACGAGGCGAAAAAACGCCTGGGCGAAAGCGCGTTAGGACCGCTTGCGGCGCGGCGCCACGGAGGTGCCCAGCATCTGCTCGGCGTGCGCGAGAGTCTCGCGCGTGATGTCGATGCCGCCGAGCATGCGGGCGATCTCGTCGCGCCGCGCCTCGCCATCGAGAGGCTCCACGCGCATTTCGGTGGCGTCCCTCCGGCTCGACTTGACGACGCGCAGATGATGATGGGCCAGCGCCGCGACCTGCGGCAGATGCGTCACGCAGAGCACCTGGCTTTTCGCGCCGAGATCGCGCAGCTTGCGCCCGACGACCTCGGCGACCGCGCCGCCGATGCCGGCGTCGACTTCGTCGAACACCATCGTCCCGACCGGATCGAGGCCGAGCGCGGCGACTTCAAGCGCCAGGCTGATGCGAGAGAGCTCGCCGCCCGAGGCGACCTTGCGCAGCGGGCGGGGCGGCGTGCCCGGATTGGCCGCCACTAGAAATTCGCAACGCTCGGCGCCGTTCGGATCCGGCGCGTCGGCGGGGGAGGCGGTCAGCTCGACTTCGAAGACGCCGTGCATGCCGAGCTCGGCCATCAATGCGGTGACGTCGGTTCCGAGCTTCTTGGCCGCGGCGGTACGCCGGGCGCCGAGCGTGCGGGCGGCCTTGGCGTACTCGTCGCCGAGACGCTTCTGCTCGTCGCACAGGCGCTCGATGTTCGCGCCGGCGTCGCGCAGCGCATCGAGCTCGGCGCGCAGCTTCGCGGCGTGCTCGTGCAGCTCGGCCATCGGCACGCGGTGCTTGCGCGAAAGCTCGTGCAGCGTGCCGATCTGCGCATCGACTTCGGCGAGCCGGCCGGGGTCGAGCTCGAGCGCGCTCTGGTAGCGCGAGAGCGTATCGGCGGCCTCGTTGAGGTGGATCTGCGCCGCATCGAGCAGGTCCGCGATCGGCGCCATGCGCGCATCGAGCGCGGAAAGCCGCAGCGCCTCGGCGTGGGCGCGCGCGGCGAGGCCAACCAGGGCGAATTCGCTGTCGCCGTCGATGCGCTCGGCGAGGCCGCTGCAGCCCTGCAGCATCTGGCCGGCGTTGGCCAGCCGACGATGCTCGTCTTCGAGCGCACGCAGCACGTCGGGCGCAAGCGCGTGGCGATCCAGCTCGTCGAGCTGGTGCGTCAGCCAGTCGATGCGCTCCAGGTGATCGGCGCCGCGGGAAAGCTCGGCGATGCGCGCCGCCGTGTCGCGCCAGGCGCGGGCGAGGCGCGCGACTTCGGCGCGCTCGCCGGACGCGCCGGCGAACGCGTCGAGCAGGGCGAGCTGCTGCATCGGATCGAGCAGGGCCTGGTGCTCGTGCTGGCCGTGGATCTCGATCAGGCCGGAGGCCAGAGCCTTGAGCTGCGTCAGCGTGACCGGCCGGCCGTTGATCCACGCGCGCGAGCTGCCTTCACTGCGGATCACCCGGCGCAGCTGGCAGGCCGTGCCTTCGTCGAGCTCCTCGTTGCGCAGCCAGTCGAGCAGGTCGGCGCGATCGGACAGATCGAACGAGGCGGACAGCTCCGCGCGCTCGCAGCCGTGGCGGACCTGCGCGGCGTCGGCGCGTCCGCCGGCGAGCAGCAGGAGCGCATCGACGAGCAGCGACTTGCCGGCGCCGGTCTCGCCGGTGACGACGGTCATGCCGGCGCCGAACGCGATCTCCGCTTCCGCGACGATCGCGAAATCCTTGACGGTGAGCGTTTCGAGCATGGAGTGGGGCGGCGCGAAGTGCGCCTGAACGCTAGCATGCGGCCGCGGCGCGCGGAAGGCGAAGCCGCGCGGCGGATTGCAGGAATCCGCGTTGTCCGCATGGAAGCGGGGACCGGCGACGTTCCCCGAGGGCTCGAAATGCGAACACGCCGGGCCATGCTTGCGCGGGGACGGCGGCGGAGCGATCTTGATCGCTCTGCCAGCGCTTGCTAGCGTCCGCGCCGACCGCATTTTCCATCGCATGAACGGACCGGCTAGCCATCACACCCTGGACGCCCGCGCGCGCCACCTGCTGCGCGCGCTGATCGCGCGCTACATCGCCGAGGGGCAGCCCGTCGGATCGCGCACCCTGGCCAAGGCGTCGGGGCTCGACGTGAGCCCGGCGACGATCCGCAACATCATGTCCGATCTCGAGGAGTTCGGGCTGGTTGCGGCGCCGCACACGTCGGCGGGGCGCGTGCCGACCTCGCAGGGCTATCGGGTCTTCGTCGACAGCCTCCTCGAAGTGAGGCCGCTGGAAGAACTGCAGGTGGACAAGCTGCGGCGCGAGCTGCCGACCGACGCCGCCACGCCGGATCTCCTTTCGAGCGCGAGCGCGCTCCTGTCCGAAATGACGCATTTCGTCGGCGTCGTCAGCGTGCCCAAGCGCGAGGAGTTTCCGTTCCGGCACATCGATTTCGTGCCACTCGACTCGGGCCGCCTGCTGGTGATCCTCGTCTTCACCGACGGGCAGGTGCAGAACCGGGTGATCGCGACCCAGCGCGCGTATGCGCCCAGCGAGCTCGAGCAGATCGCGAATTACCTGAACGCGAACTTCGCGGGCATGCGCATCGACGAGATCCGCGCCCGGCTGCTGCGCGAGATGCAGGACGAGAGCGCCCGGCTCAACCGCCTGCTTGCCGCCGCAGTGGAGGTCGCGCAACAGGCGTTCCAGGGCGGTACCGACGCCGACGTGCTGGTCGCCGGCCAGACCAACCTCATGAGCAAGCCGGAAGCGACCGACGTCGATCGTCTGCGCGAGCTGTTCGAGGCGTTCCAGCGCAAGCGCGATCTCCTGCAACTGCTCGAGCGCTGCGCGCACGCCGAAGGTGTCAGGCTCTTCATCGGCGAGGAATCGGGCTTCGCCGCGCTCGACAAGTTCAGCCTCGTCACGGCGCCTTACGGCGTCGGCGGCCGCGTGCTCGGCGTACTCGGCGTGATCGGACCGACGCGCATGGCCTACGAGCGCGTGATTCCTGTCGTGCAGGCGACCGCCGGAATCATCTCCGGTGCCTTGAAGCGAGGGCAGGCGCCCTCATAAGACGTTGTCGTGCGGGGTTTTTTCTTGAACCCCGCAGTTCATTTTCGAGTCTGCGGCGCCACGCCGGTACCAGGCTACGAGGCAAACCAGAAAGCTGCGGCCGGGATGCCGCTTTCGCGTGCGGGCAGGGCAGCCCGTCAATGGCAATGGAGACATCATGGAAAACACGGATCCGACCTCGCGACAGGCCGCGGACACGGCAGCGGCCGGCGCGGACGAAACGGTGATGGCGGACGTCGATGCGCTGACGCGCCAGCTCGACGAATACGAGACGCGGCTGGCCGAGATGCGCGAAGTGATGCTGCGCGAGCGCGCCGAGCTCGAGAACCAGAGAAAGCGCCTGCAGCGCGATCTCGAACAGGCGCGCCGCTTCGCGAACGAGAAGCTGCTCGCCGATCTTCTGCCGGTGATCGACAATCTCGAGCGCGGCCTTGCCGTCGAATCGGGCGACTACGCCGGCCTGCGCGGCGGTGTCGAGCTGACTCTGCGCGAGCTGTCGCGTGTCGTCGACGCGCACGGGCTCAAGACGGTCGACCCCGCCGGGCAGCCGTTCGATCCCGAGCGCCATCAGGCGATGAGCATGGTGGAGAGCGGCGAGCACCAGCCGGGCACGGTCGTCGCGGTGATGCAGAAGGGCTATGTGCTCAACGAGCGCCTGCTGCGGCCGGCGCTGGTCGCGGTCTCGCGGGCGCCCGGCAGCTAGAAATGCCTTGAAACACAGGTGCAAACCCCCAGTTTTTGCGACATCAACGGCCTTCCGGCCGAATCCGAATAGCGCGGGAGAGTGAGAGAGATGGGCAAGATCATCGGTATCGACCTTGGCACGACGAACTCGTGCGTGGCCGTCATGGAAGGCACGAGCGTGAAGGTCATCGAGAATTCCGAAGGCGATCGCACGACGCCTTCGATCGTCGCGTTCAAGGACAACGAGGTGATCGTCGGCGCGACCGCCAAGCGCCAGGCCGTGACCAATCCGAAGAACACCTTCTACGCGGTGAAGCGCCTCATCGGTCGCAAGTTCACCGACGCCGAGGTGCAGAAGGACATCGGCATGGTGCCCTACAAGATCATCGCGCACGACAACGGTGACGCGTGGGTCGAGACGGCCGACGGCAAGAAGATGCCGCCGCCCGAGATCTCGTCCAAGGTCCTCATGAAGATGAAGAAGACCGCCGAGGACTATCTCGGCGAGACCGTCACCGAGGCGGTGATCACGGTGCCCGCCTACTTCAACGATTCGCAGCGCCAGGCGACCAAGGACGCCGGCCGCATCGCGGGCCTCGAGGTCAAGCGCATCATCAACGAGCCGACCGCGGCCGCGCTCGCGTATGGCCTGGACAAGAAGGGCGGCGATCGCAAGATCGCGGTGTACGACCTCGGCGGCGGCACGTTCGACATCTCGATCATCGAGATCGCGGAAGTCGACGGCGAGAAGCAGTTCGAGGTGCTGGCGACCAACGGCGACACGTTCCTCGGCGGCGAGGACTTCGACAAGCGCGTCATCGACTACCTGGTCGAGGAGTTCAAGAAGGATCAGGGCATCGACCTGCGCAACGATCCGCTCGCGCTGCAGCGCCTGAAGGACGCGGCCGAGCGCGCCAAGATCGAGCTCTCCTCGAGCCACCAGACCGAAGTGAACCTGCCTTACATCACGGCGGACGCGTCGGGTCCGAAGCATCTCAACATCAAGCTGACGCGCGCCAAGCTCGAGGCGCTGGTCGACGATCTCGTGAAGCGCACGATCGAGCCGTGCCGCACGGCGTTGAACGACGCGGGCCTGCGCGTGGCCGACATCAGCGAGGTCATCCTCGTCGGCGGCCAGACGCGCATGCCGAAGGTGCAGGAAGCCGTCAAGGACTTCTTCGGCAAGGAGCCGCGCAAGGACGTCAACCCCGACGAGGCCGTCGCGGTTGGCGCGGCGATCCAGGGCGGCGTGCTCTCGGGCACCGTCAAGGACGTGCTGCTGCTCGACGTGACGCCGCTTTCGCTCGGCATCGAAACGCTCGGCGGCGTGTTCACCAAGCTGATCGAGAAGAACACCACGATTCCGACCAAGGCCTCGCAGGTGTTCTCGACGGCCGAGGACAACCAGTCCGCCGTCACCGTGCACGTGCTGCAGGGCGAGCGCGAGCAGGCACGCTACAACAAGTCGCTGGCGAAGTTCGATCTGGCCGGCATCCAGCCCGCGCCGCGCGGCGTGCCGCAGATCGAAGTGACGTTCGACATCGACGCGAACGGCATCCTGCACGTCGCCGCGAAGGACAAGAACACCGGCAAGGAGCAGCGCATCGAGATCAAGGCCGGCTCGGGACTCTCCGAGGAGGAGATCCAGCGCATGGTCCGCGACGCCGAGGCGAACAAGGAAGAGGACAGGAAATTCCACGAGCTCGTCGCCGCGCGCAACAAGGCCGACCAGCTCGTTCACGCGACGCGCGCCGCGATCAAGGAGCACGGCGGCAAGGTGCCGGGCGACCAGATCGGCCGCGTCGAGGAAGCCCTGTCCGAACTCGAGAAGGTCATGAAGGGCGACGACAAGGCGCAGATCGAATCGCGCATCCAGCGCCTGGAGGAGGCCGCGCAGTCGCTGTACGCGGCCGCCGCGAGCGCGGGTGCGGGTACGGCGGAGCCGGGCGCGGAGGCCCAGGGCGGCGGCGCGAAGAACGACGACGTCGTCGATGCCGAGTTCACCGAAGTCAAGGACGACAAGAAGTGATCGTGACGCGTCCGCCGGCTGCCGCGCCGGCGGATGCGTCGCATGCCGCAGGCTCGCGCGACGCGGGCGGACGGCGATGGCGAACCGGGGCGCCGCATGAGCAAGGGGAGATTCGAAGCGTTCACCGACGCCGTGATCGCGGTCGTGATCACGATCATGGTGCTGGAGATGAAGGCGCCGCACGAGCCTACCTTCGCCGCGCTCTGCGCGTTGTGGCCGGTGCTGCTGAGCTATATCCTCAGCTTCGTCTACGTCGGCATCTACTGGAACAATCATCACCACCTGATGCACGCCGTCGAGCACGTCAACGGCCGCGTCATGTGGGCCAACCTGCACCTCTTGTTTTGGGTTTCGCTGTTCCCATTCACGACGGCATGGATGAGCGAGAACCACTTCGCGCCGCTGCCGACTGCACTCTACGGCTGCGTGCTGTTGCTGGCCGCGTTGGCATGGCCGCTGCTCGTGCGCGAGCTGATCGCCTGCAACGGGCCGGACTGCGCGCTGGCAAGGATCGTCGGCTCGGATCGCAAGGCCTGGCTGTCGATCGTCTTCTACGCGGCGGCGATTCCGCTCGCGTTCGTTGCCGCTTGGATCTCGTGCGTGCTGTACGTCGCGGTCGCGGCGATGTGGTTTGTCCCTGACCGGCGCATCGAAAGAGTCGAAGCCGCATGAGCACGAGCAAGCGCTGCTATTACGAGGTCCTTGGCGTCTCGCGCACGGCGAGCGAGGAGGAGCTCAAGAAGGCCTTCCGCCGCCTCGCGATGAAATGCCATCCGGACCGCTGCCCCGACGATCCGGCGGCGCAGGAGAAGTTCAAGGAAGCGAAGGAAGCCTACGAAGTCCTTTCCGACGCGCGCAAGCGCGCTCTCTACGATCAGCACGGCCACGCCGCGTTCGTGAACGGCATGGGCGCGCGCGGCGCCGGTCCCGGCTTCGCCGACGTGGGCGACATCTTCGGCGACATCTTCGGCGACATCTTCGGCATGGGCGGCGGCCGTGCGCGCCAGCGGCGCGGCGCAGACCTGCGCTACGTGATGGAGCTCGATCTCGAGGAAGCCGTGTTCGGGGTCGAGAAGCAGATCGACGTGCCGACGCTGGTCGAGTGCGGCAGCTGCAAGGGCGCGGGCTCCGCTGACGGCCGCGTCGCCACCTGCGCCACCTGCCGCGGCCACGGCCGCGTGCGCATGCAGAACGGCATCTTCTCGATACAGCAGTCGTGCCCGCATTGCGGCGGCACCGGCAAGGTCATCGCGAATCCGTGCGCGGAATGCGGCGGCGAGGGCCGCGTCGAGGACGACCGCACGCTGTCGGTCAAGATTCCGGCCGGCGTCGACACCGGCGACCGGATCCGCCTCGCAGGGCAGGGCGAGGCCGGTCCGTCCGGCGCGCCGCCCGGCGATCTTTACGTCGAAGTGCGCGTGCGCCCGCACCCGATCTTCCGTCGCGAAGGCGACGACCTGCACTGTGAGGTGCCGATCCGTTTTGCGCAGGCGGCGCTCGGCGCGACGCTGTCGGTGCCGACGCTCGACGGCGAGGCCACCATCACGATTCCGCCCGAGACGCAGACCGGCAAGCTGTTCCGCCTGCGCGGCCATGGCGTGAAATCGGTGCGCACCGGCCGTACCGGCGATCTGCTCTGTCACGTCGTCGTCGAAACGCCGGTGAAGCTGACGCGCGAGCAGCGCGAGCTGCTGCAGCAGTTCGAGGCGACGTTCGAGGGCGAGCGCGCAGCCGCGCATTCGCCGCTGTCGAGCTCGTGGCTCGACGGCGTCAAGCGGTTCTGGGATCGCGTGACCTCCTGATGCGCGCTCCGCGCGGGCCGCGCCGCGTCCTGCGGTAGGCTATCGCTCCGGCATTTCGCGGAGCGTCGCAATGACCCTTCCCGTACCCGTCGCCGTCCATGGCGCGTCCGGACGCATGGGCCAGGCGATCCTGCGTCTGGCAGCGACGCGGGATGACATCGCCGTCGTCGCGGCGGTCGTGCGGCCGGGCTCGAACCTGTCCGGAACCCGCCTGCGCGAAGCGTTCGGTGCGGGCTTGGGTGATCTCTCGTATTCCGCTGCGCTGGACGGCGATGCCGCGCCGTCCGTCCTGATCGATTTCAGCTCCGCCGCGGCGTTCGATGGCGCGCTGGCGCTCGCGCTGGCGCGGAAGATCGCGTTCGTCAGCGGGACGACGGGCCTTGCGCGGGCGCAGGAGGCGGCGCTGCGCGACGCGGGTAGGACGATTCCCGTGCTATGGAGCGCGAATTTCAGCGTCGGCGTCGCGATGCTGACGAAGCTCGCGCGCATCGCCGCAGAGGCGCTGGCCGACTGGGACTGCGAGATCGCCGAAGCGCATCACCGGCACAAGAAGGATGCGCCTTCCGGCACTGCGCTCGCGCTCGGGCGCGCGGTCGCCGAGGCGCGCGGCGAGGATTTCGATCGCGTGATGCGGCTGGACCGGACGGGCGCGCGCGACGACGCGGCCATCGGCTTCGCCGTCCTGCGTGGCGGCGATATCGTCGGCGAGCACACCGTCATGCTGGCAGGAAAGGGCGAGCGCATCGAGCTCGTCCATCGTGCCGGCGATCGCGACGTCTTCGCGCGCGGCGCGCTCGAAGCTGCGCGCTGGATCGCGTCCAGACCGCCAGGCACGTATTCGCTTCAGGACATGCTCGAGCGGCGCGATCGCCGCTGACGCCATCGTTCCGGATCGGCATCGACGTCCGCTGTTCGGCCGGAAAGAGACCGGCTTGCCGCCGAGCCCGCTCTTCGTCTTCGGGCGGCTCGTTCATGGCTAAGCACCCGCTCCCAGCCCCGCGTCGCCTCGGGCCTGCACCTTGGTTTTTGTGACTCCTGCAATCCTATTCGCTATGCAGGAATTGATTTGTAGACGCGCGCGGGTCACTATCCGCCATGAGGCTGATTCCAGATCGGCCTTGGGGAGCATCTTTTTCGGGGCTTTCGCCCCTGGGGACACACCTCGCTGGGCCAATTCGTAGCGCGATCACGCGCCGCCTCGTGGCGGCTGCGGCTTCGTGCAGCTGCGGCAAACCCGCGGCCGTCGCATTCCTTGAATGGGAAGGAAGGGGACTGATGAAACTCGAGAAGCGCGCTTATCTCTTTGTTGCGTCACTGCTCGCGCTGGGCGGCACGTCGCTGGCCTGCGCGCAGCAGGAGCTCGTACCGGTGGGCAACGGCATGTACATGGGCATGTCGTACCAGAACGACGTCTCGCTGCCGCTCTATTACCTGCCGGCTCGCGAAGACCTGGATGAGGACAAGGGCGAGGAAGGGCCCAAGAACCCGAAGCTGCCGAACAATCACGTCGACAGCCCCGATCCGGTCATTCAGCATCTGATGGCGCCGACGCCGCAGATGCCTGACCCGATTCTGAGCTTCAACGGCATCCAGTTTCCGGGTGTCGGCTGCAACTGTGCACCGCCTGATCCGAACGGCGAGGTCGGCGAGACCCAGTACGTGCAGATGGTCAACGAAGGCTTCCAGGTCTTCGATAAGGCGACGGGCGCGTCGGTCCTCGTACCGCAAAGCATCTCGTCCGTCTGGGCGGGCTTCGGCGGGGTGTGCGAAACCGCGGGCAGCGGCGACCCGGTCGTGCTGTACGACCAGCTTGCGAACCGCTGGCTGATCAGCCAGTTCGCGGGCAGCAGCATTCCGACCGACGAGTGCATCGCCGTCTCGACGACGAGCGACGCGACGGGCACGTGGAACCGCTATGCGTTCCACCTGGGCTCGAACTTCTTCGATTACCCGCACCTCGGCGTCTGGCCGGACGGGTATTACATGGCGATGAATATCTTCAACTCGTCGGGTACGGCGTTCCTCGGCCCGCAGGCGTTCGCCTTCGATCGCGAGGCGATGCTGGCCGGCCAGCCGGCGGCCTTCGTGACACCGGGCATCACCGGCGGCCCGAATGAAGACTCATTCCTGCCTTCGGACCTCGATGGTTCGATCCTGCCGCCGCTCGGTGCGCCGAACCCATTCGTATCCTTCCCGGGCACCAACACGTACAAGGTCCGGCACTTCCACGCCGACTTCAACAATCCGGGCAATTCGACCTTCAACCTGTTCGCGAGCCCGGCCGCGGCCGGATTCTCGATTCTGTGTCCGACCACCCGCAACTGTGTCCCGCAGCTCGGCGGCACCGGCAGCAACGCGCTGGACGCCATCGGTGACCGCCTGATGTTCCGCGTCGCCTACCGCAACTTCGGCGATCACGATGCCGTCGTCGGCAACTTCACGGTGAGCGCGGGCGGGGTCGCCGGCATTCGCTGGTTCGAGCTGCGCGGCGTCACCGGCGGCCCGGTCACGGTCGCGCAGGAAAGCACCTACCAGCCCGACTCGACCTGGCGCTGGATGGGCAGTGCGGCGATGGACTCGGCCGGCAATCTCGCCATCGGCTTCAGCGCGTCCAGCGCGTCGATCAATCCGCAGCTTCGCTATGCGGGCCGGCTCGCGACGGATCCGCCCAACCAGCTCGCGCAGGGTGAAGCGCACCTCTTCGACGGTACCGGCAGCCAGACCGGCACGAACGGCCGCTGGGGAGACTACAGCGCGCTCACCGTCGATCCGGTCGACGACTGCACGTTCTGGTATACGAACGAGTACTACGCCACGACAGGCTCGTTCAACTGGCGCACGCGCATCGGCAGCTTCAAGTTTGCCGAGTGCGGCACGCCGGGTTTCACGCTCAACGCCACGCCGCAGGACGTCGCGGTCTGCGCCGGCACGCCGGCGACGTACAGCATCGACGTCGGCTCGATTTCGGATTTCAACAGCCCGGTCAATCTCGCCGCCTCGGGCAATCCGTCGCCCACCTCGGTCGTCTTTTCGCCGAATCCGGTGCCGACGCTGCCCGGCGTGAGCACGATGACCGTCAACAACACGGGCGGTGTCGCCGCGGGCACCTATCCGATCCAGATCAACGGCACCGCGACCGGTGCCGACCCGAAGACGACCAACGTCAACCTGACGGTGTTCACCACGACGCCGGGCACCGTCACGCTGACCGGCCCGGCCAACGGCGCGACGAACGTGCCGACGCGGCCGACCTTCACCTGGACCGGCAGCAACGCGCAGAACTACACGATCGAAGTCGCCACCGACGCCGCGTTTGCGAACATCGTCTTCAGCGACACGGTCACAGGCACCTCGGCGACGCCTGATGTCGATCTCGCGTCCAACACGCAGTTCTTCTGGCGCGTGACCGCATCGAACGCGTGCGGCGGCGGTGCGGTGTCGGCGACGTTCTCGTTCACGACGGAAGCGCTGCCCGGCGACTGCTCGGTCGGCACCACGCCGTCGACGCTGTACGAATACGGCTTCGAGTCCGGACTGAACGGCTGGACGCTCGGCAGCGGCAGCACGGGCAACACCTGGGCCGACAACACGGCCACCGTGCACGGCGGCAGCCACTCGTACCGCGCGCTCGATTCGACCTCCGTCAGCGATCAGCGCTTCGTCTCGCCCCCGATCACGCTGCCGACCGGCCAGGCTCCGCTGACGCTGCAGTTCTGGCACAAGCGCGGCATCGAGGAAAACACCGCCACGAGCTGCTACGACGGCGGTGTCCTCGAGATCTCTACCAACGGCGGCGCGACCTGGACCCAGCTCGGCGCGCCGGACCTGCTGACCGATCCTTACGAGGGCCCGGTTTCGACCTGTTGCACGAATCCGCTCGCCGGCCAGCCCGCCTGGTGCGGCACCAAGGACTGGACGCGCTCGATCGTCGATATCAGCATGTTCGGCGGCGACACGGTGCAGTTCCGCTATCGCCTCGGCACGGACTTCTCGATCGGCGTGGATGGCTGGTACCTCGACGACGTCAAGGTGCAGAGCTGCTCCGGCGGTGGCGTCACGCACACCGTCACGCCGGTTGCCGGCGCGGGCGGCTCGATCGTGCCGTCGACGCCGCAGATCGTGAACGATGGCGACAGCACGACCTTCACCGTGACGCCGGACAGCGGCTTCACCATCGACAGCGTGACCGGCTGCGGCGGCAGCCTGACCGGCACTACGTACACGACCGGACCGATCACGGCCGACTGCACCGTCAACGCAAGCTTCGCCGCCGTTCCGGATGTCGCCATCGCAATCGACGACGGCCGCAACTACGCGCAGTACGGCATGGCGGTGACCTACACGATCACGATCTCGAACGCGAGCGCGAACGCGGCGAACGGCGTCAGCGTCAGCAACGCGTTCCCGCCGGAGCTCGATGCGGCCACCGCGACGTGGACGTGCAGCGGCAGCGCAGGCGCGACTTGCACCGCAAGCGGTTCCGGTGCGGTGACCGACAGCGGCGTGGTCGTACCCGCCGGCGGCAACGTGACCTACACGCTGATCGCGACGGTGCTCGCCGGCTCGACCTCGGGATCGGTCGACAATCAGGTCACCGTCAATGGACCTTCCGGCAGCCACAGCGCCAACGACGTCGACACGCTCGTGCTCCTGCGCGACGGTTTCGACGGCGGCGACGGCGCCAGCGCGGTGCCGGCTGCACCCGCTGCGAAGGCACAGCCTGCGAAGGCGCGGAAAGCCAAGTGACCGCTTGAAAGACGCGGGTCTCATCGGCCGGGCAGCAATGCCCGGCCGTTTTTTTTTGGCTCGGTAACCGGTTCGCGACGCACGCGCGCGCACGGCCGAAGAACAGTGAGGGAAATCGCTCTGCGCCCGGCGCGTCGATCCGATCGCGCCCGAAGTCCCTGCGCGTCTCAGTCGCGCACGATGACCGGCCGCCGCGGCTGCCGATGATGCGAATGGCCGAGGCCCACGGCCGTGGCCTGGCTATCGATGCCGTGCGTCGTCAGCGAGCCGGTGCCTTGCGGATCCAGCCAGTCTCGCAGGCGTGATGAGGACGCCGGTCCGCTCCACGCGCTCGCCAGCTTGCCGTAGCAGTCGGTCTCGTCGTTCGGCTGACCGGGACTGATATTGCTGCACGCCGCGAAGCCGCCGGACAGCACGCCGATCAGCCGTTTGTCGTGGCCGCCGCCGTTGCCGGCCTTGACGAAGAGCCCGGAACCGGACGAGCCGCCTTCGGTCGTGCCTTGCGAGTACGGTCCGGCTTCCCAGTGCGTGTCCGTGCTCGCGCCGCCCGTGCCGATGCAGTTGTCCATCGTGCGCGGCATCGGCCCGGCCGTGATCTTCTTGACGTCGCCGGACGGATGATGGATGCCGACCGTGCCGGACGGTGCGGAGCCGCTCGCGTCCCAGCCCGCGTAATAGACGTGCCAGTCGGGATCGGGCGCCTGCACGAGCTCGACGAGCGTGAAATCGGCATCGTCGCGCGTCGCGCGCAGCACGGCCCCGTGCTGATCGTCGTTGAAGTAGCCGCCCGCCGGCATGCCGAGCCCGTTGCACAGTGTCGACTGGTAGTTCCAGTACACGACCATCGACGCGGCTTCGGCGCTGCTCGACACGCAGTGCGCGGCGCTCAGGAAATAGTTCCGCCGATCGTGCGGGACGTCCGCAAGCAGTGTGCCGCTGCAGATGTACGTGCCGAAATCCTCGTCGTCGACATATTCGTAATATCCGACCGCTCGGATCTCGTCGGCGTACGGCTGGCCGAGCGGGCAGACGACGTTGACGTTGCAGGCGCCGGAGGTGCCGGGTCCCGTGTCCAGCGCCAGCTTGAAGAGATCGCGAAAGCCGGCGCCGACGCGCGTCAGCTCGAGAACGTCGTTTGACGCGCGCGAGCCCGGCAGCAGGCGCAGCTCGATCGTCGCGGTATCACCCGGCACGACCGACGAGCCGAACCCGGCGGCACCCGCATCAGCCGCCGTGTAGGGCCCCTGGTAGTAGCCATTGCCGCCGATCAGGTGGAGCGTCGCGTCGGCCGGCAGTGCGAACCGCGCGAAGCCGAAACGCAGGTCGGTCGCGCCTTCGACGCGGACACGCACGCGCCACAGCCGCGAGCCGTCCTTCAGCTGCTGCCAGGTGCCGCTCCGCTCGCTGCCGATGGAAACTTCGAAATTGTCCGCGGTGGCAAGGCGTTTCGTGGGTGCATTCGCCGACCGCTGCGCCGCATCGGTGTCGGCACGACGAAGCGCCGCGTCGATCGAGCCGACCGTTTCGATCGGCACGTTGCGCGCCAGCTTGGCCGGATGCACGAGCGACCACGGCGGCTCGCCCTGGCGGGCCTGCACGTTCGTGAGCGCGGTTGCGAGCGCAAGCGCGAGCGCGGCACGCGCCGCGCGGAGAGCAGGAGAGGGTGCGCGCATGCCACCTCCATCAGCGACGGAGAAAGCATACCGCGCAGCCGGTTCAGCCGGTCACCGGAAGTTGTGCGAGAGTTGCTGGACCAGCAGGACGAACAGCACGATGCCGATTGCTCCGAATGTCGCCAGGCCGATAGCCACGCCGCCGGCCGTGCGCGAGCGTCCCTTCGCAATCAGCCAGATGATCAGCAGGATCGAGGCGACCCACGGTATCGCCATCAGCGTCAGCGCCGATCCTTCGGGACCCAGCAGCACATCCCACCCCGTGACGATGGCGGCGTACCCGACGATCATGACAACCCACGCGAGGACGAAGCCGAGCGGCATGGACCCGCGGCGTGGCCGGGATTCCTGAGGGGCGGCAAGCTCGGGTACGTTCATCGCGTCCTCCTGCACGTGAGCGGTCGGGCGGTGCGCCTGCTTGCGCGGGACGCCAGCCGTCAGTCGCTATGCGCTGCGTTGCGATCGCGTCCGGCGCCGAGCTTCCTGTCGAGTCCGCCGAACAGTTTCTTGAAAAGTCGCGACAGCTTGCCGCGCTGAGTCTTGCGCGCCTTTTCCTTCTCGCTGGTGAGCCAGGCGACCTGGATCACGCGGCGTTCGCCCTCGTACGGCAGGTGGCCGTGGAACGAGTTGTCGGCGCGCCGGAACGCGGCGAGCGCGCCATAAAGCGGCTTGATCTCCGGCGCAGCCAGGTCGTCGATGTCGTCGATGCGGTTCAGGAAGCGGAAACAGCCTTCGCTGGTATCCGGCCAGGATTCATTGAGATAGAGCAGGGCCGTCGCCACTTTCGACTTACTGTCGGTGTGGATCGTGCCGTGGCGCTTGTTCAGCGAGCGGCAGATCGTGATCAGCGTCGGATAGCTGCCGAGATTCGGGATGCCGAGCCGCTCGCCGAGCGCGTCGGCGAAAGCCGGCGCGGTGATCTCCGCGACGAGGCGGTTGACGCTCGGCCCGCAGTCCTCCGCCGCGTAGGGAAAGAAACCCGCTCCGCTGTAGCGCGGAAAATCCTCGCGCAGCGCGGCGCGCGCGGCGTCGGGCAGCTGATCCTGCGCGATGACGAAGGCGAACGGCTGGCGCGCCACGCGCGTGCCAGGCGCGGCGAGGCGGGCAGGATCGATGAGCGGCGCGGTGTTCATGGCGGCATTGTATTCCGCCGAGGCTGCGCCAGCCGCGGATGCCGGGGCGGTCGAGTTCCTGTAGAATCGCGACTCGCCTCTTCAACGCCCGGCCTACGGACTGGCTTCCGCCAGCCCGCGGGTTCTGTCGCACCTGATGTTCGATCGTCGGTGCGCGGGGCCAAACCTGAACAACGCAGGCGAACGCATGACTCTTCCAGCCCTCCTCGCACTCGCCGACGGAACGCTGTTCCGCGGCGTCGCCATTGGCGCCGAGGGGAGGGCCATCGGCGAAGTGGTCTTCAACACCTCGATGAGCGGCTACCAGGAGATCCTGACCGATCCCTCGTACAGCCGGCAGATCGTCACGCTGACCTATCCGCACATCGGCAACACCGGCTGCAATCCGGCCGACGCCGAGGCGACGCGCGTGCACGCGGCCGGGCTCGTGATCCGCGATCTGCCGCTCGCGGCGAGCAACTGGCGGTCGGCCGAGACGCTCGATGCCTACCTCCGCCGCAACGGCATCGTAGGCATCGCCGAGATCGACACGCGCAAGCTGACACGTCTCCTGCGCGACAAGGGCGCGCAGAACGGCTGCCTCGTCGCCGGGCCGGACATTTCCGAGGACGAAGCGATCGCCGCGGCGAAGGCGTTCCCGGGGCTCAAGGGCATGGATCTCGCGAAAGTCGTCTCGGTGAAGGACCGCTACGCCTGGCGCGAGGGCAGCTACGATCTCGACAAGGCCGCGTTCGTGACGCCGCCGCCGCGTTTTCGCGTGGTCGCCTACGATTACGGCATCAAGCAGAACATCCTGCGCATGCTGGCCGACCGCGGTTGCGAGGTGACGGTGGTGCCTGCGGAAACGCCGGCGAGCGAAGTCTTCGCGCTGCGGCCGGACGGCGTGCTGCTCGCCAACGGCCCCGGCGATCCGGAGCCCTGCGATTACGCCATCGACGCGATCCGCGAATTCATCCGCGCGAAAGTGCCGACCTTCGGCATCTGTCTCGGCCACCAGCTGCTCGGCCTCGCCGTCGGCGCGCGCACCGTCAAGATGAAATTCGGCCACCACGGCGCGAATCACCCGGTCATCGACCTCGAATCCGGCCGCGTGATGATCTCCAGCCAGAATCACGGCTTCGCCGTCGACGACGCGACGCTGCCTGCGAACGTGAAAGCGACGCACCGCTCACTGTTCGACGGCTCGTTGCAGGGCATAAGGCTCACCGACGCCCCGGCGTTCAGTTTCCAGGGACACCCGGAGGCGAGCCCCGGCCCGCACGACGTGGCCGGCTTGTTCGATCAGTTCATCCAGATGATGGAGGCGCGCGCGGCTGCCGCGGCGTAGATCGCATGAAGAACCGATTCCCCAAAGCAGTTCTCGTCCTGCTCGCGACGCTGTCGACGGCCGGGCTCGCGACCGATGCGCTCGCCGCCGGTTCCAAATCGCATCGCGCGCCGAAGGCGAAGGCCGAGCCCGCGAAGCCGGCCGGCGAGGTCGTCGAATACGAAGCGCTGGAAAACCGCGTCGGCGAGGAGCTCGTCATCGACACGACGTTCAAGACGACGCGCCGCGGCAAGCTGATCAAGTACACGCAGCCGGCACTCACGGTGCAGATCGGCGGCACGGACGAGAATCCGTTCGTGCTGACCGTGCCGAGGGAGACGATCAAGACGATCACCGTGGTGGCGCCGGAGCCGGCGGAGCCTGCGAAGGACACAGAGGCGAGCGGTGCCAAGAAGAACTGATCTCCGCACGATCCTCATCATCGGCGCCGGCCCGATCGTCATCGGTCAGGCCTGCGAGTTCGACTATTCCGGCGCGCAGGCCTGCAAGGCGCTGAAGGAGGAGGGCTACCGCGTCGTCCTGGTCAACTCGAACCCGGCGACGATCATGACCGATCCCGAGACGGCGGATGCGGTCTACATCGAGCCGATAAACTGGCAGACGGTCGAGAAGATCATCGCGAAGGAGCGGCCCGACGCGCTCCTGCCGACCATGGGCGGCCAGACCGCGCTCAACTGCGCGCTCGACCTCGCCGATCACGGCGTGCTGGAAAAATACGGAGTCGAACTGATCGGCGCCTCGCGCGAGGCCATCCGCATGGCGGAGGACCGCGAGCTGTTCCGCCGCGCGATGCTCGAGATCGGGCTCGAATGCCCGCGGGCGGAAGTGGCCAAGACATTCGAGCAGGCGCTCGAGATCCAGCAGAAGGTCGGCTATCCGACGATCATCCGGCCGAGCTTCACGCTCGGCGGCTCCGGCGGCGGCATCGCCTACAACGTCGAGGAATTCGAGGAGATCGTCAGGCGCGGCCTCGAGCTCTCGCCGGTGCACGAAGTGCTGATCGAGGAATCGGTGCTCGGCTGGAAGGAATTCGAGATGGAAGTCGTCCGTGACAAGGCGGACAACTGCATCATCGTCTGCTCGATCGAGAATTTCGATCCGATGGGCGTGCACACGGGCGACTCGATCACGGTCGCGCCGGCGCAGACGTTGACGGACAAGGAATACCAGCGCCTGCGCAATGCGTCGATTGCCGTCCTGCGCAAGATCGGCGTGGACACCGGCGGCTCGAACGTGCAGTTCGGCGTCAACGCCGAGAACGGGCGCGTCGTCGTGATCGAGATGAATCCGCGCGTGTCGCGCTCGTCGGCGCTCGCCTCGAAGGCGACCGGCTTTCCGATCGCGAAAGTCGCCGCGAAGCTCGCCGTGGGCTACACGCTCGACGAGCTCAGGAACGAGATCACGGGCGGCCGCACGCCGGCGTCGTTCGAGCCGACGATCGACTACGTCGTCACGAAGATCCCGCGCTTCGCGTTCGAGAAATTCCCGGCCACCGACCCGCGCCTGACCACGCAGATGAAGTCGGTGGGTGAAGTGATGGCGATCGGCCGCACGTTCCAGGAATCGCTGCAGAAGGCGCTGCGCGGGCTGGAGACCGGCAAGAACGGCCTCAATCCGAGCAAGCTCGATCCGTCGACGCCCGAAGGCCTCAGCGCGCTCAAGCGCGAGCTGCGCGAGCCCGGCCCTGATCGCGTGTTCCACATCGCGGACGCGTTCCGTGCGGGCCTCTCGCGCGAGGACGTGTTCGCGCTCACGCACATCGATCCGTGGTTTCTGGCGCAGATCGAGAACCTCGTGGCAATCGAAGCCAAGGTCAAAGCCGCCGGCCTCGCCGCGATCGACGCGGTGCGCATGCGCCAGCTCAAGCGCAAGGGTTTCTCGGACGCGCGCATCGCCGAGCTCGTCGGCACCGACGAGAACGCGATCCGGCATCTTCGCCGCGCGTTCGGAGTGCGTCCGGTCTACAAGCGCGTCGACTCCTGCGCGGCCGAGTTCGCGACGACCACGGCGTACATGTACTCGACCTACGAGGACGAGTGCGAAGCCGATCCCTCCTCGCGTGACAAGATCATCGTGCTCGGCGGCGGCCCGAACCGCATCGGGCAGGGCATCGAGTTCGACTATTGCTGCGTCCATGCCGCGCTCGCGCTCCGCGAGGACGGCTACGAGACGATCATGATCAACTGCAACCCGGAGACCGTGTCGACCGATTACGACACATCCGACCGGCTGTACTTCGAGCCGCTGACGCTCGAGGACGTGCTCGAGATCGTCGACAAGGAAAAGCCGAAAGGCCTCATCGTGCAGTACGGCGGCCAGACGCCGCTCAAGCTCGCGCGCGCGCTCGAAGCGGCAGGCGCGCCGATCATCGGCACGTCGCCCGATTCGATCGACCTCGCCGAGGACCGCGAGCGCTTCCAGAAGCTCATCGAGAAGCTCGGCCTCACGCAGCCGCCGAACCGCACGGCCCGCAATGCCGACGAGGCGCTCGCGTTGGCGCGCGAGATCGGCTATCCGATCGTCGTGCGGCCGAGCTACGTGCTCGGCGGGCGCGCGATGGAGATCGTCTACGACGACGCGGACCTGTCGCGCTACATCCGCGAGGCGGTGCGCGTCTCGGAATCCTCGCCGGTGCTGCTCGACCGCTTTCTCGACCACGCGTCCGAAGTCGACGTCGACATCGTTGCCGACGCGGACGGCAACGTGCTGATCGGAGGCGTCATGGAGCACATCGAGGAAGCCGGCGTGCACTCGGGCGATTCGTCGTGCTCGCTGCCGCCGTATTCGCTGACGCCGGCGATCCAGGACGAGTTGCGCCGGCAGGTCACGCTGCTCGCGCGCGAGCTCAGGGTCGTGGGCCTCATGAACACACAGTTCGCGATCCAGTACGACGGCAACGGCGAGGCGACGGCGTACATCCTCGAGGTCAATCCCCGCGCCTCGCGCACGGTGCCGTTCGTCTCCAAGGCGACCGGCGTGCCGCTCGCCAAGATTGCCGCGCGCTGCATGACCGGGCGCACGCTGGCGGACCAGAATGCGACGCGCGAGGTCGTGCCGACGTACTACTCCGTGAAGGAAGCGATCTTTCCGTTCCTCAAGTTCCAGAACGTCGATCCGATCCTCGGCCCCGAGATGCGCTCGACAGGCGAGGTCATGGGCGTCGGCCGCAACTTCGGCGCCGCGTTCGCGCGCGCGCACGAGGCAGCGAGCATCCGCGCCCCGTCGTCGGGCAAGGCGTTCCTGTCAGTGCGCGACGCGGACAAGCATCGCCTGGTCGAAGTCGCGGGCGATCTCGTCGCGCGCGGCTTCAGCCTCGTCGCGACCGGCGGCACGCACGCCTACCTGACTTCGCGCGGCATCGCCTGCGAGCGCATCAACAAGGTACTCGAAGGCCGGCCGCACATCGTCGATCTGATCAAGAACGGCGAGATCGCATTCATCGTGAACACGACGGAAGGCAAGCAGGCCATCGCGGACTCGTTCTCGATCCGGCGCGAGGCATTGCAGCAGCGCGTGACCTACTCGACCACCGTCAGCGGCGCCAAGGCGCTGCTCCATTCTCTCGACTTCCGCGACAACGAAGACGTCCACAGCCTGCAGGAACTGCATAGGGAACTAGCGTGACATGAAGCGAGCACCGATGACGCAGAAAGGCGCGGAGCGCCTGCGCAGCGAGCTGGAGCGCCTGAAAACCGTGGAGCGGCCGCGCATCATCCAGGCCATCGCCGAGGCGCGCGCGCACGGCGATCTCAAGGAGAACGCCGAATACCACGCCGCGCGCGAGCAGCAGGGCTTCATCGAAGGCCGCATCAACGAGCTCGAAGCGGCCCTGTCCTACGCGGAAGTGATCGACGTGAGCCGGCTCAACGCGGGCTCGCGCATCGTGTTCGGCGCGACCGTCGACCTCGCGGACGAGGATTCGGGCGAGGAAGTGAGCTACCAGATCGTCGGCGACCTCGAAGCCGACATCAAGCAGCGCCTGATCTCGGTGTCGTCGCCGTTCGCGCGCGCCCTGATCGGCAGGAGCGAAGGCGACACCTTCGAGTTCCAGGCGCCGAACGGCACGCGCCGGTACGAGATCACGGGCGTCCGTTACCAGTCGTGACGCGCTGACCGCCGCGCCGGGACGCGCGACGATCCGCGATAATCGCGGCGATGATCCCCTTGACGATTCGCCGCCGCGCCTGCGCCTTCGACCGGGCGGCCTGGCCCGACACGCTGCATCCGCTGCTCGCGCGGATCTATGCCGCGCGCGGTGTGTGTTGCGACGACGATCCCGAACCGCGGCTGGCGCGCATGCTTGCGCCGACGGCGCTCGGCGGCGTCGATGCCGCCTGCGCGCTGCTCGCGGAAGCGATCACGAAGGCATCGCGCATATGCGTCGTCGGCGATTTCGACGCGGACGGCGCGACCGGCACGGCGGTTGCCGTGCGCGCGCTGCGCATGCTTGGCGCGCACGACGTCATCTATGCCGTGCCGAACCGGTTCCGGCACGGCTACGGGCTCTCGCCCGGCCTCGTCGAGGAGCTGGCCGTCGAGGCGCCTTCGCTGATCCTCACGGTCGACAATGGCATCGCGTGCCACGCGGGCGTGGACGCTGCGCGTGGGCGCGGCATGCGCGTCATCGTGACCGATCATCACCTGCCGGGGCCGACGCTGCCGGCGGCCGACGCGATCGTGAATCCGAATCTCGCCGGCGACGCGTTTTCGAGCAAGGCGATCGCCGGCGTCGGCGTCGTGTTCTATCTGATGCTGGCCCTGCGCGCGCATCTCCGCGCGCGTGGCGCGTTCGGCGGCACGCGGCCGGAGCCCGATCTTTCCGTGCTGCTCGATCTCGTCGCACTGGGCACGGTGGCCGACCTCGTGCCGCTCGATGCGAACAATCGCGTGCTGGTCGCCGCCGGCCTGCGCCGCATCCGCGCGGGGCGCGCGAGCACGGGCGTGAACGCGCTGTGCCGCGCGGCCGGGCGCGACCCCGGGCGAATCGTCGCCTCCGACCTCGGCTTCGCGCTGGCACCGCGCATCAACGCGGCGGGGCGCCTCGAAGACATGCGGGTCGGCATCGAATGCCTGCTGGCCGAAGACGAGGCCCTCGCGATGGATCTCGCGACGCGACTTTCCGCGATCAACGCGCAGCGGCGCGACATGCAGGCCGCCATGGTCGAGCAGGGCGAGGCGATCGTCGGCGCCTTCATCGCCGAGCACGGCGCCGACGCGTTTCCGCAAGGTGTCGTGCTCTATCAGGCCGACTGGCACGCCGGCATCATCGGGCTGGTCGCGTCGAAGCTGAAGGAGCGGCTGCACCGTCCGGTCGTCGCCTTCGCGCCTTCCGACGACGGCGGCGAGCTGCGTGGCTCGGCGCGGTCGATCGAAGGCTTTCACGTGCGGGATGCGCTGGCCGAGATCGATGCGCGCTGTCCGGGGCTCGTCGGGCGCTTCGGCGGCCATGCCATGGCGGCCGGCATGAGCCTCGCGCGCGCCAACCTGGACCGCTTCGCGGCGGAGTTCGATGCGGTCGCACGCAGCCGGCTGGATGCGGCGCTGCTCGAGCGCGTGCTCTGGAGTGACGGCGAGCTCGAGCCTGCGCATCTTTGCCGCGATGTCGCGCTCACGCTGCGCTACGCGGGGCCGTGGGGGCAGGCATTCCCCGAGCCGCTGTTCGACAACGTGTTCCGCCTCGAATCATGGCGCGTGGTCGGCGAGGTGCACATGCAGCTCCGCCTCGTCGTCGAAGGGCACGGCGAACCGCTCGAAGCGATCATGTTCAACGCCGGCGCCGCCGTGCCGCCGCCCGCGCGGCTCAGGGCGGCGTACCACCTCGATGTCGACGAGTGGAACGGTCGCGAGCGCCTGCGGCTGCTGGTCCGTCACATCGAGGCGGCTTGAGCTTTCCGCTCTCCCGCGAGGGAACGGCTGCGTGATGGGCTAAAATCGCAGGTTCACCCAGGGATCGAAAAAAACATGGCTACCGCACACCCGATCGACACCAACCAGATCCGCACGCGCATCGGCGATCTCAAGGAGCGCGTGACGTCGCTCAGGGGGTATCTTTGACTTCGATGCGAAGGCCGAGCGCCTCGAGGAAGTCAAGCGCGAGCTCGAAAACCCCAACGTCTGGGACGATCCGCAGCGCGCGCAGGATCTCGGCAAGGAGCGCGCAAATCTCGATCGCATCGTCGGCGGCATCCGCTCGCTGACCGAGTCGCTCGGCGAGGCGAGCGACCTGCTCGATCTCGCGATCGGCGAGAGCGACGAGAGCACGATCGCGGCTGTCGCGGCCGACGTCGAGAACCTGGTCGCGAAGGTCGAGAAGCTCGAGTTCCAGCGCATGTTCTCCGGCAGGATGGATCCGGCCAACGCCTTCGTCGACGTGCAGGCCGGCGCCGGCGGCACCGAAGCGCAGGACTGGGCCGAGATGCTGCTGCGCATGTACCTGCGCTGGTGCGAGAGCAAGGGCTGGAAGACGGAATTGCTCGAGGTCTCGGCCGGCGAAGTCGCCGGCATCAAAAGCGCGACCTTCCGCGTCGAGGGCGACTACGCCTACGGCTGGCTCAAGACCGAGATCGGCGTGCACCGGCTCGTGCGCAAGTCGCCGTTCGACTCGGACAATCGCCGGCACACCTCGTTCGCCTCGGTGTTCGTGAGCCCTGAAGTCGACGACGACATCGACGTCGAGATCAACCCGGCCGATCTCAAGACCGACGTCTACCGCTCCTCCGGCGCGGGCGGCCAGCACGTCAACAAGACAGAGTCGGCCGTGCGCATCACGCACGTGCCGAGCGGCATTGTGGTCGCCTGCCAGACCGAGCGCTCGCAGCACGCGAACCGCGACCGCGCGATGAAGATGCTGAAGGCGAAGCTGTACGAGATGGAGATGCTCAAGCGCAACGCCGAGAAGGATGCGCTGGAAGCGTCGAAGTCCGACATCGGCTGGGGCTCGCAGATCCGCAACTACGTGCTCGATCAGTCGCGCATCAAGGATCTTCGCACCGGCATCGAGCGGACCGACACGCAGAAGGTGCTCGACGGCGATCTCGACGAGTTCGTCGAAGCGAGCCTGAAGGCGGGGCTCGAAGCGGGCGCGAAGCGCGCGGATGCGTAGCTCGGAGCATTGGACACAGGGTGGGTCTCGGCCCATCCGGCGGAGGCGTATAACAAGATGGTGGGCCAGGCCCTACCGATGAGCCGTAGGCGACGGCGCTCGAGGCGATGATGACCGGAAAGACAGTGGACATGGGTGCGACGGCGACGGCAGGCGCGAACGCGACTGATGCGTTGCCGCCCGACGAAAACAAGCTCATCGCCGAGCGGCGCGAAAAGCTGCGCGCACTGCGCGCCGGCGGCATCGCGTTCCCGAACGATTTCCGTCCCGACACCTTCGCGGGCGACCTGCAGCGCGAGTTCGAAGACGCCGACCGCTGGAACGCCGACGCGCTCGCGGTCGCGGCGCGACGCGTGCGCGTGGCGGGCCGCCTCATGGCCAAGCGCATCATGGGCAAGGCGAGCTTCGCCCAGATCCAGGACCTGAGCGGGCGCATCCAGCTGTTCCTGCAGCAGGCCGCGCTGGGCGACGCATACGACGCCTTCAAGAGCTGGGACATCGGCGACATCATCGGCGCCGAAGGCACGCTGATGCGCACCAAGACCGGCGAGCTTTCGGTCAAGGCCGATGCGCTGCGGCTGATCACGAAATCGCTGCGGCCGCTGCCGGACAAGTGGCACGGCCTGGCCGACGTCGAGCAGCGCTATCGCCAGCGTTACGTCGATCTCATCGTGACGCCGGAATCGCGGCGCGTGTTCGAGCTGCGCTCGCGCATGATCCGCTTCATGCGCCAGTGGCTCGAGGCCGAGCCGCGACGCTTCATGGAAGTCGAGACGCCGATGATGCATCCGATCCCGGGCGGTGCGACGGCGCGGCCGTTCGTGACGCATCACAACGCGCTCGATCTGGACATGTACCTGCGCGTCGCGCCGGAGCTGTACCTCAAGCGCCTCGTCGTCGGCGGCTTCGAGCGCGTCTACGAGATCAACCGGAATTTCCGCAACGAGGGTGTGTCGACGCGGCACAATCCCGAGTTCACGATGCTCGAGCTGTACCAGGCGTACGCGACGTACGAGGAGATCATGGATCTCACCGAGGCCATGATCCGCGAAACCGCGCAGGCGACGCTCGGCGCGACGGCACTGCACTGGGAAGGGCGCGACATCGATCTCGGCCCGCCGTTCCGGCGCTGGGCGATGGCCGAGGCGGTCCGGCACCACAATCCCGAAATTTCCGAAGCGGACCTTCGCGACCGCGCGGCGATGGCGCGGCACTGCGAGCGTCTCGGCATCCACATCAGGGACGAGTACGGAACCGGCCGTCTCCTGACCGAGATCTTCGAGGCCACGGTCGAGGAGACGCTGGTGCAGCCGACCTTCATCACCCACTATCCGACCGAAGTTTCGCCGCTGGCGCGCGCGAGCGACGCCGATCCGACGGTGACCGACCGTTTCGAGCTCTTCATAGGTGCGAAGGAGATCGCGAACGGCTTTTCCGAGCTCAACGATCCGGAGGACCAGGCCGAGCGCTTCCGTGCCCAGGCCAGGGCCAAGGACGCCGGCGACGACGAGGCCATGCACTTCGACGCCGATTACATCCGGGCGCTCGAGTACGGCATGCCGCCGGCCGGAGGCCTCGGGGTCGGCATCGACCGGCTGGTCATGCTGTTCGCGGACGTGCCGTCGATCCGGGACGTGCTGCTGTTTCCGTACCTGCGGCCGGAAGCCTGAAGCGCGCTTGCCTCGATCGCGTCGCGGGAGGCGAGGGCGGAGGGGTTCGCGGCCGGCCCGGATGCGCGGTGGCGCTTTTCACCGCAATCGACAGCAAAACAGTCGGAATGCCCGCGAAGCCTCTGATTTCACGGCAGGACGATGCTCCCGGCACCGTCGAGTGTGCTAGCCTTGGTCCCGCCACGACACGGCGGCCGCTTGGAAGGGTGCCGCCGCGCCCAGCAGATTGATGAACCGGGTTCCGCAAGAGATTCGGTCGGGCGGACAGGATGAGCGGCGCCAGACGGGGGGCGACCGGGACATCACTCGCGGAGAGCCTTGGTGAACGTACTTATCGTCGACGATCAGCCTTCTGCGCGCACGATGCTGCGGCACGTGGTGGAGGGCATCGGGCCGGGCATCCGGGTCTCGGACTTCGGCAACCCGGTCGAGGCGCTGCGCTGGTCCGAAGGCAACGGCGCCGACCTCCTGCTGCTCGACTACCGCATGCCCGAGATGGACGGGCTGGAATTCGCGCGCCGCTTCAGACGCTCGCTGTCACGTCGTGACGTCCCCATCGTCTTGATCAGCGTGGTGGGCGACGAGCCGGTGCGCCAGGCGGCGCTCGAGGCCGGCGTCATCGATTTCCTGGTCAAGCCCGTCCGCCCGCGGGAATTGCGCTCGCGCTGCAAGAACCTCCTGCAGATGCGCCAGCAGGGAGAATCGATCAAGGAGCGCGCCCGCTCGCTCGAGCAGCGCGTGCTCAGCAGCCTGCAGGAAGTCGAGCAGCGCGAGCGGGAGACGCTGTTCCGCCTGGCCAAGGCGATCGAATACCGCGATCTCGGCACCGGCATCCACCTGCTGCGCATGTCGCACTACGCGGAGCTGATCGCCGAGGCGCTCGGCGTGCCGGAGGAGGAGGCCAGCATTCTCACGCTGGCCGCGCCGCTGCACGATATCGGCAAGATCGGCATACCGGATTCGGTGCTGCTCAAGCGCAGCTCGCTGACCGACGAGGAATTTGCGGTCATGCGCCGGCACCCGCTGATCGGCTACGAGATCCTGCGCGACAGCCAGAGCCGCTTCGTGCAGATGGGCGCCGTCATCGCGCTGCGCCACCACGAGCGCTGGGACGGCTCCGGCTATCCGGACGGGCTCAAGGGAGAGGACATCCCTCAGGCGGCCCGCATCGTGGCGGTGGCGGACGTATTCGACGCCCTCACGTCGGAGCGCCCGTACAAGCGTGCCTGGAGCGCCGAGGAGGCGTTCGACTACATCCAGGCCAACCGTGGCACGCTTTTTGATCCATCCTGTGTCGATGTTCTCCTCGCCAACCAGTCACGAATACTCGACATCCTTCACGCCAAGCTGGCGCCGCCCGGCTTGGGCCTCTGAAGGAAGCCTTTCGTGTCGCCCCGGTTCGAAGGAATGAGCCCCGTCCTCGCCAATCTCCGCGCACGTTTCTCGAACCGGCCCGACAGCGAGCATGGTCAGGCGTTCGTGCGCATGGCGATCCTGCTCGTCGTCCTCGTCTATCTCTGCGGCGTCGGCACGGTGGCGGGCTTCCAGGATCCGGACCTGCGCACGGTGCTGCTGTACGTCCTGATCGAGTCGCTGGTCGGCATCGGCATCCTGGTCGCGATCGCGCGCCAGCCCGGCGTCTCGCGCGGCCGGCGCATCGTCGGCATGGTCGCGGACTACACGATGATGGGCGCGGCCATGCACCTCATGGGCGCGCATCTCGCGCCGGTGTACGTCGTGTACCTCTGGGTGACGATCGGCAACGGCCTGCGCTTCGGGCCGAGATTCCTGATGGGGGCGGTCGGGCTCGCGAGCCTGTCGTTCCTGTTCGTGATCACGACGACGCCGTACTGGCTGGAGAACCAGGCGCTGGCCTGGGGCCTGCTCGCCGGCCTCATCGCGATTCCGGCCTATCTGACCTCGCTCCTGCGCGCGCTGACCCGCGCCACCGAGGACGCGCGCCGCGCCAACGAGGCGAAGAGCCGCTTCCTCGCCAACATGAGCCACGAGTTCCGCACGCCGCTCAACGGCATCGTCGGCATGTCGGAATTGCTCGCCACCACGAAGCTCAACCCCGAGCAACGCGAATGCTCGGACGTGCTGCAGGCGTCCGCGCGCACGCTGCTCGCGCTGGTCGAGGACGTGCTCGATATCTCCGCCATCGAGGCCGGCAAGCTCAAGCGCGTCGATACGGACTTCCGCCTCGGCGACGTGCTGCGCGGCATCCAGCTGATGCTGCAGCCGACGGCGCAGAAGAAAGGCCTGCTGTTCCAGATCGATGTCGCGCGCGAAGTGCCGGATTTCCTGCACGGCGACGGCAATCATCTGCGCCAGATCCTGGTGAATCTCGTCTCCAACGCGGTCAAGTTCACCGAGCACGGGCGCGTGCTGGTCTCGGTCAGCCGCGTCGGGTCGCCGTGGGAGCAGCGCGCGCTGCTGCGCTTCTCGGTGCGCGACACCGGCATCGGCATTCCGGAGTCCGCGCAGGGCCGCATCTTCCAGGCGTTCGAGCAGGCCGACGCCGGCCACGGCCGCCGCTTCGGCGGCACGGGCCTCGGCACGACGATCGCGAAGGCGCTGACCGAGCTTCTCGGCGGCACGATCGGTTTTGAAAGCCGCGAAGGCGAGGGTTCCCACTTCTGGGTCGAGCTGCCGTTCGAGGTCGCGGCCGAGGCCGAAGCCGAAGCGGCGCAGAGCCACCAGCCGCCCGAACTCGCCTACGGCGGTGAGAACGTCATCCCGTTCGACGATCCGTTCGTGCGTCACCGCGCGCGCGTGCGACCGCTGAGGCTCCTCGTCGCCGACGACCAGCCGGCGAACCTCACGGTGCTGTGCCGCCTGCTCGAAAAGGCCGGCCACCAGGCCCAGACCGTGGACAGCGGCGAGGACGTGCTGATGGCGCTCGAGGACGGGCACTTCGACGGCGTCATCATCGACCTGCACATGCCGGGCGTCAGCGGTCTCGACGTGCTCAAGCAGGTGCGCGTGATGGAGGCGGGCAAGGATCTCACGCCGTTCATCGTGCTGAGCGCCGACGCGACGGCATCCACCGTGCGCGCCTGCGAGCAGGCCGGCGCGCGCGCGTTCCTGACCAAGCCCATCGTGGTCAACCGGCTGCTCGACGCGCTGACGGATGTGGCGCTCGGTTCGTCGGAGGGCGCGATCAAGCCGGCGCAGGTCGCGGCGGAAACCGGCGCTGCCGAGAACGTCATCGCACGCAACGTGCTCGAGGAGCTCAAGGAGCTTCAGCTCGGCAGCGATTTCTTAAGTCTCTTCCTCGACGAATGCCAGCGCGACGCGCTGAAGAGCATCGGCGAGCTCGAGAAGACCGGCGATACGGCGCGCTGGGACGCCTTCCGCGACCACTGCCACGCGTTGAAGGGCGTAGCGGGGAACATGGGCGCCGTGCGCCTTGCCGGCGTCGCGTCGGAAACGATGCGTCTGGGCAACTGGCAGCTGGCGCGGGACTGGCGTCAGCGGATCAGGATGCTGCGCGAGGAGCTCGAAACCGCGCGGGTCGCGCTCAAGTCGGCGGCCACACCCGAAGGCGCGGAACGCGGACCGGATCGCATCAGCTGACCGGCCCGCGTTCGCGGTGTTGCGGAGGGGTTTTTTCTACATCAGCGAGCGAGGTCGGATGGCTCAGACCGCGGAGGCGCGCGCGAACGCAGCTTCCGCTGCCGGAGCGTTCTCGACGACGGCCGGGCGCTTCTGCTGCGCGCGGACCAGGCGTTCCATCGTGCGCAGCGACTTCTCGCCGAGCTGGAGCGCCGTATCGACCCAGACCTCCGTCACCTGCATGAGCTCGGCCAGCGTCACCGGCTTGGCGATCTGGCGGACGCGGTTCATCGCCGCGCGCGCATGCGCGATACGCTGGTTGCGGCGGATGAGCTCGTGCACGGCCTGCACGCCTTCGCCCTTCGGCACGAGGATGTCGACGACGCCCATCTTGTAGAGGTCTTCGCTCGAGTAGATCGTGCCGTTCAGCATCATCTCCTCGGCGAGGCGCGGGCTGACGCGCTGGCACAGGAAAGAGTACGCGCCCATGCCGGGGAAGAGATCGAACAGCACTTCAGGGAACCCCATGCCGACGCCGCGCTCTGCGACGACGGTCTGGCACGACAGCGCGAGCTCGAGCCCGCCGCCGAGCGCATCGCCCTGGACGAGCGCGACGGTGTGGGCGTTGCGGTTGAGAGCTGCGTGCAGCTCATGCACGCCCTCGACGCACAGGCGCGCGTAGGCGAGCAGGTGCTCGCGATTGCGATCACGGATCAGGCGGCAGAACAGGTCGAGGTCACCGCCCAGATTGTAAACGTTTGCATCCGAAGCCATGACGATATGGGCGAGGCCGCTGTGGCCGTTCGCGGCCCGCATCGTCAGATCATCGGCCGTGCGCTTGAGGAACTCGCGCATTTCCTTCATCAGCGGCACGGAAAAGCAGGCGCGATACCCGGTGTCGCGCGGAAACCGGTGCGCGTGCATGAAACACCAATATGCGTTTTCTGCCGGATCTTCTTCTGTGCGCAGCAGGCGGAAATCGTTATCGCGGTGCAAAACTTCGACGGCGGTCATGTTGGCAACCCCTCAGGCTTGGACACCGCCACGTTGATCGCGACGTAGCGGCAATGCTGCACCCCTCCAGTGCCCCCAGGTCGGGACGATCGCCATCGAGTGTAGCGCAAAAATTGTGTGAAATTTGACACCTGACGACAGATGTGCAAATGCACTTCAAACGCCTGTTTTTTCGCGAATCGAGGGTCGCGAAGGCGGGGGGAAAACCCGTTGGCTGCGTGTAGTAATCGTGAAATCGGCAGGAAGACCGCGCGTTTTGCCGTTGCGGCCAGGAATTGGCATGATTATTGATGTTGCTGCCACCGGCTCCACGCCGGTAGGGGCCGCAGAGGGGAAGGCTGTGACTAACGACGAAGGCACGCGCTCAGGCGCGCGCTCCGCGCGGATGCCGATGCAGTCCACGGTGCTCCTGAGCCGGGGGCCCGATGCCTGGACGACCGACATCGAGGACATATCCGCCACGGGCGTCCTGGTGCGCCGCCCGGAGGGCTGGGCGCACGGCGTCGGCGAGTTGTTCGCGCTCGACATGATGATCGGCGCCGATCTCAACATCCACCTCGAGGCGACGGTCGCGCGCGTCACGCCCGAGCACATCGGCTTCGCCTACACGCGGATTCCGCCCGACAAGGAAATCCCGTTGTGGAATCTCCTGGGCGGTTACGCCGACCGCCTCGAATATTTCACGTATTAGTGGAGCGGGGATTAGGGATTGGGGATTCGGGATTCGAAAGAGCCGCTTTTCCGAATCCCCAATCCCCGATCCCGGCTCCTCTCACCCACGCAATTCGCGGCGGAGGATCTTGCCGACATTGGTTTTCGGCAGCGAATCGCGGAATTCGATGTATTTCGGCTGCTTGTAGCCGGTCAGGTTCGCCCGGCAGTGCGCGCGGATGTCGTCGGCGGTCAGCGCCGGATCCTTGCGCACGACGACGAGCTTGACCGCCTCTCCGGATTTCTCGTCCGGCACGCCGACGGCCGCGACTTCAAGCACACCCGGCTGCTGGGCGACGACGTCCTCGATCTCGTTCGGATACACGTTGAAGCCGGAGACGAGGATCATGTCCTTCTTGCGGTCCACGATGTACACGAAGCCCTTCTCGTCGATGCGGGCTATGTCGCCGGTGCGCAGCCATCCGTCCGGTGAGAGCACTTTCGCGGTCTCGTCGGGCCGGTTCCAGTAGCCCTTCATGACCTGCGGTCCGCGCACGCAGAGCTCGCCGACTTCGCCGATCGGCAGCGACTCCCCGTCGTCATTCTGGATCGAGATCTCGGTCGACGGGATCGGCAGGCCGATCGACCCGTTGTATTCGGGAATGTCGAGCGGATTGATGCAGACGGCGGGACAGGTTTCCGTAAGCCCGTAGGCCTCGGCGAGGGTGCATCCGGTCATCTTCTTCCAGCGGTCTGCCACCGCGCGCTGCACGGCCATGCCGCCGCCCAGCGTCAGCCGCAGGCGCGAGAAATCGACCTTGTCGAAGCCGGGCGTGTTGAGCAGGGCGGCGAACAGCGTGTTGACGCCGGTCAGCGCCGTGAAGCGGATGTTGCGGATCGTCTTCACGAAGCCCGGCATGTCGCGCGGATTGGTGATCAAGTGGTTGTAGCCGCCGACGCGCGCAAACACGAGGAAATTCGCTGTCAGTGCGAAGATGTGATAGAGCGGCAGCGCGGTGACGACGACCTCTTCGCCTTCCTTCATGTTCGGGCTGATCCAGGCCAGCGCTTGCAGCATGTTCGCGACCATGTTGCGATGAGTCAGCATCGCGCCCTTGGCAACGCCGGTCGTGCCGCCCGTGTATTGCAGGAACGCGATGTCTTCGCCGTCGATCTCGGCCTTCGGCGTCCTGGTGCGCGCACCGCGGGCCAGCGCCTCGTTGAAGCGCACCGCGCCGGGCAAGGACCAGGGCGGCACGAGCTTCTTCACGCGGCGCACGACGAAATTCGTCAGTTGCGCCTTCGGAAAGCCGAGCATGTCGCCGAGCGCGGTGACGATGACGTGCCGGCACTTCGTCTCGCCGATGACCTCGGCCAGCGTGTGCGCGAAGTTCTCGAGGACGACGATCGCGGTCGCGCCGGAATCGGTCAGCTGATGCTTGAGCTCGCGCGCGGTGTAAAGCGGATTGGTGTTGACCACGGTGAGCCCCGCCCGCAGCACGGCCATGATCACCACGGGATACTGCAGGACATTGGGCAGCATGATGGCGACCCGATCGCCCTTGGCGAGCTTGAGCTCGTTGAGCAGATAGCTCGCGAACGCGTTGCTCAGGCGGTCGAGGTCGTCATAGGTGATCGTCCGACCCATGTTGACGAACGCGGGCCGGTGGCGGAACCGCTCGCAGCATTCGTCGAGCAATGCGGCGACGGAACGGTAGCGGCTCGGATCGATCTCGGCCGGAATGCCCCTGGGATAGCTCGCGAGCCAGGGCCGATCGTTGCTCGTCATGGATTCTCCAGCCCGGCGCGTGCCGTGATCGTCGTGATTCCCTCGGGCCTCTGGGCCCGGCAGAATTGCAGCACAAGCTTCGAACAGGCGGCAAGCCGCAATGCAACGCGACAGGACGGTGCGCTCACTATATACGATTAGCTTCGTGGTTTGCGCCGCCTTCGTGGCGCTGCTTGCCGGCGGCTGTGCCCGGCCGCCCGACGCCGCGACGCGCATCCGGAGCACGATCGAGGCGATGCGGGAAGCTGCCGAAGCGCGCGATGCCGGCGGCGTGCTCGATCATGTCGCCAGCGATTTCACCGGCCGCGGCGGCGAGATCGACCGCGAGGGCCTCGCGCGCATTCTCAAAATCGAGTTCCTGCGCAATCAGGACATCGGCGTCCGCCTCGGATCCGTCGACATCGAGATCGACGGCGACCGCGCGACCGCGCGCTTCGACATGACGCTGATCGACGGCTCGCGCCGCTGGCTGCCGAGCGGCCGCGAGACATATGCGGTGGTCAGCGGCTGGCGCCGCGAGGGAAGCGCCTGGACTTGTTACAACGCGACTTGGGACGCGAAGGAGTAGGACCGCCTGCTCAGCGTGCGTTTTCCCCCTCCCGCAGCGGGAGGGGAGGATGAGGAAAGGCTTTCGCAAGATTGCCCCTCATCCCAGCCCCTCTCCCGCGCTGCGGGAGAGGGGAAGAGCGCCAGCAGTCCGAAACTACGCGGCTTTCGCCGTGGCCGGTCCCGGCGTCGACGCGAGCATGCGCAGCACGTACGGCAGGATGCCACCGTGCCGGTAGAACTCGCGTTCCTTGGGCGTCAGCAGCATGACGCGCACGGTGAAGCGTTTTTCCGTGCCGTCGTCGCTGCGCGCGATGACCGTCGCGTCGCGGGCGTCCGGCTCGGTGAGCCCCACGATCTCGAACGTTTCCTTGCCCGTGAGGCCCAGCGATCTCGCGTTCTCTCCGTCCCGGAACTGCAGCGGCAGCACGCCCATGCCGACCAGGTTCGAGCGGTGGATGCGCTCGAAGCTCTCGGCGATGACCGCCCTGACGCCGAGCAGCAGCGTGCCCTTGGCGGCCCAGTCGCGTGAGGAGCCCGTGCCGTACTCCTTGCCCGCGATGACGACGAGCGGCGTCGACGTCTTCTTGTATTCCATCGCCGCGTCGTAGATCGCCATCTGCCTGCCGCTCGGCACGTGCAGTGTATAGCCGCCTTCGACGCCGTCGAGCATCAGGTTGCGGATGCGGATGTTCGCAAAGGTGCCGCGCACCATGACGTCGTCATTGCCGCGGCGCGAGCCGTAGGAGTTGAAGTCCGCCGGCTGCACGCCGTGCTCGATGAGGTAGCGCCCGGCGGGAGAGTCCTTCTTGATGTTGCCGGCCGGCGAGATGTGGTCGGTGGTGATCGAGTCGCCGAACAGACCGAGGCAGCGCGCGCCGTGGATGTCGGTGATGGGAGCCGGCTGCATCGTCATGCCTTCGAAATACGGCGGATTCTTGATGTACGTCGACGGCTCCCAGCGGTAGATCTCGCCCTCGGGCGAGGCGATCGAGTTCCAGCGGCTGTCGCCCTTGAACACGTCCGAATAGCTCTTCGCGAACAGCTCAGGGCCGATCGACTTCGCGATGAGATCGCCGATCTCCTGGTTCGACGGCCAGATGTCCTTGAGGAAGACCGGCCGCCCATCGCTGCCGGTGCCGAGCGGCTCCTTCGTGAGATCGATATCGACGGTGCCGGCGATCGCGTACGCGACGACCAGCGGCGGCGAGGCGAGATAGTTCATCTTGACTTCGGGGTGCACGCGACCTTCGAAGTTGCGGTTGCCGGACAGCACGGAGGCGACCGCGAGATCGCCTGCGGCGATAGCCTTCGAAATCTCCTCCGGCAGCGGGCCCGAGTTGCCGATGCAGGTCGTGCAGCCGTAGCCGACGAGATAGAAGCCGAGCTTGTCGAGATCTTCGAGCAGGCCGGCGCGCTCGAGATAGTCGGTGACGACCTTCGATCCCGGCGCGAGGGACGTCTTGACCCACGGCTTGGCCTGAAGCCCTTTCTCGACCGCCTTGCGCGCCAGCAGGCCCGCGCCGAGCATGACCGCGGGGTTCGACGTGTTCGTGCACGAGGTGATCGCCGCGATCACCACCGCGCCGTCGCGCAACCGGAAGTTCTGGCCGTCGAGCGCCACGTGCTGGCCTTCGGCGAAGGCGCTCTCGTCGTGACCGACAGCCGTCGTGCCGCCCTCGTTCTCGAGCCGCTCGACGCCGCCGTTCTTCGGCTTGCGGTTCGCGGTCAGCGTGTTCAGCGCTTCCTTGTAGCTTGCGCGCACGTCGCCGAGCAGCACGCGATCCTGCGGCCGCTTGGGCCCGGCGAGCGAAGGCTTGACGTCGGAAAGATCGAGCTCGAGCGTCGAGCTGTACTCCGCGTGCGGCGTCGTCGCGTCATGCCAGAGGCCCTGCGCCTTCGCGTACGCCTCGACCAGCGCGATGTGCTTCGGATCGCGTCCGGACAGCTTCAGGTAATTGATGGCCTCGGCGTCGATCGGGAAGATGCCGCAGGTCGCGCCGTACTCCGGCGCCATGTTGCCGATCGTCGCGCGGTCGGCGAGCGCGAGGTGCGCAAGGCCGTCGCCGAAGAACTCCACGAACTTGCCGACGACGCCGTGCTTGCGCAGCATCTGCGTCACCGTCAGCACGAGGTCGGTCGCGGTCGAGCCTTCCGGCAGCTTGCCGGTTAGCTTGAAGCCGACCACCTGCGGGATCAGCATCGACGATGGCTGGCCCAGCATCGCCGCCTCGGCCTCGATGCCGCCGACGCCCCAGCCGAGCACGCCGATGCCGTTGATCATCGTGGTGTGCGAATCGGTGCCGAACACGGTGTCCGGATACGCGTGCCACTCGCCATCCTTCTCGGCCGTCATGACGACGCGCGCGAGGTATTCGAGGTTGACCTGGTGCACGATGCCGGTGCGCGGCGGCACGACCTTGAAGTTGTCGAACGCCTTCTGGCCCCAGCGCAGGAACGAGTAGCGCTCGCGGTTGCGCTCGAATTCGATCTTGACGTTGAGATCGAGCGCGTCGGGCCTGCCGAACACGTCAACCTGCACCGAGTGATCGATGACGAGCTCGGCGGGCGAAAGCGGATTGATCTTCCTCGGATCGCCGCCGAGCTTCTTCATCGCATCGCGCATCGCGGCGAGATCCACGATGCACGGCACGCCGGTGAAATCCTGCAGCACGACGCGCGCCGGCATGAACGCGATCTCGGTGTCGGGCTCCTTCTTCGCGTCCCAGTTCGCGACCGCCTCGATCTCCCTCGCCGTGATGTTCGCGCCGTCCTCGTGGCGCAGCAGGTTCTCGAGCAGGATCTTCATCGAATAAGGCAGGCGCTTGAGATCTAAGCGATCGCCGAGCCTGGCGAGGCTGCGGATCTGGTAGCGCGTGCCATTGACCTCGAGCACGTCCCGGGTCGAAAACGAATCGTTCATTCGATGATCTCCTTGGCTTCACGTGCGCGCGTTGCGCGCGCGGCCGTCCGTGGGACGGAGGCTGCGACGAGCCCTCTATTATCGCCGATTTGGCGAGGGTTCGGCGAACTCGGCTGCGCGAGCGTGGTCGCGGTGGCGCGCGCGCGGACGTTTTTTGCACGGGTCGCTCGTGCGGAAGCCGGAAGCCGTGTTGCTTCGTCGTTCCCGCGAAAGCGGGGACCCACGCCTTTGCTTTTGGTTTGTTGCGTTGTCGCTAGGGCCGGCTCACATCCTTGTGTTTTTTCATCGGCCATCCATGGCCGACGAGTTACCTTCTTTTGCTTGTCCAAAAGAAGGTAACCGAAGAAAAGGACCTCCTCGCGGCCGCGTGCCCCTTCGGGCTGATGCTTCGCCCGCTCGCCGCGGCCGAGAGTGAACCCGCGAGCAAAAGCGCGGCAGTCCCTGCCGCAGAAGCCCCTCACCTCTTTTGCTTGGGGTTCCCTCTGTGACTGCGGCGGAGGGCGGACGGAAGAGGCTGATGCGGCGCGCGATAAATGTAGCCCCCGGAACTTGATAATTGCCCTCCCGAAAATTTGCGCGCAGCGAAACAAAATGCCGCACGGCGCAACTACAGCGGAAGCCGGCGGCGCCCGGGCCAACTACCAGTTGCGGACGATCAGCTCCGAGACCGCCTTGGCCTTGTCGCCACCGCCAACCGTGTAGGCAAGGCTGACCCGTTGCCTTCGGAACTCGGCAAACGCGGTCCTCATCTCAGGGTGGTCGTTGATCGTCAACATCGCCCGACCCTTCATGGTCCGCATCGCCGATGCGAGGCCGTCGTACTCCTCCCGGCCGAACGTCCCTCCGTAGCCGGTGACGCGCCAGTACGGCGGGTCGAGGAAGAACAGCGCTTCGGGCCGATCGTAGCGCGCGATGCACTCACGCCACGGGAGGTTCTCAACGGTGACCCGAGCGAGCCGAAGGTGTGCCTGGCTCAGGTCCTCTTCCATCCGGAGAAGGTTCAACCGGGGCGGCGCCGCAGGGGCCGTACCGAAGGTCTGCCCGGCCACCTTGCCTCCAAAGGCCAGCTTCTGGAGGTAGTAGAAGCGGGCGGCGCGCTGGATGTCGGTGAGCGTCTCGGGATGCTGAAGCTGGGCCCAACGGAACATCTCGCGCGAGGTGAGCGCCCACCGGAACTGGCGGACGAGCTCATCGAGGTGGTGCTGGACGCAACGGTAGAGCCGGACGAGCTCGCCGTGGATGTCATTGAGCACCTCCGCAGGAGCCGGTGCCTTCGCGAGCAGCAGAGCCGCGCCGCCGCCGAACACCTCGACGTAGCTCGAATGATCCGGCATGTCACAGAGCAGTTGCTTCAGCAACCGGCGCTTTCCGCCGGGCCACGGGATGATCGGGTGAGCCATTGGGCCTCCACAGCCTGTTCGGGTCCGTTGTAGGCTCCGCCTGCTGCGACGTCGCGGCAGGGAGCCTTCGCTTGGCTCACGGGCCAATATCCCGTGGGTTGAGGGCCGGCCGGGCGTTCCAGCGCCCAGCCGGCCGCTCCCTCTCCTTTCCGGTCAGCGCATCATCGTCAGTGCTCCTCTTCGACCGTGGCGTCCCAGCTGTAGCGATTGCCGGCAAGGTGTCCGAGCGCCAGTGAGTCCGGCGTCAGGTGCCCATAGATCGCGGTGCGGCGGATCCACAAAGGGCTGTCGGCGCGTGGGATGAAGAGGACCTCGCCGGTCTTGCCCGCGGCCATGAACAGGTCGTCGACACTCGGCGCATTGACGGCAGAGGCATCCGTCTCCGCAAAGCCATAGGCCTGCTCGGTCTTCATGGCCGGGAAACGGGCTCGCAGGACACGCCCTCGAGATCCCTTGTCTTCATAGACCTGCAAGCCACGACTGTCGTCGATGCTCCCCGAATCGCTGGCGAGCAGCGTCCACGCGCTGTCGATGCTGTCGGGAAACTCGATGGCGTCGCTGATCCAGAGGCGGCCCACTTCGAAGTAGGGCGCGCCGCCCAGCCGATTCCATGCGGGCGTAATCCGGATCCAGCGGGTCTGCCGCTTCACGCCGAGCAGTTGCGGGGGGATTCGGACGATGAGGCAGCGCGGCAGGTCTGGAGAGCCGCCATCGCCGGGGAGAACGACGCTGGGATCCGGGGTCCAGCTCACGCCGTCCGTGCTGTACTCGATCGTCGCGTCCCCGATCGAAAAGGCGCCGGCATTGATGCCCAGCAGGGCGACCAGCATGATGCTCTTCTGCGTGCCCAGATCGATGACGATTTTCGGGTTACTCGAAGCGTTGGCGCGCCATGTAGCGGAGAGCTGGCGCACCTGAACGTTCGTGATGGGATAGCCGATCAAGCTGGCCGTCGCCGTGACCGTGGCCGCGTCCGCCAGATTGCGATAGCCGACCAAGGCGCTCATGACGGCGCACGTCCCCACAGTGTCAGCTCGGCGCGCCGATTGAAGAAGCGCGACCGAACGCGTTTGACGAGAAGATTCACGCCGCCGCCGAGTCCCTGAATGCGAGGCCACACGAGCCGCACGGTGTTGCCGGGCTCGAGCGCATCGGCCTGAGCGGCTGTCAGGAGCGCGGTCAGCTGATAGAAGCAACGCGTCGGCCGCCAGAGCGTGCAGACGCGGCTGATTTCGGCTTGGATACCTGTCCGCCCTCAGCCGCAAGCAAGCCAGTGCGCTGGCGGCCGTCATCGCCAAGGAGGTGCCCCGTGAGGACGAGTAGTCCACAGCGCCGCGCCGATGACCGCCCCCGCATGCCGCTTGTCGCGGGCATCTTCGCCTGCGCGGTATCCGCGTTCCTCACGGGGCGACTCACGGCACCGACCGTTGTCGCCGCGCTCAGCGAAGCGCACGCAACGCCGATCCCACCCTTCGCGCAGCGAAGGGCGCGTCACCGAGGGCGTGTACTCTTTGGTGACTTTCTCTTGCACGAACAAGAGAAAGTCACGCGCCGGCCAGGATGGCCGGCGAGACCCGCAGGGAGGCGAGTCGGGTTCGCGAAGCGCCACGAGAAAGTCACCGGGTCCCCGCTTTCGCGGGGACGAACTTCGCCGCAAGCGGATCGCGCCGCCATCTTCAGGGCACGTCGTTCCCGCTTCCGCGGGAACCATGCGCCTCACCCGTGCGCCATCACCTTCTCGGGTTCCTGCAGGAAGTTGCCCTGCACGAAGTTCACTCCGCACGAGAACAGAATGGACATGCTGGCGGCATCCTCGACGAACTCGGCGACGGTCAGCTTGCCTGCATGGTGGGCCTGGTCGCAGATCTCCTTGATCTTTTCCTGGTTTTCCTTGTGCTTGGGCAGGTCCGCCATGTAGTTGCGATCGATCTTGAGGTAATGCGCCGGGATGTGCTTGAGGAGCTGGAACGAGTTGAGCCCGGAGCCGAACTGCTCGAGCGCGAAGCCGCAATGGATCTGTTCCAGGCCCTTCACGAACGCCCGCGCGGGCTTGAGGCTGGTGACGACCTTGCTCTCCGGCATTTCGAACACCAGCGAGTCGCCGCGCTGGCGCGCGTTCTTGAGCTGCTGGGCGATCCAGGCGAGCAGGGTCTGGTCTTCGAGCGACTGCGGCGTCAGCTTGATGAAGAACGTCGTCTTGTGGCCCGCGCGCTCGCGCTCGGCGATGGAACGAATGGCCGCGCCGATGACCCAGCGATCGATCGCGGGCAGCTTGCCGTTCTGCTCGGCGATAGGCAGGAAATGGCCGGGCAGGATCTCGCCCTTCGGGCCTTTCATGCGCAGCAGCACTTCGTAGAACTCGCCTTCGGCACCGTGCAGGCTGACGATGGGCTGGTAATAAAGGACGAAGCCGTCGTTGGCGAGCGCCTCGTCGATCAGCGCGAGCCAGTGCCGGGTCTTCTCGGCGGCTGCCTTGTCCTGCGCGGCCGGGTCGAACAGATTGACGCGGTTGCCGCCTTCGCCCTGCGCGGAGCGCAGCGCACTCTGCGCCTGTGCGAGCAGCGTCTGCGCGTTTGCGTTCTTCTCGCCGATCAGCGCGCCGCCGATGCTGACGGTCAGGCTGATCGACTGCTTGCCGATGTCGAAGATGCGCTCCTCGAACGCCTTGCGCAGCTTCTCGGCGAGCTGCCGCGTGTCGTCGGCGCCGCGGCGGGTGATCAGCACGCCGAACGTGTGCTCGCTCATGCGCCCGGCGAGGTCGGATTCGCTGAGGTGGCGCCGCAGCAGGCTCGCCATGTCGCCGAGCAGCACGTCGGCGTTGCCGAGGCCGACGCTGTCCAGCACGTGCTTGAAATTGTCGGGCTCGATCAGCAGCAGCGCCTGGTCGAGCGCGCCGCCGGCCGCTGCGGCCGCACTGTTTTCCACCTGCGCGATCATGTGCTGGCGGTTGTAGAGCTCGGTGACGAGGTCCTTCGAGCGCAGCGCGTCGATCTCCTGCGCGAGATTCGCGTCGACGAGCTGGCGGCGGAACGTGATCTGCTGGCAGGGCTCGCCTTCGTAGCTCGCCTCGGTGAACTCCATGGTTGCGTCGAAGGTGGAGCCGTCGCTGCGCTGCGCCTTCAGGTTGAGGCGCTGCGGCGGCTTCTCGCCCTTGGACAGGCGCTTCAGCAGCGACTTGAAATCGTCTGCGTCGTCCGGCGCGATCATGTCGAGGATCGACATGCCTTCGACGTCCTCGAACTCGTCGAAGCCGAACATTTCGAGGTACGCCTTGTTCGCGCGCACGTGCATGCCTTCGTGCACGTAGGCGATCGGATCGCGCGAGGAATCCAGCAGCGCCTCGCAGCGCCGCTCCGATTCGCGCAGCGCGGCCTCGATGCGGCGCACGCTGCGGCGCATCGAGAGCGATTCGTACTCGCGCCGCACGGTCATCTGCAGGTGGTCGGGGCGGTCGCGCAGCGCGAAGCCGCGCGCGCCGTCGTGGAACGCGGTGACGATGCGATCCTCGCTGAGCCCGCGGCAGGTCGCGATCAGCGCGACGTCGCGGCCGCCGCGGCTCGCCGCCTCGGCGACCCGGGCGAACGAAAGGTCGGCGCAGTCGAGGTTGGCGATGATGACGTCGGGCGTCTGCTGCTCGAGCGCGGCTTCGAGCTCGGCTTCGTTGGCGGCGCGGGCGGGACGCACGGCGATGCCGCCGTTGCGCAGGATGCTGATGATCTGCTCGGCCTCCTCGACGGAGTCCTCGATCAGGAGCAGCTTGATGATGTTGTCGGTTCGGCTCATTCGGGGCAGTGGAGTTCAGGGCTTCGCCACCGTGACCGCGCGCGCGATGGAGTGCCGGCCCGGCCGGCGCTCGGTCTCGCTCGGGTGGAAGATCCGCCGAATTCGGCAAACCGCGTTGCGCGTCGCGGGCTCGAAGCTATTTACCGGATTCGGACCCGCATTTCCATGGGAGGCATTGCCTATCCGCCGCGTCAGAGAGGCATTTTGGACGGCGCCCCTGCGACCTCGCGGACGAGGCGGGGCACGAGGTAGCCGGGCAGCCGCGCGGTCAGCTCGCGGACGAGGGCGCGCGCTCGCGCATCGTCCACCTCGAAATGAGCTGCGCCCTGCACGCGATCCAGCTGGTGCAGGTAGTACGGCAGCACGCCGCACTCGAAGAGCCGCTCCGACAGGGCTTCCAGCGCGGACACCTCGTCGTTGATCCGGCGCAGCAGCACCGACTGGTTCAGTACCGTGACGCCGGCCGCGGCAAGTCGCGCGCAGGCGTCGGCGACCGCGGCATCGAGCTCATTCGCGTGGTTGGCGTGCAGCACCACGACGCGCCGGAACGGCAGCGCGGCCAGCCAGCCTGCCAGCTCGCCGTCCACGCGCTCGGGCAACACGACCGGAAGGCGGGTGTGGATGCGCAGAGTGCGGACATGGGGAATCTGCGCGAGCTGTGCCGTCAGCTGGGCGAGCTTTGCGGTCGAGAGCGAGAGCGGATCGCCGCCGGACAGGATGACTTCGCGGATCGAGACGTCGGCAGCGATCTTGGCGACGGCATCGGCCCAGAGGCCGGCTGCGGCGACCTCCTCGCCGTAAGGAAAGTGGCGGCGGAAGCAGTAGCGGCAGTGGACCGCGCAAGAGCCGGTCGCGATCAGAAGCGCGCGGCCGCGGTACTTGTGCAGGACGCCGCGACCGCTGCGCGCGCCGAGATCGCCGACCGCGTCGCGCGTGAAGCCCGGCACTTCGCCGAGCTCGGCCGCCTGCGGCAGCACCTGGAGCAGCAACGGGTCGCCGGCATCGCCGTGCCGCATGCGCGCGACGAAGCCTCGCGGCACGCGCAACGCGAAGCCCGTGTCCGCGCCGGCGAGCAGCTCGTCCGCGCGATGCTCGAGTCCGACGAGGCGCAGCAGCTCGCGGGGCTCCGTGACGGCTTCGCGCCAGAGTTGCTGCCACCGGGCAGGCTGCGCCGGCAGTGGTTTAGCGGGTATCATTACGGATCGGGTCCGGCCTGGCTGGCCAGGAAACCCGCCATTCTAGCCGCCTGATGCTCATTTGGCGGCCCCCGAATTCCTTGCGGAGCTCCCTGCATGGCCAGTTACGGCATGAATGACGTCAAGAACGGCATGAAGATCATCGTGGACGGCTATCCGTGCACGATCGTCGACACCGAGTACATCAAGCCCGGCAAGGGTCAGGCGTTCACGCGCGTGAAATACCGCAACCTCAAGACCGGACGCACCGTCGAGCTCACGATGAAGTCGACAGATTCGGTCGAGGCTGCCGACGTCATCGACACCGATCTCGAATACCTCTACACGGACGGCGAGTTCTGGCATTTCATGCACCCGGAAACGCACGAGCAGCTCGCCGCCGACAAGGCCGCGATGGGCGACGCCGCGCAGTGGCTCAAGGGCAACGAGAGCTGCATCGTCACGCTCTGGAACGGCGCGCCGCTGACGGTGACGCCGCCGACCTTCGTCGAGCTCGATATCGTCGAGACCGATCCCGGCGTGCGCGGCGATACCTCGGGCGGCGGTGGCAAGCCGGCCAAGCTCGAGACCGGCGCGGTCGTGCGCGTGCCTCTGTTCGTGCAGCAGGGCGAGAAGATCAGGGTCGATACGCGGACGGGCGAATACGTCGCGCGGGTCAAGTGATCGATCCGCAGCAAGTCCGCGCAGCGGATTTGTGTCGCGGATCAATCATCCCGGCGAAAGCCGGATCCAGTGCCTTTCTGACATGCTTGCGAAAAGCCCGGCACGGCGCCTTCCGCTCATCGACCTGACGCACAAAGTCGCTGGATTCCGCTTTCGCCGGAATGACGAGGCCTGGTGATGTCGTCGCAACCCGCTCGCAGCATCGACACGCTTATCGAGGCCCGCTGGCTCGTTCCGGTCGAGCCGCACCGCGTCGTCCTCGAAAACCACGCCGTCGCGATCGGCGCCGGGTGTATCGAGGCGATCCTTCCGATTGACGAGGCGCGCACGCGCTACGCGCCGCGCGAGCGCGTCGAGCTCGCCGGGCACGCGCTGATCCCGGGCCTCATCAACGTGCACACGCACAACCCGATGACGCTGATGCGCGGCCTCGCCGACGATCTGCCGCTGATGCGCTGGCTGAAGGAGCACATCTGGCCCGCCGAGGCGAAGGCGATCGGGCCCGAGTTTGTGCGCGACGGCGTGGAGCTCGCCGTCGCCGAGATGCTGCGCGGCGGCACGACCTGCTGCAACGAGAACTACTTCTTTCCCGACGTGCAGGCCGCGGCCTACCGCCGACTCGGTTTCCGCGCGATGGTCGGGCTGCCCGTCATCGAATTCCCGAGCGCGTGGGCGACCAGCCGCGACGAGTACTTCGACAAGGGCCTCGCCGTGCACGACGAGTTCCGCGGCGAGCCGCTGATCGGCACCAGCCTCGCGCCGCACGCGCCGTACACCGTCTCCGATGCCAGCTTCGAGCGCATCCGCGTGCTTGCCGATCAGCTCGACATTCCCGTTCATCTGCACCTGCACGAGACGGCGCAGGAAGTCGAGGACGCGCGGCGCGAGCACGGAGCGCGGCCGTTCGCGCGCATGCAGGCGCTCGGCCTCGTCAACGATCATCTGATCGCCGTGCACATGACGCAGCTCACCGACGCCGAGATCACAGCCTGCGCCGAGGCGGGCGTCTCGGTCGCGCACTGCGCCGAATCGAACCTCAAGCTCGCTTCCGGCTTCTGCCCGGCGGAGAAGCTGCGCCGCGTCGGTGTCAACGTCGCGCTCGGCACGGACGGCTGCGCCAGCAACAACGACCTCGACATGTTCGGCGAGATGCGCACGGCAGCGCTGCTCGCGAAGGCGGTCGCGAACGACGCCAGCGCCTTCGACGCCGCGTACACCCTGCGCGCCGCGACGCTGAACGGCGCGAAGGCGCTCGGCTGGGACGAGCGCATCGGCTCGATCGAGCCCGGCAAGGCTGCCGACCTCGTCGCCGTGCGGCTCGACACGATCGAGACCGAGCCGATGTACGACGTCATCTCGCAGCTCGTCTATGCGGCCGGCCGGCATCAGGTCAGCGACGTGTGGATCGCCGGTGTGCGCAAGCTGGCGGCACGCGAGCTGGTGGATCTCGATCCCGCCGAGGTCCGCGCGAAGGCGCGACGCTGGCGCGAGCGGCTCGCCGAAGCGTGAGCCGTGCGCCGCGGCCGCGCTATGCTGCACCCATGAACACGCCGGCACCCAATGTCAGTTCCGCCGAGACCGCTAAGTTCGACCGCCTCGCCGCGCGCTGGTGGGATCCGGAGGGCGAATCGCGTCCGCTGCACGATCTCAATCCGGTGCGCCTCGCCTACATCGCCGATCGCATCGCGCTTGCTGGTGCCGATGCGCTCGATGTCGGCTGCGGCGGCGGCCTGCTGAGCGAAGCGCTCGCGCGCGCCGGCGCCCGCGTGACCGCGATCGACCTTGCGCCCGCCGTGCTTGAAGTCGCGCGGCTCCACCTTTTCGAAAGCGGGCTCTCGGTGGATTACCGCGAAACCAGCGTCGAAGCGCTCGCCGCCGAAATGCCGGCGCGCTTCGGCCTGATCACATGCATGGAGATGCTCGAGCACGTACCCGATCCCGGCAGCGTGATCCGCGCCTGCGCGGTTCTGCTGAAGCCCGGCGGCAAGCTGTTCCTTTCCACGCTGAACCGCACGCCGGCGGCGTTCGGCGCGGCCATTCTCGGCGCCGAGCATCTGCTGCGCCTGCTGCCGCGCGGCACGCATCACTACGCGCAGTTCCTCAAGCCGAGCGAGATCGCGGCCGAGCTTCGCTTCGCGGGACTCGCGCTCGACGATCTGACCGGCATCGCGTACAACCCGTTCACGCGCAAGGCGCGCCTGACCGCCAGCGTCGCGGTCAACTATCTCGCCTGCGCATCGAAGCCCGCATGAGTGCTGCACGCCACCCGCGTGCGGTGCTGTTCGATCTCGACGGCACGCTGGTCGATTCCGCGCCCGATCTCATCGCCGCCGTCGAGGCGCTCTGCCGCGAGCTGGGCGCGCCGCCGCCTGACGCCGCGCGCGTGCGCGAAGTCGTTTCGGCAGGCGGCCGCGCGATGCTGCGCCGCGGCCTGCCGGGCGCCGACGAGGCAATGATCGACCAGTTCCTGCCGCGCTTCCTCGACATCTATTCGGTGAATATGGCCGAGCGCACGCGCCTTTACGCAGGCATGAAGGAAGTGCTCGAGGGTTTCGAGTCGCGCGGCATTGCCTGGGGCGTCGTCACGAACAAGCCGGGCTGGCTCGCGCGGCCGCTGCTCGAGCGGATGGGCCTGCACGTGCGCTGTGCCGCGATCGTCACCGGCGATTGCCTTTCCGTGCGCAAGCCCGACCCCGCGCCGGTGCTGCGCGCCTGCGAGCTCGCCGGCGTCGAAGCCTTCGCGACGGCGTTCGTCGGCGACGACCTGCGCGATGTCCTGGCCGGCCGCGCTGCCGGCGCGATGACGGTGGCCGCGGCCTGGGGTTATCTCGACGGCGGCGATCCGCACGCATGGGGCGCGGATCACGTCGTCGACGCGCCCGCCGATCTGCCGCGCTCGCTCGGGCTCGCGTGAGCGACGAACGTTCCAGCGCACCACTCGCGAGCTTCGAGTCGAAGTGGTCGGAAGCGTATCCCGAATTCGGGCTGGCGCTGCGTTTCCTGCGCGGCGCGGATCGCGACGAGCAGGGCGCGTTCGCCTGCCTCGCCTTCGAGATCGAGCACGCGGCCTTCGCGATCCGCGAGGCGCAGCCCGCGGCGATCAAACTGCAGTGGTGGGCGGACGAGCTCGCGCGCGCGGCGAAAGGTGAATCGCGTCACCCGTTGACGCAGGTTCTGGGCGAGCGGATCGCCGCGTCCGCGATTTCGGCCGAGCAGTGGCAGAGCGTCGTCGTCGGCGCCTTCGCGCAGCGCGATGCGGAGCCGGCTGCGGACGGCACTGTGCTCCTCGCGCAGTACGCAGAGCTCTACGCGCCGCTGGGCGCGATCGAAGCCGCGCTGTTCGGCACGCACGCGACGTCCATCGCCGGCGTGCTCGCCCGGCGGCGCGCGTTGCGCGAAGCCGCCGCGCTGCGCAGCGCGTTGCAGGACGGCAAGCTGCCGCTGCCGCTGGACCTGCTCGCGAGCCATCGGCTGACACGCGGGAATCTCGGCGCGGCTTCCGAGGCGCGGGGCTCGCTGCTGCGCGAGTGGTTCGGCAGGCTCGGCGACGAGCTGGCCGGTTTCGTGAAGGCGCAGGAGATCGCGGCTCCGACGTCGCATGTCGGGCCGGCGCAGCCGCTCGGCATCGTGCGCGCCACGATGGCCGCGGCCGACGCTGTGCGCGCCGAGCGCGCACGGCGCGCGCGAGATCCGCTGGCGGCGCTGAACGAGGCGCTCGGCACGTTGTCGATTCCGGTGGCCTGGTCAGCCTGGCGCGCCGCGCGGCGTTCGCGGGCGTGAACGGAGCATCGCCGACAAGGCCGCCTGCTAGGCTATTGAACGGGCGCCGCTCGGCCGCAGGTACGGTTGCGGCCTTTCGACTCCTGTCCGCGCTGACGCGTCGATGCCAGAAATGCCAGGGTCAGCGCGGCCTCGAATGACGATCCGGGAAACACACGATGTCCTCACGCGAAAGCACGCTGCGCGTCCTGCCTGACGTCGCAGGCCAGGTACGGTCCGATCTCGCCGGCCCTCTCGACCGCGTCGGCATGGACGAGATCCAGCTACCGGTGCTGATCGCGCAGCCCGACGGCACGGCGCAGCGCGTCAGCGCGCGCGTCGCGGCGTTTGTCGATCTCGGCGACGGGCGGGCGCGCGGCATCCACATGTCCCGGCTTTATCTTCAAGTCGATCGCCATCTTTCGAGCGAGCCGCTGACGCCGTGCGCGCTGCGCCGCGTGTTGCGCGACTTCCTCGACTCGCACGAGACGCTGTCGACGCGCGCCGAGGTGCGCATCCGCTTCGAGCATCTGGTGAGGCGTCCTGCGCTCGCGAGCACGCACAGCGGCTGGCGTGCGTATCCGGTGGAGATCGGCGCAACGCTCGACGGCGGCGGCTTCGTGGCCACGCTCGGCGTCGAGGTGGAGTATTCGAGCACGTGCCCCGCGTCGGCCGCACTCGCGCGCCAGCTGATTCAGGAACGTTTCGCCGCCGACTTCGCGGGCCAGCGCGTGATCGATCGCGATGCGGTGATGGCCTGGCTCGGCAGCGAGCAGGGCATCGTGGCGACGCCGCACAGCCAGCGCAGCACGGCGGACGTGCGCGTGAAGCTGGCACCGGGTTTCGATTTTCCTATCACTTCGCTCATCGATCTCGTCGAGGACGCGCTCAAGACTCCCGTGCAGACCGCGGTCAAGCGCGAGGACGAACAGGCTTTCGCGCTGGCCAACGGGCAGAACCTGATGTTCTGCGAGGACGCGGCGCGGCGCATCCGGCGCGTGCTCGACGCCGACGAGCGCATCGCGGATTTCCGCGTGCGCGCGACGCATCACGAGAGCCTGCACCCGCACGATGCGGTCGCGGTCGTGACGAAGGGCGTACCTGGCGGGTACGCCGCGGGTCCGTGACACGCGAGCCGGGCTCACTCGTGAATCGGGGGGCCAAGGCGCACCCTGTCAGGTCAAAGAGTGGGCCTCGGCTCACCCTTCAGTCACGCAAGCGTGCAGCCGAAACGTTTCGAGCTCCGGCCCACCGCCGCTCAGCCCGCCGGCTGGACGAGCAACAACGGATCCAGGCGTACGCCGAACCAATTGAGGCCCCAGTGGAGATGTGGCCCCGTCGCGCGGCCGGTCATGCCGACGGCGCCGACGACCTGGCCCTGCTTGACGCGCTCGCCGACTTTGACGTCGATGCGCGAGAGATGCAGGAAATTCGAGCTGACGCCGTGGCCATGGTCGATCAGCAGCGTGCCGCCGGTGAGGTAAAGATCGGGATCGGCGAACGTCACGATGCCCGCGGCTGGTGCCTTGACCGGCGTGCCCTCCGGAACCGCGATGTCCATGCCGGAGTGCGGCGACTTCGGCACGTCCTTGCCATGGACGACGTAGACGCGCTGGTTGCCGAAGCGCCCGCTGATGCGTCCCTCGACCGGCCACATGAACGCCTGCAGGAAATCCGCGCGCGCGTCGTCGCGCCGGCGCGCCGCGGCGACGCGCGCCTGCTCGCGCCGGATGCGCTCGGCGATCTCCGGCGGCGGCTCGACCGTCTGCGGCGGCACACCTTCGATGCGCTCGACCGGCCAGTCGCGCGGCGCGACTTCGATCGCGATGCGCTCGCGGCGGCCGTCGGGTTCGAGAACGTCGACGGTGACCGGCCCCTTCTCGTCGCGACCGATGCCGAAGACGACGTGTCCGTCGGGCGTGACCTTGAGATCGCGGTCCGCGAACCGGACTTTGGCGCCGGCTGGAACCTCGCCGATGACGAGAGCGCCTTGCGAAGCGGATTTCGGGAAGACCGGCGCTGCGGACTCGGCTGCGTTGCACGCGAGCGCGATCATCGCGACCGTCATCCCAGCGAAAACGGGGATCCAGCGACTTCTGGCGGCCCGACGGAAAGCCAAGGCGCTGGGTCCCCGCGTTCGCGGGGACGACGACGAAGCGATCACCGCGCGAACTCCAGCCGCATGCCCCGCACGGAGTCGTCGAGCCTGCCTTCGTGCCACGCGAGCTGCCCGTTGACGAAAGTCGCGGCAATGCTCGATCGGAACGTGTAGCCCTCGAACGGCGACCATCCGCATTTCGAGAGCACGTCGGCCGCGCTGACGGCGTGCGGCTTCTTCGGATCGACCAGCACGAGATCGGCGTGATAGCCCTCGCGGATGTAGCCGCGCTCGCGCACGTCGAATAGCGTCGCGGGTGCGTGCGAGACCGCTTCGACGACGCGATGCAGCGTCAGTTTTCCGTCCAGCACGCGCTCGATCGCGCATTGCAGCGCGTACTGCACGAGCGGCAGCCCGGACGGCGCACGCGTGTACGGCTCGGCTTTCTCGCTGGCGAGGTGCGGTGCGTGGTCGGTCGCGAGCACGTCGATGCGGCCTTCGGCGAGCGCGCGTGTGATCGCGTCGCGGTCGGCCGCGGTCTTGATCGCGGGATTGCACTTGATGCGATTGCCGAGCCGCGCGTAATCGGCGTCGGTGAAGTGCAGGAAGTGGACGCAGGTCTCGGCGGTGATGCGCTTGCCGGCGACGGGGCCGGGCTCGAACAGCGCGCATTCGTCGGCGGTGGAAATGTGCAGCACGTGCAGGCGCGCGCCGTGCCTTCTCGCTAGCGAGATCGCGAGCGTCGTCGATTTGACGCAGGCCTCGCGCGAGCGGATCAGCGGATGCTGCTCCGGCGGTATGTCCTCGCCCCAGCGTTCGCGCGCCTTCGCCTCGTTGGCGAGGATGGTGGGCGTGTCTTCGCAATGCGTGATGATCGGCACCGGCGCCTCGGCGAAGATCGCGTCCAGCGTCTTCGGATCGTCCACCAGCATGTTGCCGGTCGATGCGCCCATGAACACCTTGATGCCGGGCGCGGCGCACGGATCGAGCGCGCGGATCTCGCCGAGATTGTCGTTCGTCGCGCCGAGATAGAACGCGTAGTTGACGCGCGAGACTTCCGCCGCGCGCGCGTATTTCGCTTCGAGCGCCTCGCGGTCGGTGGCAGGCGGCTTCGTGTTCGGCATTTCCATGTAGCTGGTGATGCCGCCGGCCAGGCAGGCGCGCGATTCGCTTTCGATGTCGGCCTTGTGCGTGAGGCCGGGCTCGCGGAAGTGCACCTGGTCGTCGATCATGCCGGGCAGCAGCCAGCGGCCGTTCGCGTCGAGCACGCGATCCGTCGCGCGCGCGGTGAGGCTGTGCCCGATCCGGTGGATGCGACCGCCGCGGATGCGGACGTCTCCGATCTCGCGGCGGCCTTCGTTGACGATTTCGGCGTTCGTGATCAGCCAGTCGGTCATCGTGTTCATGCTCCCGTTCGGCGCGGCCACCACTCGAACCGGTCCGGTACCGGGTCGAGGCCGCCGGCGCTGAGCGGCTGACAGCGGAGGATACGGCACAGGCCGAGCCAGCCGCCGCGCAGCGCACCGAAGCGCGCGACGGCAATGCGCGTGTAGTCGGAGCAGCTGGGATGGAAGCGGCAGCGCGATCCGAACAGCGGGCTCAACCAGCGCTTGTAGGCTTGCAGCATCAGGATGACGATGCGCGACACGAGATTCACTCCGGCCTGCCGGACACGCGTTCGACGGGAGTATGCACCGATGCCGGGCCGATCGAGTCCGCGATCGAGGCGCGCTGCCGCGGGCCGCGCAACCGCGTCCTTCGCGCGGGCGCGCCCTGCGCAGGCGCCCGTCGCGCAAGGAATTTTGCTGGTTGCCGGGGGGTGGGACTTAGGCTATAACACGCGGCCGCCGAGCCTCAAGGTGGACGCACGCAATGGCAAAGAACAAACCGGCGCCGGTGAGCCGCGCGAAAAAGGCAAAAGCTCCGGCCCGCAGCAAGACGGTCGCGCGAGCCGGCGCGAGCAAGGCGCGCAAGGCGCCGCCGAAGTCCGCCACCAAGACCAGGCGCCCGATCGCGGCCGCGAAGAAACCCGCGAGCAAAGCCGCGGCCAGGCCCGCCAAGCCGGCTGCCAGGCCGTCGGCCAAGGCGGCGCCGGCCAAGCCTGCGCCGTCCGCAACGAAGAAGCCCGTTGTCGCGTCGAAGCAGTCAGCTGCCGCGAAGGCGACAGCGAAGCCCAGCAATGTAGAAAAGCAGTCCGGGAAGTCAGTGAGCACTAGCAAACCCTCAGTTTCACCCGCAACAACTTCGAAGGGAGCCAAGGCGCGAGCGGTCGCGCCGGCTGCCGACACGGGCGTGACCATGCAGGACGGGCGCTATGCGCTGCCTACGACGGTCCGCATCGAGCTGCCGCAGGGTTACAAGCCGACGCCGAAAGAGGAATACATGAGTCCGCGCCAGCTCGAGTATTTCCGGCGCAAGCTTGCCAAGTGGCGCGAGGAGCTGGTCGAGGAAAGCCGCCAGACGATCGAGAGCCTGCGTGACGAAGTGCGCGACGTCGGCGACGAGGCCGAGCGCGCGACGCGGGAGACCGAGAACTCGCTCGAGCTTCGCACGCGTGACCGCTATCGCAAGCTGATCGCGAAGATCGACAAGGCGCTCAAGCGCATCGAGGAAGGCCGCTACGGCTACTGCGAGGAGACCGACGAGGAAATCGGCCTCGAGCGCCTCGAAGCGCGCCCGATCGCCACGCTCTCGCTCGACGCGCAGGAGCGCTGGGAGCATCGGCAGAAGCAGATGGGGGATTGAGTGAGGCCGGGATTGGAGATTCGGGATCGGAGATTCGGTGGAGCCGATCCGACCCGGATGTACCGGTCCTCAACGCTTCTCCAAATCCCGAATCCCGAATCTCCAATCCCCGCGTGAGCAACGCGAAACGCTACTTCGGCACCGACGGCATTCGCGGCCGCGTCGGCGAGTGGCCGATCACCGCGGAGTTCATGCTCAAGCTCGGCCGCGCGGCCGGCACGGTGCTCGCCGGCAGCGACGGCAAGGCGACCGTCGTCATCGGCAAGGACACGCGCGTGTCCGGCTACATGTTCGAGTCCGCGCTCGAAGCGGGGCTCGTCGCGGCGGGTGCCGACGTGCGGCTGCTCGGGCCGATGCCGACGCCGGCGGTCGCGTACCTGACGCGCAGCCTGCGCGCGAGCGCCGGCATCGTCATCAGCGCCTCGCACAATCCGCACCAGGACAACGGCGTCAAGTTCTTTTCCGCATCGGGCGAGAAGCTCGATGACGCGCTTGAGCTCGCGATCGAACGCGAGCTGGAGGCGCCGTTCACCACGGTCGATTCCGAGGCGATCGGCAAGGTGGTCCGCGTCGAGGACGCCGCCGCGCGCTACGCGGAGTTCTGCAAGTCGACCGTGCCGGCCTCGCTCAGCCTGCGCGGCCTTTCGATCGTGCTCGACTGCGCGCACGGAGCGACTTACCAGATCGCGCCGAAGGTGTTCGCCGAGCTCGGCGCGCGCGTCGTCGCCATCGGCAACCGTCCGGACGGCCTCAACATCAATCGCGACGTCGGCTCGACGAAGCCGCAGGCGCTCGCGCGCGCAGTCGTCGAGGCGCACGCCGATCTAGGCATCGCCTTCGACGGCGACGGCGACCGCGTGCAGATGATCGACCGGCACGGCCGGCTGGTCGACGGCGATCAGCTGCTTTATCTGCTCGCGCTGGACTGGCAGTCGAGCGGGCGCCTGCGCGGCCCGCTGGTCGGCACCTTGATGAGCAACTTCGGACTCGAGCGCGCGATGCGCGAGCTCGGCGTGCCGTTCCTGCGCGCGAACGTCGGTGACCGTTACGTGCTGCAGCAGCTCAAGGAGAACGGCGGCGTGCTCGGCGGCGAGACGTCGGGCCATATTCTCTGTCTCGATCGCGCGACCAGCGGCGACGGCATCGTCAGCGCCTTGCAGGTGCTCGACGTGCTCGCGCGCAGCCGGCGCACTCTGGACGACGCCGTCGCCGGCATGCGCAAGATTCCGCAGACGACGGTGAACGTCCGCGTCGCCGGCGGCGCGGCGCTGGTCGACGATGCCGACGTGCAGCGCGTGCTCGCGCGTGTGCGCGGCGAGCTCGAAGGGCAGGGCCGGGTCGTGCTGCGTCCGTCGGGCACGGAGCCGCTGGTGCGCGTCACGGTCGAAGCGGCGGATGACGCGCTCGTCGCCCGCCTCTCGGGCGAGCTCGCCGATGCGGTGAAGGCGGCGGCGGCGAAGATTCCCGCATAGTCAGTGCTTGGCCCGGCGCTTGGAAGCCGAGTCTCGCAAACGTGTGTTTGCGGCTTTCGCACGAATATCTTCGAACCCGACCCTTCTCCTCCGGGCAACAGGCGAAAGGCGATGAGGCCGGGGAGAGACATGAGCGCGGTTAGAATGCGCGCATGACCTCGCGCATCCCGACGCTCGACATCCGCCGTTACGACACCGATCGCGACGCGTTCGTCGCGGAGCTCGGCGCTGCGTACCGCGAGTGGGGCTTCGCCGGCATCTGCGGGCACGGCATCGCGCAGTCGCTGATCGATCGCGCGTACGATGCGTTCCGGCGCTTCTTCGCGCTGCCGGTCGAAGTCAAGATGAAATATCACCGTGCCGGAACCGGTGGCGCGCGCGGCTACACGCCGTTCGGCGTGGAGACGGCGAAGGATTCGCAGTACCCCGACCTCAAGGAGTTCTGGCACATCGGGCGCGAGATCCCGCGCGATTCAAAGTATGCGGCCGTCATGGCGCCGAACGTCTGGCCGAGCGAGATTCCCGAGTTCCGTCCCGCGGGCTATGCGCTCTACGACGCGCTCGATCGGCTCGGCTCGCGCGTGCTGCGCGCGCTTGCGCTGCACATCGGCCTGCCGGAAGGCCATTTCGACGACAAGACGAACTACGGCAACTCGATCCTGCGGCCGATCCATTATCCGCCGATCACGACGCCGGACGTTCCGAACGTGCGCGCCGGCGCGCACGAGGACATCAACCTGATCACGCTGCTGGTCGGGGCGAGCGCCGAGGGGCTCGAAGTGCGCTCGCGCGCGGGCGAGTGGGTGCCGTTCACGGCCGAGGCCGACACCATCGTCGTCAACATCGGCGACATGCTGCAGCGGCTGACCAATCACGTCTATCCGTCGACCACGCACCGCGTCGTGAATCCGCCCGGCGATAACGCGCGCAAGCCGCGCTATTCGGTGCCGTTCTTCCTGCACCCCAACCCGGATTTCGTCATCGACGTGCTGCCTTCGTGCGTCGATGCCGATCACCCGAACCGCTATCCCGAGCCGATCACCGCGCACGATTATTTGCAGGAACGCCTGCGCGAGATCAGGCTGATCTAGGGCGCGCGGACCGTGATGGCCCTCCGCCGCGGCCTCGCTCCCATCGTCATCGCGATCGCCGTCGCGCTCGTCTACTGGCCGGGCCTCGCCGGATTCTGGACGCGCGACGACTACATGCAGCTCGCGTTCGCACGGCTGGTCGGCTCGCCCTGGCCGGTGTTCGTGCACGATCATTATTTTCCGGCGCCGGGATCGATCTTCCGTCCGCTCGGGTTCGCCTCGTTCTGGCTGTCGCAGGCGCTGTTCGGCACCGATTACTTCGGGAATGCGTTCGGCGACCTCGTCCTGCACGTCGCGGTGAGCCTCGCGCTCTATCGCGTGATCCGTGCTGGCGCTATCGAGCGCGTACCGGCGGTGCTCTGCACGCTCCTGTTCGCGTTGCATCCGGCCGTGCTCGGAACGGCGCTCTGGTGGTCGGCGCGGTTCGATCTGCTGGCGATGCTGTTCAGCCTTGTCGCGGTGCGCGCCGCGCTCGACCATTCGGAACGCCCGGGCATCGCATCGCTGCTCCTTGCGCTCGCCGCGCTGCTCGCCGCGCTGTTGTCGAAAGAGACGGCGCTCGCGGCCGTCGTCGCGATCGGATGCGTCTGGCTCCGCCGGGCGCGCTCCGATCGCGCGTTGTCGCGCTCGCTGATCGCTCTGCTGGGAGTCGTCGCGTTGTTCTTCGCCTGGCGCACGGCGGTGCTCGGCACGGTGACGACCGGCCTCGCTGGCGACGTGCCGATCGTCAAAGCGCTTGGTCGCGGTCTCGCGAGATGGTTCGCGAACCTCGTCGGCTATGTGACGTTCTGGCCGCGATCCAGCGTGGTCATCGCGATCGTGCTGTTCGGATATGTGTTCATCGAGCTCGCCGATCTCTGGACCGAACGCCGGCGCCGGTCCGGCACGCGGACGATACGGATCGACCTCACGATCTGCGGTGCCTGCTTCTTCCTGCTGCCGGCGATCGTGCAGGCGCCGGTCGCGGCCATGAACGCGGCGCCGCTCGCGGCCGACGCCTCGGCGGTCGAAACCGCGATGCAGTCGCGGCTCTACTATTTCAGCATCGGTGGCCTGGCGCTTCTGTTCGCGGCGATGACCGGGCTCGTCTTTGCAACGACGCGGCTGCCGCGAGCCATATTCGTCGTCGCGCTCGCGCTGCCCGTTGCGGCACTGGCCTGGACGGCTCGCGATGCAGCCGCCGCGTTCGCGAGGACGACGGCTGGCCCCCGCGCGATGGCCGAGCGCGTCGCCGCCGCCGTCGAACAAGCTGCTGCGGGCGCAGGTGTGCGATGCCGCATCGTCGTGCTCGGCGTCGAACCGCCGCCCGAGTGGAGCATCTATGTCTCCGTCGATGCCATCGCAAAGGCGCTTGCGCCGGATCCCGATCGCATCCGCCGCTGCTTCGTCGGATCGGACTATCCGACGTACTTCAATCTTATGGGCGGTGATGCGGCTCCTGCCGACGCGGTGCCGTACGCGCCGCGGCGAGCGAACGGCCGGACAATCCCGTGGCTGCGCGTCGGCGACATGACGAGCGCCTATCTCGATCCTCCGGCGGATGCCGATGCCGCATCACTCGCGGGCATCGTGTTCCTTCGCTCCGAGAACGGCGCGATCAGCGACGTGACGCCTGACGTGATGTCGGGCCGCCTTCCGGTCACGCTACGATGACTGGCCGCCGCGCTCCGTCACGCGGAAATTGCCCGAATACGCCGCGATCAGCCGGAGCGCGAGCGCGTCGGGCAGCAGCTTGAACAACGCCTTGATCATGCGATAGCGCGCGCCGACCACGCGCACGATCCGGCCGCGCTCGACCGCGTCGAGCCCGTCGCGGGCGACGTCGCCCGCGTCCAGCCAGACCCATTTCGGCATCTTCGCGACGTTCCTGCGCGAGCCCGTCACGTCATGGAACTCGGAGAGCGTGAAGCCGGGGCAGAGCGCACAGACATGGATGCCGTAGCGGCGGTTCTCGAGTGCCAGCGCCTCGCTGAAACGGATCAGATAGGCCTTCGATGCCGCATAGAGCGTGTGCCCCGCCGGCGCCGGCATGAGACCCGCGAACGAGGCGACGTTGACGATCCGCCCGTAGCCGCGTGCGCGCATGCCCGGAACGAAGCGATGGCAGAGCGCGGTCGGTGCTCCGATCATCACTTCGAGAAATGCCGCGTGCGTCGGCCACTCGCGCGAGACCAGACTGCCGATCACGCCGAAGCCGGCGCTGTTGATCAGGATGTCGATCGCGAGCCCTCGCGCTTCGATCGAAGCCTGCAGCGCGGCCGGCGCGGCAGGGTCCGCAAGATCCGCCGGAATCGCGCAGGCCTCGATGCCGTGCTGCCCGGCGAGATCGCGCGCGAGCGCTTCGATGCGCTCGGTGCGGCGCGCGGTCAGCACGAGATGGACACCGCGCCGCGCCAACTCGCGCGCAAACGCGGCGCCGATGCCGGACGATGCTCCGGTAACGAGGGCGCGGCGAGGAGGGTGGGCGTCCATGGCCGCCAGCCTAAGCGGCCGGCGGCTGCATGGGAATCCGCATCGGCCTCTCAGGGCGGCGGATCGAAATCGTCGGCGAAGATCGGGTCGTAGACGAGGCCGTCCAGCTCGACGACGCGCGATCCCGAGAACAGCCCTCCGCCGTCCTGCACGAACTCGGCACGGAACTGGCTCGACCAGATCGGCCGAACCGAGACGCAGCGGAGGAGCTCTCGTCCTTCATCGCCTTGCGCGTAGGGCAGCACGATGCCGCTTTCGTAGATCGTCGACATCGCGCCGCCGCTATCGCGCGCCTGGATGCGCACGTGCCGGAACGCGCGCTGCGTGTTGTTGAACGCATCGTGCATTGCGTGGAGCGAGATCGCGCCGAGCGTCACCGGCGTCGGCGTCTGCCACTCGACGAACTGAACGGTGCCGTCGGGCAGGTTGTCGCCGAACAGGAGCGTGTCGGATTCCGGTGTGCAGCCGACCGAGCCGAACGCACAGTCGGCGCGGTCGGAGCGGAGAGCCGAGTGCGCGCCGATCATTGCGCCCTGCCAGAGATCGTCCGCGTAATCGACTGCACAGGCGGGCTTGCACTTGCCGTCCGCGCCGGCTGCGGCGAGCGCTGCGATCTCGCCGTCGCCGAGCGCGCGGTCGTAGATCGTGAGCTCGTCGATGTCGCCGATGTAGGGGCCGTAGCCGGCGTTGTTGATGGAGCCAATCGCGCTCCACGAGGCAAACACGAAGTCGCGGTCGCTCGTCGCACCCGTGTGCACGAGCGTGCCATCGAGGTAGATGCGCGGCGTGTTGTTCTCGACGACCACGGCGACGTGCGTCCAGTCGGCGATCGGAACGTCGACGCGGGCGAGGCACGGGAGCAGGTTCGCTGCGTGCTCGCCGACGCAGACGCCGTCGGTGCCGATTGCGACGCCGATGCCGGCCGCGCTCATCGTCTCGCCCGGAGGCGCCGAGTTGTCGCCGTGCTCGGGGAAGATCGCCCACGGCTGATGCTGGGCGCAGGTGCCGACGTTCGATTCGGCGCACGCCGGCAGCGTGGTGGCGGGGCGTGCCCAAAGCTCGATCGTGAACGCGCCGCGCACGACGCGCTCTTCGGGATAAGTGGTATCCGTGTAGATGCGGTCCTCGAACGCGCCGCCAAAATGCACGGCCTGCGCGACCACGCCGTCTTCGGCGTAGCCGACGCCGGGGCCCACGACCGTTGCGTTGTGCCAGCCGACGAGGTCGTCGAAGTTGTGGTCGCCCGAGAGCCAGTAGACCGCTCCTTCGGGCCGCTCCATGCAGCCTTGGGCGGCTGCATGGGTCGCCGGTATCGCGAACGCCGCCGCGAGGAGCGGGCGAGCGAATTTTCCGTACGTCTCCATTCCGTCGTCCTCCCTTCCTGTCGTCGCCGGCCACGTTAGCCGCTGCCCTGCCGGCGGTCCTGACGGTTTGCGGAAGGATTTCGGAAGGATTTGTCCCGTCTCCCGGCGCCCGGCCTAGAATGGCCACGGGAAACCGGGAGAGCCGCGATGGGAGCCGACGCAGGCCTGGCACCATCGGTATTCAGCTTCGGGCGCGCCGAGCTCGACGAGCAGCGTCGCGAGCTGCGCGTCGATGGGCGGCCCGTGCCGGTCGAGACGAAGCCGTACGAGCTCTTGCGCGTCTTCCTGCACCATCCGGGCGAGACGCTTTCCAAGGACGAGCTGATCGAGGCGGTCTGGCCCGGCCGTGTCGTCACCGAAGGCGTGCTCGCGAAGTGCGTGACCAAGCTTCGCGGTGCGCTCGCGGACGATGGACAGCAGGTGATCCGCACCGTGCACGGGTACGGCTACCGGTTCGTCGCGCCGCTCTCGATGCGCGCGGCCGCTGGCGGTGCGGCGTCGCCGACGCCGCGCGCGGGCGACGCGCTGCCGGCGCGGCCCCACTGGCACCTCGTGCGCGAGCTCGGTCACGGGGGCTTCGGCAGCGTCTGGCTCGTCGAGCACGAGAAGACGCACGAGCAGCGCGTGTTCAAGTTCGCCGGCGACGGCGCCGCGCTGCAGGCCTTGAAGCGCGAAATCACGCTGTATCGCCTGCTGCGCGACAGTCTCGGCGAGCGTGCGGCCATCGTGCGCATTCTCGACTGGAACGTCGACGAGCCGCCGTATTTCATCGAAGCCGAGTACGTCGCCGGCGGCAATCTCGCCGAATGGTGCGAGGCACGCGGCGGCATCTCGGCCATCCCGCGGAACGTGCGTGTCGAGATCATCGCGCGCGTCGCCGATGCGCTCGCGGCAGCGCACACCATCGGCGTGCTGCACAAGGATCTCAAGCCCGCGAACGTGCTGATCACCGACGATGTGCCGGATGATCCGGGCATCCGGCTCACCGACTTCGGCAGCGGCCGCGCGCTGGAACCCGAGCGGCTGACCCTGCTCGGCATCACGCGGCTCGGCCTGACCGAGAACCGCGCCGACGGCGACACGACCAGCGGCACCTTGTTCTACCTCGCGCCGGAGCTGATCGCGGGCGGTGCCGCGACGGTCCGTGCCGACATCTACGCGCTGGGCGTGATGCTCTATCAGATCCTGGTCGGCGATTTCCGCCGGCCGCTCGCGCCGGGCTGGGAACGGGATATCGACGACGAGCTGCTGCGCGAGGACGTCTCGGCCGCGGCGGAGCTCGATCCCGCGCGACGGCTCGGCGACGCGGCCGAGCTCGCGCGGCGGCTGCGCGGCCTTCGCGAGCGCGCGGAGCAGCGCGCGCAGGCGCGCGCGAGCGAGCAGCGTGCGGCGCGCGAGCGCGAGGCGCTTGCCGCGTGGCGCACACGGCGGCGCTGGCTCGTCGTACTCTGCGGCGTGCTGGCGCTCGCGAGCGGCGTCATCGCGGTGCTCTTCGTGCGCGCCGAACGTGAAGCCGCGGTGACACGCGCGGTGAACACGTTCCTCAACGACGATCTGCTCGCCGCGGCGAACCCGTATCGCACGCCCGATCCCGATCTCCGCGTGCGCGAAGTGCTCGATCGCGCCAGCGCGGCGGTCGGCGAGCGTTTCGTGGGACGGCCGGCGGAGGAAGCCGCCGTGCGCACGAGCCTCGGCCGGAGTTATGCGGGTATCGGCAATCACGACGAGGCGCGCCGGCAGCTTTCGCGCGCTCTCGAGCTGACGCCGTCGGGCACGCGGGCGCTGTCGCTGCGGAGGGAGCTGATCGAGAACGACGTCGAGGATGCGCGCTACGACGAGGCCGACGCGGCATACGCGGCGCTCGCGACGGACATCGCCGCGGCATCGGGGCCGGGATCGGACGATGCGCTCGCGATCGAGGTGGCGCGCGCGCACATCGACATCCGGCGCAACCGCTACGAAAGCGCGATCGGCAAGCTCGAGCCGCTCGTGCCGGCGCTGCGGCAGCGCGGCGATGCGACGCTGGAGACCAGGCTCGACGCGATGGCGGACCTCGGCCAGGCCTACCGCAACGTTGCACGTTGGGACGAGGCCGAGGTGCTGCTGCGCGAAGTCCACGACACCGACGTCGCACGCTTCGGCGAATCGCACTGGCGCACGCTGCAGGCCGCGCAGGAGCTCGCCGTGCTCGCCCGTGCGCGCGGGCATCTCGACGATGCGATTGCAATCGAGCGCAACGTGCTCGCCGCGCGCGAGAAGGCGTTCGGCCGCACGCACGAGGAGACGCAGAACGCGCTCAATGAGCTTGCAAGCATGCTTCAGGACAGGAAGGACTATGGCGAGGCCGAGCCGATCTTCCGCGAGGTGCTCGCGACGCGCGAGAAGACGCTGGGCGAGCGTCACGAGCGCACGCGCAACGCGATGAACAATCTCGCGCTCGTGCTCTCGCAGTCGGGGCGGCTGGACGAAGCCGAGGCGCTCTACCGGCGCGCGCTCGCGATCGAACGCGAGGCGCTCGGCAACGACGATCTTGGCGTGCTGATCCTCGTGCACAACCTCGGCGGGCTCGAGCGCGAGCGCGGGGATCTCGCCGCGGCCGAGGCGCTGAACCGCGAGGCGGTCGCCGGCGCGGCGCGCACGCTGCCGCCCGAACGCCCGGAGAACGGGCTCTTCATGACTGGCCTCGCACGCACGCTCCAGAAGGCCGGGCGCTATGCGGAGGCGTCGGATGCGTTTTCGAAAGCACGCGCAAACCTCGTCGCCGCGTACGGCGCCGATCATGCGCGAGTGAAGCGTCTGACCGAGATGCAGGCGGCCTTGTACGCGGAGTGGGGGAGGCCGCTGCCGCCGGAGCTGCGGTGAGCTTTCGCTTCGTTCCGCGAGCACGCGCGAAGCAATCGAACACCGAGGCGGTTGGAGGTGATCATCGTGAAACGCGGGTGACTGCGGGGCACCGTCTCGCGTGCGCTTCATCTGCTGAGGGGCCCTCTCTTTCGCCAGAAGACGATGGTGGCGATGCTGCAGATGCTGCCGCCGTCGGTTGTCGGTCGCGGCGGGCATCGTTATCCTTGCGCGCCTTTTGCTTGCGTCCTTTCGGAAACGGGGATACGCCATGCGACGCGCCTTCGTCGCCGGAAACTGGAAGATGCACGGCTCGCGCGAGATGGCAGCGGCGCTCGTCGCCGAAGTCGCGGCCGCGCTGCCGGAGCGCGTCGAGGTGGCGGTGCTGCCGCCGTTCCCGTACGTAGCGGCGCTGGCCGAGCGCCATGCGGGCAGCCGGCTCGCGTTCGGCGCGCAGGATCTCAGCGCGCACGCCGAGGGCGCGTACACCGGCGAGGTTTCGGGCGCCATGCTCAAGGACGTCGGCTGCATGTACGTGCTCGCCGGGCATTCCGAGCGGCGCCAGTACCATGCCGAGACGGACGACCTCGTTGCGCGGAAGCTCGTCGCCGCGCAGGCCGTGGGGCTGGTGCCGATCCTCTGCGTCGGCGAGACGCTCGAAGAGCGCGATGCGGGCGCGACCGAGCGCGTGATCGCGCGCCAGCTCGACGCGGTCGTCGCGCGCGCGGGCATCGACGCGTTCGCCAGGGCCGTCGTGGCGTACGAGCCGGTCTGGGCCATCGGCACCGGCCGGACGGCGACGCCGGAGCAGGCACAGGGGGTCCACCGGTTCATCCGTGACAAACTTGCTGCACTGAGTGGTACAATTGCTGGCTCGCTGCGTATCCTCTACGGAGGCAGCGTGAAGCCGTCCAACGCGGCCGAGCTCTTCGGACAGCCCGACGTCGACGGCGGACTCATAGGCGGCGCTTCGCTGGTGGCCCGTGACTTCCTCGCGATCTGTCTCGCGGCGGATCGGCGGAACACGTGAGGACGCGACGGGTCCAAGGACTTGCGAGTGCGGCAACGAGAGCTTAGAGCTTCATGATTTCGATCATCGCCAACGTTTTCTATGTGCTGATCGCGGTCGCCATGATCGTTCTGATCCTTCTGCAGCGCGGCGCCGGAGCCGCGGCGGGATCGGGCTTCGGCGGCGGCGCGTCGGCCACTGTCTTCGGTGCCCGCGGCTCCGCGAACTTCCTGTCGCGCAGCACGGCAATCCTGGCCGCTTTGTTCTTCCTGCTCAGCCTCGGCATGGGCATTTATCTCGGCCGCCCGGACGCGGGCTCGCGTCCGGCCGACGATCTCGGCGTGATGTCCGGCGTCGCCACGGAGGCGCCCAAGCCGGAATCGACTCCGCCGGCGGCGAGCGGTGACGTGCCGCAGCCGACCGCGGCGCCGTCCGCGTCGGGCGACAAGCCCGCTGCGCCGCCGGCCGCGGACCAGCCCGCCGAGGCCGGCAAGCCGGCCGACACGCCGAAAGATGACGGGAAGGACGGAAAGTAAAGCCGTGCCCAGGTGGCGGAATTGGTAGACGCACTACCTTGAGGTGGTAGCGGGGAAACCCGTGGAGGTTCGAGTCCTCTCTTGGGCACCATCCGGTTCTTCGATCGCGACGGGGACGCGCGTCCCGGCCGCGATCGGGAATCTTCTGACCGTCGTCGTGCCGGCCTCGTGCCGGAGCGACCGCTGATGCGCCTCGCGGCGCGGAGGTGTGTGTGCTGGCCGAGTATTTCCCGGTCCTCCTGTTCATTGTGGTTTCGGCTGTCGTCGGCATCGCGCTGATCGCGATCGGCAACCTGCTCGGGCCGAAGAAACCCACCGCCGAGAAGGATTCTCCCTACGAGTGCGGATTCGAGGCGTTCGAGGACGCGCGCATGAAGTTCGACGTGCGCTATTACCTCATCGCGATCCTGTTCATCATCTTCGATCTCGAAATCGCCTTCGTGCTGCCATGGGCGACGGTGTTCTCGAAGCTCGGGCTGCTCGGCCTGGTGGAGATGGCGATGTTCCTCGGCCTGCTGGTCCTGGGCTTCGTGTACGTCTGGAAGAAGGGAGCGCTCGAATGGGAGTGACTCGTTTCCGCGGCGCGGAACCGGGCATCCCCGGACCGGGTCCGGACCGGGCTCTGCCGCGGCCCGTGCCGGCGCGTTTCGGCACCGAAACCATGGAGTCTGTCTCGTGAGTCTCGTTTCACGCCTCGGCGAGGTGATGCACAACCCGGCGCCGGTCAGCCTCGTCGACGACATCCTGCGCCCGGTCGAAGACAACCCGCTGATGGAGCGCGGCTTCGTCACGACCTCGCTCGACGCGCTGGTGAACTGGGCGCGCACCGGCTCGATGTGGCCGATGACGTTCGGCCTCGCGTGCTGCGCGGTGGAGATGATGCACGCAGGCGCTTCGCGCTTCGATCTCGACCGCATGGGCGTGATCTTTCGTCCCTCGCCGCGCCAGAGCGACGTCATGATCGTGGCCGGCACGCTGGTCAACAAGATGGCACCCGCGCTGCGCAAGGTCTACGACCAGATGCCGGACCCGAAGTGGGTCATCTCGATGGGCTCGTGCGCGAACGGCGGCGGCTACTACCACTATTCGTACGCGGTCGTGCGCGGCTGCGATCGCATCGTGCCGGTCGACATCTACGTGCCGGGCTGTCCGCCGACGGCCGAGGCGCTGATCCACGGGATCCTGCAGCTGCAGAAGAAGATCCGCCGCACCAACACGATTGCGCGGACATGAGTCGGATGGCGCACGACTCGCGTGATCGCACCTTCGTCGTCCCCGCGAAAGCGGGGACCCGGCGCCGTTTCGGCGCTGAGGCAAAGTCGCTAGGTCCCCGCTTTCGCGGGGACGACGAGATTGCAGCATGACGACATCGCATTTCGCCCAACTCCTCGAATCGAAGCTTGGCCAGAAGCTCGCGACGCTGATCGAAGCGCGCGGCGAGACGACGATCGAGGTGCTGCCGGAGAACTGGCTCGATGTCGCGAAGACGCTCCGCGACGATCCTGAGCTTCGCTTCGAGCAGGCGGTGGACGTCTGCGGCGTCGACTATCTTTCCTACGGCGAAGCCGAGTGGGATACGACCGACGTATCGTCGGAAGGCTTTTCGCGCGGCGTCGAGGGCGACGGACCGGGCCGCTTCCGCTGGGACGACCGGCCGCATCCGCCGCACCTGCCGCGCCGCTTCGCGGTCGTCGTGCACCTGCTGTCGCTCACGCACAACCGGCGCCTGCGCATGCGCGGCTTCTGCGCCGACGACGAGCTGCCGACGATGCCATCGCTCATCTCGCTCTGGCCCTCCGTCGACTGGTTCGAGCGCGAGGCGTTCGATCTCTTCGGCATCGTGTTCGAAGGCCATCCGGACCTGCGCCGCATCCTCACCGACTACGGCTTCGTCGGCCATCCGTTCCGCAAGGATTTCCCGCTGATCGGCAATGTCGAGGTCCGCTACGACCCGGAGAAGGGCCGCGTGGTCTATGAGCCGGTGACGTCGGTCGAGCCGCGCGTGCTGGTGCCGCGCACGATCCGCCTCGATTCGCGGTACGAGCAGGCGAAGGCGGAGCAGGGCGCCGCGTCGGGGCAGAAATAACGCCATGCAGGAAATCAAGAACTACACGATGAATTTCGGGCCGCAGCACCCGTCGGCCCATGGCGTGCTGCGCCTCGTCCTGGAGATGGACGGCGAGACGGTGATGCGCGCCGATCCGCACATCGGGCTGCTGCACCGTGCCACGGAGAAGCTGGCCGAGTCGAAGCCGTTCAACCAGTCGATCGGCTACATGGACCGCCTCGACTACGTCTCGATGATGTGCAACGAGCACGCGTACGTGCGCGCCATCGAGAACCTGCTCGGCATCGAAGTGCCCGAGCGCGCGCAGTGGATCCGCACGATGTTCGACGAGATCACGCGCATCCTGAACCACCTCATGTGGATCGGATCGAACGCCCTCGATCTCGGCGCGATGGCGGTGTTCCTCTACGCGTTCCGCGAGCGCGAGGAGCTGATGGATTGCTACGAGGCGGTCTCCGGCGCGCGCATGCACGCGACCTACTATCGCCCGGGCGGCGTCTATCGCGACCTGCCGGAACGGATGCCGAAGTACGCCGAATCGCGCTGGCACAAGGGCAAGGACCTCAAGCGCATCAATGCGTGGCGCGAGGGCTCGCTGCTCGACTTCCTCGATGCGTTCACTGACGATTTTCCCAAGCGCGTCGACGAGTACGAGGAGCTTCTGACCGAAAACCGCATCTGGAAGCAGCGCACCGTCGACATCGGCATCGTCTCGCGCGAGCAGGCGCTCGCCTGGGGCATGTCGGGCCCGATGCTGCGCGGCTCGGGAGTCGAGTGGGACCTGCGCAAGAAGCAGCCGTACGCGAAATACGCCGAGGTCGATTTCGACATTCCGGTCGGCGTCAACGGCGACTGCTACGACCGCTACCTTGTGCGCGTCGAGGAGATGCGCCAGTCGAACCGCATCATCAAGCAGTGCGTGAAGTGGCTGCGCGCGAACGCCGGACCGACCATGGTGCGCAACTACAAGGTTGCGCCGCCTTCGCGTGTCGAGATGAAGGACGACATGGAAGCGCTGATCCACCACTTCAAGCTGTTCACCGAAGGCTACTGCGTGCCGGCCGGCGAAACCTACGCCGCGGTGGAAGCGCCGAAGGGCGAGTTCGGCGTGTACCTCATCTCCGACGGCGCGAACAAGCCGTTCCGTCTCAAGTGCCACGCGCCGAGCTTCGTGCACCTCTCGTCGATCGACGCATTCGTGCGCGGGCACATGCTGCCGGACGTCGTGGCGATGATCGGCACGTACGATGTCGTGTTCGGCGAGGTGGATCGATGATGAGGCCGGGATTCGGGATGGGGGATCGGGGATTCGGAATGCGGATGTCTTCGCTCTCCATCCGTGCATTTGTGTCCCGATCCTTGCTCTTCCGTATCCCGAATCGCGAATCCCGAATCCCGGCGCTCCGCCCATGAAAGCAACCGGCACCTACCAGGAAGTCAAGGACATCGACCCGATGGTCGCGCTGAGCGCAGAGACGCGCGCGCGCATCGACCAGTGGGTCGCGAAGTTCCCGCCCGATCGCAAGCGTTCCGCGCTGATCCAGGGCCTGATGGCGGCGCAGGAGCAGAACGGCGGCTGGCTGACCGACGGGCTGATGACGGCGGTGGCGAAGTATCTCGGGCTGCCGGCGGTGTGGGCGTACGAGATCGCGAGTTTCTACTCGATGTTCTCGTTGAGCCCGGTCGGCCGCAACAACGTCGCGATCTGCACGAACATCTCGTGCTGGCTCAACGGCGCCGAGGACATCGTGCGCCACTGCGAGAAGAAGCTCGGCATCAAGCTCGGCGAGTCGACGCCGGACGGCCGCGTCTATCTCAAGCCGGAAGAGGAATGCCTCGCGGCGTGCTGCGGCGCGCCGATGATGGTCGTCAACGGTCACTACCACGAGAACCTGACGCCCGAAAAGGTGGACCAGATCCTCGACGAACTGAAATAGGGTGGGTCAAGGCCCACCGACGTTATCCGGATTTCCTATGGCATACGGCCCCGCACCGCAGGACCACCAGGTCGTCTACACCACGCTGCACTTCGAGCAGCCGTGGACGCTGGAGAATTACCTCAAGGTCGACGGCTACAAGGCGTGGAAGAAGATCCTCGCCGAGAAGCCCGACCCTGCGACGATCATCGAGGAGGTCAAGAAGAGCGCGCTGCGCGGCCGCGGCGGCGCCGGTTTTCCGACCGGCCTCAAGTGGTCGTTCATGCCGCGCAATGCCCCGGGGCAGAAGTACATCCTGTGCAACTCCGACGAGTCCGAGCCCGGCACCGCGAAGGACCGCGACATCCTGCGCTTCAATCCGCACGCGGTCATCGAGGGGCTCGCGATTGCCTGCTATGCGACCGGGTCGACGGTCGCCTACAACTATCTGCGCGGCGAGTTCCATCACGAACCGTTCGAGCGCGTCGAGCATGCGCTGAAGGAGGCGTACGACGCGGGCCTGCTCGGCAGGAACATCCAGGGCTCGGGCATCGACGTCGACATCTACAACGTGCTCGGCGCGGGCGCCTACATCTGCGGCGAGGAAACCGCGCTGATGGAATCGCTGGAAGGCAAGAAGGGCATGCCGCGCTTCAAGCCGCCGTTCCCGGCCAACTTCGGCCTGTACGGACGCCCGACGACGATCAACAACACCGAGACCTACGCCTCGGTGCCGGCGATCCTCAACAAGGGCGCGGAGTGGTTCCTGAATCAGGGCAAGCCGAACAACGGCGGGCCGAAGGTGTTTTCGGTGTCGGGACACGTCAACAAGCCCGGCAACTACGAGATCAGGCTCGGCACGCCGTTCCGGGACCTGCTCGAGATGGCGGGCGGCGTGCGCAACGGCCACAAGCTCAAGGCCGTGATTCCCGGCGGCTCGTCGATGCCGGTGCTGCCGGCCGAGACGATGATGGACGTCACAATGGACTACGACGCCTTGCAGAAGGCCGGCTCCGGCCTCGGCTCCGGCGCCGTCATCGTCATGGACGAGACCACTTGCATGGTGCGCGCCTGCCAGCGCATCGCGCGCTTCTACTTCGCCGAATCCTGCGGTCAGTGCACGCCGTGCCGCGAAGGCACAGGCTGGATGTACCGCATGCTGACGCGCATCGTCGAAGGCAAGGGAATGGAAGGCGATCTCGAGATGCTGCGCCAGGCCGCGGGGCAGATCGAAGGCCACACGATCTGCGCGTTCGGCGAGGCGGCGGCCTGGCCGGTGCAGGGATTCCTCAGGCACTACTGGAACGAGTTCGAATATTTCATCCGCAACGGGCGTTCGATGGTCGAGGCAGAGCTGGGGGTGGCGGCATGAGGCCCGCCGGGACCACGCACACCAACTCCCTCCCGTTCAAGGGAAGGGCTTCAACGCGCATGTTCGTCGGAGGTGTGCGATGAGCGCGCAGCCGGCCAACCCGAACGTTCCGCCCGACCACGTCACGATCGAGATCGACGGCCGGGCGCTCGTCGTGCCGAAAGGCTCGTCGATCATCATGGCCGCCGACGAGGCAGGCATCCCGATTCCGCGCTTCTGCTATCACGAGAAGCTCGCCGTCGCCGCGAACTGCCGCATGTGCATGGTCGAGGTGGAGATGGGCGGCAAGCCGATGCCGAAGCCTCAGCCCGCCTGTGCGACGCCGGTCGCCGATGGCATGAAGGTCATGACGCGGTCGGCGAAGGCGCTGTCGGCGCAGCGCAACGTCATGGAGTTCCTGCTCATCAACCATCCGCTCGACTGCCCGATCTGCGATCAGGGCGGCGAGTGCGAGCTGCAGGATCTTTCGCTCGGCTACGGCCGCTCGGTGTCGCGCTTCGTCGAGCGCAAGCGCGTCATCGCGGACGAGGACCTCGGCCCGCTGGTCGAGACCGAGATGACGCGCTGCATCCAGTGCACGCGCTGTGTGCGCTTCATGGCTGAAGTCGCCGGCACCTACGAGCTCGGCGGCATGGAGCGCGGCGAGAACCTGCAGATCGGCACGTACGTCGGCAAGCCGCTGATGAGCGAATTGTCCGGCAACGTCATCGACATCTGCCCGGTTGGCGCGCTGACCAACAAGCCGTTCCGCTTTCGCGCGCGCGCGTGGGAGCTGATCGCGCATGCGTCGATCGCGTATCACGACGCGCTCGGCTCGAACCTCTACCTGCACATCCGCTACGGCCAGGCCTACCGCGCCGTGCCGCGTGATAACGAAGCGATCAACGAGTGCTGGCTCTCGGATCGCGACCGCTACAGCTGCGACGGCCTGCGCGTGCCCGATCGCGCGACGAAGCCGCTGGTCAGGAAGGACGGCGCCTGGGTGGAGACCGACTGGTCTGAGGCGATCCGCGTCGCGAGCGGGATGCTCAAGGACGTGCCGGCCGGCGGCATCGGCGCACTGGTGCATCCGGCGACCTCGAACGAGGAGGGTCATCTCGTCGCGAGTCTCGTGCGTGCGCTCGGCAGCGAGCACGTCGATCATCGCCTGCGCACGCTCGACTTCGCCGACGCGGCCGTCGCGCGCCCGTTCGGCATGCCGGTGGCCGACATCGAGAAGGCCGGCGCCATCCTGCTGATCGGCTGCAATCCGCGCGGCGAAATGCCGTTGCTCGGCGCCCGCATCCGCAAGGCGACCAAGCGCGGTGCGCGGGTCCACGCGATTCATTCGGTCGACTTCGACCTCGAAGTCGACGTTCCGATGCACGGCAAGCGCATCGTCGCGCCCGCCGCCCTGACCGGCGCGCTGCTCGATGTCGCGAAGGCCGCGAACGACGCAGGTCACCTGCCGGATTCGCACGAGCTTGCCGGCGCGATCGCCGGCCGCAGCGCCGACGATGCAGCGAAGGCACTGGTCAAGCTGCTGGCCGATACCGAGAGCTCGGTCGTCATCGTCGGCGAAGGCGTGACGCTGCATCCGCAGGCGTCCGCCCTGCGCGCCGCCGCGGAGTTCGTGGCCAAGGCGACCCGCAGCGCATATGACGAGATTCCGCTCGGTGCGAACGCGATCGGGCTTGCCGAGACGGGTGTGTTCCCGCGCGAAGGCGCACTCGACGCGCGCGCGATGCTGCGCGAGCCGCGCAAGGTCTATGTGCTCTACGGTTGCGAGCCGCCGGAGGATTTCGGAGATGGCGCGCTCGCGATGGACGCGCTCGAAAAGTCCGGGCGCGTGGTCGCGTTCTCGGCCTATGTCAGCGACAGCCTGAAGCGCGTCGCGAACGTGATCCTGCCGATCGGGCTCACGCCCGAGATCGATGCGACGCTCGTCAATGTCGACGGCATCGCCCAGCGCGCCGCGCCGGCGGCCAAGCTGCCGGGCGAGGCGCGCCCCGGGTGGAAGGTGCTGCGCGCGCTCGGCGCCGCGCTCGCGCTCGGAGGCTTCGACTTCATCGGCATCGACGAAGTGCGTGCGCGGATCGAACGCGCGGGTTCCGCGGCACTGCCTGTGCGGCGCGGCATGGCTGCGGTCGCGTCGGACACGGCAGGGGGAAACGCGGCGAGCGGCGGTCGGACATTCGAGCGCATCGCGACCACGGCGATCTATCGCGCCGACGCCGTGCTGCGCCGCACGGCGTCGCTGCAGGCGCATCCGCTCACGCGCGGCGCGCTCGCCGTGCTGAATCCCGAAGACGGCCTCGCGCTCGGCCTCGGGCAGGGCGCGAAAGTGCGGGCCGGCTCCGCGACATTGCCGGTTGAGTTCTCGACCTCCGTGCCGCGTGGTGCGGTCTGGATCGAGGCCGGCTACGCCGAAACCGCGACGCTGCCGCCGCATGGAGCGGCCGTCGAGATCGCGAGGGCTTCCGCGTGATCCACTGGTTCATCGAAACGTTTCCGACGCTGTCGATGGCGCTCGGGCTGTTCCTGTTCCCCCTGCTGCCGCTGATCATCGCGGTCGCCCTGTACGTCTGGTGGGAGCGCAAGGTCATCGGCTGGATGCACGTGCGCATGGGGCCCAATCAGGTCGGCCCGGCCGGCCTCGGCCAGACGTTCGCCGACGTGATCAAGCTGCTCCTGAAGGAAGTCATCTATCCGACCAACGCGAACCGCGGCCTCTTCCTGCTGGCGCCGCTGTGGGCGCTGATTCCCGCGTTCGCGGCCTGGGCGGTGATTCCGATCGGCGATCACGTCGCGTGGTCCAACGCGAACGCGGGGCTCCTGTTCCTGCTCGCGATGACGTCGATGGGCGTGTACGGCATCATCCTTGCCGGCTGGGCCTCGAACTCGCGGTACGCGATGCTCGGCGCGATGCGCTCGGCGGCGCAGGTAGTGAGCTACGAGATCGCGATGGGCTTCTCGCTGATCAGCGTGCTGATCCTCTCGGGCAGCCTCAATCTTTCCGACATCGTCAACGCGCAGGCGGGCCGCTACGGCATCCTGAACTGGTTCCTCGTTCCGCTGCTGCCGATGTTCGTCATCTACTTCGTCTCCGGCGTCGCCGAGACCAACCGCGCGCCGTTCGACGTCGCCGAGGGCGAGTCGGAAATCGTCGCGGGATTCCACGTCGAGTATTCGGGCGCGCCGTTCGCGGTGTTCTTCCTCACCGAATACGCGAACATGATCCTCGTCTCCTTCCTCGCGCCGATCCTCTTCCTCGGCGGCTGGCTGTCGCCGTTTCCCGCGAGCGTGCCGTATCTCGGCGAGCCCGGCTGGTGGTGGTTGGCGGCGAAGGCGTTCTTCTTCGCGACCGCGTACATCTGGTTCCGCGCGACCTTCCCGCGCTACCGCTACGACCAGATCATGCGGCTCGGCTGGAAGGTGTTCATTCCCGTCACGATTGTCTGGGTGTTCGTTGCCGGCTGCTTCAAGTATTTCGGCTGGTTCCCGCTGGGCTAGTCCATGAAACGCATTTCGAACTACATCCGAAGCCTGTTCCTGTTCGAGCTGCTCGCCGGCCTCGCCCTGACGTTCAGGTATCTGTGGCGCCCGAAATACACGATGCGCTATCCGGCAGAGCACATTCCGAAGTCGAACCGCTTCCGCGGCCTGCACGCGCTGCGCCGCTATCCGAACGGCGAGGAGCGCTGCATCGCGTGCAAGCTGTGCGAGGCGGTGTGCCCCGCGCTCGCGATCACCATCGACTCGGCGCCCCGCGCGGACGGCACGCGCCGCACGACGCGCTACGACATCGACCTCTTCAAGTGCATCTACTGCGGCTTCTGCGAGGAGAGCTGCCCGGTGGACTCGATCGTCGAGACGCACATTCTCGAATACCATTTCGAGAAGCGCGGCCAGAACGTCGTGACCAAGCCGCAGCTGCTCGCGATCGGCGACCGCTTCGAGAAGGAGATCGCCGCGGCACGCGCGCAGGACGCGGCGTACCGATGAGCGGAGAAACCGGCATGACCTTCGACCTTCCGCTCTGGAGTTTCTACCTCTTCGGCACGATCACCGTGCTGGCCGCGCTCGCCGTCATCAGCGTGAAGAATCCGGTGCACGCGGCGCTCTGTCTCGTGCTGACGTTCTTCTCGACCGCGTGCACCTGGCTGCTCGCCGACGCCGAATTTCTCGCCATCGCGCTCGTACTGGTCTACGTCGGCGCGGTGATGGTGCTGTTCCTCTTCGTCGTCATGATGCTCGACATCGATCTCGTGCCGCTGCGCGAGGGATTCGTACGCGCGATGCCGGTCGGCCTCGTCGTCGCCGTCCTCATGCTCGTCGAGATGCTGACGCTGATCGGCGTGCGCTCGATGCAGATTCCGGCGCCGACCGAGCCGGCCGCGGCGGCAGGCGTGTCGAACACGACCTGGCTCGCGACCGCACTGTTCAGCCAGTTCCTGCTGCCGTTCGAGGTCGCGGCCCTGATCCTGACCGTCGCGATCGTCGCGGCGATTCCGCTGACGCTCCGCCGCCGCGTCGGGGTCAAGACGCAGGACCCGGCGAAGCAGGTCATGGTCAAGCCGCGCGAGCGCATCCGCGTGGTCAGGATGGCCGCGGAAGTCGCCAAGGCGCAGGACAAGGGAGTCACCCCATGATCACGCTCGCGCATTTCCTCACGCTCGGCGCGATCCTGTTCTGCATCGCGGTCGCGGGCATCTTCATCAACCGCAAGAACGTCATCGTTCTCCTGATGGCGATCGAGCTGATGCTGCTCGCGGTCAACACGAACTTCGTCGCGTTTTCGCGTTTCCTCGGCGATCCGGCGGGCCAGGTGTTCGTGTTCTTCATATTGACGGTCGCCGCTGCGGAATCGGCGATCGGGCTTGCGATTCTCGTGGTGCTGTTCCGCAATCGCGCGACGATCAATGTCGCGGAGATCGATTCGCTGAAAGGGTGAGTCCGGCTTTCAGCCGATGCCTGCGGGCACGGCAAGCCGGAGAGCGCCGCGACAGGGACGTCGGGACCGGAACGACACCAGGAGGGTTGCCTCAATGAAGGGTGGTCTGTGATAAGCAAGTACATACTGCTCACCATCGTGCTCGCGCCGCTGTTCGGCGCGGTCGTCGCGGGCCTGTTCGGTCGACAGGTCGGCCGCGCCGGCGCGCACACGGTCACGATCCTCGGTGTCGCCGTGTCGTGCGCGCTGTCGTTCTACGTGCTGTACCAGCTTGTCTGGGGCGGCGCGCCGGTGTTCAACCAGAACATCTACGAATGGTTCCACGTCGGCAATGCCGGGGCGCATGCCGACGTCATCGCCAACATCGGATTCCTGGTCGATCGCCTCTCGGCGATGATGATGGTCGTCGTCACGTTCGTCTCGCTGATGGTGCACATCTACACCATCGGCTACATGGCCGATGACCCGGGCTACCAGCGCTTCTTCAGCTACATCGCGCTGTTCACCTTCTCGATGCTGATGCTGGTCATGAGCAACAACTTCCTGCAGCTGTTCTTCGGCTGGGAAGCGGTCGGCCTCGTGTCCTATCTCCTGATCGGCTTCTGGTACACGCGGCCGACGGCGATCTTCGCGAACCTGAAGGCGTTCATCGTCAACCGCGTCGGCGATTTCGGCTTTCTGCTCGGCATCGCGGGTGTGCTGTACTGGTTCCACTCGCTCGACTACGCGCAGGTCTTCGCCAACACCCTGAGCCCGATGAGCTACGGCAACAAGACGATCGAGATCATCGCGGGCCACCCGTGGCACGTGACGACGGTCATCTGCATCTGCCTCTTCATCGGCGCGATGGGCAAATCGGCGCAGGTGCCGCTGCACGTCTGGCTGCCGGATTCCATGGAAGGCCCGACGCCCATCTCGGCGCTGATCCACGCGGCGACGATGGTCACCGCCGGCATTTTCATGGTCGCGCGCATGTCGCCGTTGTTCGAGCTTTCGGACACGGCGCTTTCGTTCGTGCTGATCATCGGCGCGACCACGGCGCTGTTCACGGGCCTGATCGGCGTCGTGCAGAACGACATCAAGCGCGTGGTCGCCTACTCGACGCTGTCGCAGCTCGGCTACATGACCGTAGCGCTCGGTGTCTCGGCGTACGCCGGCGGCGTCTACCACCTGATGACGCACGCGTTCTTCAAGGCGCTGCTGTTTCTCGGCGCGGGCTCGGTGATCATCGCGATGCACCATGAGCAGGACATGCGCTACATGGGCGGCCTCAAGAAATACATGCCGATCACGTGGATCACGATGTGGATCGGCTCGCTCGCGCTCGCCGGTGCGCCGGGCTTCGCAGGGTTCTTCTCGAAGGATGCGATCATCGAGGCGGTCGGCGAGTCGCACCGCTTCGGCTCCGGCTACGCGTACTTCTGTGTGCTGACCGGCGTGTTCGTGACGGCGCTCTACAGCTTCCGGCTGCTTTACCTGACGTTCCACGGCAAGGAGCGCTTCACGGTGCCCCATGGCGCGTCGCACGACGCGCATCACGCGGACGGGCACAAGGACGATACGCATCACGCGCCCGGCCATCTCGATCATCCGCCGCGCGAGTCGCCGTGGGTGGTGACGGTGCCGCTGATCCTGCTTGCGATCCCGTCGATCGCGATCGGCTGGCCCACGATCGGCCCGATGCTGTTCGAGCGCTGGTTCGGCAGCGCGATTCGCGTCGGCGCAGCGAACGACGTGCTCGGCGAGCTCGCGCACGAATTCCACGGGCCGCTGACGATGGTGGTCCACGGTTTCCTGCAACCGACGTTCTGGATCGCGCTTGCGGGCTTCGCGGTCGCCACATACGTCTGGCTGCTGAACCCCGGCATCGCCGATCGCGCTCAGGCGGCGCTGCGGCCCGTCTACAACCTGCTGTTCAACAAGTACTGGATCGACGAGCTGTATCAGGCAATTTTCGCGCGCGGCGGTGTCGCGCTCGGCCGCGGGCTCTGGAAGGGCGGCGATGTCGCGGTCATCGACGGGGTGGCCATCGACGGCTCGACCGCGCTCGTGCGGCGCATCGCGGCGACGATCCGCTGGATGCAGTCGGGCTACCTCTATCACTACGCCTTCGCGATGATCCTCGGATTGATCGCGCTGCTGGGCGGTGTGTGGTGGATCGTGACGAGGGTAGGGCAGTGATCGCGCGCGCGCCTTGTACCCGGCCGGTCTGGAATGACGAAGCAGGCGTATTGCGCCGATCGAACTGACGAAGCACGACACGAACCGACAAAGACCCAACGACATGCTCTCGTCGCACCTCCTCAGCCTCCTCATCTGGCTGCCGATCCTCGGCGCCGCGGCCGTCCTGCTGTGCAAGCGCAATGCGAACGCGGCACGCTGGCTGGCGCTCGCCGTCGCGCTGGCAACGTTCGTGCTTTCGATTCCGCTGTGGACCGGCTACGACCCGCTGCAGCCCGGCATGCAGTTCGTGGAAAACCTCGCCTGGATTCCGGCGATCAAGGCGAACTACGCGCTCGCCGCGGACGGCATCTCGGTCGCGCTGATCGTGCTGACCGCGTTGACGACGGTGCTGGTCGTCATCGGCTCGTGGGGCCCGATCGAGGAGCGCGTTGCGCAGTACATGGCCGCGATGCTCGCGCTCGAAGGTCTTCTGATCGGGGTGTTCGCCGCAACCGACGCGCTGCTGTTCTACGTGTTCTTCGAGGGCATGCTGATTCCGATGTTCATCATCATCGGCATCTGGGGCGGCCCGCGGCGCGTCTACGCGACACTGAAGTTCTTCATCTACACGTTCCTCGGCTCGATCTTCATGTTGGTCGGCCTGATCTACCTGCACATGAAGACCGGCGATTTCGCGCTGGCTTCATTTGCGCACGCCGGGCTCGGCACCAGCGAGCAGGCCTGGCTTTTCTTCGCCTTTCTGCTCGGCTTCGCGATCAAGGTGCCGATGTGGCCGGTGCACACGTGGCTTCCGGACGCACACGTCGAGGCGCCGACGGGCGGCTCGGTCGTGCTGGCGGCGATCATGCTGAAGGTAGGCGGATACGGCTTCGTGCGTTTCTCGCTGCCGATCACGCCGGATGCCTCGCAGGAGTTCGCCTGGCTCGTCATCGCACTCTCGCTGATCGCGATCATCTACATCGGCTACGTCGCGCTGGTGCAGGAAGACATGAAGAAGCTGATCGCGTACTCGTCGATCGCACACATGGGCTTCGTCACGCTCGGCGTGTTCATCGCCATTGCACTGGTGCGCTCGCACAACAACCCGATGGCGGCGCGGCTCGGCGTCCAGGGCGCGATGGTGCAGATGATCTCGCACGGCTTCGTGTCGGGCGCGATGTTCTCGTGCATCGGCGTCATGTACGACCGGCTGCACACGCGCATGATCCGCGACTACGGCGGCCTGGCGAACGTCATGCCGTGGTTCGCGGCCTTCTTCGTGCTGTTCGCGATGGCGAACTGCGGGCTGCCGGGCACGAGCGGCTTCGTCGGCGAGTTCATGGTCATCCTCGCCGCGTTCCAGGACGACTTCTGGATCGCCGCGCTGGCCGCGTTCACGCTGATCATCGGCGCCGCGTACACGCTGTGGCTGGTCAAGCGCGTCATCTTCGGCAAGGTCGAAAGCCCGAAGGTTGCCAAGATGCAGGACATGAACATCCGCGAGTGGATCGTGCTCGGCACGTTTGCCGCGGGCGTGCTCGCGATCGGCATCTATCCCAAGCCACTGGTGACGCTGATGGACGGCGCCGTGCGCGAGATCGTGCAGAACCTGATGCTGGCCAAGGCCTGAGCGAAGCCCAATGATCGAATTCCACGCCTACGATCTCGCGACGATGCTGCCCGAGCTGGTGCTGCTCGGTGCGACGTGCGCACTCCTGATGATCGACCTGTTCCTGAAGCCCGCTCAGCGCGACGTGACGCACTGGCTGACCGTGCTGGCATTGGTCGTGACCGGTGTCCTGGTCTGGCGCAACGCGGTGCCCGTCGGTGCCAGCGTGACTGCGTTCAACGGCATGTTCGTGCTGGACGGCATGGCCACGATCCTGAAGCTGTTCGTGCTGCTCGTCACGCTCGCGGTGTGCCTGTACGGCCGCGTGTATCTCAAGGACCGCACGCTCTTCATCGGCGAGTTCTACCTGCTGCTTCTGTTTGCCTGCCTCGGCATGATGCTGCTCGTATCGGCGGGCAGCATGGTCACGGTCTATCTCGGCCTCGAGCTCCTGACGCTCTCACAGTACGCGCTGGTCGCGCTGAACCGCGACTCGTCGGCGTCGGCAGAAGCCGCGATCAAGTATTTCGTGCTCGGCGCGATGGCGTCGGGCCTGCTGCTCTATGGCATGTCGATGATCTACGGCGCGACCGGCACGCTCGATCTCGCCAAGATCAACGTCGTGGTGGGCGATCTCGCGAGCTCGCCGCACAAGACCCTGCTCGCGTTCGGGCTCGTCTTCCTGATCGCCGGCATCGCGTTCAAGTTCGGCGCGGCGCCGTTCCACATGTGGATTCCGGACGTGTACCAGGGCGCGCCGACGGCTATGGTCGTGTTCGTCGGCTCGGCGCCGAAGCTCGCCGCGTTCGGCATGGCCTACCGCCTGCTGGAGGGTGCGATGAGCGGCATGCACGAGCACTGGACGCTGATGCTCTCGGTGCTGTCGGTGCTCTCGCTCGCGATCGGCAACGTGTTCGCGCTGGCGCAGTCGAACTTGAAGCGCATGCTCGGCTATTCGACGATCTCGCACATCGGCTTCCTGCTGCTCGGTTTCGTCAACGGCACGGCCAGCGGTTTTGCGGCCGCGCTGTTCTACACGATCTGTTACGCGCTGATGGCGACGGTTGCGTTCGGCGTGATCCTCCTGCTCGCGCGGGCCGGCTTCGAGGCTGAGGAGATCGACGATTTCAAGGGCCTGAACCAGCGCAATCCCTGGTACGCCGGCATCATGGCCATCGCGATGTTTTCGCTGGCCGGCGTGCCGCCGCTGTTCGGCTTCTTCGCAAAAGTCATGGTGCTGAAGGCGGTCATCGATGCGGGCCAGCTCTGGCTCGCGATCGTCGCGATCGTCTTCGCGATCGTCGGGCTCTACTACTACCTGCGCGTGGTCAAGGTCATGTACTTCGACGAGCCGGCCGAGGACTCGCCGCTGGCACTGCCCAAGGACTTGGCATTCCGCTGGGCGCTTTCGATCAACGGCCTTGCCTTACTGGCGCTCGGCATCGGCTGGGGCCCGCTGCTCGACTGGTGCAACCGCGCGTTTGCGGCCTGATATTCCGCGAATGGCCAGGATGGCGCCCGCCGGCAGGCGGGCCGGGACGACCCCCATTGAAACGCGTCGAAACGCCGTCATTTCATGTCTCGCCTTGCGGCGTCCGGCCGCAACCGATACCATGTTCGCTTGGCTGATGCGGGGTGGAGCAGTCTGGCAGCTCGTCGGGCTCATAACCCGAAGGTCGCAGGTTCAAATCCTGCCCCCGCTACCACGTTGTATTGGAAAGGCCACTTCGCGTGGCCTTTTCTTTCGGCAAGGCCGTTGCAAGCAGGCCTTGGCCATTGCGGTTCGCGCAGGAAGCGCATCTTGCCGATGTTGGGATGCAAGACAACGGCGGACTACGGAATGGGCCTTGCGCCCATTTTTTTTTCCGCGATTTCTCGCGGATCGGCGTCCGCCCGAAGGTGATTCGAGAGGGACGGCCAGGAAGGCCGCCGTGTTCGTGGCGATCGGAACGGATCGCACGGGTGGACAGATGAAGGAAGAGGAACTGAACGCGTTACTCGCGCCGCCGATCGCGGATCTCGGCCTCGAGCTCGTAGGTATCGAGTTCAGCCCCGGCCGCGGCGGCAGCCTGCTGCGCGTCTACGTGGACGCGCCGGACCGGCCGGTCACGATCGACGATTGCGAGCGCGCGAGCCGGGAGATCTCGGCCTTGCTCGACGTCAACGATCCGGTCGCGGGGCGCTACACGCTGGAGGTGTCCTCGCCGGGACTGGACCGGCCGCTGTTCACGCCGGAGCAGTTCGCGTGCTTCATCGGCCAGGACGTGAAGATCAACGTGAACCTGCCGCTGGGCGGGCGCCGGCGATTCCACGGGACGATCCGCGGCGTGGACGGCGACCGCATCACGATCGAGCAGGACGGCGAGCCGGTGACGATCGCGCACGCGAACATCGCGAAGGCGCGGCTCGCGCCGGATTACGCGGCCCTCGGGCTTGCAGCCGCAAGGCGCGAGTACGAGGAAAGGACGCCGAAGCGGCGCCGGAAGAAATGAAGCATTCAGGACCAACGCTTGATGAACACGCGCACAGCTGAAACGAAGGCAGGAAGGAAATCGTTCGGGCGAGGCATCGCGCCCGAAGGAGCAAAGAACATGAGCAAAGAACTGTTGCTGGTCGTCGACGCGGTCGCCAACGAGAAGGGCGTGCCGAAGGCCGTCATTTTCGACGCGATGGAGGCCGCGCTGGCCTCGGCCGCGAAGAAGCGCTACCTCGACCAGGACGTCGCCGTGCGCGTTGCGATCGACCGCGACTCGGGCGACTACGAGACCTTCCGCCGCTGGGAAGTCGTGCCGGACGACGTCGTCATGGAGTCGCCCGACCGGCAGATCCGCCTGATGGACGCGATCGAGGAGAAGCCCGGCATCGAGGTCGGTGAATTCATCGAGGAGCAGATCGAGAATCCCGAGTTCGGCCGCATCGCGGCGCAGGCGGCGAAGCAGGTCATCGTGCAGCGCGTGCGCGAGGCCGAGCGCGCGCAGGTGGTGGATGCGTACAAGGACCGCGTCGGCGAGCTCATCACCGGCATCGTCAAGCGCGTCGAGCGCGGCAACATCTTTCTGGATCTCGGCGGCAACGCCGAGGCGTTCGTGCCGCGCGACCGCGCGATTCCGCGCGAATCGGTGCGCGCCGGCGACCGCCTGCGCGGCTATCTCTACGAGGTGCGCGCGGAGCTGCGCGGGCCGCAGCTCTTCGTCTCGCGCACCGCGCCCGAGCTCATGATGGAGCTCTTCAAGCTCGAAGTGCCGGAAGTCGGCCAGGGTCTCGTCGAGATCAAGGCCTGCGCGCGCGATCCCGGCGACCGCGCCAAGATCGCCGTCGTCGCACACGACCACCGCACCGACCCGATCGGCGCGTGCATCGGCATGCGCGGCTCGCGCGTGCAGGCGGTGTCGAATGAGCTCAACGGCGAGCGCATCGACATCGTGCTGTGGAACGAGAACCCGGCGCAGTTCGTCATCAACGCTATGGCACCCGCCGAGGTGCAGTCGATCATCGTCGACGAGGAAAAGCACTCGATGGACATCGCCGTCGCGGAGGACAAGCTCTCGCAGGCGATCGGCCGCGGCGGCCAGAACGTGCGTCTCGCCAGCAAGCTCACCGGCTGGCAGCTCAACGTCATGACCGCCGAGCAGGTGCGCCAGAAGAGCGAGGCCGAGCAGGAAGCCGCGCGCGTGCTGTTCATGGAGAAGCTCGAGGTCGACAACGAGATCGCGCAGATCCTGGTGCAGGAAGGCTTCTCGAGCGTCGAGGAAATCGCCTACGTGCCGACGGCCGAGCTGCTCGGCATCGAGGGCTTCGACGAGGACATCGTCGAGGAGCTCCGCGCGCGTGCGCGCGACGCGCTGCTCACGGACGCGCTCGCGGTCGAGGAGGAAATCGAGGACCACAAGCCCGCGGACGATCTCGTCGCGGTCGAGGGCATGGACGAGGCGACCGCGTTCGCGCTGGCCCGGCACGGGATCATCACGCGCGAGAACCTCGCTGATCTCGCCACGGACGAGCTGATGGAACTCGCCATCGAGGGGATCGACGAGACACGTGCCGCGGGGCTGATCATGGCCGCGCGCGAGGCGGTGTCGTCCTGATCGTGACGGAAGCAGGAACGACGAATCGGGTCGCGCAAGGTCAGGGAGTACATTGATGTCGGACGTAACGATCAAGCAGCTGGCCAAGGTGCTCGGCACGCCGATCGACAAGCTGCTCACGCAGCTCGCCGAGGCGGGCATGAAATTCACCAACCCGGATCAGGTCATCAGCAGCACCGAGAAGGTGAAGCTGCTGGGCTTCCTGCGTCGCACGCACGGCAAGCGCGAGGCGCCGGTCGAATCGAGCTCGGCGCCGCGCCAGATCACATTGAAGCGGCGCACGGTCAGCGAGATCACCGTGAATCCCGGCCAGCGCGGCGCGACCGCGAAGACGGTCAACGTCGAGGTGCGCCAGAAGCGCACCTACGTCAAGCGCAGCGTCGTCGAGGAAGAGGCGCAGGCGCAGGTTGATCCCGAGCGCGAGGAAGCGCTGAAGAAACTCGAGGAATCGCAGCTCAAGCGCGAGACCGAGGAAGCCGCACGCGCCGAGGCCGATCGCCGCCGGCAGGAAGAAGACGCCAAGCTGCGCGCGTCCGAGGAAGCGCGCCGCAAGGCCGCCGAGGAAGAAGCGCGCCGGAAGGCCGAGGAAGAATCGCAGGCCAAGCGCGACGCGGAGACCAAGCCGCTCCGCGAGGCGGCCACGCCTGCTCCGGCGAAGGAAAAGGAAGCCGAGCGTCCGCGTCGCGATGATCGCGGCGGCCGCGGCGATGGCGACGCACCGCACCGCCACAAGGCCCGGCACGGCTCGCATCGCATGCCGGTGGCCGAAGCCGACGTCGAGGAAACTCCGGGGCGGAGCTATTTCGGTGCCGAGTTGCACCTGTCGCAGGAAGGCGCCGCACGCCGCACCGGCCGCAAGAAGCCGAAGGCGCGTCCGGCCGAGGCGGCGCGCTCGGGTCCGGCGCACGCGTTCTCGCGCCCGACGGCGCCGGTGTCGCGTGAGGTCGCCGTCGGCGATTCGATCACGGTGGCCGATCTCGCCGCGAAGATGGCGGTCAAGGGCGCCGAGGTGGTCAAGCAGCTCTTCAAGATGGGTGTCATGACGACAATCAACCAGGTCATCGACCACGACACCGCCGCGCTCGTCGCGGAGGAGCTGGGCCACAAGGTCGTGCAGGCAGCCGACACCAGCGCCGAGACGACGCTGCTCGCGCAGGCGGGCGCCGCCGACGAGGGCGAGCTCGAGCCGCGCCCGCCGGTCGTCACGATCATGGGCCACGTCGATCACGGCAAGACGTCGCTGCTCGACTACATCCGCCGCACGAAGGTCGCGGCGGGCGAGGCGGGCGGCATCACGCAGCACATCGGCGCGTATCACGTCGACACGCCGAAGGGCGTCGTCACGTTCCTCGACACGCCAGGCCACGCAGCGTTCTCGTCGATGCGCGCGCGCGGAGCGCAGTCGACCGACATCGTCGTGCTCGTCGTCGCGGCCGACGACGGCGTCATGCCGCAGACGGTCGAGGCGATCCAGCACGCGCGCGCCGCGAAGGTGCCGCTGCTCGTCGCGATGAACAAGATGGACAAGCCCGAAGCGAACCCGGACAACGTGAAGCAGGGTCTCGTGCAGCACGAAGTCGTCCCGGAAGAGTGGGGCGGCGACGTGCAGTTCGTGCCGGTGTCGGCAAAGACCGGCCAGGGCGTCGACGATCTGCTCGATGCGATCCTCGTGCAGGCGGAGGTCATGGAGCTGAAGGCGCGTCCGAAGGGCCGCGCGACGGGCACCGTGATCGAGTCGAGCCTCGACAAGGGCCGCGGCCCGGTCGCGACGGTGCTCGTGCAGCAGGGCCTGCTCAAGAAGGGCGACTTCCTCGTCTGCGGCGTCGAGTACGGCCGCGTGCGCGCGCTGTTCGACGAGACCGGCAAGCAGGTCGGCGAAGCCGGGCCTTCGATCCCGGTGCAGGTGCTCGGACTCTCCGGCGTGCCGAACGCGGGTGACGATTTCGTCGTCGTCGCCGACGAGCGCCTCGCCAAGGACGTCGCGCAGCAGCGCCAGCATCAGCGTCGCGAGTCGCGCCTGGTGAAGCAGGCCGGCAACCGCATGGAAGACATCATGGCGCAGATGGGCGAGGGACAGGGCCAGCAGACCCTGAATCTCGTCGTGAAGGCCGACGTGCAGGGTTCGGTGGAGGCGCTGCGCGATGCGCTGACGAGCATCTCGACCGACGCGATCAAGGTCAATGTCATCGCATCCGGCGTCGGCGGCATCACCGAATCGGACGCGACGCTCGCGGCCGCGTCGAAGGCCGTCATCATCGGCTTCAACGTGCGCGCCGACGCCTCGGCGCGTCGCGTGATCGAGGCGAACGGCCTCGACCTGCGTTACTTCTCGATCATCTACGACGTGATCGACCAGGTGAAACAGGTCGCCTCGGGCCTGCTCGGCACCGAAGTGCGCGAGGAGATCATCGGCGTCGCCGAGGTGCGCGAGGTGTTCCGCTCGTCCAAGTTCGGCGCGATCGCGGGCTGCATGGTCGTCGAAGGCACGGTCAAGCGCCACAAGCCGATCCGCGTCCTGCGCGACAACACGGTCATCTTCCAGGGCGAGCTCGAATCGCTGCGCCGCTTCAAGGAAAACGTGGACGAAGTGCGCAACGGCATGGAGTGCGGCATCGGCGTCAAGCAGTACAACGACGTCAAGCCCGGCGACCAGATCGAGTGCTTCGAGCGGATCGAGGTGGCGAGGACGCTGTAAAAGCCGGGATTCGGGATTGGGGATTGGGGATTCAGCAAAGCGGTCCGATCCCGAATCCCAGCCGATCGGCATAGGCCGGCTTTCCAATCCCGAATCCCGAATCCCCAATCCCGGCTCTCTCAAATGCCCAGCAAATCCTTCGCCCGCACCGATCGTGTTTCCGCGCAGCTTCGCAAGGAGCTGGCGGTGCTCGTGCACGCGGCCGTGCGCGATCACGCGCTGCCGTCGGTGAGCGTGTCGGATGTCGAGGTCACGAAGGACCTCGATGTGGCAACGGTCTACGTGACGACGCTGCTTCCCGATCAAGCCAGGGGGGCGACCGAAGCGCTGAACGACATGGCCAGGGAGTTCCGCCGCGAGCTGTCGCGAACGCTGGCGATCCGGCGCGTGCCGGAGCTCCGGTTCCGGTATGACGATTCGGTCGATCGCGGCGAGCGGATCGAATCGCTGCTGCGCGAAGACGCGAAGAAATGAACTCCCGTCGTCCCGGCAAAAGCCGGGACCCGTTTTGATCCGGTGACACCGCGCAAAATGGATTCCGGCTTTCGCCGGAACGACGAGTAGCCGCCGATGAAACGCAAAGACGCCCGCGACGTGCACGGCATCCTGCTGTTCGACAAGCCGCAGGGCTTGAGCTCGAACCAGGCTCTGCAGATCGTGCGCCGGCTGTTCGGCGCAGCAAAGGCCGGGCACACCGGCAGCCTCGATCCGCTGGCGACCGGGCTCCTGCCGATCTGCTTCGGCGAAGCGACCAAGATCGCTGGCCTCCTGCTCGGATCGCGAAAGGCGTACCTGGCCGAGTGCAGGCTCGGCGTGGTCACGGACACCGATGACGCAGAGGGACGTGCCATCGAGACCCGGCCGGTGCCGGCGCTGGACGACGTGACGATCGAGCGGGCGCTGTCCGCGCTGACCGGGCGCATCGTGCAGGTTCCGCCCGCCTATTCGGCGATCAAGCGGGACGGCCAGCCGCTGTACAAGCGCGCCCGGCGCGGCGAGACCGTCGAGGTGCCATCGCGCGAGGTGGACGTGCATGCGTTCCGGCTGGTCGGGCGGACAGCGGATGGCCTGCGCCTGCACGTCGAGTGCGGCTCGGGCACCTATGTGCGCAGCCTGGTGCGTGATCTCGGCGAGCGGCTCGGCTGCGGGGCTCACGTCGTGGCGTTGCGGCGGCTCTGGGTGGAGCCGTTCACCGCGGCCGACATGGTCGGGCTCGATGCGCTGCGCGAGATCGCCGCGACCGGCGGCACTGCCGCGCTGGACGCCCTGCTGCTCCCGATCGAGACGGGGCTAACCGCGTATCCGGCCGTCCGCGTCAACCGGGCCGATGCCGAGCGGCTGCGGCAGGGGCAGCCGGTCACCGGCGACGTGCAGCCCGGCTCCTATGTCGCCCTGGATGTGGAAGGACGGGCCGTGGCCCTCGTCGAAAGCGGGGCGGATGGCTGCCTGCGTTGCCGGCGCGGCTTCAACCCGGTGCCGGCTGCGACGGGCGGACGTCAGGTCGGGTCTGCGTAAGCGCTTGTTTTACCGGAACCCTGGCAGTTAAAATATATTGTTCACTGCAGCATCCGTCTCACTAACCCGCGGGGCTTGCGAACGGCCGCACGCTGCGCGCAGCGGTGTCCGCCGCGATTCGCCGAGTTGCCGTTCGCAAGTCTCGCTCTCGCTTCCAGGATTCATCGAGATGTCCCTTTCCAACGAACAGACCAGCAAGATCATCGCGGACTTCCGTCGCGCCGCCAACGACACGGGCTCGCCCGAAGTCCAGGTCGCGCTGCTTTCCGCGCGCATCGATCATCTGACCAAGCACTTCGCCGACCACGGGAAGGATCACCATTCGCGCCGCGGCCTGCTCAAGATGGTCAACCAGCGCCGGCGCCTGCTCGGCTACCTCAAGAACAAGGACAACGATCGCTACAAGGCCCTGATCGAGCGTCTCGGGCTGCGCCGGTAATTCGTGCGTTCGTCTCCGAACGCTGCTTCGACCGCAGCGTGGCAATGCCCGAAGTTCTGCTACGCCGAAATCCAGAAGCGGCCATCCATGGCCGCACTCCTCAAATAAAGCACGCGGTGTGCTGGCGTGCGCCGAGGTCCGGTCAAGGGATCTGATCTCGTCAATCAGGAAAAGATAACGTGGCAAAAGTCAGCAAGTCGTTCCGGTACGGAAATCACGACGTCACGCTGGAGACCGGCGAGATCGCGCGGCAGGCGACCGGTTCGGTCGTGGTCAGCATGGGCGGCACCGTCGTGCTGGTCACCGTCGTCGCCGCGCCGACCGCGCGCGAAGGGCAGGATTTCTTTCCGCTCACCGTCGATTATCAGGAAAAGTTCTACTCCGCCGGCCGCATTCCCGGCGGCTTTTTCAAGCGTGAAGGCCGCCCGACGGAGAAGGAGACGCTGACCTCGCGCCTCATCGACCGTCCGGTCCGCCCGCTCTTTCCCGAGGAATTCCGCAACGAGGTGCAGGTCATCGCTACCGTGCTCTCGATGAATCCCGAGATTGACGGCGACATTCCCGCGATGATCGGCGCGTCCGCCGCGCTGACGCTCGCCGGCATTCCCTTCAAGGGACCGATCGGCGCGGCGCGCGTCGGCTACATCGGCGGCCAGTACGTACTGAACCCGACGCAGACCGAGCTCAGGAATTCCGACCTCGACCTCGTCGTCGCCGGCACGGCGAACGCCGTGCTCATGGTCGAATCCGAGGCGAAGCTCCTTTCCGAGGAAGTCATGCTGGGCGCGGTCACGTTCGGCCATCGCGAAATGCAGAAGGCGATCAACGTGATCGCCGAGCTCGCGGTCGAAGCCGGCAAGCCGTCCTGGAACTGGACGCCGCCGCCGCGCAACGAAGAACTGGTCGAGGCGCTGAAGGCCGCCGTCGGCGACAACCTCGCCGCCGCGTTCCGCATCCACGACAAGCTGCAGCGGCGCGACGCGATCGCGGCGCTCAGGAAGGACGTGCTCGAGTCGCTGAAGGCTACGGCCGAGGCGAAGGGCTGGAATCCCGCCGATCTCGCCAAGGAATTCGCCGATCTCGAATACCGCACGATGCGCGAGGGCGTCCTCAAGACCCGGCAGCGCATCGACGGCCGCGGCCTCGAGGATATCCGCCCGATCTCGGTGCGCGTTGGCGTGCTGCCGCGCACGCACGGCTCGGCGCTCTTCACGCGCGGCGAGACGCAGGCGCTGGTCACCGTCACGCTGGGCACCGCGCGCGACGCGCAGATCGTCGACGCGCCGGAAGGCGAGTCGAAGGACACGTTCCTGTTTCACTACAACTTCCCGCCGTTCTCCGTCGGCGAAACCGGCCGCATGGCCGGCCCGAAGCGCCGCGAGATCGGTCACGGCCGCCTCGCCAAGCGCGGCGTCCAGGCTGTCAAGCCGACGATGGAAGAGTTTCCGTACGTGCTGCGCGTGGTCTCCGAGATCACCGAGTCGAATGGCTCCTCGTCGATGGCATCGGTCTGCGGCTCCTCGCTCGCAATGATGGACGCCGGCGTGCCGATCAAGGCGCCGGTCGCCGGCATCGCGATGGGTCTCGTCAAGGAAGGCGACGATTTCGTCGTGCTGTCGGACATCCTCGGCGACGAGGATCACCTCGGCGACATGGACTTCAAGGTCGCCGGCACGGCCGACGGCGTGTCGGCGCTGCAGATGGACATCAAGATCGACGGCATCACCGAGGAGATCATGCGCACGGCGCTGGATCAGGCCAAGCGCGGGCGCCTGCACATCCTCGGCGAGATGGCCAAGGTCATCAGCGCGTCGCGCGCCGAGATGAGCGAGTACGCGCCGCGCCTGCTCACGATGAAAATCCATCCCGACAAGATCCGCGAGGTCATCGGCAAGGGCGGCGCGACGATCCGCTCCATTACCGAGGAGACCGGCACCACGATCGACATCAGCGATGACGGCACCGTGGTCATCGCTTCGGTGAACCGCGGCGCCGCCGACGCGGCCAAGAAGCGCATCGAGCAGATCGTTTCCGACGTCGAGCCCGGCCGCATCTACGAGGGCAAGGTCGCCAAGCTGATGGATTTCGGCGCGTTCGTCACGATCCTGCCCGGCAAGGACGGCCTCGTGCACGTTTCGCAGATTTCCAACGAGCGCGTCGAGAAAGTTTCCGACAAGCTCAAGGAAGGCGACATCGTCAAGGTCAAGGTGCTTGAAGTCGACAAGCAGGGCCGCATCCGCCTGTCGATGAAGGCCGTGGCCGAGGAAGAGAAGGGCGCTGCCTGATCTCGACGGAAGCAGACAAAAAAAGGCGGGCTCGGCCCGCCTTTTTTTTCGTCCGCGCCATGAGGAGTGCTCAGAAGTCAACCCGACGCATTCGTCATCGGCCCGAGCCTCACCACGCGCTGCAGCCGCTCGCCGTTGCGCACGATCGTCAGCGTCACCGGATGCCCGGCTTTTGCGCGCAGGCGATTCTGGAAATCCTGGCGGTCGGTGATGTCCTCGTCGTCGCACTTCAGCACGATGTCGCCGGTCAGTAGATTCGCGCGCGAAGCCGGTGAATTGTTGACGACCGAGCCGATAGCGACGCCGCCGGTGGTGCCGAGCCTGTTTTTCTCGTCGGCGTGGAGATCGCGGAACGTCGCGCCGAACGGCAGCTTGAAGCGCACGTAGTACGCGACCATCAGCTCGCCTTCGCGGGCCGGATAGACGATCACACGATCGGCGCCGACGCGCTGGCCTTGACGCATGGCCTTGGCCCGCGCCTCGGGATCATCGGCACGGAAATGCGACGTCCCGATGTGCATGTAGCTCTGCGCGCGGAGCCGCTTCGCCTCCGCGGCGAAGCTCCTGCCTTCGCTGATCTCGGGTTCTGCTGGCGGCGGCTCGGCGCGCAGGTCCGCAACCAGATCCGGCTCGCGGCCGGTCACGGTTTCGTAGGCGCCGGTTTCTTCCGGAGGCAGAGGTTTCGGAGCCGGCGGCGTGAAGATCGCGTTAGGCCCGGCGGCGCAACCGGCGAGGAGCAGCAGCAGCGCGACGGCGCACGGCCGCCATGCGGGGACTTTGCAAGAAGGGAGGGTGCGGCAGCGCAGATCGATCGAAGCCATGCGCGGAGGATGCCGCACGCCACCTGACTGGAGGCCGACATGCAAGCACTTGGCAGCAGCCGCGTCGGCTTTGTCCCGCAACCGGGCTACGCGGCTGCGAATTCGCGCAACCGTGAATGCATGTTGAGCGTGCGCGCCTTGCAGGCGAGAAAAAGCGCCGCGGATGCTTACCTCGATTGCACCCGCTGCGCCGGGCGCTCGGCCAGGGTCGGATCGCGGTGCAGGCGCGTCACCGACGCCATCGGCGAGGCGGGCATCGTGGCGGGCTCGTCCAGCACGACGCGAGGCAATTCGCGATGCTGCGCACGGGCATGGTGCGCGATCCAGAGCCGATGCACGAACATCAGCGTCAGCACTCCGCCGACCGCGCCGACCATGGCCGGCTGCGGCGCGCACAGGGCGACCAGCACGAACGGCAGCAGGAGGCCGTACAGCGGAAACATCGCGAGCCAGAGCGCCATCTCCTCGCTCATGGACACGCTGCCCTCGATGTCGTGCCGGTGCCGCTTGACGTAGCGGGCGATGGCGAGATTCGCCAGATGCTGGCCGTTGATGGCGCCGTACAGGCCGGCGACGAAACCGAGAAACGTCGCGATGGCATCGCTGCCGGCGTCGATGCTCCTCGAAGCCGCCACGATGCCGACGGTCGCGAGCAGCACGAAGCCGATATAGGCGGGGCGCAGCCCGCGCGTAGCCACCGCGCGCCGCCAGAGCGGATTGAGTGCGACGTGGTGCGTTCTCAGGCGCTGCGCGAGCTTGTCGTCTCGCGCCTTGGCGCCGAGCGCGCTCAGCACGCAGTCGCAAAGCATCAGCAAGGGCACGAGCAGGATTTCTGGATGGTTCACGGCAGCCTCCGCAATCCCGCGTAACTTAACCAAGGAGTCGCGTGCGGCATTAGGCCGGCGGTGCCGCTTGTGCGTTGCTGATCTGTCGGATTGGTTGTGCCGCGCACTCTCTGGATTCTGGCATCCTAGGCTCCGCAGCAGCCGATCCCGCCCGTGACGTCCTACCGCTTCAACGATTTCGAGCTGATTCCCGACACGCGACGCCTGCTCCGTTCCGGTGCCGACGTCGCCGTCGGTATCCGCGTGTTCGAAGTCATCGCCTATCTCGTGCAGAACCGGCAGCGTGCGGTCGGCCGCGACGAGCTGCTGTCTGCGGTGTGGGGCCGCATCGATGGCGGCGACGCGATGCTCGCGCAGGCGGTGCTGAAAGCGCGCCGCGCGCTCGGCGACGACGGCAATGCGCAGAACTGCATCCGCACCGTCGCGCGGTTCGGCTATCAGTGGGTGGCGCCGACGGTAGAAGCCGAACACGCCATTCCGTCTGCTTCGGCGCCCGTTCCCCAAGGCGACCCCGATGACGCCGCGCAGCACGTCGCGCCGGCTGCGTCGTCGTCGTCGCCTGTCGCACAGGAAGAAAGCACAGCGGACAGGCCGCGCCGCCTCTGGCTTGCGAGCGCATTCACCGCCGTCGCCATCGCGGTGATTGCCGCATTCGCATTCATGCCGTCGCGTCAGCCGGCACAGAAATCGACCGTATCGACGCGCGGCGACGCGAGTTCCATCGTTCCGGGACTGATCCTCGTCGCGCCGACGCGCGTGCACAGCATGGCGGCCGACGACGGCTGGATGCGGCTCGGCGTCATGTCGCTCGCGAGCGAGGCGCTGGCCGGAGTGCCGGGCCACGCGGTCGTGCCGGACCAGACGACGCTGGCTGCGGTGGCGCATGCCGGTGCGAACACCGGCGTCGAGCCGCTGCGCGCCGCGACGGGCGCCGCCATCGTCATCACCTCCGAGGCGAGCCGCGTCGGCGAAGACTGGCGCCTGGACGCGACGGTGTTCAACGCCGACGGCAGCGCCGAGATCGTCAGCGCGCGCGCGGCCGATCCGGTCGCCGCGGCGAGCCGGCTCGCGCGCAACCTGCGCGAGCTGCTCGCGCCCGAAGGCGGTGACGATGCCGAAGAAACGGTGGCGCCCGAGGTGCTCGCGCTGGCAGCGCACATGAAGGCGGCGATTCTCGAAGCGCAGAACGGCCGCGCCATGGCGCTGCTCCAAAACGCGCCGAAGCCGGTGGCCGAGGCGCCGCAGATCGTGCTGTTCGAAGCCGAGGCGCTCATACAGCTCGGCAAGCCGGAATCGGCGCTCGCCGTGCTGCGCCCGCTCGTCGATCGTGCTGCCGTGACGTCGCCGCCGCCGCGCTGGCTGCCGGACGCGTGGACCGCGCTCGGCGACTCCGAGCTCGCGCGTGGCCATCCGGCAGAAGCCGAGGCGTATTTCCGGCGCGCGATCCAGCTCGAAGGCGTCGCCAGCCGGCGCAGTCTCGGCCTCGCCTGGCGCGGGCTCGGCATCGCGCAGATCGTGCGCAATGATCTCGAAGGCGCCGAGCAGAGCTATCTGCGTGCGCGCCTCGAGCTCGAGCCGGTCGGCGACCGCCTGCTGCTGGCGCGCATCACCGACGGTCTCGGGTATATCGCGACGGCGCGCGGCCGCATGGCCGACGCGCTGATGCTGTACGAGCAGGCGGCCGAGATGGGTGCCGCGGCGGGGCTCAACGAGACCGAGCTCGGCTCGCGTCTCAATATCGCGCAGGCGCATCACTATCTGCTGCATCACGCGCTCGCGCTGGACAGGCTGCGTGCGCTGCTGCCGCGCATCCGCGCCGTCGACTATCCGGCGCTGCACCGTTTCGGCTCGATCGCATACGCCAACGCGCTGATCGAGACCGGCGCGTACGCGGAAGCGCGCGCCGAGCTGGCGCGGCTCGAGGAAACGGCGCCGAAGGACGCGGCGACCGACGCCGTCGTCGACGTGCGCCTCGACGAGGCGGGGATCCGGCTCGCGCTCGGCGAGGCGCGCGCCGCGATCGAGCTCGCCGACGCCGTGCGCGGCGATCACGACGCGAAGAGCGCGCCCGATCTCCACCTCGAATCGCTGGCCGTGCTGCTGAGTGCCGAGCTTGCGGCCGGCGACCGCAGAGCCGCGGCGGCGCTGGCCGCCGATACGAGCGCATGGGCGGTCGAACGCGCGGGTGCGCCGGCGCGCTCGCACGCGCTCGTCGCGCAGGCGCGATGGGCGGCCACATCCGGCAACGCGGCGGCGGCGCTGGATCATTACCGGCAAGCGCTCGCGATCGCGCGCGAGTTCGGCACGCCGCTGGTGCTGCGCGACGCGGCGGTGCCGTACGCGGAGTTCCAGCTCGACGTGGGCGCCATCGATCAGGCGCGAGCGACGGCGAGCATCGTCGGCCCGTACGCCGAGAACGATTTCTCGTGCGCGCTCCTGCTGGCGCGCGTGGCGGCGGCGACGCACGAAACGGATCTCGCTCGATCGTATTTCGCCCAGGCGCGCCGGCTCGCCGGCGAGCGCTGGACCCAATCGCTGGCAGACGAGGAGGCGCTGGTCGACGCGAGGCCGGCGCCTCGCAACGTCGCCGGCGGTTGATCGCGTTCGGCCGCTGGCGGCAGAATGGCTGCGGATGCCGAATGGGCGGCGCCCGTGCAGGAGAACGCGATGCGTCAGTACGGCTGGCTCGTTTCGATGACGATGGTCGTGGCGTTGTCCGGCATCGCGCGGGCGGCGGATCCGCCGCTCGATCCCGCGGTCGAGGCGCGCATCAAGGCGCTCGAGGAACGCGTCGCCCAGCTCGAGAACCGCCTCACGGCGGTGACGAACGCCCAGAAGGCGGCCGCGACGGCTGCCGCATCCGCGCCGGCCCCGGATCAGAATGCCCCCGCCGGATCTTCGGTGCGGGTGACGCCGGCCGTGCCGAGCTCCGTAGCGCTCGCGCGCTGGAAGGATCCGGCGGCCTGGGCGCTGCTCCACGTCGGCATGAGCTGGAGCCAGGTCACGGCCGTGCTCGGGCAGCCCGGCGACAAGACCACCGGCGTGTTCGGCGACGTCTGGTTCTATCCGGATTCGAGCGGCGGCCGCGTCGTCTTCGATCGCGACAGCCGCGTCTCGGGCTGGAGCGCGCCCGGGCAATAGCCGGTTCCGGCGTCCGGCGCGTCCGTTTCGCCGGTTTTTCCGCCACCGTCATGGAACGGTGATCGAAGTCGAACCGAGAAGAAATGTCTTCCGGCATTCCGGATGGGAGACTCCGGGCGATCGTTACGGTCGTCAGGAGGATCGGGAATGCAGAGTCGGTTCGTGATTGCGATGGCGGCAGCGGCCCTGCCGCTGCTTGTGCAGGTGGCCGGTGCGGAGTCGGCCGCCCCCACCGGGGACGGCATCAGCCTTGCGGTGACGCTCGGCAGGGACCCCACCGAGGGCGCCTGCGGCGCCGACACCACGCTCGAGGTGACGCGCGGCGAGCAGGTCAACTACTGCTATGTCGTGACCAATCACTCGCCGAGCACGCTGACCTTCCACTCGCTTGCCGACGATGTCGTCGGCCCGATCCTGACCGACACGCCGGCGACGATCGCCCCGGGCGAGAGCTGGCAATACAACCGCATTGTCACGGCCACCGGCTCTGAAGCGCCCGTCTCGACCTGGACGTCCTACGACGTGCATCCGGCCTACACCTGGACGGAGAGCACCGGCAATGCCGATGCCATCTTCGCGGACGGCTTCGAGCCCGCCGCCCACTTCGGCTTCGTGGATATCACGGCGACCGGCACGAATCTCGAGCTTTTCGACGACGCGTACATGACGACGGACATCGGCTTTCCGTTCACGTTCTACGGGCACACGGCCGACCTGATCACCGTCAGCAACAACGGCGGCCTCTTGTTCGACCAGGCGGCCGGCGCGCGCGGACGCATCGGCTATCTCAGCCCGGTGAACCGCACGCTGCCGGACCGCATGATCGGGCCCGCCATCCTGCCGTTCTGGGACGACATCCAGCAGGACTACATCGACCAGATCGGCAACGTGTTCGTGCAGACCCTCGGTGAAGCGCCGAACCGCCGCTTCGTCGTCGAGTGGTTCAACCTGCCGGTCAGCTTCGGCGGTGCGGAGACCGTCACGTTCGAGGCGATCCTCTTCGAAGGCAGCAACGACATCCTGTTCCAGTACGCCGACACGACCTGCGGCACGCCGGTCTGCGACAACGGCGCGAGCGCGACGATCGGCCTCAACTCCGACCGCTGGCACGGAGTGCTGTATTCGTTCGATCAGGCGAACGTCGGTCCCGGCCGCGCGATCCTGTTCCATCCGACCGAGCCCGTCTCGTACTCGGCGAGCGCGGAGGTGACGCTCGATGTCGGCGCGCCGGTCGTCGGTGTCGATCCCGGGAGCTTCGACAAGGCCGTGCCCGCGGGCGCGTCGACGACCGACACGCTCACGATCTCGAACACCGGCAACCGCGACCTGACCTGGAACATCGGATCGATCGGCACGCGCTCGCATTTCCCGCCGGTTCCGCGCTTCGCGCTGCCGGTCGGCGATCCCTCGCGCACCGAAACAGGCCCGGCGCCGATCGCGCCTTCGGGCAAGGCCCGCGCGACGCATCCGCTCGCCGCGGACGGAGTGACGGCCTATGCGTCCGACCTCGTCAACGCGCGCTTCGTGAGCTTCGACGCCACGGCCCCGTCGACCTTGACCATGGACGTGCCCGCGGACGGCAACAGCTTCCTCACGGGCGACTTCAAGGGCGAGGATTTCTCGACGCTCTACGCGATCGACTTCCGCAGTTTCAATCTCTACAAGGTCGATACCGCAACCGCTGCGCTCACGCTGGTCTACATCTCGGTGCCGCCTCCCGGCGCGCAGACGGGAGGCTGGAACGGCATGGCCTGGGACACGACGACGGACACGATGTACGCCGTCACGCTGGGCGGAAGGCCGACCGGCGCCTCGCTCGTCAAGATCGATCCCGACACCGCCGACACCAGCTACGTCGGCGAGATCACCGGCGTCGGCGATCCCGCCAACGGCACCGCCATCATCGACATCGCGGTGGACGCCCAGGGGCGCATGTACGGCGTCGAGATCGTGACCGACACGCTGGTCGCGATCGACAAGGAGACCGGCGAAGCCTCGACGATCGGCTCGCTCGGCTTCGACGCGAACTACGCCGAAGGCCTCGACTTCGACGACACGACCGGAACGCTCTACTTCTCGGGCTTCGACAATTCGCTCGGGCTCTCGATGATGTACACGATCGACACCGAGACCGGCCTCGCGACGCCGATCGAGCCGATCGGCCCCGATCCGTCGTCGACGCAGTACGCGGCGCTCGGCATCGCGCGCCTCGCCGGCATCTGCGCCTATCCCGAGAACGTGCCGTGGCTCTCCTACAGCACCACCCGCGGCGCCACCGTACCCGGTGACACGACGCCGATCGACGTGACGTTCGACGCGACGAGCCTCGACCCCGGCACGTACTCGGCCGACATCTGCGTCAATAGCAACGACCTCTCGAACCAGCGCCTGCCGGTCCCTGTGACGCTGACCGTGCAGTAGCGCAGCGAGCCCCCATCCCCGACGCCGCGGCCGCCGTCGGGGATGTTCCTCCCCAGCACGACAGCGGCCGCAGGGCGCGCGCTCTGGCTCGGTGGTTTTTGCGCCGGCGGCGCGCGCTTTTTTCTTCGGGCCCGCGATCGCTTTGCGATGGCAGATGCGGTGCGCAGGGTGCAACTTCGTCATTCCGGCGAAAGCCGGAATCCATTTTCGCCCTCGTTGTTCGCCGCGGAAGCGGGATCCCATCTTTTGATTTAGTTGTCGCTGTCGTGAGCGACTTACATCCCTGTGTTTTTCGTCGGCCATCCA
>Ga0182749_1000098_pt1 | contig 113395 bp, 103 predicted proteins | sample eDN3rd37CKraftMG_FD_128875 | JGI IMG/M metagenome (GOLD analysis project Ga0182749, IMG submission 128875) | Enriched Miracle-Growth compost microbial communities from Emeryville, California, USA - eDNA 3rd pass 37_C Kraft MG (version 2) (version 2) ...
CTGATCGTCGTCCCCTGATCAGGGCGCGGCGGGCGAGGGCGACCACGTCGGCGGGTCGATCTGCCACACGTTCACGACGTCGCCGTCGAGCTCGAAGCGCAGGTAGGTGCCCGACGCGAAGCCGTCGATCTCGCCCATCGACCAGCCGAGGGGGCCGGACCCCACCCACATCTCGACCACCGGCGCGAGGCCGGGCGGTGTGCACGACGCCGGCCGAGATCGCGGCCCCGGCCACGATGCCGACGACGATCAGCGCCGCCGGGTGCCGCCACCCCCGACGCCGGCGGCGCGGCACCCTCCGCGCGCGCGGCACGGGCGGCGCGCACGCGCTCCTGCAGCTCCCGCAGGCGCGCTCGCCCCGCGGCGTCGAGGTCCGGCTCCGGGCCGTAGGCGCGCCGCTGCAGGTCCTCGAGTTCGGCCCGCTCGTCCACGCCCTCATTCAAGCGCACCGGCCGTCAGCGCGCGGCGATCGCCTCGCGCAGTGCGTCGCGCACCGCGCGCACGGCGGGCGTGCCCGCCGACGATCGCCGCGCGGTCGTGAAGATCTCGCGATCCGGTGCGCTCGGCAGCCCCACCGTGCGCACCGCCCGCTCGTCCCCGGCGAGCGCGAGCCCCGGCAGCAGGCCGACGGCGTGCCCCGCGGCGATGAAGCGGATGTGCGCGAGCAGGTCGTCGGCCTCGAAGCGCACATCGGGCTCGAAGCCGGCGGCACGGCACTGCTGCACCGCCCACGCCCGCGCGGCGGTGCCCTCGGGCTCCATGATCCACGACAGCTCGCGCGCGTCCGCGAGCGAGCGGACCGGCGCCTCCGGGGCGGTCGCGAGGCGGATCGGGTCGTGCCACAGCAGCTCGCGGTCGAGCCCGTCGCGGAGCTCCCGGGTGTGGCCGGGGTACTGCTCGGCGACGACGAGATCGAAGCCGCGCGCCTCGAGCTCGAACAGCGCGCGCTCGGGAGGCAGCACCGCCACCTCCACGCGCAGCAGCGGGTGCGATCGGGCGAGGATGTCCAGCATGCGCGGCACGAGCGCGCGCCCCACGGTCTGAATCGTCGCGATGCGCACCCGCGCCGCGGGGGCGGCTGCGTCCAGCTCGCCGCGCACCTGCTCCTCCATCGCGATCACGCGCGCGGCGTGCGCCGCCACCCGCTCGCCGTTCGGCGTCAGGCGCACGCGGCGCCCGTCGGGGCGCAGCAGCGGCGCGCCGACCTCGCGCTCCAGCTGCGCGAGCTGCTGCGACACGGTCGACGAGCTGTAGCCGAGGGCCTCGGCCACGGCCGTCACGGTGCCGCGCAGCTGCAGCTCCCGAAGCAGCTGCAGCCGACGCATGTTCCACCCCTCGCGCATCGTTCGATGGTAGCGAACGAACATCTTCGATAGTTGGTGCTTTTTCCGGACGGTCTGCCGCGTGACGATGAAGCGACCCCGCCGACCCGACCCGAGGAGCACGGATGACGATCGCGTCGCCCGCACCCCACCCGCAGCCCGCACCCGAGGGGTGCATCGATGCCGAGCTCGCCGATGAGGCGATCGCGCTCGTGCGCGCCTGGCTCGAGGAGGCGCGGTCCGAGAAGGTCGACGCGTCCGCGCGCAACCTCGCCGGCGTGCTGCGCGACCCGAACGGCCTGGCCTTCACCGTGGGCTTCGTCGACGGTGTGGTCCGCCCCGAGGACACCCGCGTCGCCGCGCGCGCCCTCACCGCCCTCACCCCGCTCATCCCCCGCTTCCTGCCCGCCCCGCTGCGCGCGCTGATCCGCGTCGGCGCGGCGGTCGCGCCGGTGCTGCCCGGCATCGTGGTCCCCGCGAGCCGCGCCGTGCTGCGCCGGATGGTGCGCCACCTGATCGTGGACGCGCGCGACGAGAAGCTGGGCGCCGCGCTCGCGCGGATCCGCCGCGACGGCGTGCGCCTGAACGTGAACCTGCTCGGCGAGGCGATCCTCGGGCGCGAGGAGGCCGCGCGCCGCCTCGCCAGCACGCGGCGGCTGCTGGAGCGCGACGACGTGGACTACGTGTCGATCAAGGTGTCCTCGACCGTCGCCCCGCACAGCCCGTGGGCGTTCGACGAGGCGGTGGCCGACGCGGTCGAGGCGCTCCTGCCGCTGTACGAAACGGCCCGCCGCGGCGGCACCTTCCTCAACCTCGACATGGAGGAGTACAAGGATCTCGACCTGACGATCGCGGTGTTCACCACGATCCTCGATCGCCCCGAGTTCCTCTCGCTCGAGGCCGGCATCGTGCTGCAGGCGTACCTGCCCGACGCGCTGTCGGCCATGATCCGGCTGCAGGAGTGGTCGGCGGCGCGCGTCGCGCGCGGCGGCGCCCCCATCAAGGTCCGGGTCGTCAAGGGCGCCAACCTGCCGATGGAGAACGTCGACGCCGAAACCCACGGCTGGCCGCTGGCCACGTGGGGCTCGAAGGAGGCGACCGACGCGTCGTACAAGGCCGTGCTCGACTACGCCCTGCGCGCCGATCGCGTGGCGCACGTGAAGATCGGGGTCGCCGGTCACAACCTGTTCGACATCGCCCTCGCCCACCTCCTGGCGCAGCGCCGCGGCGCGAGCGCGGGCGTGGAGTTCGAGATGCTGCTGGGCATGGCCACGGCACAGGCCGCCGTGGTGCGGCGCCACGTCGGCTCGCTGCTGCTGTACACGCCCGTGGTGCACCCGGACGAGTTCGACGTTGCGATCGCCTACCTGATCCGTCGCCTCGAGGAGGGCGCGAGCCAGGACAACTTCATGTCGGCGGTGTTCGACCTCGACAGCGATCCCGCCCTGTTTGAGCGGGAGAGGGATCGTTTCCTCCGCTCCGTGGCGTCGATGCCCACCACCGTGCCGACGCCGAACCGCGTGCAGAACCGGCGCCTGCCCGCCGCGCCCGCCCCGATCGATGGCTTCGCGAACACGCCCGACACGGACCCCTCGCTGGCCCCCAACCGCGAGTGGGCGGCGGACATCCGGGCGCGCATGGCGGGCTCGACGCTCGGGCTCGACACGCTCGCGGCGCATCGCGTGACCACGCGCGACGAGCTGGAGGGCGTCATCGCGGGCGCCGTCGACGCGGCCGCGGCGTGGCGCGCGCTCGGCGCCGAGGGGCGGGCGGCCGTGCTGCACCGCGCCGGCGACGTCCTCGAGGCCCGCCGCGCCGAGCTGCTCGAGGTGATGGGCGCCGAGGCGGGCAAGGTCATCGAGCAGGGCGATCCCGAGGTGTCCGAGGCGATCGACTTCGCCCACTACTACGCCGAGAGCGCGAAGGCGCTGGGCGCGGTGGACGGCGCGGCGTTCACGCCCGTCGACCTCACGGTGGTGACGCCGCCGTGGAACTTCCCGGTCGCGATCCCCGCCGGCTCTACGCTCGCGGCGCTCGCGGCGGGATCCGCCGTCATCCTCAAGCCGGCGAGCCCGTCGGCCCGCTGCGGCGCCGTGCTCGCCGAGGCGCTGTGGGAGGCGGGCGTGCCGCGCGAGGTGCTCCGCCTCGTGACGCTCGCGGATCGGGAGCTCGGGGCCGCGCTGGTCACCGACGAGCGCGTCGGCCGCGTGATCCTCACGGGCGGATACGAGACCGCCGAGCTGTTCCGCTCCTTCCGCCCCGATCTGCCGCTGCTGGCCGAGACGAGCGGCAAGAACGCCATCATCGTCACCCCCTCGGCCGATCTCGATCTCGCCGCCAAGGACGTCGTCTACTCGGCGTTCGGCCACGCCGGCCAGAAGTGCTCGGCGGCGTCGCTGGTCGTGCTCGTGGGAAGCGTGGCCACGAGCGAGCGGTTCCGCCGCCAGCTGCTCGACGCGGTGAGCGGCTACGAGGTGGGCGCGCCGTGGGACGGCGCCTCGCGGATCGGTCCGCTGATCGGCCCCGCCGAGGGCAAGCTGCGCCGCGCCCTCACGACCCTGGAGCCCGGCCAGCGGTGGCTGCTCGAGCCGCAGCAGCTCGACGAGGCGGGCGCGCTGTGGCGCCCCGGCATCCGCGACGGCGTCCGCCCCGGGTCCGAGTTCCATCTCACGGAGTACTTCGGTCCCGTGCTCGGCATCATGACGGCCGACACCCTCGACGAGGCGATCGACATCGTCAACGCCGTCGACTACGGCCTGACCTCCGGGCTGCACTCGCTCGACGAGGCGGAGATCGCGCGCTGGCTGGAGCGGATCGAGGCGGGCAACGCCTACGTCAACCGCGGCACCACGGGGGCGATCGTGCAGCGCCAGCCGTTCGGCGGCTGGAAGAAGTCCGCCGTCGGCGCGGGCACGAAGGCGGGCGGCCCCAGCTACCTGTTCGGGCTCGGCACGTGGCACGATGCGCCGGTCGCGGCGCGCGGCGAGCTCGATGCCGCGGCCCGCGCGGCCCTCGCCGCGTGCGACGACGCGTGGCTGGCGGCGGCGCTCGCGACCGACATTGCCGCGGTGGCGCAGGAGTTCGGCATCGCCCGCGACGTGCAGGGCCTGCGCCTCGAGCAGAACGTGCTGCGCTACGCGCCCGTGCCGGTCACGATCCGCACGGAGGGCGCCCCCTCCCGCGAGCTGGTGCGCGTCGCGGCGGCCGGCCTGCGCGTCGGCGCCGCCGTCACGGTCAGCTCGGACGCGCCGCTCGATCCCGCGGTGGCGGCGTACCTCGACGCCGCCGGCGCGACGCGCGCGGTCGAGGACGCCGACGCGTGGGCGGGGCGCCTGCGCGGCCTCGCCGCGACCGGAGGCCGGGTGCGCCTGCTCGGCGCCGCGCGCGCCGCGGTCGCGGAGGCCACGGGCGGCGCCCCGAACGTGGCGGTGTACGACGGCCCCGTCGTCTCGGCGGGACGGGTGGAGCTGCTGACCTTCCTGCGCGAGCAGGCCGTGTCGATCACGGCGCACCGCTTCGGCAACCCGCGCCGCTACGAGGTGCCGGCGCTCGTGTGACGCGCGACGGGGCCGGACGCCGCGCCGGCCCCGTTTCGCCGTGTGACAGCCGTTTCCGCGCCGACGCGGCCGTCCCCCAAGATGGAGGGATGACGCACGACGCCCCCGCCCTGCCCGAAGGATTCGTCACCGCCCAGCTCGGCGCGGGCTACGAGCCGGGCGCGGTCGCGCAGCAGACGGTCGCCGTGCCGATCCACCAGTCGTCGGCGTACCAGTTCCGCTCCCTGCGCGAGGCGCGCGAGCGCTTCGCGCTGCGCGAGCGGGGCTTCATCTACAGCCGCAACGCGCACCCCACGCAGGCCGTACTCGAGGAGCGCGTCGCGCGGCTCGAGGGCGGCGTGGCCGCCGCGGCGGTCGGCTCCGGCCAGGCGGCCACCGCCGTCGCGACGCTGGCGCTGGCGGGACGCGGCGGCCACATCGTCGCCGCGCATCAGCTCTACGGCGGCACGATCGATCTGTTCCACGACACGTTCGCCGAGTTCGGCATCGAGGTGACGTTCGTCGACCAGGACGACCTCGGCGCGTGGCGCGCGGCTGTCCGCCCCACCACGCGCGCGTTCTTCGCCGAGAGTGTGGCCAACCCGGTCGCCCAGGTGCTCGACATCCGCGCGGTCGCCGACATCGCCCACGAGGCGGGCGTGCCGCTCGTGATCGACAACACCGTCGCGACCCCCGCGCTGCTGCGCCCCCGGGAGTTCGGCGCCGACATCGTGGTGCACTCCGCGACGAAGTTCCTCGGCGGCCACGGCACGTCGCTGGGCGGGATCGTCGTGGACCTCGGGACGTTCGACTTCGCCGCCGAGCCGGAGAAGTGGCCGGCGCTCAGCGAGCCGCATCACCGCTTCGGCGGGGTGTCACTGTGGGACGCGTTCGGGCGCGACGCGGCCTTCATCACGCTCGTGAAGTCGAAGTACGTCGCCGACCTCGGCCCCGCCCTGTCGCCGTTCAACGCGTTCCAGATCATCGAGGGCGTCGAGACGCTCAACCTGCGCGTCGACCGGCACGCGGCGTCCGGTGCGGCCGTCGCCGCCTTCCTGGACGGCCACCCCGCGGTCGCCGCGGTGCACCACCCGAGCCTGCCGGCGAACCCGTGGCACGCCCTCGCCGAGCGCTACCTGCCGCGCGGGGTGCCATCGGTGTTCGCGTTCGAGCTCGCCCGCACGGGCGACGACGAGGCCGACTTCGCCCGCGCCGAGAAGGTAATCGACGCGCTGCGCGTCATCCGGATCGTCGCGAACATCGGCGACGCGCGCTCGCTCGCGTGTCACCCCGCCACGATGACCCACAACCACATGACCCGCGACCAGCTCACGGCGGCGGGCATCTCGTACGCGACGATCCGCCTGTCGATCGGCCTCGAGGATCCCGCCGAGCTGATCGCCGACCTCGCGCAGGCCCTCGACGCCCTCTGATCCCGCCGCGACCGCGTAGGCTCGTGGCATGACTGGACTTCGCTGGGGAATCCTCGCCACGGGCGGCATCTCGCGCGCATTCGCGTCCGACCTGCGGCTGTCCGGCCTGGACCTGCGCGCCGTCGGATCGCGTGCCGCGGCGAGCGCCGAGGCGTTCGCCCGCGACTTCGACATCGCCCACGCGCACGCCTCGTACGAGGCGCTCGCCGCCGATCCCGACGTCGACATCATCTACATCGGCACGCCCCACCCCATGCACTACGAGGCGGCGCGGATCGCCCTCGAGCACGGCAAGCACGCGCTCGTCGAGAAGGCGTTCACGGTCAATCGCGCCGAGGCCGCCGCCCTGCGCGATCTGGCCGCCGAGAAGGGCCTGCTCGTCATGGAGGCGATGTGGACGCGGTGGCTGCCGCACATGGTCCGCATCCGCGAGCTGCTCGCCGCGGGCGCCCTCGGCGACATCCGCGCCGTGCACGCCGATCATACGCAGAAGCTGTCGTCCGATCCGACCCACCGGCTGAACGCGCTCGCGCTCGGCGGCGGGGCGCTGTTGGACCTCGGCATCTACCCCATCTCGTTCGTGTGGGACGTGCTGGGCGCCCCCACGAGCATCACGGCGACCGCGCGCCTGGGCGAGACCGGGGCGGACACCGAGGTGGCGACGATCATGACCCACCGGGACGGGGCGCTGTCGACCACGCTCTCCTCCTCGCGCGCGGCCGGCCCCACGACCGCGCACATCATGGGGACGGAGGCGCGCATCGACATCGATCGGGCCTTCTACCGCCCCACCACGTTCCGGCTGCGCGCGCCCGACGGCACCGTCCTGGAGACGTACGAGTCGCGCGTGCCGGGCCGCGGCATGCAGTACGAGGCGCTCGCGGCAGAGCGGCTCGTCGCCGAGGGCAACCTCGCCGGCGACGTCCTGCCGATCGACGAGACCGTGGCGATCATGGGCGCCCTCGACGAGATCCGCCGGCAGATCGGCGTGGTCTACCCCACCGAACCGAACGGGATCCCCGCATGAGTGACGCCCGCGTCGCGGTCTATCTGGACTTCGACAACATCGTGATGAGCTGGTACGACCGCGTCCACGGTCGCAACGCGTACGCGAAGGACCGCGCGCGGATCGCCGAGGACCCGTCGGATCCCGAGATCGCCGAGAAGCTGCGGCTGGCCACGATCGACGTCGGCGCGATCATCGACTACGCTGCCTCGTTCGGCACCCTCGTACTCACGCGCGCCTACGCGGACTGGTCGTCGCCGGTCAACGCCGAGTACCGGCAGCAGCTGGTGGCCCGCGCCGTGGACCTCGTGCAGCTGTTCCCGGCGGCGGCGTATGCGAAGAACGGCGCCGACATCCGCCTGGCCGTCGACGCGGTCGAGGACATGTTCCGCCTGCCCGATCTCACCCACGTCGTGATCGTCGGCGGCGACAGCGACTACGTGCCGCTCGCGCAGCGCTGTCGGCGCCTGGGGCGGCACGTCGTGGGCGTCGGCGTGGCCGGCTCGACGGCCAAGTCGCTCGCGGCCGCGTGCGACGAGTTCGACGCGTACGACACGCTGCCCGGCGTCCGGCGTCCCGAGAAGCCCGCCCCCGCGCCGGCCCTCGAGCCCGAGGTCGAGCCCGCTGAGCCGGCGGCGCCCGCCAAATCGCGTCGCCGTCGCAAGAAGACGGAGGAGCCCGAGCCCGAGGTCGACCCGCAGGAGGCTGCGACGCACCTGCTGCGACGGGCGCTCGAGCTCGGTCAGGGCAAGGGCGACGACGCCGAGTGGCTGCACAGCTCGGCCGTCAAGCAGCACATGCGCCGCATGGATCCGTCGTTCAGCGAGAAGGCTCTCGGCTTCCGATCGTTCAACGACTTCGTGAAGTCGCGCGGCGACATCGCGGAGCTCGAGGAGAGCGGCCACGAACGGCTCGTCCGCTTGAAGGACTGACCGGGCGGGCCCGCCAGCCCCGGCTATTTATTCTGCAATTCAGCCGAATAGCGTATTCTCGACCGGTGATCAACAGCGAGCTTCCCGTCGCCCAGCTGAAGGCCGAGCTCTTCAAGGCGCTCGCCCATCCGCTGCGCGTCCGCGCGCTCGAGCAGCTGGTGCACGGCGAGCGATCGGTGGGCGCGCTGGCCGAGCAGCTCCAGGTCGAGCTCACGCAGCTGTCGCAGCAGCTGGGCGTGCTCCGCCGCGCGGGCGTCGTCGTCACCCGCCGCGAGGGCACGAGCATCGTCTACGCGCTGCGCGACCCGCTCATCGCCGACGTGCTCGCGACGGCGCGGCGCATGCTCGTGGAGAACCTCCGCGACTCCCGCGCCCTGCTCGACGAGCTGGAGGGCGTCGACACGTTCGGTCCGGAACCGACCCGGGGGCTCGGCACGCGCGCGCCCTCCGCGTCCCTCGATCGCGGATGACAACGTCGCTCGCGCGACGCCTGCGCACATTCCTCCCCGGGGCCGCCGACGCCGCCGCGATCCGCCGCTCCCCCGGCCGCGACCTGCTCGCGGGGCTGACCGTCGCGATCGTCGCGCTCCCCCTCGCGCTCGCGTTCGGGGAGGCATCCGGCCTCGGCGCCGGGGCCGGCGTCACCACCGCGGTCATCGCAGGCGCGCTCGCGGCCGTCTTCGGCGGCAGCAATCTGCAGGTCTCCGGCCCCACCGGGGCGATGACGGTCGTGCTCGTGCCGGTCGTCGCGCAGTTCGGGGCACAGGGCGTGCTCCAGGTGGGCCTGCTGGCTGGGGCGATCCTCGTGGTGCTCGCCCTCAGCGGCATCGGGCGCATCGTCCGCTTCCTGCCCGCCACCGTCGTCGAGGGGTTCACGGCGGGGATCGCCGTCGTGATCGCCCTGCAGCAGGTCCCGAACATCCTCGGCGTCGAGCCGACGCACGCGCACGAGGTGTGGCGCGTCGCCGCCGACGCGCTGGGGGCCTGGTTCACCGATCCGGATCCCGTGCCGCCGATCGCCGCGCTCGCCGTGGCGGCGACGATCATCGCCGGCTCGCGCTGGCGCCCCGGCGTCCCGTGGTCGCTGCTGGCGGTCGCCGCGGCAACGGCCGTGGCCGTCCTGACCCGGGCCGATCTCGACCCCATCGGCGCGCTGCCGCCGGCCCTCCCCGCGCCCGATGCCGCGTTCCTCGATCCGGCGTCGTGGCTCGCGCTGCTGCCGTCCGCGTTCGCCGTCGCGGCCCTGGCCGCGCTGGAAAGCCTGCTGTGCGCGACGGTCGCCGACGGCATGCGCGTCGGCGAGAAGCACGACCCCGATCGGGAGCTGTTCGGCCAGGGCCTCGCCAACCTCGCCGTGCCGCTCTTCGGCGGGGTGCCGGCCACGGCGGCGATCGCGCGCACCGCGGTCAACGTCCGGGCCGGAGCCCGGTCGCGCCTGGCGGCGCTCACCCACTCGGTCGTGCTGCTCGCGATCGTCCTCGCCCTCGGGCCGATCGTCGGGCTCATCCCGCTCGCCGCACTGGCGGGGGTGCTGCTCGCCACGACGGTGTCGATGATCGAGGTCCGCTCGCTGATCGCGATGTCCCGGGCGACGCGCGCCGACGCGGCGGTGCTTGCACTGACGCTCGGTGTGACGGTGGTGTTCGACCTGATCCTGGCCGTGCTCGTCGGTCTCGCCGTCGCAGGACTGCTGGCGCTGCGCGACATCTCGCGCTCCGCGACCCTGGAACGCGAGCCCCTCGACCACAGCGACCACGCGCACGAGGAGGCAGAGCTCCTCCACGAGCACATCGTGGCGTACCGCTTCGACGGCCCGCTCTTCTTCGGGGCCGCTCCGCGCTTCCTTCTGGAGCTCACGGAGGTGTCGGACGTCAAGGCGCTCATCCTGCGGATGAGCCGGGTCACCTCCCTCGACGCGACTGGCGCGCTCATGCTCGACGACGCCATCCGCACCCTCGAGCATCGCGGCGTCGCCGTCTTCCTCTCGGGCGTGCAGGAGCGCCATCACGCCGTGCTGCGCCCCATCGGCTCGCTCGCCGCGCTGCGCGACCGCAGGCGGATCTTCGAGCACACCCCGGACGCCATCGCCGCCGCCCGCGCCCTGGTCCGCCCTGCCGGCTGAGGCGCCACGGCGACGGCCTGTCGCGCAGCGGTGCCTGCAAGCGTCACGTCACCCGCCGTGGCTTGTGACCGGCGAGAACCCGCGGAGGGTTCAGCGGGCCACGTCGACCGGCACCCGCGCGAGGAGCGCGACCATCCGGTCCGTGAAGCCCGGCTCCGTGCCGAGCACCACGCGGTGGCGCGCACCGTCGACCGCGTGCCATCCCCGGTGTATCGTGCGCAGATCGGCGGTGGTGCGACCGCGGTTGGGTCCGTCCGTCGTGTCGATCTCGACCGGGACGACGGGCGCCAGCGTGACCGTCGCAAGTCCGGCCGCGATGCCCACGGCAAGCGCGTCGTGGTTGCCGGCGCAGCGGCGGCCCGTCTCGCCGCGGTAGAAGTCGTAGTAGAAGTCGAGGATCCGGGCGCAGTAGCGGCCGATCTCGCCGCCGGCCTCCAGCACCTCGAGGTGGTGCTCCTCAAGCATGTCGCGCATCGTCACGTCGAGGCCCACGAACGTGCAGGTCCACGACGCCTCGACCACGCGCTGCGCGGCCTCGGGGTCGTGCCAGATGTTCGCCTCGGCGGCCGGCGTGATGTTGCCCGGGTCGAGGAACGCCCCGCCCATGATCGTGACCTCGCGGATGCGCTCCGGCAGCGACGGGTCGGCGTCGAGGGCCGCCGCGAGGTTCGTGAGCGGTCCGACCGCCACGAGGTGCAGCTGCCCGGGCCGCTCGTGGCTCAGGCGGATGATGAGCTCGGGCGCCGTCTCGGCGGTGAGCGCGGGCACAAACGACGTGTCGGCCTGCCCGCCCTGGCCGTCCTCGCCGTGCACCTCGGGCGAGAAGGTGGCCACGTGGCCGTTGGACGGGCCCTCGGCGCCGCGCGCGACGGGTACGTCCGCGCGGCCGGCCATGTCGAGCACGAACGCGGTGTTGCGCGCCGCGGTGTCGACGTCCACGTTGCCCCAGGTCGTGGTGCACGCGACGAGCTCGATCTCGGGCGAGAGCGCTGCGGTGAGGATGGCGAGGGCGTCGTCCACCCCGGTGTCGACGTCGAGGATGATGCTGGTGGTCACCGATCGATCCTAGTTTCCCTCCGCCGAACCCGCCCTCGTTCGCCGAACCCGCGCCCGATCGGGCGCGGGTTCGCGGATCGAGGGCGGGTTCGCGGGGGTCAGGCCGCGACCAGGGCCGCCGCCTCGACCGTGAGCGCGCCGTCGCGCGCGTCGAGGCGGACCGTGCCGCCGTCCGCCAGCTCGCCCGAGACGAACAGATCGGCGATGCGATCGTCCACGTCGCGCTGGATGAGGCGGCGCAGCGGCCGCGCGCCGTACTCCGGCTCGTAGCCGTGCTCGGCGAGCCACTCGATCGCGGCGTCCGAGACCTCCAGCGACACCTCGCGCGCGGCGAGCCGGGTGCGCGTGGCCCCGAGCAGCAGGTCGACGATGCGGCGCAGCTGCTCTCGATCGAGCTTGCGGAACAGCACGATCTCGTCGATGCGGTTGAGGAACTCCGGGCGCATCGCCTCGCGCAGGCGTCCCATCACCCGATCGCGCAGATCCTTCTCGTCGTACTCGGAGCCGGCGGCGGAGAAGCCGATCGCCCCGCCGCGGGCCGCGAGGAACTCGGAGCCGAGGTTCGAGGTCATCACGACCACCGCGTTGCGGAAGTCGACCGTCCGCCCCTGGCCGTCGGTCAGGCGCCCGTCGTCCAGCACCTGCAGCAGCAGGTTGAACACGTCGGGGTGCGCCTTCTCGATCTCGTCGAACAGCACGATCGAGTACGGGTTGCGGCGCACGCGCTCGGTCAGCTGCCCGGCCTCGTCGTAGCCCACGTAGCCGGGAGGGGCGCCGATCAGCCGGGCCACCGTGTGCCGCTCGCCGAACTCGCTCATGTCGAACCGGACGATCGCGCCCTCGTCGTCGAACAGGCTCTGGGCCAGGGCCTTCGCCAGCTCGGTCTTGCCGACGCCCGTGGGCCCGAGGAACAGGAACGAGCCCACCGGCCGGCGCGCGTCGGCCATGCCGGTGCGACTGCGCCGCACCGCGCGGGCGACGGCGCGCACGGCGTCGTCCTGCCCGATGACGCGGGCGTGCAGCTCGTCCTCGAGCGTCGCGAGCCGCTGCCGCTCGGTCTCGGTGAGGCGGCTGACCGGGATCCCCGTGGCGCGGCTGACGACGGCGGCGATCTCCGCCTCGTCGACGACCGCGTCGCGGCGCTGACCGCCGCGGGCCGCCTCGTCGATGCGGCGCTGGGTCTCGACGATTTCGTCGCGCAGGCGCGAGGCCTCCTCGTACCGCTCGGCCGCGACCGCCGCGTTCTTCTCGGACTCCAGGCTCGCGAGCTTCTCCATGAGCGCGCTCGTGTCCACGGGGGCGCCCACGCGCAGCCGCAGCCGCGCGCCGGCCTGATCGATCAGATCGATCGCCTTGTCCGGCAGCACGCGCTCGGTGAGGTAGCGATCGCTCAGCTCCACCGCGGCGCGCAGCGCGTCGTCCGTGTACCGCACCCCGTGGTGCTCCTCGTATGCGGGGCGCAGGCCGCGCAGGATCTCGATCGCGTCGGGCAGCGACGGCTCCCCCACCCGCACCGGCTGGAACCGGCGCTCGAGGGCCGCGTCCTTCTCGATCGTGCGGTACTCCTTGAGCGTCGTGGCGCCCACGAGGTGCAGCTCGCCGCGGGCCAGGCGCGGCTTGAGGATGTTGCCGGCGTCCATCGCGCCCTCGCCGCCCCCGCCGGCGCCGACCACGGTGTGGATCTCGTCCAGGAACAGGATCAGCTCGCCGCGCCGCTCCACGACCTCGTCGATCGTCTTGGTGAGGCGCTCCTCGAAGTCGCCGCGGTAGCGCGTGCCGGCGAGCATCGCGGGCAGGTCCAGCGCGATGACGCGCTTGTCCCGCAGCTGCTCGGGCACCTCCCCCGCGACGATCGCCCGCGCGAGGCCCTCGACGATCGCGGTCTTGCCCACGCCGGCCTCGCCGACGAGCACGGGGTTGTTCTTGGTGCGCCGCGAGAGGATCTCGATCGTCTGCTCGATCTCGTCCGCCCGGCCGATCACCGGGTCCAGCAGGCCGTCGCGGGCGCGCGCCGTGAGGTCGACGCCGTACTTGTCGAGCATCGACGCGCCCCGCGGCTCCGGCTCGCCCGCCTCCCGCGCCACGGTCTCGCGCGCGCCCTGCGTCAGCGCCTCGGGCGTGACGCCCGCCTGCGCGAGAACCTGACCGGCCGGCGAGTCCTGCGCCAGCACGAGCGCGAAGAACACGTGCTCGGGGTCGATGTACGTCGCGCCCGCCGAGCGCGCGACCTGGTAGGCGTGGAACATCGCGCGCTGCACGGCAGTCGTGATGATCGTCTCCGCGGCCTGCACGGGGGCGCCCGCGCGCGGCAGGCGCTGGTCCGTCTCGGCGCGCAGCGCGTCGATGTCGGCACCCACCCGCTGCACGGCGCGCGTGACGGTGTCGTCCTCCAGCAGCACGCGCAGCACGTGCAGCGCGTCCATCTCGAGCTGTCCGCGCTCGTGCGCGAACGCGCCGGCGCGCTGCAGAAGCTGCTGCGTGCGGGCGCTCAGGTACCGGCTGAGATCGATCGATCGCGCCGAACGGGCACGCTCGCCCTGCAGGTAGCGGGCGAGAAAATCGTCGAATGCGCCGAGACCGTCCTGCGGGTAGTCGGGCATGGCGTCCTCCAGAATTGAGTGATGCACCATCAACTTTAGAAGTTGAGTGGTCGTGCATCAAGTTGAACGGCGCGCGGTCACGGCCTATTCCCAGCGCGACGGCGTGGCTTCTCATACCTAGAGGAGCTAGGTTCAAATACCTAGAACCACAAGGCACGATCGGAGGCGCCCGTACGCATCGACAAGGACCTCGTGGCGGCCTCCGCCACACCGCTGGTGCTCGGCATCCTCGCCGAGGGCGAGCTCTACGGCTACGCCATCCTCAAGCGCGTGAGCGAGCTGTCGGGCGGCCGCATGGAGTGGACCGACGGCATGCTGTATCCCCTGCTGCACCGGCTGGAGCGCGGCGGCCTGCTGCGCTCGACGTGGGGCACGTCGGCGTCGGGCCGGCGGCGCAAGCACTACGCGATCACCGACGCCGGCCGCGCGCTGCTCGCCGAGCGGCGCGCGCAGTGGGAGGTCGTCGCGGACGTCATGGCGCGCGTCTGGCAATCGCGCCCCGCGCTGCCGGGCGGCGTCGCGGAGGCGTGGTCGTGATGCGCGCCGAGGTGGAGGCGCAGGTCGCCGAGTGGCGGGGCTATCTGCAGCGGCACCGCGCGATCGCCGCGGCCGATCTCGACGAGCTCGAGGATCACCTGCGCGCGCAGATCGACGATCTCATCGCGGCGGGGCTGACCGACGACGAGGCGTTCCTCGTCGCAATCAAGCGCATGGGCGGCAGCGATGCCCTCTCCCGCGAGTTCGCGCGCGAGCACTCCGAGCGGATGTGGAAGCAGCTCACGGTCGCCGATGACGTCGCGGGCCCGCGCGGCGAGCCGCCGATCGTGATCGGGCTCGGCGCCGCGGCGGGGCTCGCGGTGGCGACGCTCATCGAGCTGTTCGGCGCGGGCGGCGCGTTCGCGACCGCCGGAACCGGCCTGGCGCTGCTGCGCATCGTGCCGCTCGTCGTGCTGGCGTTCCTCTCGGCGTACTTCGTGTGGAAGCGCCGACCGCGCGCCCGCACGACGGTCGCGCTCGCCGCGGCGTTCGCGGCGCTCGTGATCGTCGAGGCGGTGATGCCGTTCCCGGGCATGACGGACCCGACGACGGAGCTGCTCACGGCCATCCACCTGCCGATCGCCGCGTGGGGGCTCGTCGGCCTTGCGTACGCGGGCGGGCGCTGGCGGGACCACGCGGCCCGCATGGACGTCGTGCGCTTCACGGGCGAGTTCGCCGTCTACTTCGTGCTGCTCGCGCTCGGCGGCGGCGTTCTGATCGGGCTGACCTCCGCGGTGCTGTCGCTGGCCGGGGCCGACCCCTGGCCGGCGATGGACGTGGTGCTGCGCCTGTGCGTGCCGGGGGCCGTGCTCGTGTCGGCCTGGCTCGTCGAGGCGAAGCAGAGCGTGATCGAGAACATCGTCCCCGTGCTCACGCGCGTGTTCACGCCGCTCGCGATGCTCGCGCTGCTGTGGATGCTCGTCGCCCTCGCGACGGCCGGGTCGCTCGCCCGGGTCGACCGTCAGCTGCTCATCCTCATGGACGGCGTGCTGATCCTCGTGCTGGCGCTGACGCTCTACACGATCTCCGCGCGCGACGGGCTCGCCCCGCCCCGCCCGTTCGACGCGGTGCAGCTCGGCCTGATCGTGACGGCGATCGCGGTCGACGCCCTCGCCCTGGCGGCGATGATCACGCGCATCGCCGAGTGGGGCGTCAGCGCGAACAAGGCGGCGGCGCTCGGCCTCAACCTGCTGCTGCTCGCGCATCTGGCCGGGCAGGCCTGGCTGACCCTGCGCTTCCTGCGGCGCCGCGGCGGGTTCGCGGCGCTCGAGCGCTGGCAGACGGCGTTCCTGCCGCTGTACCCGATCTGGGCCGCCGTGGTCGCGCTGGCGTTCCCGTTCCTGTTCGGCTTCGCCTGAGCCGTCCCTAGACTGGCGGCATGCGCGAATTCTGGCGCGGTGTCGCCACCCTCGGACGCGGATTCGGATGGTGGGGCCGCGCGCCGCGCCTGATGGCGACAGGCCTGATCCCGGCCGCCGTCGTCGCGGTCGTGTTCAGCGCCGCCCTGCTGGCGCTCGGGTTCGCCGTGCCGGGGATCGCCCAGTGGGCGACGCCGTTCGCCGACGCCTGGGACCCGTTCTGGGCGACGGCGCTGCGCGTGGTCGTCGCCGTGGCGATCATCGCCGGCGCGGTCGCCCTGGCCGTGCTGAGCTTCACGGCGGTGGCGCTCGCGGTGGGTGAGCCGGTGTACCACCGGATTTGGCGGTCGGTCGAGCGGGCGGCGGGCGACGTGCCCGACGCGCGCTACTCGCTGTGGCGCGCGGGCGGCGATGCCGTCGCGCTTGTGGCGCGCGGCATCGGCATCGGACTGCTGTCGCTCGCGATCGGGCTCATCCCGGTGGTCGGGGCGGTGCTGGCCGCCGTCACGGGCGCCGTGCTCACCGGCTGGGCGCTCGCCGACGAGCTCACGCAGCGCGCCCTGACCGCGCGCGGGCTCGCGGCCCCCGCGCGCCGCGCCCTGCGGCGCGGGGCCCGTGCCCGCGTGCTCGGGTTCGGCATCGCCACGCACCTGTGCTTCCTCGTGCCGGGCGGCGCGATCGCGGTGATGCCGGCCGCCGTCGCCGGCGCGACGCTGCTGGCGCAGGACCTCGTGGGCGCTACTGCGACCGCGCCGGGTTCGCCGCCCGCGCGGCGCGCATGAGGAGGATCAGGCCGATCACGCCGGGCACGGCGAGCCCGAGGGCCACCAGCGGGTGCGCATACTGACCGGTCAGGGCGCCGAGCGCCACCGCGAGGATCAGCAGCTGCGTGACCACTCCCCCGGAGCGCCCCCAGGATCGGTCGCGCGCCACGGCGTACGCGAACGCACCGACGCCGACCGCGGCGATGAGCGTGAACACCAGCAGCGCGATCGCCGTGGGCAGCTCCGCGGTGTCGCCCCCGGTCATCGCGACGACCTGCCAGGCCGCGAGGGCCGCCAGCGCGAGCGCCTCGAGCGCGAGCAGCGCGGCCGCGAGACGGGCGGGGAGGGGAACGCCGATGGCCGTTCTCATGCGCGATCCGATTCTTGATTCATTCAAAAATCCGTTGACTCGGGTCTCCATCTGTAAGAGACTTGTTAACGGTATGTTTCCCCACAGCGTGGTGGGAGCGAGCCACGCTCGCGGCATATCTCAGCGTAGTCCCCACCCGAGTTCACGCTGGATCAATCGATTCCCACCACATCTAGGAGCATCACCATGGACTGGCGTGACAAGGCCGCCTGCCTCACCGTCGACCCCGAGCTCTTCTTCCCGGTGGGAAACACCGGACCCGCGATCGATCAGATCGAGAAGGCCAAGTCGGTGTGCGCGCGCTGCACCGTCACCGAGGTCTGCCTGCAGTACGCCCTCGAGACCGGCCAGGACTCGGGCGTGTGGGGCGGCCTGAGCGAGGACGAGCGCCGCGCCCTCAAGCGCCGCGCCGCGCGCGCACGCCGCGCCAGCTGACGCCCCTCGGCGGGCGATCCACCGCCCCTCAGCGGGCGATCCACCGCATCGGGATGTCGACGATCACCTCGGTCCCGCCGCCGTCGGGCGATGTCCAGTCGATCGATCCGCCCAGCTCCCCCTGGATGAGGGTCCGCACGATCTGCGTGCCGAGCCCGCGTCCCACCTGACCGGCCGGCAGCCCCGCCCCGGTGTCGCGCACCCGCACGACGAGGCGCTCGTCGCTGCGATCGGCCGTGATCTCCACGTCGCCGTCGGTGTCCTTCAGGCCGTGCTCGACCGCGTTCGTGACGATCTCGGTGAGCGCGAGCGCCAGCGGCGTGGCGTACTTGCTCGGCAGCACCCCGAAGTCGCCGTGGCGGTGCGTGCGGGCCAGTGTGTTCGGCGCCGCCGCCACCTCCGCCACGAGGCGCAGCACGCGATCGAACACCACGTCGAAGTCCACGTTCTGGCTCAGCCCCTCCGACAGGGTGTCGTGGACCACGGCGATCGAGGCCACGCGGCGCATCGCCTGGCCGAGCGCGTCGCGCGCCTCCTCCGACGGCGTCCGGCGCGCCTGGATGCGCAGCAGCGACGCGACCGTCTGCAGGTTGTTCTTGACGCGGTGGTGGATCTCGCGGATCGTGGCGTCCTTGGTGAGGATCTCCTGCTCCTGGCTGCGCAGCTCGGTCACATCGCGGCACAGCACGATCGCCCCCACCCGCTGACCGTTCTCGCGCAGCGGGATGGTGCGCAGCGCCACGGTGACGCCGCGCGCCTGGATGTCCGTGCGCCACGGCGCGCGGCCCGATGCGACCACGGGGAGCGACTCGTCGGCATCGATCGACGCGTCCGACAGCGCCGCGGTGACCTCCGCGAGCGACTCCCCCTCCAGCTCGTCGCCGAAGCCGAGCCGGCTGAAGGCGGACAGCGCGTTGGGGTTCGCGAACGTCACGACGCCGTCGGCGTCCAGGCGGATGAGCCCGTCGTTCGCGCGCGGTGCGCCGCGCCGGGCGCCGGTGGGCGCGTCCGCGTCGGGGAAGTCGCCGGTCGCGATCATGCCGAACAGCTCGTCGGCGCACTCGTTGAACGTGAGCTGCTGGCGCGACGGCGCGCGCACCTCGCCGAGGTTGCTGTGCCGCGTCAGCACGCCGAGCACGCGCGGCTCCTCGTCGACCCGGCGCACGATCGGCACCGCGCGCACCCGCGTCGGGGTCTCCTCGAACCACTCGGGCGAGTTGGAATCGACGATCTTGCGCGTCGCGACGGCCTCGCGCACCTGGCTCTGCCACTGCGGGCGGATCCGCTCCCCCACGATGTCGCGGTAGAACAGCGTCGCGGCGCTGCTGGGCCGCACGTGCGCGACGGCGAGGTACGAGTCGTCCGCCGTCGGCGCCCAGATCACGATGTCCGCGAACGACAGGTCCGCCAGCAGCTGCCCGTCGGCGGCCACCTTGTGGAGCCACTCGATATCCGATTCGCTCTGGATGCCCTGGGCCGAGACGAGGTCACTGAGGGTCGACACGGCTTCAGTCTAGGCGCGCACCGCGGTCCGGCCCGCGGTGCCGGTCACGCGGTCGCGACGGCCGCCGCCCGGCGCGACGCGCGCCCATCGGCCGGCTCCGGGCATATCACCGGCGCCGCGGCGTCGAAGCGCGTCCCGAACCGGCGCACGGCCTGGGCGAGCGACGAGCGCGGCGCCGTCTGCGCGACGGGCCGGGCCGCGAGCAGCGCCGCGTCGGCGGCGCGCGGGTCGTGAGGCACGAAGGTCACGTCCGCCACCCCGGCGAAGCGCTCCAGCGCGCGGCGCACCTGGCCGCGCGCGTCGATCCCGAGCGCGCCCGTGCGCAGCCGGTTCACGACGACGTGCACGGGCGTGCGTCCCACGAGCGCGCGCAGCTCGGCGTGCGCCCGGATGAAGCGGGCCACGCCCACGGGGTCGGCGCTGGCGACGGCGACCACGTGATCGGCGTGCTCGAGCGCCGCGAGGGTCGCGGCGTTGCGCCGAGGCCCGTCGATGTCGCTCACGATCTCCTCGTCGCGCTCGAGCGGCGCGGCGACGTCGACCACCGTGCACGGCGCCCAGCCCCGCGCGGCCTCGAGCACGGCGCCCAGCCGAGGCGCCGACAGCTCGGGCCAGCGCGAGGGCCGGTTGAGCCCGGTGAGCACGTCGACGTCGGTGCCCGCGCCGCCCAGCGGCACCGCGATGCGCGTGAGCTCCGCGGCGTCGAGCCCGCCGGTGGCGGCGCGGCGACAGGCGGCGGCGATGCCGGGGCTCTCCTCGGGCAGCCCGAGCGCCACCGCCAGCGAGGGGGCGTGGGTGTCGGCGTCGACGAGGGCGGCCCGCCGACCGCGCGATCCGAGGGCCGCGGCGAGCTCCACGGCCAGCAGCGACCGGCCCGGCGCGCCCTGCGGCCCCCACACCGCGATCACCGTGCCGGACGTCGGCGCGGGGCCGTGCGGCAGCCCCGCGCGGGCGGCATCGATGATGCTGCGCGCGTACGACTCCAGCGGCAGCGGCTGCGCGAGCCCGAACGACAGCGCGAGCCGGGCATCCGCCGGGCGCGAGGCCAGCGGCACGATGCGCACGGCCCGGCGGTCGCACACCGCCACGAGATCGGCCGTCAGCACCTCCCGCGCGGCGCCGACGATGAGCAGCTCGGCGGGCGCGAGCGCATCGTGCACGCGCGTTCCCGGGACGACGGCCTCGGACACCACGGCCGCAGCCGGGCCCGCGATGAGCACCTCGTGCCCGTCCGCCTCCAGCTCCGCGGCGATGCGCGGGCCGTGCGGCTCGTCCAGCGCGAGGACGATCCTCATCCCGCACCGCCCGTCGGCACCACCGACAGCGCGGACCCGGCCGCGACGGCGGCCAGCACCGCCGCCACGTCGGAGCGCGCGACCACCAGCTCGACGCTCGTCTGCCCCGACGCCATGACCCCCTCGGCCCGGACGATCGCGGCGACCGTGGCGTCGGCGACGAGGACGCGCGGCGGGTCGAACCCGTCCGCCGTCGCCGGCGCCTCCCACAGCTCGACGGCCGTGCCCGCCGCCACGGCGCGCGGCACGTCGGCGGCGCTGCGCACGACGACGGTGGTCACCGACGCCGACTCCGCCAGCGCCTCGACCGGCACGAGCTCGCCCGCCGCGATCGTGCGCTGCGCGACCATGCCGTCGCCGAGCCCCTCCGGGGTGAGATACGCGCCCTCCACCTGCCCCAGGCCGACGTCGACGATGTGCAGGTCGTCCGCCGTGACGGTCTGGCCGGGCACGATCGTGGACGACGCGGCGTAGACGGGCGCCGTGTGTCGCGACGCCGCCACGACGCCCCACACACCGGCGACCGAGACGACGATCAGCGCGATGCCCACGAAGAACCGGGCGTCGCTCCAGAAGGCGCGTTTGCGGATCATGCCGCCCATGCTGGCAAAGACCGCGACGCGCCGGCGGAAGTTATCCACAGGCGGCCCGCATCCCCGGCGGCACCCCGGATAATCGATGACATGGCGGAACTCGGAGTCGGCGATGCGGCCGCGCCCTCGCGTCACCTGGCGCCGGCCCAGGTCGCCGAGCTCCTCTCCGTCGAGGTGAGCGCGGTGATGGCCCTCGTCCACGAGGGGCGGCTGCGCGGCCTGCGCGTCGGCTCGCCCGCCGTGTGGCGGATCGACCAGTCCAGCGTCGAGCGCTACCTCGAGGAGCAGGCCGAGGAGGCCCGGCGCATGGCGCTGTGGCACGAGTCCCGCATCGCGAGCTTCCCCGAGCTGTGGGGCAGCACCGGCCCGCGCCCCTGAGCGCCGTCAGGCCAGAACGGAACCCGCGTCGGCGTCGGCCCGCACCCACGCGACGGCGCCGAGCGGCACCACGCGGAAGCCCGCGACGTGCTCGGGTCGGCGCGCCTCGTCGAGCGCGTGCAGCGCGAGATCGAGGTGATCGGCGCCGACGCGGTCCAGCGTGCCCGTGAGCGCCCGCCCGCCCACGGCGCCGACCGTGACGGGGACCCGCCGGCGCGCGAGGTCGCGCAGCGCGAAGCCGAACGTGATGCGGTCGGCCACGCGGTCCGGTGCCGCGTGGGCCCGGGCGCTGCGCAGCAGCACCGGCTCGGCCGCGGCGAGCGACGCGATCGCCGCGAGCGGGACGAGCGTGACGCCGCCGGTGGCGGCCACGGCCCGACCGGCGATCCAGTCGGCGCCGACCGCCGCGATCGACAGCTCGTGCCGCGTGCCGTCGATCAGCTCCGCGGCGAGCGGCTCGTCCCTGCCGGCGACCGCCCGGAGCCGATCGCGCAGCCCCAGCCGCGCGATCCGCAGGCGCTCGGCCTCGGAGTCCAGCGCGGCGCGTTCGGCGTCCCACTCCGCCGAGAGCTGGTCCTCGAGGTCCTGGAAGAAGTCGTCCCACCGCATGCGACGACGGTAGACCGTCGTGTTTGGCAATGGGTAGTTCTCCACAGGCCCGATGCTCACAGGCATAAATGCCGCCGCGCTACCGTCGACTAACTTCGACCGGACCAGCGCTCGCACGCGGGGTCGCAGAGAGGAGACCGCATGTCCCTTCCCGTGCCGCAGCCGGCCAGGCGCCGCGCACGCACCACCACCGCCGACATCGACGAGCTGTTCGCGCGCCAGCGCACCCGCTCCCAGGACCTGCCCGATCCCGCCCCGCTGCTCGAGGGCCTCTCGCGCGGCGTGCTCGAGGTGCTCGCGGGCGTGCGCGAGGCGGAGCAGCTGGCGCGCTGGCTCGACGAGGAGCCGTACCGCTCCCTGCTCACGCGCGCCAACCTGGCCCGCCGGGCCCGCAGCGCGCGCCGCCAGCCCGCGCGGCATCCCAGCTACGCCATCCGCTCGGTGCGGGCCACGGCGCCGGCCGACGGCGTCGTGGAGGCGGTCGTGGTGGTCACGATGCCCGGGCGCACGCGCGCGATCGCCCTGCGCCTGGAGGGCATCGACGGACGCTGGCGCGCCACCTCCCTCGCGGTGCTGTGAGGCACGACGAGGGCGCCCCGGGATCTCCCGAGGCGCCCCGATCCTCGTGACGGATCAGCCGAACAGTGCCGCGGCCTCCTCGTAGCGCGACAGCGGAACCGTGTTGAGCTCGCCGAGGGCGTCCTGGAACGGGACCCGCACGATCTCCGTCCCCCGCAGGGCCACCATCTGGCCCCAGGCGCCGTCGACGACCGCGTCGATCGCGTGCAGGCCGAGCCGCGTCGCGAGCACCCGGTCGAAGCCGGACGGCGCGCCGCCGCGCTGGATGTGTCCGAGCACGGTCGCGCGGGTCTCGATGCCGGTCTGCTGCTCGATCAGCGGCGCGAGGACCTCCCCGATGCCGCCGAGGCGCGGGCGGTTGAAGGCGTCGAGGCCCTTGTCGCTGTACGCCTCCTCCTGGCCCTTGAGCTTGAAGCCCTCGGCCACGACGACCAGCGGCGCACGCCCGCGGTCGTGTGCCGAGAGCACCTGCTCGCAGATCTCGTCGATCGACAGGGGCACCTCGGGGATGCAGATGATGTGCGCGCCCGCCGCCATGCCGGAGTGCAGCGCGATCCAGCCGACGTGGCGCCCCATCACCTCGGCGACCATGCAGCGCTGGTGCGAGTCGCCCGTGGTGCGCAGCCGGTCCATCGCCTCCGTCGCGATGTTCACGGCCGTGTCGAAGCCGAACGAGTAATCGGTGGCGCGCAGGTCGTTGTCGATCGTCTTGGGCACGCCCAGGACGTTGATGCCGTCGTTGTACAGGCGCTGGGCCGCCGCGAGCGTGCCCTCGCCGCCGATCGCGATGATCCCGTCGAGGCGGTGGCCGTACATCGTCTTGGCGATGTTCTCCGGCCCGCCGCGGTCCCCCTCGTAGGGGTTGGTCCGGCTCGTGCCGAGGATGGTGCCGCCGACCTTCGACAGGCCCTTCACCTCGTGCCGGGTGAGCGGGAAGAAGTCCGCGTCGACGAGGCCGCGCCAGCCGTCGCGGATGCCGACGAACTCGATGTCGTAGGTCTCGGTCCCCTTCAGCACCGCCCCACGGATCACGGCGTTCAGGCCGGGGCAGTCGCCGCCCGATGTCAGGATTCCGATCTTCATGCGCGCCCCACAGCCGTTCGGGTCGACTGCCGCACGCAGGTGACGTTTCCGATCTTCATGGCGCCAGCCTAGAGCCTCCGCCTGACCTGCGAGCGCGCGCCCGGGCGGCGGCAGGGCGGCCGCTCACTCGCCGCCGAGCGCCTCGCGCGTGAGGTGCATGAGGGCCGCCAGCTGCACGGAGTCGCTCGACGTCGGGTCGACCGCCTCGCCGTCCAGCGCGCGGGCCGCCAGGCCCTGCTTCTGGTCGATGAGCTCGGCGATCTTGGTGTCGATCGTGTGCGCTGCGATGATCCGCCAGGCCGTGACCGGCTCGTCCTGCCCGATGCGGTGCACGCGGTCGATCGCCTGCGTCTGCTCGGCGGCCGTCCAGCTCAGCTCGGCGAGGACGACGTTCGAGGCGACCTGCAGGTTCACGCCCACGCCCGCCGCGGTCAGCGAGCACACGATGATGCCGACCTCGGGGTCGTTGGTGAAGGCGTCGATCGCCTCCTGACGGGCAGCGCTCGTCTGATCGCCGCGGATCGACACGGCCCGGATCCCGTTCGCGGCGAACAGCGCCTCGGCCTGGTCCATGACGTCGATGTGCTTGGCGAAGAAGACCACCTTGCCCACCGAGCGCTGCAGCTGCGCGGCGTAGTCGGCGGCGAGGCCCGCCTTGGCCTGACCGATGCGCCGCACCATCGAGAACACGTTGTCGCCGTCGGTGCCGGCGGCCTTCGACTCGTCGAGCTCCCCCTGCGCCACGAGGCGCACGATGTCGGCGTCGATCTCGCCCGGCGCGAGCCCGCGGTCGCCGCGCGCCTCGAGGATGCGCCGGTAGCGCGCCGCGAGCCGCTCGGCCAGCTGACGCTCCGCCTCGCGGATGCTGCGGCCGAACTCGTCGTCCAGCTGCACCGGCATGTCGGCGATGAGCTTGTCGGGCAGGTCGCTCGCGACGTCCTTCTTGCGGCGCCGCACGATGCCCATGGAGATCACGGCGTCGCGCGCCGCGGGGTAGAACGCCTTGTCGGCCGGCGTGAGCCCCGTGGCGTCCAGCTTCTCCATCAGCTCGGGGCCCGGCTTCTCGCCATTCGTCCAGCCGAGGAAGCGCCAGATCGCGTCGAAGTCCTCGACGTCGTTGATCAGCGGGGTTCCCGTCAGCGCCATGAGGAGCGGGTTGCCACCCGGGGTGGTCTCGCGGATGCGCTGGGCGAGCGCCAGCACGTTCTGCGAGCGCTGCGACGACAGGTTCTTGATGAAGTGCGCCTCGTCGACCACCATGCCGCGCAGGCCGATCCGGGCGAGCCAGCCGAGGTGACGATCGAGGATCTCGTAGTTGATGATGAACACGTCCGCGAACGCGTCGACGTCCTGGCCGTCGCCCATGACGACCGTGGCGCGGCGCTGCGGCGTCCACCGCTCGACCTCGCGGGCCCAGTTCATCTTGACGACGTTGGGCACCACCACGACCAGCGGATAGGCGTTCGCCACGGAGGCGGCGAGGACGGACTCGGCGGTCTTGCCGAGGCCCGGCTCGTCGGCGAGCAGGAACGATCGATGCCCCGCGCGCACGGCCTCCAGGAACCGCGCCTGGTGCGCCATGACCGAGAGGCCCTTGGGCGAGACCCGATCGAACTCGGGGACGGGCGGCAGCTCCATGACCGCCGAACCGCCGCCCGCGCCCGTCTCGAACGCCTTGTACAGGGGCCCCATCAGTTCCCAGCCGTCCAGGCGGCGCCGCGGCTGCGCCGTGGGGCGCCGCTCCAGGTCGGGGGCAAGGAACGGGTTGGCCGCGATGCGCGACTCGATCTGCGGCGGCGTCACGGCGCGCTCGGTCGCCACGGGCGGCACGGTCGGGGCCGCCACGGGCTTCGCGTCGGAGATCACGAGCTCCTCCGGCGGCAGCTCGGCCCCGGATTCCAGCAGCCAGTCGCGTCGCATGCGCTGCGCCACCGGCGACGTGGCGTGATCGGCCTCCAGCAGCTGGATCAGCGACGTGTCGCGCGCCGCCGTCTTGGCGAGGATGGTCGCCACGCCGTCGAGCCGCTTGAGCAGCTCGGCGCGGGTGGCGTCGCTCAGCTCGGCGTCGGCTTTGACGCGCGCGCGCTCCTCGCGGACGAGGAACGCGATCACCTGGAACTTGACGCGGTTGGTCGGGCCCAGCTTGTTGCGCTGGGCCTTGGCCTCGACCTCGCGCACCTTGCGGGCGAGGATCGGGATCAGCGGTGCGTCGTCGTCGCGACGTGCGGACGATGACCGCTTGCGCTGTCGCGCGGGTGCCGTGGTCGGCATGCTCCTCCTGAGCGTGGATGCGGCCGGTGACCCGTGCCGTCTGAAGACCTGCGTGCCCCGCGTCCCGAGAAGCCCGGAAGACCGGGACGGGATCCAACTGACGGGACGATCGGCCCGCTCACCCGGCGCAGAGCGTCGATCGGATGGCGGCGAGCCGCATCCAGTCTAGGGCATCGACCCGAGAAACCGCAGAACGACGCCCGTCAGCCCCACAGCTGCGCGGCGATCGCGTCGGAGTACTCCGGCTCGACCTCGGCGTTCAGCCAGTGGCTCGCCACCCAGCCGCCGTCGCCGATCAGGTGCGTCTCGCCCAGCGTGGTCTCCGGTTCGCCCTCGACCTCGCCCGGCAGCGTCTGGCTGCGCTCGCATCGCTGCACCTCGCCGTCGGCGCACGCGAAGCCCTCGGCACGCAGCGCGTCCGCGAGCGCCGCGCCCTGCGCCTCGTCCACCGCGGCCACCGTGGTGGCGATCCCCCACTCGCTCGGCTGGCCCCACGTGCAGCGCAGGCTCGGCACGACGTCGAGCAGCTCGAGCGCCTCGACCACCTCGGTCGAGAGCATCGTGACGCCGGGGTCGTTCAGGGCCATCGAGCTGAGCTCCGCGAACATCTCGGGCGTCCAGACGTCCTCGCACGTCTCGGGCAGCGCGAAGGCGCCCGGCTCGCCGGTGGCGTCGGGCGCCGGGGCGGTGGTCTCGGGCGCCGGCTCCGTGGTCTCCGTCGGTCGCGGGGCGTCGCTCGCCGACGCGCTCGACGACGGGGTGGTCGAGCCGGGGCTCGTCGCGCAGGCGGCGAGCGCGCCGATCAGGACGACGGGCAGGGCGATGGCGGCGGCGAGGCCACGCGAACGGATGTCCATATGGTGACCGTAGCGACGTGGGGCGCGCGGCCGGAACAGGCTCGCACGTTTCGTGACCTCGCCGCCGCCGGATCGTGATGATGATCAGCGGAAGGCGCGCAGCCGCAGGCTGTTGAGCACCACGAACACGCTGGAGAACGCCATGGCCGCTCCGGCGATCATCGGGTTCAGCAGCCCCAGCGCCGCGAGCGGGATCGCGGCGACGTTGTAGCCGAACGCCCAGAACAGGTTGCCCCGGATGATCGACATCATGCGGCGCGACAGCCGCACCGCGTCCGCGACCGCCCCGAGCGACTCGCGCACGAGCGTGATGTCGCTCGCGTGCCGCGCCGCGTCGGTGCCCCCGCCCATCGCGATCCCGAGATCGGCGGCGGCGAGCGCGGCCGAGTCGTTGATGCCGTCGCCGACCATCGCGACGCGGTGGCCCGCGTCGCGCAGGCGGGCGATCTCGGCGATCTTGCCCTCCGGAGACGCACCGGCGATCACGCGGTCGATGCCGACCTGCGCGGCGATCTCGCGCGCGACCCGCTCGTTGTCCCCGGTGAGCAGGACCACGTCGAGACCGAGGCGGCGCAGCTCGCGCACCGCGTCGGCGCTGTCGTCGCGCACCGTGTCGGCGACGACGAGCACGCCGCGCGCCGTGGGCGACATCCCCGCGAACGAGGACCAGCCCACCACGACCACGCTTCCCGCGGCGCTCTCGGCCGCCTCGGCCAGCTCGTCGGCCACGCGGGCGCCGCGCTCGCGCGCGAACGCCAGGCTCCCCGCGAACACCTCGCGGCCGCCGACCTCCGCGATCACGCCGCGCCCCGCCACGCTGCGGAAGCCGGTGGCGGCCGGCGCGTCGGGCGCCGCGGCCACGATCGCCCGCGCGATCGGGTGCTGCGAGCCGCTCTCGACGGCGGCGGCCATGGCCACCAGCTCCTCGCGCGACACGCCGGGTGCCGGGATCGCCTCGTGCAGGGTCATGCGACCGCTCGTGACGGTGCCGGTCTTGTCCAGCACGACGGTGTCGATGCGGCCGGCCGTCTCGATCGCCTCGGGCCCCGTGATGAGCACGCCCAGCTGCGCCCCGCGCCCCGTGCCCACCAGCACGGCGACGGGCGTGGCGAGCCCGAGCGCGCACGGGCAGGCGATGATCAGCACCGCGATCGCGGCCGTGAGGGCCTGATCGACGCTGCCGCCGAGCACCAGCCACGCCACGAGGGTGAGCGCCGCCAGGGCGATCACGATCGGCACGAACACGGCCGAGATGCGGTCGGCGAGGCGCTGCACGGCGCCCTTGCGCGCCTGCGCGTCCTCCACGAGCCGCGCCATGTGCGCCAGCCGCGTGGCGGACCCGACCGCGGTGGCGCGCACCACGATGCGGCCGTCGGTCGCGATCGTGCCGCCCGTGACGGCGTCTCCCGCGCCGGCGTGCACGGGCGCGGACTCGCCCGTCATCATGCTCTCGTCCACCGCCGCGTCGCCCGAGACGATCACGCCGTCGGCCGCGATCCGCTCCCCCGGTCGCACGACGAACAGGTCGCCCTCGCGCAGCGCGTCGACCGGCACGGTCTCGCCGTCGCGGCCGTCGTCGGTCGCGCGCGTGACCTCGTCGGCCCCGAGCTCCATGAGCGCCCGCAGCGCCGCGCCCGCGCGCAGCTTGGACCGCTGCTCGATGAACCGCCCGAGCAGGAGGAACACCGTCACGACCGCGGCCACCTCCACGTACACGTGGCCGCCGGTCGCCGCGGCCCACACGCTCCACAGCAGCGCCGCGACGGTGCCGAGCGTGATGAGCGTGTCCATCGTGGTGGCGCCGTGGCGGGCGTTCGCGACGCTCGCGCGGTGGAACGGCCAGCCGCCCCACAGCACGATGGGCGTCGCCAGCGCGATCGCCACCCACTCCCACCCGGGGAACTGCAGCGGCATGATCATCGACAGCGCGAGCACGGGCGCCGCCAGGACGGCCGAGACGATCAGCCGCGTGCGCAGCGGCGTCGCGCCGGCGACGTCCTCGACGTCGTGGACGTGCCCGCCGTGCGGATCGTGCCCCTCGTGCTCGTGCCCCGCGTGCGCGGCGTGCTCGTCGCTGCGCACGCGCGCGTCGTACCCGGCGGAGCGGACGGCCTCGACGAGGGTCTCGGCGGGCACGCCCGCCGGCGCCGTCACGCGGGCGGATTCCGTGGCGAGGTTCACCGCGGCCGCCACGCCCGGCACCGCCTGCAGCCGCTTCTCGACGCGCGCGACGCAGCTCGCGCACGTCATGCCCTGGATCTCGAGGACGACGCCCCGGTTCTCGCCACTCATCGCCGACCGGCGACGGCGTAGCCCGCCTCCGCCACGGCGCCGGCGATGGCCTCGTCGGTGGCCGTTCCCTCGACCGTCAGCGTGCGGGTCTCCAGGTCGACCTCGGCGGCGCTCACGCCGTCCAGGGCGGACACCTCGCGGCGGACGGATCCCACGCAGTGCTGGCAGGTCATGCCGTCGATCAGATACGTGCGCGACATCGGTCGCTCCCTTCATCGGCTTGCGAGGTCCTCAACATAATACCCCCCGGGGGTATTCCCGGTCCAGCGGCCGCGTACGCTGGAGGCATGCCCGGCACGTACACGGAAGCCCAGATCGCCGCCACCATCGATCACGCGGTGCTCAAGCCCGACTTCACCCGAGCCGACGTCGACCGCGAGCTCGACATCGCCGCCGAGTGGGGCGTGTGGAGTGCGTGCGTGCGCCCGAGCGACGTCGCGTACGCCGTGCGGCGCCTCGACGGATCCGGCGTGCGCGTGTGCACCGTGATCGGGTTCCCGCACGGCACGACGTCGACGGCCGCCAAGGTCGCCGAGCTGCGCCGCGCCCACGACGACGGTGCGACCGAGTTCGACATGGTGGTGCACGTCGGCGCGCTGCGCTCCGGCGAGGACGCCTACGTGCGCGACGACATCGCCGCCGTGGTCGACGCCGCCGGCGGCCTGATCAGCAAGGTGATCCTCGAGACGAGCTACCTCGACGACGAGCAGATCGCCCGCGGCAGCCGCCTCACCGAGCAGGGCGGCGCGACCTTCGTCAAGACCTCGACCGGCTTCGCCGGCGGCGGTGCGACCGTCGACCACGTCCGCCTTATGCGGGCGAGCGTCTCCCCCGCCGTGCAGGTGAAGGCCTCGGGCGGCGTGCGCGGCCTGGACGCCGCGATCGCGATGCTCGACGCCGGCGCCACGCGCCTCGGCACGAGCGCGAGCGCGACGATCCTCGGTGAGCTGCGGGCGCGCCTGGCGGGCGACGCCGCGAGCGGCGCCGAGGACACCAGCTCCTACTGACGCGTCACGCGCGGAGGATGCCGCGCGTCCGCTCGACGTCGTCGCGCATCTGGGCCACGAGCTTCTCGACGCCCTCGAACGCCACCATGCCGCGCAGCCGCTGCTGGAACTGCACGTCGACGCGCGAGCCGTACAGATCGAGATCCGTCTCGTCGAGCACGTACGCCTCGACCTGCGACTGGTCGACGTCGCCGAAGGTCGGGTTCACGCCGACCGAGATGGCCGCGGGGTATCGCGTGCTGCTGAGCTGATCGCCCTCGGCACGCACCACGAGCCAGCCGGCGTAGACGCCGTCGGCGGGGACGAAGCCCTCCGCATCGGCGGCGAGGTTCGCCGTGGGGAACCCCAGCTCGCGGCCGCGCTGCAGCCCGTGCACCACCTCGCCGGTGACGGTCGGCAGGTAGCCGAGGAGCTTGGCCGCCGTGGCCACGTCGCCCCGTTCGAGCAGCTCGCGGATCCACGTCGACGACACCCGGCGCCCGTCGCCGGTGCTGGCGATGTCGTCGATCACGTCGACCGCGAAGCCGTGCTCAGCACCCAGGCGCTGCAGCAGCGCCACGTCGCCCGCGCCGCCCCGGCCGAAGCGGAAGTCGCGCCCGACGAGCACGCGGCGCGCGCGCAGCGCCCCCACGAGCACGCGCCGCACGAAGTCGGCGGCCTCCTCGGAGGCCTGCGCCTCGTCGAATCGCAGCATGAGGGTCGCGTCGAGCCCCGTCGCCGCCAGCAGCTCGACCTTCTGGCCGTTGCCGACCAGCGGCCGCGGGCAGCGGTCGGGCGCGACCACGGCGAGCGGGTTGCGGTCGAACGTCACCGCGACGGTGCGCAGCGACCCCTCCGCCGAGGCCAGCAGCACGCGCTCGATGATCGCGCGGTGACCCACGTGCACCCCGTCGAACTTGCCGATCGCGACGATCGACTCGCCGAAGTCCGCCGGGATGTCCGCCGCGTCCTCGAACAGGATCATCCGGCGACCCCGGCCGCCGCGGGTGCCGCGACGGCGTCGTCGGCGGGCCGGTGCGTCGCGAGCCACCAGATGCCGAGGAAGGGCAGCACGAGCGGGATCCAGTAGTACCCCGCGCCGAACCCGGACCACACGGTGTCGTCGGCGTGGAACAGCTCCGGCGCCACAAGGCTGAGCGTGCCGACGACGAGGACGCCGGCGAGCTCGAACGAGACCGCGGCCCACGCGACCCGGTACCACGTCCGGCTGCGCGAGACGACCAGCGCGACCGTCGCGAGGATGTACACGACCGCGGCGAGCGCCGAGAGCAGGTACGGCAGCGGCGCCTGCGAGAAGTGGGCGATCATCTGGTACACCGATCGGCCGGTGGCGGCGAGCGCGAGCACGCCGTACACCCACACCAGGATCGTGCCGATGCCGCTGATGCGGCGGGAGCGCGCGGGTTCAGTCATAGCTGTTCGATTCTAGGCCGCGCACCCACGTGAGCCGCCTGAGCGTCAGGCCACCTGAACCGTCCAGATCACCTGCATGCGCCACACCATGACGGCGATCGACAGGCCCACGACGCCCATGATCACCACGCTCCACCGGCCGCGCTCCACGAGCGCCCAGCCCACGGCGGCGATCGGCAGCAGCACGGCCGAGACCAGGTACATCCAGTACTCGAGCAGGTCCCCCGTCGGCGGGTTTCCGGCGAACGGCGCGACGATCGCCACGACGACCTGCGCGATGAGCAGCAGCTCGACGAGCGCCAGCGCGCCGACGCTGACGTCGCTGGGCCGCCGTCCCGCGAGCCCCAGCACCAGGCACAGCACGCCCGCCGCCACCGCGACGGCGACCTGCGCGATCGTGAACCACAGGATCATCCGGTCCCCTCCGGCATGTTCATGATGCTCTTGAGCGCCGCACCGCGCCGCTCCACGATGCCGACCAGGCGCCCGTCGGGATCCACCGCCGCGGCGATCGGGCCGTGCAGCCGATCGGCGGCGCCCTCGAGGCGCTTGCCGTGGCGCAGATCGCGGGCCTCGTCGGTCGTCACGTCGATCCGCCCGACGGCGCGCTCGGCCACGTCGGCCGGCGCGAGCAGCAGCGCCGGGTCGATCGCCTCGGGCGGCAGTGCCTCCGCCACGTCGAAGCGTCCGATCCGCGTGCGCCGCAGCGCCGTGAGGTGCCCGCCGACGCCGAGGTCGTCGCCCAGGTCCCGCGCGAGCGCCCGGATGTAGGTGCCCGAGGAGCAGTCGACGACCACGTCGAGATCGATCGCCTCCGCCGAGCGCCGCGTCGCGAGCACCTCGAAGCGCGACACCGTCACCGCGCGGGCCGCGAGCTCCACCTGCTCCCCCGACCGGGCCAGGTCGTATGCGCGGCGGCCGTTGACCTTGATCGCCGACACCGTGCTGGGCACCTGCGAGATCGGCCCGGTGAGGGCGGCGATCCCGGTTGCGATGCGCGCGTCGTCGACGGCCTCGACGAGCCCCGCGGCGGCGTCCGTGATCTCGCCCTCCGCGTCGTCGGTGGTGGTCCGGGCCCCGAGGCGGATGGTGGCGAGGTAGGTCTTGTCGAGTCCCACGAGGTAGGTCAGCAGCCGCGTCGCGCCCTCGACGCCGAGGATGAGCAGGCCCGTCGCCATCGGGTCGAGCGTGCCGGCGTGCCCGATCTTCCGGGTGCCGAGCGCCTTGCGCGCGCGGGCGACGACGTCGTGGCTCGTCATCCCGCCGGGTTTGTCGACGAGGAGGACGCCCGCATGCATGGCATCCAGCCTACGCGGCGGCCGCGCCGGGCCCGATCAGGCGCAGGGCTCGTACGGCGGCTCGTCGCGCGTGGTGAGCGTGATCGCCGCGACCCGGTCGTCGCCGGCGGGGAACTCGAAGAAGCGCCCGCGGCCGCCGCTGTCGTCGACGTTCAGTCGCAGGTACGTACCGTCGCCGATCGAGGGGGTGACCTCCTCGACCGTCGGGTAGGCGGCGCGGACCTCGTCGCGGGTCGACCCGAGGCCGATCCCGTCGGGGGTGCGCGGCCCGCCCGAGGGATCGCCGATGACGCCCTCCACCGAGATCGTCTCGATGGCCCCGTCCGCGCCGGCCACGAAGTACAGCTGCAGGTCGGGCTCGCCCCACGCCGTCAGGCCCTGGCACGTCTCGCTCCAGCCGTCGCCGAGGCGGCCCATCGTGTCGGCGTAGTCGTCGCCGAGCGCGATCAGCCCCACCGCGCCGTGGTCGATCACCCAGGTCGTCGGATCGGCGGGGTCCTGGTCGTCCGCGCTCACGGGCGGGTCCGTCGGGGTGGGGCTGGTGGAGTCCTCCATCGCCGACGGCGTCAGCGACTCCTCGGCCGGAGCCGAGCCCTCCGGGGTCGTCGAGCAGCCCGCGAGGGACGCGACGAGTGCCGCGGCCAGGATCAGCGGGATTCCCGTGCGCTTCCGGATCATGCGTTCGACGCTACCGACCCAATGTCACGGTCCGGACGCGTCCGGATCACGGTTGAATCGCGATCCGGACGCCCCGCCGCCGAGGCGATCGCCCGGGCGGCGGATCGTAGGCTGGAGGGATGCCGTCCCCCGCCCTCGCCGAGCGCCTCGTGCCCTGGTATCGTGCCAACGCGCGGGACCTGCCGTGGCGTCGGCCGGGGTTCGGCGCGTGGGGCGTGCTCGTGAGCGAGTTCATGCTGCAGCAGACCCCCGTGGCGCGCGTGATCCCGCTGCTGGAGGCATGGCTCGCGCGCTGGCCCACGCCGTCCGCGCTCGCCGACGACGCCCCGGCCGAGGCCGTCAAGGCCTGGGCGAACCTGGGGTACCCGCGGCGGGCGCTGTGGCTGCACCGCGCGGCGGTGGAGATCCGCGATCGGCACGGCGGCGTCGTGCCGCCCGACGTCGACGCCCTGCTGGCGCTCACGGGGATCGGCGACTACACGGCGCGCGCCGTGGCGGTGTTCGCATACGGCCAGCGCCACCCCGTCGTCGACACCAACACGCGGCGGGTGATCGCCCGCGCCGTCGCCGGGACGGAGCACCCGGGCCCCGCGCATCGGCGCGACCTCGACGCGATGGCCGCGCAGCTCCCGGAGGCTGCGGACGAGGCCGCGATCATGAACGCGGCCGCGATGGAGCTCGGCCAGGTGGTGTGCGTCGCGCGCACGCCGCGCTGCGACCGGTGCCCGATCCGCGACCTGTGCGCCTGGCGCGCCGCCGGCTCGCCCACCACGCCCGACCTGCGCCGCAAGCAGGCGCGCTACGAGGGCAGCGATCGCCAGGCGCGCGGCGCCGTGATGCGGGCGCTGCGCGCTTCGGATGCGCCCGTCGCGCTGTCCGCGCTGGTGCCGGACTGGCACGACGCGGCCCAGCGCGACCGGGCGATCCTCTCGCTCCTGGCCGACGGCCTCATCGAGTCCGACGGCGAGCTCGCGCGGCTGCCGCGCTGAGGCGCGCTCAGGCCTGCTCGTCGTCCTCGTCGTGACGATACGGGTCGGCGTCGCCGGCGTACGTGGCGTTCTTGGCGAGATCCGCCACCGCGCGGTCGCGCTCCTGCGCCTGCCGCAGCAACTCGGACAGGTGCGTGGCCTCCTCGGGCAGCGCGTCGGGGATGAACTCCAGCGTCGGCGTGAGGCGGGTGTTGAGCTTGCGGCCCACCTCGCTGCGGAGCATGCCGGTCGCCGCCTTGAGCGCCGCGGCCGTGGCCTCGCGCTCCTCGTCGGTGCCGTAGACCGTGTAGAACACCGATGCGTTCTGCAGGTCGCCCGTCACGCGCACGTCCGTGATCGTCACGAAGCCCAGCCGCGGGTCGCGCAGGCCCTTCTGCAGGCGCTCCGACAGCACCACGCGGATGCGGTCGGCCACGCGTGCGACGCGTTCACCAGCCATGATGATTCCCTCCCTGGGAACGATTGTGCCGGGCAGTCGCGCGACCGCCCGGCACAATCATCTTCTCTCTCCGATCAGGCGCGAGGCTTCTCGACCATCTCGATGGTCTCGATCTCGTCACCCACCTGGATGTCGTTGAACTTGCCGAGGCCGATACCCGCCTCGTAGTCGGTCTTGACCTCGGTGACGTCGTCCTTGAAGCGGCGCAGCGACTCGATCGCCAGGCCATCGGCGATGACCACGCCGTCGCGGATGACGCGCGCCTTGGCGTTGCGCGTGATCGTTCCGCTGCGGACGATGACACCGGCGATGTTGCCGAACTTCGAGGAGCGGAAGACCTCGCGGATCTCCGCGAGACCGGCCTGGGCCTCCTCGTACTCCGGCTTGAGCATGCCCTTGAGCGATGCCTCGACGTCGTCGATCGCGTTGTAGATGACGTTGTAGAAACGGATGTCCACGCCCTCGCGCGACGCCGCCTCGCGGGCCTTGGTGTCGGGGCGGACGTTGAAGCCGATCACGATCGCGTTGTCGATCGTGGCGAGGTTCACGTCGGACTCCGTGATGGCGCCCACGCCGCGGTGGATGATCCGCAGCTGCACCGAGTCGTCGACCTCGATCTTGAGCAGCGACTCCTCGAGCGCCTCGACGGCACCCGACACGTCGCCCTTGATGATGAGGTTGAGCGACTCGACCTTGCCCTCCTCGAGGGCCTTGGTGAAGTCCTCGAGCGACATGCGCTTGCGGGCCTTGGCCAGCTGGGCGTTGCGCTCGACGGCCTCGCGCTTCTCGGCGATCTGGCGGGCGGTGCGGTCCTCGTCCGTGACGATGAACATGTCACCGGCGCGCGGCACCGAGTTGAGACCCTGCACCTGCACCGGACGCGACGGAGCCGCCTCGGTGACGGCATCGCCGTTCTCGTCGATCATGGCGCGGACGCGACCGTAGGCCGTTCCCGCGACGATCGCGTCGCCGACGCGGAGCGTTCCCGACTGGATGAGGACGGTGGCGACCGAGCCGCGGCCCTTGTCGAGCTTCGCCTCGATCACGACACCGCGGGCCGCCTTGTTCGGGTTGGCGGTGAGGTCCAGGCCGGCGTCCGCCGTGAGCAGCACGGCGTCCAGGAGCTCCTGGATGCCGATGCCCTCGCGGGCCGACACGTCGACGAACATCACGTCGCCGCCGTACTCCTCGGCCACCAGGCCGTACTCGGTCAGCTGCTGGCGCACCTTGGCCGGGTTCGCCTCGGGCTTGTCGATCTTGTTGACCGCGACCACGATCGGCACCCCCGCCGCCTGGGCGTGGTTCAGCGCCTCGACCGTCTGCGGCATGATGCCGTCGTCGGCCGCGACCACGAGGATCGCGATGTCGGTCACCTCGGCACCGCGGGCACGCATGGCCGTGAAGGCCTCGTGACCGGGGGTGTCGATGAAGGTGATCGCGCGCTCGATGCCCTCGTGCTCGGTCCAGATCTGGTACGCACCGATGTGCTGCGTGATGCCGCCGGCCTCGCCCGCGACCACGTTGGTCTTGCGGATCGAGTCGAGCAGTCGCGTCTTACCGTGGTCGACGTGACCCATCACGGTCACCACCGGAGGACGGATCTCGAGGTCGGCCTCGTCCTCCTCCAGCTCCTCCTTCTCGAGGTCGAGACCGAAGCTCTCCAGGAGCTCCTTGTCCTCGTCCTCGGGCGAGACCATCTGCACCTTGTAGCCGAGCTCGGCGCCGAGGACCTCGAACGTGGCCTCGTCGAGCGACTCGGTCGCGGTGGCCATCTCACCGAGGTGGAACAGGACCGTGACGAGGTTGCCCGGGGGCACGCTCACGCCGCTGATCGTCTCGAGCTTGTCCGCGAAGTCCGCGATCGATGCGCCGCGGCGCATGCGGATGACCGTGTTGCCGTCGCCGCGCGGGACCTTGACGCCACCGACGATCGGCGCCTCCCGCATCTCGAACTCTTGACGCTTCGCGCGACGCGACTTGCGCTGCTTCGACTTGCCGCCGCCCTTGCCGAAGGCGCCGGCGGTGCCGCCGCGGCCACGACCACCGGGGCCGGGACGGCCGGGGAAGCCGCCGCCGGGCGCGCCGGGACCGCCCGCGCCGCCGGGGCGGAAACCACCGCCGCCGGGGCGACCGGCCCCACCGGGACGCTGCTGGAACGGCGCGCCGGGACGACCGGCGCCACCGGGACGACCGGGACGGCCGGGACCGCCGACGCGCGGCGCACCCGGACGCGGGACGCCGGGACGCGGCGGCTGCGGCTTGGGGATGTTGGCCGGCGTCGGGCGCTGGCCCATGCCCTGCGCGGACGCGAACGGGTTGTTGCCCGGGCGCGGACCGGCGGGGCGCTTGCCCATGCCCTGCGCCGAGCTGAACGGGTTGTTGCCGGGACGCGGACCGCCGGGGCGCGGACCGGGCGACGGCGCCGTGCCACCGGGCGACGGCGGGGCCGACGGCGCCGGGGCGGCCTGGGGCTCGGCCGGGGCCGGGGCGGGAGCCTCCGCCTGCGGCGCGGCGGGTGCCGGCGCGGCGGGAGTGGGCGCGGCGGGCTGTGCCGCGGGGCGGGCGGGACCGGGCCGGGCCGAGGTCTTGCGCGCGCCGGCGGGCTTCGCGTCGCCCTCGGCGGGCTTGGCGATGCCGTCCGCCTCGAGCGCCGCGCGCAGCTTGCGCGCGACGGGCGGCTCGATCGTGGATGACGGGCTCTTGACGAACTCGCCGAGATCCTTCAGCTTCGCGAGCGCGACCTTGCTGTCGACGCCGAGTTCGGCTGCGATCTCATGTACGCGTGGTTTAGCCACAATTCTCCTGTCTGGGCGGCCTGCCCGGACAGGGGCAGACCATCAAAGGCGGACGGGTCTCATTTCGAGCCGTTCACTTGGTTTCCATAGCTGTTCAGCCATTCCTCTAAGGTCTGCGTCTCGAGCGGGCCCGACACGCGCAGAGCTCGTACGAAGGCGCGGCGCCGGATGGCGTTGTCCACGCACTCGGTCGAGGGATGCACCCACGCGCCCCGCCCGGACATCGATCCGCGCTCATCGACGACGAGTCCGGAATCGCGGGCCACCACTCGCAGGAGGGTGGACCGGGAGGCACGCGTGCGACAGCCGACGCACGTTCGTACGGGTTCCATCCTACACCTCGGACCGGACGCGAACGCCGTCACTCCATGATGCTGTCGGGCTGGATGTCGATCTTCGCGCCGGTCAGCTTGGCGGCGAGGCGGGCGTTCTGCCCCTCCTTGCCGATCGCAAGCGAGAGCTGGTAGTCCGGCACGAGCGCGCGCACGGCCTTCGTGGACGCGTCGAGCACGAAGCTCGACGTCACCTTCGCCGGCGACAGCGCGTTCGCGACGAACTTCGCCAGCTCCGGGTCGTAGTCGACGATGTCGATCTTCTCGCCGCCCAGCTCCTCGGTCACCGCGCGCACGCGGCGGCCCATCTCGCCGATGCAGGCGCCCTTGGCGTTGATCGACGGGTCCTTCGCGAACACGGCGATCTTGGTGCGGTGCCCCGCCTCGCGCGCCAGGGACGCGATCTCGACGAGCCCGTTGGCGATCTCGGGAACCTCCAGCGCGAACAGCTTGCGCACCAGGCCGGGGTGCGTGCGCGACACGGTGATCTGGGGGCCCTTCTGCCCCTTGGCCACGCTCGTGACGTACACGCGCAGGCGCTGACCGTGACGGTACTCCTCGCCGGCGACCTGCTCCTCCGGCGGCAGGATCGCCTCGACCGAGCCGAGGTCGACGTGGATCATGCGCGGGTTCGGACCCTGCTGCACCACGCCGGCGACGATGTCGCCCTCCTTGCCGCGGAACTCGCCCAGCACGGCGTCGTCGGCGATGTCGCGCAGGCGCTGGCTGATGACCTGCTTGGCGGCGTACGCGGCGATCCGGCCGAAGTCCTCCGGCGTCGACTCCTCCTCGCCGATGACCGCGCCCTCGTCGTCGGTGACGGGCACGAAGATCGCCACGTGTCCGGTCTTGCGGTCCAGCTCGGCACGGGCGCCCGCCGGGACCTCGCCCATCTGGGAGACGTGCTTCTCGTACGCGGTCAGGACCGCCTGCTCGATGATCCGCACGAGCTCGTCGAACGGGATCTCCTTCTCGCGTTCGACGGTGCGCAACAGCCCGAGATCGATGTCCACAGCGGCCTCCCTATTCAGCTCTCGTCGGCATCCGGCTCGCCGACATCCCTCCAAGATAGCGCGACGCGACCCGGCCAGCCTGTGCGGACGCCCGCGCCGCCCAGCAGACTTGCCGTATGGACGACCTCCTGCTGGCCATCGAGAACTGGTTCGCCACGGTGGGCGACGCGTATTGGACCTGGGTGGTGCTGCCCGTCGTCGCGGCGCTCGGCCTGTACCTCACGATCCGCTCGGGCGTGGTGCAGTTCCGGCTGCTGCCGGAGATGTTCCGCGCCCTCACCGACAGGACGCCGCTGGACGAGGCCGGCCGGCCGCAGTCGGTGTCGTCGTTCCAGGCGTTCACGATCTCGGCGGCCTCGCGCGTGGGCACCGGCAACATCGCCGGGGTGAGCACGGCGATCGCGCTCGGCGGGCCCGGCGCGGTGTTCTGGATGTGGCTCATGGCGTTCGTGGGCGCGGCGTCGGCATTCTTCGAGTCCGCCCTCGCCCAGCTGTTCAAGGTGCGCGACGCGGCCGGCTTCCGCGGCGGACCCGCCTACTACATGACGCGCGGACTCAAGGCGCGCTGGATGGGCGTGACGTTCTCGGTGCTGCTGCTGATCTGCTTCCCGTTCGCCTTCAACACCCTGCAGTCCAACACGATGACGATCGCGATCGACAGCGCGATCGGCACGATGATCGGCGTCGACACCCCGGGCTGGGTGCCGCTGGCGATCGGCATCGCGATCGCGGCGCTGACCGCCCTGATCGTGTTCGGCGGTCTGCGCCGCATCGCCTCGTTCACGCAGGCGATCGTGCCGATCATGGCCCTCGGCTACCTGCTCATCGGCCTGGCGGTGGTGTTCGTCAACATCGAGCGGCTTCCGGCGGCCTTCGCCTCGATCTTCACCGAGGCGTTCGGCGTCAACGAGATGGTGGGCGCGGCGTTCGGATTCATCGTGATGACCGGCGTCAAGCGGGGCATGTTCTCGAACGAGGCCGGGCTCGGATCGGCACCCAACGCGGGCGCGGCCGCCGCCGTCACCCACCCCGTCAAGCAGGGGCTCGTGCAGTCGCTGGGCGTGTACTTCGACACCTTCCTCGTCTGCTCGATCACGGCGTTCACGGTGCTCGTGGCGGTTCCGGATCTCCGCGACGCGCCGCGGGGCCTCGAGCTGACCCAGCGGGCGCTGGAGCAGTCGCTCGGCAGCTGGTCGCTCATCGCGCTCGCGGCGATCATCTTCCTGCTCGCGTTCAGCTCCGTGATCGGCAACTACTACTACGGCGAGTCCAACCTGGAGTTCATCTCGACGAGCCCGCGCGTCCTGGCCGCGTTCCGGGTCCTCGTCGTGGCGGCCGTGCTGATCGGCGCCGTCCTCTCGGCCGGCGTGGTGTGGGCGTTCGCCGACGCGATGATGGGGCTCATGGCGCTGACGAACCTCGTCGCGCTGGCGCTGCTGTCCGGCATCGGCTTCCGGCTGCTGCGGGACTACACCGCGCAGCGCCGGGAGGGCCGCGATCCCGTGTTCACGCGGGACCGCATGCCCGACGTCGACGGGATCGAATGCTGGGCCGACGAACTCAGCGTCACCGGAGCCATCGATCTGCGCACCGCGGGCCGTCAGGCCCGGAAGCACCGGGACCACCTGCACCGCGCGCCGCGCGCCGGCGACCCGCCCTGACCGGTCCACGCCACGAGGATCGTGGCCGACATTGATTAGCCCTTGACTTATATAAGGCGCGGTGCAAATAATGCCGTATGCACGCACTCGATGTCCTCGGCGACCCGGTTCGACGGCGCATCCTCGAGCTGCTCGCCGACGGCGAGCGACCGGCGGGCGCGATCGGCGCGACCATTCAGGACGAGTTCGGCATCAGCCAGCCCGCCGTATCGCAGCACCTGCGCGTCCTCCGCGAGCAGGGCTTCGCCTCCGTGCGGGCGGAGGGCACACGGCGGGTGTACGCCGTCGACCCCGACGGCGTCCGCGCGGCCAGCGACTGGCTCACCCCGTTCGAGCGGTTCTGGCGCGGCCCGCTCGCCGCGCTCGACACCGAGCTCGCGCGCGGCCGGCGCCGCGGCGCGGCCGACGCGGCCGCGGCGGACGGCGCCCCAGACGACCGGCGCGCCCGCGACCGGCAACGCGAGGAGCACGGATCCGGCGATCGAGAGGAATGATCATGGTGGATGTCCAGAGGCAGATCGACGCGGTGACGCGGACGCTGCGGACGACGGAGGTGGAGGGCGAGCCCTCGTACGTGCAGACGGTGGCGCAGGAGTACCGCTCCCCGATCGACGCGGTGTGGGATGCGGTCACCACCGCGGAGGGCATCGCGCGGTGGTTCCTGCCCGTGTCCGGCGACCTGCGCCGGGGCGGCCGCTACGAGCTGGCGGGAAACGCGAGCGGCGAGATCCTGGAGTGCAGCCCGCCGCAGGGCGACCGGGCCGGCTTCCGGGTGACGTGGGAGTACGGCGGCGGCGTGACCTGGCTGACGCTTCGCCTCACCGCGCTCGACGACGAGCGCACGCGCCTCGATCTCGAGCACACCGCGCACACCGCGGACGTGCCCGAGGAGATGTGGGCGATGTTCGGCCCGGGCGCCACCGGCGTCGGATGGGATCAGGCGCTGCTGGGGCTCGCCCTGCACCTGGGCGACGCGGAGGGATCGATCAGCCCCGAGGAGGCGCAGGCGTGGCAGCTCTCCGACGAGGGGAAGGCCTTCGCGCGCGCCGCCGCGGACGGGTGGGCGCGGGCCCATGTCGCCGCCGGCGCGGACCCGGAGGCGGCCGCCCGGGCCGCGGACGCGACGTTCGGCTTCTACACGGGCGCGTCCTGATCCGTCCCGCCCCGCACAGGGATGAGAAAGGGCCGGAAAGCGCGACCCACATCGCCATCTCTCATCCCTTTGTGGCGGGGATGAGCGCGGAAGGGCCCGCTCCCGAGGGAGCGGGCCCGTTCGGGGTGGGTCAGACGCGCTTCTTCCAGCCCGTGCCGGGGTGACCGGCGCCCTTGTCGACGCCCTTGCCCTGGCCCGGGTGATCGGGGCCCTTGACGACGCCGCCGCCCTTTCCGGGGTGAGCGCCCGGCTGCGGCTCCGGATCCTCGCGCTCCGGCAGGTCGATACCGACGACGATCGGGTTGTGGTCGCTCGAGCGGAACACGCTGTCGTCGTACAGCAGCGTCGCGTTGCCGTTGTAGCGGCTGTACTCGAACGCGATCTGCTCCTGGGCGTTGATCTGCCACACGTCCACGCCCGTGACGAGCTCGAGCGCGGCGGCGTTCGCGAACACGTGGTCGAGCGAGCCGTTCAGGCCGTCGTAGTTGTACGTCGCCTCCCCGCCGTTGAGCGCGTAGTTGAGGTTCGTGTACCCGCCGGCCTCGATGACGCGGGCGGGATCCTCCGCCGCGTACGCGTTGAAGTCGCCGGCCAGGAACACCGGCTCGATGCCGGTGCGCGCCTGCACCTCGGCCGTGAACGCGACGAGCGCGTGCGCCTGCGCGACGCGGTCGGGGTTGGCATTGCCCTGGCCCGTGCCGTCGTCGGTGCCGGAGCCCTTGGACTTGAAGTGGTTCGCCGAGACGAGGAACGCGTCCGCGTCGTCGGCGCCCGCCGCCGTGAAGGCCTGGAACAGCGGCTGCCGCGCGTTGTCGAACGCTGGCTCTTCCGTGAGGATGATCGACTCGCCCACCGGCTCGACGTCGGCGGTGCGGTAGATGAAGGCGTTGCGGATGACGTCCTCGCTGGCCGGCACCTCGGCGGGGCTGGGCACGTAGGCCCACACGCCCGCGCCGTCCTTCTCGTTGAGGGCCGCCACGAGCGTCGACACGGCGGCGTCCCGATCCTTGCCGAAGTGCGCGGAGTTCTCGATCTCCTCCAGGGAGACGATCGAGGCGTCGAGGGCGCTGATCGCGTTCACGATCTTGGCCTCCTGGCGCTCGAAGCTCTCGGTCGTCGCGGCGCCGCGCGGGCCCGTCTCGCCGCAGTCCCTCGCGGTGATCGGCGTGCCCGTGCGGTCGTTGTACGTGGTGCACGTGCCGAGGCCCAGCGCCACGTACTCGGCCGCCGTGGTCGGGAAGTAGTTGAGCACGTTGAAGGTCGCGATCGCGATGTCGCCGCCGACGTCCTCGCGGGCGGCGTTCTGCGCGCGGACATCGCCGAACGTGACGTGCGCGGACCCGTCGCCCGTGACCGGCGTGGTGGGCTGCAGCGCCCAGGCGTCGTAGCGGTAGTCCAGGACGAACGGCCGCACGAACGCGACGCGCGCGCCCACCGACACCGGCGTGTCCGGCGTGAGGTACGCGAACGGGATCGACGTGTTCGCCGCCGTGGTGTAGTTCGTGCTCCTCGCATCGTCCAGGATGATCGATCGGGCCGCGTTGTCGGCCCCGGCCGCCGCGATCGCCGCGGTGTCGTGCGGGTCGATGCCGGCCGTCGGCTGCCGCAGCGGCTCGTCGCCGTACGCCAGCGTGAACGTGCCGTAGACGTTCGCGTCGTAGTTGTCGGTCACGGTGAGCTGGTCGTTCAGGAGCACGAGCTCGCTCTCGTGCGCCTCCTTGCCGTCCGGCGTCGCGATCGCCGCCCACTCGGTGAGCGGTGCGACCTCGCCGAGCGACTCCGGCAGCACCTCGATCGCGTCGGCCGTGATCTCCGTGAGGCCGTTGTACTCGCTCACCGTGCCGGTGACGCGAACGCTCTGGCCGATCTCCGCGCGGGCGCGGTCGCCCCACACGAAGACGGCGTCGGACGCGCCGTCGTTCGGGTCGCCGGCGGGGTCCTGCACGACGAACCCGTTGAAGCCGCGGTCGCGCCAGTCGGCCGTGACGACGCCGGCGACCGTGACCGTCCGGCCCGCGAGCGGCGAGACCGCCCCCGTGCCCTGCACCTCGCGGATCGCCGCGGCGACCGGATCGGGCGTCGGCTCGGGCTCGGTCGTGCCGCCCGAGCCCTGCGGGGTGGGGGCGCTGGTGTGGAAGTCGGCGGCATTGACGTCGGTGTCGACGCCCGCCGTGACCCGCTGCGTGCTCGTGCCGTTCGCGGTGCCCGCGGCCGGCGCGCCCTCGAAGGCGGCCGCGCCGCTGCCCCACCCGACCATGTCGATCAGGCCGTCGGCACCGGCGAGGTCCCCGGTCGTCGCGGCGTACGGGCCGGTGCCCTCGTGCAGGTAGACGCGGCCGGTCGAGCCCGACAGGTTGGGCGACGCGGCGGCCTGATCGGCGGCGGGCAGGGGCTGCCCGCCGCCGTTGCCCGCCGCGAGCTGGACGAGGAAGTACCCCGCGGCGGGGATCGATCCCCGCAGCGCCACGGTGCCGCCCGATCCGCCCGTCGCCGACTTGTAGTCGAGCGTCAGGCCCGACAGGTCGATCGCGGTGACGGTGGGGTTGTACAGCTCCACGAAGTCGTTCTGGTAGGCGGCGCCGCTGTTGCCGCCGCCCCCGTAGACCTCGGTGATCACGACGTTCGAGGCGTCGGGCGCGGCGGTCGCGGCGAGGGGCGTGAGGGCGACGAGGCCGCTCGCGGCGAGCGCCGCGGCGGTGACGGCGGCCGCGCGGCGGCGCGCGGCGGGAAGGCTTCGGGGCATGTGCTCACTCCGGGCTGGTCGGACAGGTGTCCGCATGCTCGCACGCACGTGTGACATCCGGGTGAACAGCCGCGGGCGCCGGGGCGCACGACGAAGCCGCCGCGGCCCGGGGGCGCGCGGCGGCTTCGCGAGGATCAGGCGGTCAGGCGGGCGACGGCCTCGGCGGCGGGAACGACCTCGCGCTCCCCCGTGCGGCGATCCCAGAGCTCGACCTCGCCGTCGGCCGCGCCGCGACCCACGACGAGCAGCCGCGGCACGCCGATCAGCTCCGCGTCGCCGAACTTCACGCCGGGCGACGCCTTCGGCCGGTCGTCGTAGAGCACGTCCTTGCCGGCGGCCTCGAGATCGGCGATCACGCTCTCGGCCAGGCGGTACGCGTCCTCGCCCTTGCCGGTCGCGACCACGTGCACGTCGAACGGCGCGACCGCCTCGGGCCAGATCAGCCCGCGCTCGTCGTTGAACAGCTCGGCGATGATCGCGAGGATGCGCGTGACGCCGATGCCGTAGGAGCCCATCGTGACGGTGACCTGCTTGCCGTTCTCGTCGAGCACCTTCAGGCCCAGCGCCTCGGCGTACTTGCGTCCGAGCTGGAAGACGTGCCCGATCTCCATGCCGCGCGCGAGCGTGACCGGTCCCGAGCCGTCGGGCGCGGGGTCGCCGTCGCGCACCGTGGCGACCTCGACGAACCCGTCCGCCGTGAAGTCGCGCCCCGCGATCAGGCCGTACACGTGCGCGTCGTCGGCGTTCGCGCCGGTGATCCACTCCGTGCCGTCGACGACGCGCGGGTCGAGGAAGTAGCGGATGCCGGTGGCGGACTCCTCGCCCAGCAGCGGACCGGTCGGCGTCCACGGGCCGATGAAGCCGCGCACGAGTAGCGGGTGGTTCTCGAAGTCCTCCGGCGTGGCCTGCTCCACCTCGGCGGGGGCGAACGCCACCTCGACGCGCTTCATGTCGACATCGCGATCGCCGGGAAGGCCCACGACCACGACCTCGCGCGTGCCGTCGAGGTGCCGCAGCGCGAGCACGACGTTCTTCAGCATGTGCGCCGCCGTCCAGCCGCCCTCCGGAGCGCCGGGGACGACCTCGTTGGCGTGGGCGACGAGCGTCTCGATCGTCGTGGTGCCGGGCGAGTCGAACACGACCGGTTCCGGCTTGCCGTCGAACGGGATCGGCTCGGGCGCGAGCGTCGTGAACGCCTCCACGTTCGCCGCGTAGCCGCCGGCGCTGCGGACGAACGTGTCCTCGCCGACGGGCGTCGGGTGCAGGAACTCCTCGCTGCGCGAGCCGCCCATCGCGCCGGCGTCGGCCTGCACGATGACGTACTCGAGCCCCAGGCGCTGGAAGATCCGCTCGTACGCGTCGCGCTGCGCCTGGTACGAGGCGTTCAGCCCCTCGTCGGTGTAGTCGAACGAGTAGGCGTCCTTCATCGTGAACTCGCGCCCGCGCAGCAGGCCGGCGCGGGGACGCGCCTCGTCGCGGTACTTGTCCTGGATCTGGTAGATCGTCAGCGGCAGGTCCTTGTAGGACGAGTAGAGGTCCTTGACGAGAAGCGTGAAGACCTCCTCGTGCGTGGGGGCGAGCAGCATGTCGGCGCCCTTGCGGTCCTGCAGGCGGAAGAGGGCGTCGCCGTACTCCTCCCAGCGGCCGGTGGCCTCGTACGGCTCGCGCGGCAGCAGCGCGGGGAAGTGCACCTCGTAGGCGCCGGCGGCGGCCATCTCCTCGCGGATGATCGTCTCCAGCTTCGCCTTCACGCGCAGCCCCAGTGGCAGCCACGCGAACACGCCCGGGGCCTGACGGCGGATGTACCCGGCGCGCACGAGCAGCCGATGGCTCGTGACCTCGGCATCGGCCGGGTCTTCGCGGAGCGTGCGGAGGAAATAGTGAGACAGACGCGTGACCACGGCTCAAGTCTAGGCATCGCGCCGGCCCGCCCCTCGCCGCGGGTGTCGGGGCCCGCGGTCGGCGGGCGTTCGTAGGCTGGGGCGATGACCACCGTGCTCCTCACCGGCTTCGAACCGTTCGGCGGCGACGCGCGCAACCCGTCCGGCGAGGCCGTCGGCGACGTGGCACGCCGGTGGGATCGGCCGGAGCGCCTCGTGACGGCCGTGCTCCCGGTCGCCTTCGACGCCGCCGCCGACGCCCTGCGGGCGCTCATCGCGGAGCACTCCCCCGACGTCGTCGTCGCCACGGGCCTCGCGGGCGGCCGGGCGCACGTGACGCCCGAGCGCGTCGCGATCAACCTCCGCGACGCCCGCATCCCGGACAACGACGGCGCCCAGCCCGTCGACGAGCCGAGCGTGCCGGGCGGGCCGGCCGCGTACTTCGCTTCGCTGCCCGCGAAGGCGATCGCGCGGGCGATCGGCGACGCGGGGATCCCCGCCGCCGTGTCTCACACCGCCGGCACCTTCGTCTGCAACCACATCATGTACGTCGCCGCCGACGCGGCCGCCGCGCGCACGGGGATGCGAGCGGGATTCCTCCACATCCCGTGGTCGGACGAGACCGCCCCCGACGGCGCGCCCTCCCTGCCCGCGGCCGACATCGCGCGCGCCCTGGACATCGCCCTGCGCACGGCACTCGACGTCGCCCGCGACGACGCCGTCACCACCGGCACCCTCCACTGACCCCGCCGGGGGTTGGGCCCGCCCGTGTCCCCGCCGGGACTCCTGCACAACGACGGCAGAAACCGGCGGGAGCCACCGCACACCCCCGGTCCGGCGGCATCCGCACGCGAACTGCCGTCGTTGTGCAGCGGGGGTGGTGCCGCCGGGCGCCGCCGTAGGCTGGCCCCATGCCGGCACGTCACGCGCACCTCACCCCGTCCGCCGTGCAGAGCGCGCTCGCCCGATCCCTCGCGGCGCTGCGCCGCGAGCTGGAGCTGCCGGAGTCATATCCGGCGGAGGCCGAAGCCGAGGCGGCGGCGGTCGCCGACGCACCGGCGGTCGACGGGTCGGACGACGCGCGCCCCGACCTCACCGACATCCCGTTCCACACGATCGACCCGGCCGGATCCCGGGACCTCGACCAGGCGCTGCACCTCGAGCGCGCCGGCGACGGCTTCCGCGTGCGCTATGCGATCGCCGATCTGGCGGCCTTCGTCCGCCCGGGCGGTGCGCTCGATGCCGAGACCCGCCGCCGCGGGCAGACGCTCTACGCGCCCGACGGATCGATCCCGCTGCATCCCGAGGTGCTCTCCCACGGCGCCGCGTCGCTGCTGCCCGAGCAGCGACGGCGGGCGTACGTGTGGGACTTCGCGCTCGACGCCACGGGCGCCGTGACCTCGACGGCTCTCACCCGCGCGTGGGTGCGATCGCGTCGGCAATGGACCTATCCCGAGGCGCAGGAGGCGATCGACGACGGCACGGCCCCGCCGGAGGTCGCGCTGCTGCGCGAGGTCGGCGCCCTGCGCATCGCGCTCGAGGCGGAGCGCGGCGGCGCGAGCCTGAACGCTCCGGAGGAGGAGATCATCGCGGGCGAGCACGGCTACGAGCTGCGCCGCCGCACGCCCCTGCCCGTCGAGGACGCGAACGCCCAGCTGTCGCTCATGACCGGCATGGCGGCCGCCGAGCTCATGCTGGCGGCGGGCGTGGGCATCCTGCGCACGCTCCCGCCGGCCGAGCCCGATGCGCTCGCGGAGTTCCGACGCAAGGTGGCGCTGCTGGATCGCCCGTGGCCGGAGGACGTCGCGTACGGCGAGTACCTGCGCCGCCTCGATCCCGCCGATCCCGCCACCCCCGCCGTGCTGCAGGCCGCCGCCGCGCTGTTCCGCGGCGCGGGATACGCCCCGTTCGACGGCGCCCCGCCGGCGCAGACCGTTCAGGCGGCGATCGGCGCCCCCTACGCGCATGCCACCGCTCCCCTGCGGCGTCTCGTCGATCGGTGGGCGCTGGCGATCTGCGAGGCCGAGGCGAACGGCGGCGAGATTCCGGCGTGGGCCCGGAGCGGGCTGGCGGAGCTGCCCGAGATCATGGAGGCATCCGGCGGCCTCGCGAGCCGACTGGAGGGCGGCGCCGCGGACCGGATCGAGGCCGCCGTGCTGCACGCGCGGATCGGCGACGTGCTGGACGCCGTCACGCTGGCGCAGACGCGCGGCGGCACGCGCGTGCAGATCGCCGATCCGTTCGTCACGGCGACGATCCGCGAGGAGGCCGAGCCCGGCACGCGCATCCGCGTGCGCGTGGTCGACACGCACATCGACACCGGCGAGATCCACCTGGAACTCGCGCGCTGACGCCGCCCTCGCCGGCCCAGCCCTGCCGCTGCGCGCCACGTCGCCGGAGTGGCACACCACGTCGCCGGAGCGGCGCGTCATCTCGTCGGAGCAGCGCGCGGATACGCGCCCCTCGCGCCGCACGGCATCACTCCCGCCCCACCCATCCGACGACTCGCACCGCCCGTCCGACGACTCGCACCGCCCGTCCGACGACTCGCACCGCCCGTCCGACGACGCGCACCGCCCGTCCGACGACGCGCACCGCCCATCCAACGACCGCACGGCGGCCGGCGGCGGAGCGGGTTCACGGGGGTGAACTAGCGTGGACGCCATGAAGTTCTCGCTGTGGCTGCCCGCGAATCTGCCCTGGTCCGACCTCCACGCCGCCGCGGTGCACGCCGCGCAGGCCGGCTGGCGGGGCGTGTGGCTCGAGGACCACTTCATGGACAGCACGGACGAGCCCAACGACGGCGCCCGCGGCGAATGCCTCACGCAGCTGACGGCGCTCGCGGCCACCGTGCCGGGGATCCGCATCGGATCGATGGTGCTCGGCAACACCTACCGCCACCCCGCGGTGGTGGCCAAGCAGGCCGCCGCGATCAGCGACATCAGCCAGGGTCGATTCGTGCTCGGCGTCGGCGCGGGCTGGCAGGAGAACGAGCACCGCGCGTTCGGGATCGAGTACGGCGACGTCCCCCGCCGCATCCGCTGGTTCCGCGAGGCGCTCGCGGTCTGGAAGGGCCTGCGCGACGAGGAGTTCGTCGACTTCTCCGGCGAGCGCTACACCCTCGAGCACGCCTCGCTGAACCCCAGGCCGCACCCGAACCTGCCGATCCTCATCGGCGGCAAGGGCGAGAAGGTCATGCCGAAGCTCGTGGCGGAGTACGCCGACGAGTGGAACTTCTGGTCGACGCCGGCGGAGTATGGCCCCAAGAACGCGATCTTCACCGCCGCGCTCGAGAGGGCGGGACGCGACCCGAAGTCCCTGTGGCGCACGACGCAGGCGCTGACGTTCCAGCAGCCCGACGGTGCCGAGAGGGCCGCGCGCACGGGACGGCCGGCGATCGGCGGCACCCCGCAGCAGCTCATCGACACGATGGCCGCGTACGCCGCGGCCGGGGTCGACGAGTTCATCCTGCCGCTGACCACGATCGCCGACGTGGCGAAGATCAACGACCTCGGCGATCAGTTCCTCACCGAGGTCGCCGCGCACGTGGCCTGACCCGCCGTCGACGGCGGCGCACCCCCGGCACACCCCCTCGTGCCGGCGCCGGGCGTGTCATAGTATCTGCGTATGGATGCAGATAAGCAGGTATGCGGCGTCGATCCCGACAGCACGTTCGTCGAGCTCGCGGTCGAGGTGTTCCAGATGCTCGCCGACGCGACGCGCGTGCGGATCATCCTGGCGCTGCGCCAGGCGGGCGAGCTGTCCGTGAACCACCTCGCCGACATCGTCGACAAGTCCCCCGCCGCCGTCTCCCAGCACCTGGCGAAGCTGCGGATGGCGCGGATCGTCGCGACGCGCCAGGAGGGGCAGCGCGTGTTCTACCGCCTCGAGGACGAGCACGCGTCGCTGCTGGTCACCCAGGCGATCCAGCAGGCCGAGCACACCATCGGCCGCCCGCGGCACCACCACCGGACCACGCCGTGACCGCGCCGCAGCCGCACGAGCACGATCACGAGCACGCGCATCCCCGCGGCGTGCGCGGCTTCCTGCACGAGGTGTTCGTGCCGCACACGCACGACGCGGCCGACGCGATCGACGACGCCCTCACGTCGCACCGGGCGGGCGTCCGCGCGCTGCAGCTCAGCCTCGCGATCATGCTGGCGACGACGCTCGCGCAGGCGATCATCGTGTCGTTCACGGGATCGGTCGCCCTCCTCGCGGACACGATCCACAACCTCTCCGATGCGCTCACCGCGGTGCCGCTGTGGATCGCGTTCACCCTCGCGCGCCGCCGCGCCACGCGCACGTACACGTACGGCCTCGGGCGGGCGGAGGATCTCGCCGGGCTCGCGATCGTGCTCGCGATCGCCGCCTCCGCCGTGGTCGCGGCCTGGCAGGCGATCGAGCGCATCATCGACCCGCAGCCGATCGACCACGTGGGGTGGGTGATGGCCGCCGGCATCGTCGGGTTCCTGGGCAACGAGGCCGTCGCGATCTACCGCATCCGGGTGGGCAGGCGGATCGGCTCCGCGGCGCTCGTGGCCGACGGCGTGCACGCGCGCGCCGACGGCGTCACGTCGCTCGCCGTCGTGCTGGGCGGCGTCGGCGTGCTGCTCGGCTTCCCGCTCGCGGATCCGATCGTGGGCCTGCTGATCGCCGTGTTCATCGTGGCGCTCCTCGTCGGCACCGTGCGATCGGTGGGCCGGCGCCTGCTCGACGGCATCGATCCCGCCCTCGTCACGCGCGCCGAGCACGCGCTCGCGCACGTGGCGGAGGTGCGAGCGGTCGAGCGCGTGCGGATCCGGTGGGTGGGTCATCGCCTACACGGCGACGCGATCGTCCGGGCGGACGCGACCGATCTCGCCGACGCCGACCGGATCCGGGCGGAGGCGGAGCGGAGCGTGCGCGCGCACCTGGCGCACGTGGAGGAGTTCGACGTGCACGTGCACCCGGGCGAGGTGGCACGCTGAGAGCATGCGCATGCCCTTCCGCCAGGTCGACGTCTTCAGCCCCGCTCCCCTGCTCGGAAACCCGGTGGCGGTGGTGCACGATGCCGACGGGCTGAGCGAGGCGCAGATGGCGGCGTTCGCGCGCTGGACCAACCTGTCGGAGACGACGTTCCTGCTCGCGCCCACCGACCCGGCCGCCGACTACCGCCTGCGCATCTTCACCCCGGGCGGGGAGCTGCCGTTCGCCGGGCACCCCACGCTCGGATCGGCCCATGCGTGGCTCGAGGCGGGCGGCGTGCCCGCGGGCGAGACCATCGTGCAGGAGTGCGGCGTGGGCCTCGTCACGCTCCGCCGGATCGACGGCCGCCTCGCCTTCGCCGCCCCGGACCTGCGGCGCTCCGGTCCCGTGGACGGCGACCTCCTCGCGGGGATCGCCTCGGCCCTCGGCATCGCGCGCGAGGCGATCGTCGACGCCGCGTGGTGCGACAACGGGCCCGGCTGGGTCGGGGTCCGCCTCGCCGACGCCGACGCCGTGCTCGCCCTGACCCCGGACTTCGCCGCGCTCCCCGTCGACGTCGGCGTGGTCGGCCCCCATCCGGACGGCGCGGAGTGCGCGATCGAGGTGCGGGCCTTCTGCCGGCCCGCGATGGGCCTCGGCGAGGACCCGGTCACCGGATCGCTGAACGCCGCCATCGGGCAGTGGCTCGCCGGATCGGTGCTGCCGGACGCCTACGTCGCGAGCCAGGGCACGGCCCTGCAGCGCCGCGGCCGGGTGCACGTCTCCCGCGAGGGCGATCGCGTGTGGGTCGCCGGGGGCACCCTCACGACCATCCGGGGCGAGCTCGCGCTCTGAGCCGGGCGGCCGGGGTCGCCCGGTGACGCGCCGCAGCCGGGCTCAGAGCGTGCGCGTCATGAAGACGCTGTTCGGGTCGTCGGTGTAGTCCGCGAACGGCGGGCACTCCTCGAACCCGTGGCGCGCGTAGAGGCGCCGCGCCGGCGCGAAGTGCTCCTCGCTGCCGGTCTCGAGGCTGAGGCGCTGGTATCCGCGCGCACGCGCCTCGGCCAGGATCGTCGCGAGAATCGCGGCGCCGACACCCCGGCCGCGGGCGGCCGCGCGGGTGCGCATCGACTTGACCTCGCCGTGCGACGCGTCGAGCTCCTTCAGCGCGCCGCAGCCGAGCACCTCGTCGCCGTCCCAGGCGCTCCACACCGTGACGTCGGGCGACTCCAGCGACGCCAGCGGCAGCGCGTGCACGCTCTCCGGCGGGCTCGTGGCGAACATCTCGTCGAGGTGCTCCGCGATGAGATCGCGCACCGCCGGCGCGGTGAGGTCGTCGGGGACGATGCGCATACCGCCCACGATACCGGCGCGGCGCTCGGCCTCCGGGCTCGGGGCTCGGATGCCGGTGGTCGTGATCAGGCGGTGACGACCTGCGCGGTGCCGAGCGGGGCGTCGGGCCCCATCTCCGCCGCGATGCGGTTGGCCTCCTCGATGAGGGTCGCGACGATCTCCGACTCCGGGACGGTCTTGATCACCTCGCCCTTGACGAAGATCTGGCCCTTGCCGTTGCCGCTGGCAACGCCGAGGTCGGCCTCGCGCGCCTCGCCGGGGCCGTTGACGACGCAGCCCATGACCGCCACACGCAGCGGCACGGTCATGTCCTTGAGCCCCTCGGTGACGTCGTTGGCGAGCGTATACACGTCCACCTGGGCGCGCCCGCACGACGGGCACGAGACGATCTCGAGCTTGCGCTCGCGCAGGTTCAGCGCCTGCAGGATCTGGTGGCCGACCTTGACCTCCTCGGCCGGCGGGGCCGACAGGGAGACGCGGATGGTGTCGCCGATGCCCTCCGAGAGCAGGATGCCGAACGCCGTCGCGCTCTTGATCGTGCCCTGGAACGCCGGTCCCGCCTCCGTCACCCCGAGGTGCAGCGGCCAGTCGCCCCGCTCGGCGAGCATGCGGTACGCCTTCACCATGACGACGGGGTCGTTGTGCTTGACCGAGATCTTGAAGTCGTGGAAGTCGTGCTCCTCGAACAGGCTCGCCTCCCATACGGCCGATTCGACGAGCGCCTCCGCCGTGGCCTTGCCGTACTTCTCGAGCAGCCGCCGATCGAGCGAGCCGGCGTTCACGCCGATCCGCAGCGACACCCCGGCGGCCTGGGCGGCCTTCGCGATCGCGCCGACCTGGTCGTCGAACTTGCGGATGTTGCCGGGGTTCACGCGCACGCCGGCGCACCCCGCGTCGATCGCCTGGAAGACGTACTTCGGCTGGAAGTGGATGTCGGCGATCACCGGGATCTGGGACTTCTTCGCGATGATGTGCAGCACGTCGGCGTCGTCCTGGCTGGGGACGGCCACGCGCACGATCTCGCAGCCCGAGGCCGTCAGCTCGGCGATCTGCTGCAGCGTCGCGTTGATGTCGGTCGTCGGCGTCGTCGTCATCGACTGCACGCTCACGGGGGCGTCGCCGCCGACGAACACCTTGCCCACGCGGATCTGCCGGCTCTTGCGGCGGGGGGCGAGGGTTTCCGGGACGCGAGGCATACCGAGGTTCACTGCTGGCACGTCATAGAGCCTACGCGCGCGCGACCGGCGCGGGCTGGTCGCGCGCTGAGCAGATGCCGAGCGGATCTTCGTGTTCCCTCGGTGACCACGCCCGTGCTCACCACGACGATGCCGCTTCTCGAGCCGCCACCCGCTGAGGCGCGGGATTTGCCGGTGCGCGGCGGGCGCGTATACGGTGGCCTCGTGCACGTGACCCAGAACTGGTGGTGGTTCGCCTGAGGCGGGCCGCATTCGCGCACAACGAGACGACCGCCCACCGCAGGCGGTCGTTCTGCTTTCCGGGAACACCGCCCCACATCGAAGTGAGCCCCTGATGGCAGCAGCACCCACGCCCGCCGAGCGCATCCTCCGCCTCGCGGCCGACCCGGACGTGTCGTTCGCGCTCATCGCGCGCGACGGCCACGACGTCGAGGTCCTCACCGGACCGATCGTCGACGTCGATCTGCTCGCCGACATCCCCCTCGCCGGCCCTGACGGCGCCCCGCGCGAGGTCCTGGCCCTCGTGCCGTACCGCCAGGTGCGCGAGCGCGGGTTCGAGGCGGAGGACGACGGCACCCCGCTGCGCTGCATCGTCGTGTCGTCGCACGAGCGCGTGCCGGTCTCCGACGCGCTGAGCGCGCTGCCCCGCGACGTCGTGCCCCTCTCGGACGCCGGATTCGATCTCAGCGACGAGGAGTACGCCGCGATCGTCCGCCGCGTCATCGCCGACGAGATCGGACGCGGCGAGGGCGCGAACTTCGTCATCCGCCGCGACTACGTCGCCGGTGTCGGCACCGACGCCCGCACCGCCGCGCTGACGTGGTTCCGGGCGCTGCTGGAGCACGAGCGCGGGGCGTACTGGACGTTCCTCATCGTCGCCGGGGATCGCATCCTCATCGGCGCCAGCCCGGAGGCGCACGTCGTCGCGCGCGCGAACGGCGACGGCTCGAGCACCGTGACGATGAACCCGATCTCGGGCACGTTCCGCCACCCGCAGGGCGGCGCGACGGCCGAGACGCTGGCGGCGTTCCTGCGCGACACCAAGGAGACCGAGGAGCTCTTCATGGTGGTCGACGAGGAGCTCAAGATGATGAGCGCGGTGTGCTCGGACGGCGGCCGGATCACGGGCCCCCACCTCAAGGAGATGTCGCGGCTCACGCACACCGAGTACATGCTGCGCGGCACGTCGCGCCTGGACCCGCGCGAGATCCTGCGCGAGACGATGTTCGCCCCCACGGTGACCGGATCGCCCATGCAGAACGCGTGCACCGTGATCCGCCGCCACGAGCGCACGCCGCGCGGCTACTACTCGGGCGTGGCCGCGCTGTTCACCCCCGACGAGACCGGCGGACACGACCTCGATGCGCCGATCCTCATCCGCACCGCCTACCTGGAGGACGGCCGGCTGCGAGTGCCCGTGGGCGCGACGCTCGTGCGCCACTCCGATCCGTACGGCGAGGTGAGCGAGACCCACGGCAAGGCCGCCGGCGTGCTGGGCGCGATCGGCGCCGTGCCGCGCGAGTCGCGCGCGGCGGACGACGACGCCCCGACCGAGCCGCGGCGCCTGGCGGACGACCCCGGGATCGCGCGGCTGCTCGCCTCCCGCAACGCGCGGCTGGCGCCGTTCTGGCTCGAGGAGCAGAAGCCCGGTCCCGGGCCGCTCGCGGGGCATTCCGCGCTCGTCGTGGACGCGGAGGACCGCTTCACGACGATGCTCGCGCACCAGCTGCGCCATCTCGGGCTCGAGGTGCGCATCGCGCACTGGTCGGAGGCGACGGATGCCGACGTGGACGCCGCCGAGCTCGTGGTCTCCGGCCCCGGCCCCGGTGACCCCCGCGACGCGTCGAACCCGCGCATCGCCCGCATGCGCGAGATCGTGTCGCGGCGGCGCGAGCGCGGCCTGCCGCTCGTGGCGGTGTGCCTCAGCCACCAGATCCTGGCCGACGCGAACGGCATCGACCTCGTGACGCTCGACAGCCCGCATCAGGGCGTGCAGCTCACGGTCGACATCTTCGGGGAGCCGGCGGCGATCGGGTTCTACAACACGTTCACGGCGCGCGTCGAGCCCGGCACGACGCGGCGGGGCGAGACCGAGATCGCGGCGGATCCCGCCACGGGCGATGTCTACGCGCTCCGCGGGCCGCGGTTCGCGAGCGTGCAGGGCCACCTGGAATCGATCCTGTCCCGCGACGGCATCCACACCCTCGGCCGCCTCGCGCAGCACGCCCTGACGAGCTAGCGATGCCGCGCGGGCCGCGGGACCCTGATCGCAGCACACCAGCCGATCCGAAAGGTCCCCGTCGATGCCCATCATCTCCGGCGCGTCGCTGCGCGCCCCGGAAAGCGCGACCGCCCGTTTCGAGGGCCGCGATCACGGCGCCGCCGTGTCGTACTTCCTCGTCACCAACGCGCCCGGCCAGGGGCCGGACCTGCACCGGCACCCCTACGCCGAGACCTGGCACGTCCTCGAGGGCGAGGCGACGATCCGGATCGGCGAGGAGACGCTCGTCGCCCACGCCGGCGACATCGCGACCGCCGCGCCGGGCGTTTGGCACGGCTTCACCAACACCGGAACGGGCACGCTGCGGATCATGTGCATCCACGCGTCCGACCGCATCATCCAGGAGAACCTCTGATGTCGTTCCAGGCGTACCTCGACAACATCGAAGCCAAGACCGGGGTCACGCCGCGCCGCTTCATCGAGCTGGCCGCGGAGCGCGGGTTCGGCCCGGGCACCAAGGCCACGCCGATCGTGCAGTGGCTCGCGGAGGAGTACGGGCTCGGCCGCGGTCACGCGATGGCGCTCGTGCACGTCATCACCAAGGGCGACCGCATCGCCGACACGCACGTCGGCACATCGGGCACGCACCGCGACGGCTCCAACCGCCTGTGGCTCGACGGCCGAGCCTCCCGCCCCGCCGACTGACCCCCGCGCGCAGCGACCACAGGGGCGCACCCTCGTCTCCGGGGGCCTACCGCTCGTCGACCGGAGGCGCGCAGCGCCGGAGCGGAGACGGGTCGAGCGCAGCGCCGCAGGCGCGGAGCCGAGACCACAAGGGTTCAACCCTTGATCTCGACTCGCTCCGCTCGCTCGATCCGTCTCCGCTCGCTTCGCTCGGTCGACGAGCCGTACGGGTTCGTCGACCGGAGCGGCGCAGCCGCGGAGCGGAGACGGGTCGAGCGCAGCGCCGCAGGCGCGGAGTCGAGACCACAAGGGTTCAACCCTTGATCTCGACTCGCTCCGCTCGCTCGATCCGTCTCCGCTCGCTCCGCTCGGTCGACGAGCCGTACGGGTTCGTCGACCGGAGGCGCGCAGCGCCGCAGCGGAGACGGGTCGAGCGGAGCGCCGCAGGCGCGGAGTCGAGACCTCGGGGATGCGAGCGGATCAGGCGGGGCGGCGGCGCGGGGTGTCGACGGTGAGGAGGACGCCGGCGAGGACGAGCGCGCCGCCGAGGATCTGCGCGGGGACGATCGGGGCGCCGACCAGCACCGTGCCGATCGCCACGAACACCGTGATGAGGTTCAGCGACGCCCCGGCCTGCGGGGCCGGGACCCGATCGAGCGCGAGGTTCCACAGCAGGTACGACAGCACCGACGGCCCGATCGCGATGTACACGAGCGATCCCCAGCCCGCGCCCGTCTGCGGCGGGTCGACCCCGTCCCACACGGCGAACGGCGTCATGATCACGAGCACCGCGCCGGCCTGCACCGCGGTGGCGGCGATCGGCGGCAGCCGCGGCCCGCGCCGCCCGCCGATCGTGTAGATCGTCCACACGACGATCGCGCCGATCATGAGCAGGCTGCCGGCCTGCGGCGGCTCGCGCAGAGCGGCCAGCGGATCGCCGTCGGTGAGGATCACGACCACCCCGGCGAACGCGACGACGATGCCGACGACCGCGCGCACGGACATCCGCGCGCCGAGGAACACCACCGCCGCGATCGCGATGAGGGCGGGGTTGAAGGCATTGATGAGCGAGGAGTTCAGGGCGCTGCCGTGCTCCAGCGACAGGTACAGCAGCAGGTTGTAGCCGCCGATCCCGATGATGCCGAGGCCCGCGAGGCGCGGCCACGCGCGCAGCAGCTCGCGCCACGCGGGCCGCTCCACGACCTGAGCGATGAGGAACAGCGGGAGCGTGGCGAGCGCCCAGCGGGCCCAGACGAGGTCGACGGCCCCCATCTGCGCGGTCGCGAGCCCGCCGACGAGGAAGTTGCCGGCCCAGGCCAGGGTCGCGCCGACGAGGCAGAGGACGCCGATCGCGCGGGTGCGGGCGGGCGCGATCGTGGACATCCTGTCCACCCTACGCCGCCGCGTCAGCCGCCGAGCAGGCTGACCGGGTTGAAGATGTCGGCGGCGAACAGCAGCGCGCCCATGCCGACGAGCAGCACCACGACGACGAGCGTGAGCGGCACGAGCCGGGTCGCATCGGTCGGGCGCGGCGGCGGACGGCGGAACACGCGCGCCGCGGCGCGCTTGAGCGCGTCCCACAGCGCCACCGCCACGTGTCCGCCGTCCAGCGGCAGCAGCGGGATGAGGTTGAACACGAACAGGGCGATGTTGATCGAGCCGAGCAGCCCGAGCATCACCCCGACGCGATCGAGGATCGGCGCCTCGGTCGCCGCGACCTCCCCCGCGATGCGGCCCACGCCGATGACGCTGATCGGCCCGTTCGGATCGCGCTCCTGGCCCGTGAACAGGTCGACGGCGGTGTCCCACAGGCGGGCGGGCAGCTGCGCCACGATGCCGACCACGGCGCCGGTGTTCTCGATCGCCGTCTGCGCGCCGCTCCAGATCGGCTGGCGCACGCGCTCGATCGTGGGGCTGAAGCCCGCGAAGCCGACCTCGGCGACCACCCGCTGCCCGTCCTCGTCGATGTACGAGTTCTCGGCGAGGATCGGGGTCAGCTCGAGGGTGCGCTCCGCCCCGCCGCGCTCCACGACCATCTCGATCCGGTCGCCGGGGTGGGCCCGCACGATCGCCGACGCCTCGTCGAACGAGGACACCGCGACGCCGTCGATCGACAGGATCGTGTCGCCCGGTTCCAGGCCGGCCGCCGCGGCCGGGGAGGCGGGATCGTCCGGCCCGCAGGAGGTCTGCGTCGTCCCCGCCGGCAGCACGCACTCCGAGACCGAGGCGACCGTCGTCGTGCTCTGGTTGACGCCGATGCCCGTGGCGAGGATCGAGAACAGCACGACGGCGAGGACGAGATTCATCACCGGGCCGCCGAGCATGATGACGATGCGCTTCCACGTGGGCAGCGCGAAGAACGCCCGGGAGTCGTCTGTGCCCTCGAGGCTCTCCTCGTTCGCGGCGCGCGCGTCCTGCACGAGGGCGGCGAACAGGCCGCCGCGGCGCTCGCCGTCGTCGCGGCCGCGCGGGTACATGCCCGCCATCGAGATGTAGCCGCCGATCGGCAGCCACTTGACGCCGTACTCCGTCTCGCCGAACCGGCGCGACCAGACCGTCGGCCCCATGCCGATCATGTACTGCCCGACGCGCACCCCGAACGCCTTCGCCGGCACCAGGTGCCCGATCTCGTGTAGGCCGATCGACAGGCCGAGACCCGCCACGATCACGACGACGCCGAGGATGAACGCCAGGACCTCCACGGGTCAGTCCTCGTACGGGTTCGGCCACACCCGCTCGCCCGCCGGCCAGCCGGCGTCGATGAGCGCCTGACGCGCGAGCTCGCGCGCGGAGTAGGCGTACTGGACGCCCTCGATGTCGCGGTAGTTCTGATGGCCCGGGCCGGCCCACAGGATCGCGTCGCCGGGACCGACGAGCGAGACGGCCTTCACGATCGCGGCCTCGGGCGGAGACACCTCGTGGATCTCGTGATCCGGGTCCGCGGCGCGGGCGCTCTCGACGAGCACGCGGCGGATGTCGGCGGCGTTCTCGAAGCGCGGGTGGTGATCGGTGATCACCGTGATGTCGCTGCCCGCCACGGCGGCGCGCGCCATGTCCGGTCGCTTCAGGCTGTCGCGGTCGCCGTCCGCGCCGAACAGCATCAGCACCCGGCCGGGAGTGACGTGCCGCACGGCGGCGAGGGTCTTCTCGAACGCGTCGGGCGTGTGCCCGAAGTCGACGTACACGGCCGGCCCCTCGGGACCGCTGACGAGCTGCGTGCGCCCCGGGACCCACGCGCGGATGCCGGCGTCGCGCTCCAGCGCCGCCGTGATGCGCTCCCACGCGTACCCGGCCTCGAGCATCATGACGATCGCGAGCCCGGCGTTGGCCGCCATGTGGGCGCCGATCACGGGCACCGTGGTGGCGAGGCGGCGGCCGTCGCGGTGCGTGAGCGTGAACCCGGTCGCGGTCTGCGCCTCGCTCGTGACGGCCACGACCCAGTCGGCGCGATCGACGGCCTCCGGCGCCGCGATCCCGCGCGCGGCGATCGTCGTGACGGGGATGTCCGCGTCGGCCGCGATCCGCGCCCCGGCCGGCGAGTCCAGCGAGACGACCGCCCGGCGGGCGCGCGCCTTCGTGAAGAAGGGGGCCTTGGCGGCGTAGTACGTCTCCATGTCGCCGTAGTCGTCGAGGTGATCGTGCGTGAGGTTCGTGAACGCCGCCACGTCGAAGATCACGCCCTCGAGGCGGCGTCGCGTGATGGCCTGCGCGCTCACCTCGACGGCGAACGCCTCCACGCCCCGCTCCCGCATGAGCGCCAGCAGCGCGTGGAACTCGGTGGCCTCGGGGCTCGTGAGGCCGGAGACGACGCGCTCGCCCGCCACGACGCGCTCGGCCGACGTCGAGGCGCCCGCGGTCACGCCGATCTGGGTGAGGATCCCCTCGAGCAGGTGCGTGACGCTCGTCTTGCCGTTGGTGCCGGTCGTGCCCAGCAGCAGCGGCAGGTCCTGTCCCGGTGCCGTGCCGTGCACGAACATGGCGACGTCGCCCAGCACGCCGCGCGGGTCGTCCACGACGACGATCGGCAGGCCCGTCGCCGCGGCGATCTCGGCGCCGTCGCGATCGGTCAGCACCGCGGCCGCGCCGGCGGCGGCGGCCTGGGCGGCGAAGTCGGCGCCGTGGCGGTTCGCGCCGCGCACGCCCACGAACAGCTCGCCGGGCCGCAGATCGGTGGACGACAGCGTGACGCCGTTGACCTCGGTGTCCCGCCCCTGCAGGCGGCCGCCGACGTGCGCGGCGACATCGGACAGGAGGCGGTGGTGGGGAGCGGCGGGGCGCAGCATCGTGGGCGGCGTCCGGCGCTTGCGGGTCGTGTGCGACATCGTCATCTATCGTCGCACGCGGCGCCGATGCAACCGCTGAACCTCAGGCCGCGGCGATCGCGCGATCCGCCTCGGCACGCGCCCACCGCTCGGCCTCCGCGAGGGTCTCGAGGGTCAGGTGCGCCGGGGCCTCGTGCGCCTCGACGACACGCGCGACGGTGTCGACGATCCCGAGGAACGGCAGCCGGCCCTCGTGGAACGCGTCGACGGCCTGCTCGTTGGCCGCGTTGAACACCGCGGGGAACGTCGCGCCTGCCTCCCCCACGCGCTTGGCGATCGCAACGGCCGGGAACGCGTCGTCGTCGAGCGGCTCGAACGTCCAGCCGGCGGCCCGCGTCCAGTCGATCGGCGCGCCGACGCCGGGAACGCGGCGCGGCCACGCCATCCCCAGCGCGATCGGCAGCCGCATGTCCGGCGGCGAGGCCTGCGCGATGGTGGAGCCGTCGACGAACTCGACCATCGAGTGGACGATCGACTGCGGGTGCACGACCACGTCGATCCGGTCGAAGGGGACGTCGAAGAGCAGGTGCGCCTCGATCACCTCGAGGCCCTTGTTGACGAGGGTGGCGGAGTTCGTCGTCACCACACGCCCCATGTCCCACGTCGGGTGCGCGAGCGCCTGCGCCGGGGTGACGGCGCCGAGCTCGTCGCGCGTGCGGCCGCGGAACGGGCCGCCCGACGCGGTGAGCACGAGCCGGCGCACCTCGTCGGGCGTGCCCGCGCGCAGCGCCTGGGCGATCGCGGAGTGCTCCGAGTCGACCGGCACGATCTGCCCGGGCGCGGCGCGCTCCTTCACGAGCGGTCCGCCGACGATGAGCGACTCCTTGTTGGCCAGCGCGAGCGTGCGCCCCTCCTCGAGCGCCGCGAGCGTCGGCCCCAGTCCCACGGATCCCGTGATGCCGTTGAGCACCACGTCCGCCTCGACCTCGCGCACGAGGCGCGTGGCGCCGTCCGCGCCGAGCGCCGTGTGCGTCACGCCGAACTCGCGCGCCTGCGCGCGCAGGGCATCGCCGTTGCGCCCGGCGGCGAGACCGACCACCCGGAACAGGTCGGGGTGCGCGCGGACGACGTCGAGCGCCTGCGTGCCGATCGACCCGGTCGATCCGAGGATGAGGATGCGGCGCATGCGGTCAGCCGGCGGCGATGTGCTGTGTGGCGAGGATGTCGACGACGAACACGAGCGTCTCGCCCGTGAGGTCGTCGGCGTTGATCTCGCCCTCGCCGTATCCCTCGGCGGGCGGGATCACGGCGAGCACCTGCGATCCGACCTTCTGGCCGATGAGCGCGTTGCGGAAGCCGTCGATCAGGGCGCCCTCGGCCGCGCTGAACTGCGCCGGCTGCCCCGTCGACCAGCTCGAGTCGAACTCGCTGCCGTCCGAGGCGCGGATCCCGGTGTACTGCAGCAGCACCTGATCGCCGTCCTGGACCTCGATGCCGTCGCCGGCCTTGAGGGTGGCCAGCTGCGTGGTCTCGGGGGTCGGCATGTCGTCGGGCAGCGTGACGGTGGGCGCGCCGTCCTCGGCGAGCTCCACGGTGGGCATGCCCGCCACGGGCTCCTGCGGCTCGCCCCACGCGGCCATCGGCGTGACGCTCAGCACGTCGAAGGTGTAGACGGCCGCGGGCACCGCGGTGCCGTCCTCGGCGGTGCCGCCGACGTACGCGGCCGCGATGCGCGAGCCCACGGGCGCGCAGCCGAGCACGACCCCGAGGGTGCTGTCGGCCGACACCTGCTGCGGCAGCTGCTCGCCGGGCGTGTAGCCCGCGGTGCCGATCAGCTCGCCCGTCTCGGCGTTGTACCCGGTGATCGCGACGTTTACGAACTGCCCGGCCTCGAGCGGCTCGCCGTCGCCCTCGATCACGACCTCGCGCTGGAAGTCCTCGACCGTGAGCGGGGCGTCGAAGGTGACCTCGACCACACCGTCGGAGACGGGCGCGTCGGAGACCGTCAGCGCCTCCACCGCGGGCCCGGACTCGCCGGCGACCGCGCACAGGTCGGCCGGGGTGCTCGAGGGGTCCGGTTCCGCCTGCCCGTCGTCGGCGGTGGCGCACCCGGCGAGCGCGAGGACCGCGAGGGTGATGGTGGACAGCAGGGCAGCGGATCGACGTCGCACGAGAGCACCTTTTCGTTCGGGGACGGCACCATCCTCCCCCATCTTCGCGATGCGCCGGCTGACAGCGCCCTGAGGCCGCGCATTCCCGGTCGGGAATCTTGCCTGGGTAGGCTGAAGGGATGACCTCCGACGGCGCCGCGCACCCGAACGCCCCGGCCGAATCCGGTACGACCGCCCCGCTCAAGCCGAGCATCATCTACACCATCGGACGCATCGCGATCGCCCCGCTGGCGCGCGCGATCTACCGGCCGCGGGTCGAGGGCAAGGCGAACATCCCGCCCGAGGGACCCGTCATCTTCGCGAGCAACCACCTGTCGTTCATCGACTCGATCGTCATCCCGATCGCCGCCGCGCCGCGCCCGGTCCACTTCCTCGCGAAGTCGGACTACTTCACCGGCACGGGCCTGAAGGGCTGGTTCTCGCGGGCCTTCTTCACCGCGGTGGGCGCCGTCCCCGTCGACCGCGCGGCCGGGCAGGCCGCCCTCGACGCGCTCGACCGGCAGCGGCAGATCCTCGAGTCCGGCGCCGCGGTGGCGCTGCACCCGGAGGGCACCCGCTCGCGCGACGGCCGCCTCTACAAGGGCCGCACCGGCGTGGCCTTCCTGGCGCTCCAGACGGGCGCCCCCGTCGTGCCGATCGGCCTCATCGGCACCGACAAGGTGATGCCGGTCGGCGCAAAGGTGCCGTCGCTGCGGGAGCGGGTCGTGGTCCGGTTCGGCGAGCCGCTCGATCTGTCGCACCACGGCCCGGCCAGCTCCGGCCGCGCGCGCCGCACGGCGACCGACGAGATCATGGCGGCGATCCACGCGCTGTCGGGGCAGGAGCTCGCCGACGCGTACAACGAGCTGCCCGCGCAGACGCCGATCGAGAAGATCAAGCGCGTGCTGCCGCACGAGCGCCGCTGACCCGCCGCCCATCCGCGCCGCGGTCGGTCGTGCGCGCCGTGGGGGGCGTCAGCCGACCTGCACGACGGGCTCATGGCCGACGGGGAAGTTCACGGAGTTCGCGATGAAGCACCACTCGTGCGCGTCGTGGTGCGCCGCGATCGCGTCGTCGATCATGGCCGCGTCGGCGACGGTCACCCGCGGCCGCAGCGTCACGCTCTCGAACCGGCCGCCGTTGCCCTCCTGCCGCATCGTGCCGACGGCCTCGTCCACGTAGGACGTGACCACCACGCCGCGCACCACGCACGCGTGCAGGTACGACAGCAGGTGGCACTCGCTGAGCGCCGCGAGCAGCAGGTCCTCGGGGTTCCACCGCTCGGGATCGCCGCGGAAGGGGCGATCGGCCGAGGCCAGCAGCGCCGGCTTGCCCGCGACCTCGATCGTGACGTCCCGCGCGTAGTCGCGATAGCCGGAGGTGCCGCTGCCGCGGTTCCCGGTCCACGTGGTCGTGAGTGCGTAGGAGTGCGCGCCGGTCATGGCGCCAGTCTGGCACGCGCGGGTGCCGCGCGGCCCCGTCCGCCGCGGCCGCACGATCTAGGCTGGAGGTCATGCTCGAGACGCTCGCCGTGACCGATTCCGTCGAACTCGCCGTCGCCGACCGCGGCGGATTCGTCGAGTCCCGCCACGCGGGGGCCGCGATCGTGCTGAGCCCCGACGGCGACGTGGTGCGCGCCCTCGGCGACACGGATGCGCTGATCCTGCCGCGCTCCTCGCTGAAGCCGTTCCAGGCGATCGCGAGCGTCACCGCCGGCGCGCCGCTCGAGGGCGAGCGCCTCGCCCTCGCGACCGCCAGCCACAGCGGCACCGATCGCCACGTCGAGGTGGTGCGGGGCATACTCGCCGACGCCGGACTGACCGAGGACCACCTCGGCTGCCCGGCCGCGTGGCCCTCCGACCAGGGCGCGCGCGACGACCTCGTCCGCGACCACGGCGTGAAGGCCCGCATCCGCATGAACTGCTCGGGCAAGCACGCCGCGATGCTCGCGGCCTGCGTGGCCACGGGCTGGGACACCGAGGGCTACCTGCACCCCGATCACCCCCTGCAGGCGCACATCCGCGAGACGGTCGAGCGCCTCTCCGGCGGCAAGGTCGCCGCCACCGTCATCGACGGCTGCGGCGCGCCGGTCCACGCGATCCCGCTCTCGGCCCTCGCGCGCGGCATGCACCGCATCGGCACGTCGTCGGAGCGCTCGCCGTTCGGCCTGCATCGCGTCGCCGGCGCCCTGGTGCGCACCGTCCGCGAGCACCCGTGGGCGATCGCTGGTCCGGGCCTGCCCGACACCTTCGCCATCGAGCGGTTCGGCGTCTTCGCGAAGTTCGGCGCGGAGGCCGTGCAGGTGATGGTCGCCCCCGACGGCACGACGGTCGCGCTCAAGGTGCTCGACGGCGGGTCCCGCGCCACGTGTGCGATCGCGCTGACGCTGCTGGCCCAGGCCGGTGCCCTGCCGGCCGACGAGGTGCAGGCGGCCCTCGACACCGATCCCCTGTTCGCCGTGCTCGGCGGCGGCCAGGAGGTCGGCCGCATCCGCGCCACCGTGTGACAGCGGCCGCCGCCCCGGGCCGCGGGCGGCCCCGTCCGGACGGTCACGGCAGCACCACCCGCTCCGGCGCGCTTCCCTCCGCCACGCGCCAGCCGCGCGACGCGCGCGGCCGGGCGTAGGGCGGCAGCTCGCGCTCGCCCGCGATCGTGCGCAGCTCCGACGCGCACTCCGTGCCGAACACCAGCTCGCCCGAGCGCCGCACCTCCTGCAGCAGGGCGCCGTGGCGCAGCCACGTGTCGCCGTCGCCGACCAGGGCGAGCCGCGATGCGCCCGCGGCGAGCTCGTCCAGCCGCGCCCCGGGCTCCAGGCCGTCGAGGCCGACGACGCGCACCCCGCGCCCCCACGCGGCCGCGCACTGCGCCGCGCGACCCGCGCCGCGCACCACGAGGCCGGTCACCGCGGCGCGCGGCTCCCAGGCGGCGGTGTCGCCCGGGTCATCGGGCGGTGCGCCCGCGTCGCCGGGCCACGCGAGCTGCACTTCGCGCCCCGCGAGGGTCGCGCGACCGGGCGGGCGGTCGGGCTCGAACGCCGCGCCGTCGCCGCCGGCCGCGACGTGATCCGCGCGCGACGGCAGCGGCAGGATCACGCGGCACGGCAGCAGGTCGAGCAGCCGCGCCACCGGCCCGCTGGCGCGCGCGGCGGTGCACACGAGAAGCGAGCCGCGCGCGGCGAGATCGCGCGCGAGGGTCTCGATGCGCGCGAGGAGCTCGCCGGCGTACTCCGCCGGATACCGGCCGAGCAGCGCGTCGACGTCGTCGATCGCGACGATCGACGGGGCCCGGCGCATCGCGTCCTCCACCGCGTCCCACGCCGCCTCCGGGTCGGGCGGCACGACGAGGCATTCGCCGGGCCCGGCCTGCGCGGCGATCAGCCGCACCGCGGTGCTCTTGCCCGCGCCGCTCGCGCCGATGACGGCGACCCCGCGTTCCACCCCCGGCCGCAGCGCGACGACCTCCTGCCGCTGCCGCTCCGGCTCGTCGGCGAGCCCGAGCAGCAGCGGCTCGGCGCTGCGCGCCCGGAGCTCCTCCAGCGGGATCAGGCGCGGCAGCGGCGGCAGCCACGGCGCGGTGCGCACGGAATCCGCCGCCGACACGCCCGCGAGATCGGCGGCGCCCGTGCGGGCGATACGGCAGCGCACCGCCGACGTGTCCCGGGCGCGCCGGACGAGCGCGATGCCGCGCGAGGCCGGATCGCCCGGGAGCGTCGCGGCGGTGTCGGCCCCGATCATCAGCCGGCTGTCCGACGGGTCGGCCACCCGCAGCGCGATGCGCAGCGGGCAGTTGGCCAGGAGCGATTCGCGAAACACCCCGGCCGCACGCTGGGTGCCGAGGATCAGGTGCATGCCGAGCGCCCGGCCCCGCGCGGCGATGTCGGTGAACACGGCCGACAGGTCCGCGTGCTCCTGCAGCAGGGCCGCGAACTCGTCGACGACGATCACGAGGCGCGCCATCGCGACGCGCGGGTCGGCGATGTCGCGGGCGCCGACGCGGGCGAGTTCCGCCTCGCGGCGGCGCAGCTCGGCGCGCAGGCTCTCCACCGCCCGCCGGGCGCCCGTGCCGTCGAGGTCGGTGACGACGCCCGCCACGTGCGGAAGATGCGCGAGCGCCTCGAACGCGGTGCCGCCCTTGAAGTCGGCCAGCAGGAACGTGACCCGTTCCGGTCCCAGCCGGCGGCACAGCGCGGCGACCCACGTGGTCAGCAGCTCGCTCTTGCCCGCGCCCGTCATGCCCACCACCACGGCGTGCGGCCCGTCGGCGACGAGATCGACGACGACGTCGCCGTCCGCGGCGCGCCCGATCGTCGCGGCGAGGTCGCGCCCGGCGCCCGGCGGGTCGGCCAGCTCCCCGAGGGACACGGCCGCCGGCACGCCGGCGCTCACCCGGCCGGCGAGTTGCTCGCACAGCTCGCGCGCCTGCCGGAGCGAGACCGCCTCCGCGACGAGCTCCGCGGGGGCATCCGGCGCGCCCGCCCCGCCGATCCGGCGCGCCACGAGCGGTCGGGCCGCGTCCAGCTCGAGCACGCGCGTGCAGCCGGCGGGCACGGGCTCGTGCGGGGCGGCGACCGCGATGAGGATGTCGGCCGCGGCGGCCGCGGCGCCGCGCGTCAGCGCCGCCCGCACCGGCGCATGCGATCGGCGATGCGGCAGCGGCGCGAACGCCTCCTCCTCGTCGGCCGGGACCGCCACGACCGACAGCTCGTCCGGCCCCGCGCGCAGGCAGAGCTGCAGCAGCAGCGCCCGCGCCACGGCGCGCGCGATCACGGGCTCGCCCTGCACGCAGATGCCGCCGGCGGCGGGAACGGCGATCGGGGCGCGATCGACCCACGCGGCGCGGCGGCGCAGGTCATCGGCCCGCTCGCCCTCGCCGCCCGTGACGCGCACCGCGCTCTCGACCGCGCCCACGCCCAGCACGAGCTCGTCGGGCCCGTGCGTCCACGGCGCGCGCTGGCCCGCCAGGGCGACGACATCGGGACGCGCGGCCGCGAGGAGCGCCCGCTCGGCGTCGTGCCGGCGCGCGATCTCGTCCTCGGCCCGCTCGCAGGCGGCGTCCAGGGCGCGCGCCGCGGAGCGACGCTCGCGTCGCCGCACCCGCGCGGCATCGGCGAGCGACGCGATCGCCATGAGCGGCCCGAGCGCGGCGAACAGCAGCATGAGCGGCGATCCGGTCACGAGCCACATCACGACCGCGCCGACGACCGGCACGATCGATGCGACCAGCGGCAGTGGCCCGCGGCGGGTCGGCTCGGGAGGCGACGGGAGCGCGATGGGTGTGCCCGCAGGGGCGAAGGGGGTATCGGTCACTCCCCCAGCACATCCCGTGCGGCGGCCCCGTGGAGCGGACGAAGCGGATCTGTGGACGGATCCGCGCCGTGTGCGGGCTGTGAGCGGGCGGACGCGGCCCGCCGCGGGTCAGTCCGACGCCGCCCGGCCGTCCGCCCCCGCCTCGCCGGCACCGTCGGCGTCAGCAGAAGCGGCGTCGACGGAAGCCTCCGTGGAACCCTCATCAGCGCCGTCGGCGGCGCGGGTCACGGCCACGTCCACCACGACGATCGAGATGTTGTCGCGCCCGCCGTTCTCGAGCGCGGCCGTCAGCATGGCGTCGACCGCGTCGGCCGGGTCCGGGTTCTCCCGCAGGAAGTGCAGGATGCCGTAGTCGGTCAGCTCCTTGGTGAGGCCGTCGGAGCAGATCACGAACCGGTCGCCGTCGGCGACCTCGACGCGCACGTAGTCGGGCACGACGCTCTCGCTCGGTCCGACCGCCCGCGTGATGACGTTCCCGTAGGGGTGGCTCTCGGCCTCCTCGGGGCTCAGCCGCCCCGCCTGCACGAGCTCCTGCACGAGCGAGTGGTCGGTCGTGATCTGCACGAGGGCGTCGTCGCGCTGGAGGTACACGCGCGAGTCGCCGATGTTCAGCACCACCCACGACGCGGGCTCCGCGGGGTCGAGGTAGATCCCCGTCACGGTGGTGCCGGTGCCGTCGTCGGTCGTCTCGGGGTGCTCGGCGATGTCGTGGACCGCGGCGCTCAGGGCGGTCTCGATCGTGTCGGGCGTGACGGTGCCCTGCTCCGCGACCGCCGCGAGCCGGGCGATCGTGTTGGCGCTGGCGATCTCGCCGCCGATGTGCCCGCCCATGCCGTCGGCCACGACGAACAGCGGGCATGCCATGAGGATCGCGTCCTGGTTGACCTCGCGTTTGCGACCGCGATCCGTCGCGCCGGCCCACGTCAGCAGCGCTTCGGCGCCGCTGGCGAGCGGGACGCTCTGGGATTGCGTCGTGATGGTCGCGTCGGGCACGAATCGGCCTCCTGGTCGGTCGAGGTCGCGCGGCTGAACCCGGATCGGGCCCGGCGACGACGGTGCTCACATCATAGTCGCGCGCGCTGCGCGGCTCCTGCCACGCCCCTCGCGCGCTCAGTACGGGAACTGCGGGCCGGCGGGCGCGGCCTCGCCCTGCGCGGGCACGCCCTCCCAGACCGAGCGGTCGGCGAGGATGCCGTTGCCCGCCCACGGCGCGGCCGGCACGCGCGTGTTCCAGCGCGAGCCGTCGAGCGCCATCACGCCCAGCCAGACGAGCGTCACGGGCGCGATCGCGAACAGCACGACCCACCACGACTCCTTCTGCAGCTTCGTGCCGATGCGGTAGGCCGCCAGGCACATCATCACCCAGACGAAGAGGTTCGCGATCGGGCCGATCACGTCGATCCACCCGACGAGCACGAACAGGAACAGGAACGGGTTCACGTCGCCGAGCTTGAGGAAGATCATCTGGCTGTAGAACGGCACCCAGGCGCGCCACGCGCCCTGCACGCCCGCCTTCCGGAACAGCTGCATCGCGAAGAACGACCACAGCAGGTAACCACCGGCGAAGACGATGAGCCCGAACAGCAGCACGAGCGCGCTGCCGAAGACGAAGGCGAGGAACGACATGGGATCTCCGGTTCTCGGGACGAGGCCGCGGTTCGCGGCGCGCACCCACGATATCGGCGGCAGCGCGGCGCCCGACAGGGGGATGACCGCCGGATCGCGCGGCGGACAGCCCGCCTCAGACCACGAGCTCCGTCTCGCCCGGCCGCGCGCCGGGCCGCAGCGTCACGCCCGCGTCCCTCCCCCACGCGATCAGGTCGTCGACGGAGCCGATGACGGGACGCGTGCGGGACAGCCGCCGGGTGAGCTCGCCCTTGGCCTTCTTGTTGAAGTGGTTCAGGGCGCGCGTGGTCCCGTCGCCGCCGTCCGTCACCACGCGCACGTAGGTCGACGGCACGTCCGGCGGCACCGGCCCGAGCGCGGCGTACGACTCCGAGCGCAGGTCGACGACGAGCCCGCGACAGGTGCCCAGCGCGGCCGTCGTCGGCTCGGCCCACACGCGCCGCAGCGGCGGCAGCCCCGGTAGCGACGCGCCCGCGGCCAGGCGATACGCGGGAAGGGGGTCGAGCGCGCCCACCGGCCCGAACGGGGCCGTGTGGATGAGCGCGTGCTCCGCGAGCCACGCGCGGGACGCCGCGTCCAGGGAGGCGGCGTCGAGCGCGTCGAACAGCACGCCCGTGTAGCGGTCGACCGCCGGCATGGTCGGGGACGTCCGCAGCGCGGCGTTGTCGTCGATCGCACCGAGCTGACGCGGCGAGAGCTTCAGCACCCGGGCGGCCGCGGCGGGGTCGGCGGACAGCGCGACCAGAGACGCCGCGACGGCCTCGCGCTGCGGTGCGAGCACCGGCAGTGCGAGGCCGTCGAGAGCGAGCGGCTCACCCGATCCGCCTGCCCGCTTCGTCTCCGAAGGGGGCAGCAGGATCGTGGTCAGGACGCGAGCGCGGCGTGACCCGCGACGATCGTCACCCGGTCGGATTCCACCGAGACGAAGCCGTCGGCCGCGGTCGCCTCGACGACGGTGTCGTCGGCCTGCGTGATGCGGACCGGGCCATCGCCGAGGATCGCCAGCACGGGCTCGTGACCGGCCATGAAGCCGATCTGCCCCGCGGTGGTCGTGGCGACGACGAGCTTCGCCTCGCCCGTCCAGACCTCCGCCTCGGCGGAGACCAGGCTGACCTGAAGGGCCATGATCAGGCGTTCTCCTTCTGGATCTGCGCCCACTTCGCCTCGACGTCGCTGATGCCACCGACGTTGAAGAAGGCCTGCTCGGCGACGTGGTCGAACTCCCCCTTGACGATCGCGTCGAACGACTCGATCGTCTCCTTGAGCGGCACGGTCGAGCCCTCGACGCCCGTGAACTTCTTCGCCATGTAGGTGTTCTGCGAGAGGAACTGCTGGATGCGACGCGCGCGGGCGACGACGATCTTGTCCTCCTCCGACAGCTCGTCCACACCGAGGATCGCGATGATCTCCTGCAGCTCCTTGTTCTTCTGCAGGATCTGCTTCACGGCCGTGGCCACGCGGTAGTGGTCCTCGCCGAGGTAGCGGGGGTCCATGATGCGGCTCGTCGAGGTGAGCGGGTCGATGGCCGGGTACAGACCCTTCGACGCGATCTCACGCGAGAGCTCCGTCGTCGCGTCGAGGTGCGCGAACGTGGTGGCCGGGGCCGGGTCGGTGTAGTCGTCGGCCGGCACGTAGATCGCCTGCATCGAGGTGATCGAGTGGCCGCGCGTCGAGGTGATGCGCTCCTGGAGCACACCCATCTCGTCCGCGAGGTTGGGCTGGTAGCCCACCGCCGACGGCATGCGGCCCAGCAGGGTCGACACCTCGGAGCCCGCCTGCGTGAAGCGGAAGATGTTGTCGATGAACAGCAGCACGTCCTGCTGCTGCACGTCGCGGAAGTACTCGGCCATCGTCAGGGCCGACAGCGCGACGCGCAGACGCGTCCCCGGCGGCTCGTCCATCTGGCCGAACACGAGGGCGGTCTTGTCGAAGACGCCGGCGTCCTCCATCTCGTGGATGAGGTCGTTGCCCTCACGGGTGCGCTCGCCGACACCGGCGAACACCGACACACCACCGTGGTCCTGCGCGACGCGCTGGATCATCTCCTGGATGAGGACGGTCTTGCCGACACCGGCACCACCGAACAGACCGATCTTGCCACCCTGCACGTAGGGGGTGAGCAGGTCGATCGACTTGATGCCCGTCTCGAACATCTGCGTCTTCGACTCGAGCTGGTCGAAGTTCGGCGCCTTGCGGTGGATCGGCCAGCGCTCGGTGACCTCGAAGGTCTCGCCCTCGCCCAGGTTGAGGACGTCACCGGTGACGTTGAAGACGCGGCCCTTGGTGATGTCGCCCACCGGGACCGAGATGGGGGCGCCCGTGTCGCGCACCTCCTGACCGCGGACCATGCCGTCGGTCGGCTTGAGCGAGATGGCGCGGACCACGTCGTCGCCGAGGTGCTGCGCGACCTCGAGCGTGATCTCCGTCGACGTCTCGCCGATCGTGATCGTGGTCTTGAGCGCGTTGTAGATGTCGGGGATCGAGTCGTGCGGGAACTCGATGTCGACGACCGGCCCCGTGACGCGAACGACGCGCCCGACGACCGCGGTGCTGGTCTCAGCCGTGGCGGTGGAGGTCATGTTGTCTCTTCCTTCTTGGAAATCTGCGATCAGTGGGCCAGCGCGTCGGCACCGCCGACGATCTCGGCGATCTGCTGGGTGATCTCGGCCTGTCGCGCGTTGTTGCGCAGACGGGTGTAGTCGGTGATCAGCTTGTCGGCGTTGTCGCTGGCGGACTTCATCGCCTTCTGCGTGGCGGCCTGCTTGGCGGCGGCCGACTGCAGCAGCGCGTTGAAGATGCGGCTCTGGATGTACACCGGCAGGAGCCGGTCGAGCACGATCTCGGGCTCCGGCTCGAACTCGTACAGCGGGAAGATCTCCGCCTCGGTTGGCACGTCGGCCTCGCCGGCCTCGACCACCTCGAGCGGGAGCAGGCGCACGGACTCGGGCGTCTGCGTCATCATGCTCACGAAGCGGTTGTAGACGACGTGGATCTCGTTCACGCCACCCTCCGACTCGTCCAGCCGGTACGCGTCCAGCAGGGCGTTGGCGATCTCCGCCGCGGTGTCGAAGTGCGGGGTGTCGGCATCGCCCGTCCACTCCTGGGCGCTCGCGATCTGACGGAACTGGAAGTACCCGACCGCCTTGCGCCCGAACAGGTAGAAGACGACCTGCTTGCCCTCCGAGCGCAGCAGCTCCGCGAGCTCCAGCGCCTCACGGATCACTTGCGAGTTGAAGGCGCCCGCGAGACCGCGATCGCTCGTGAGCACGAGGATCGCGGACCGCGTGACCGTCTCCGGCTCGCGGGTGAGGATGTGGTCGACGTTGCTGTGCGTGGCGACGGCCGAGACCGCACGCGTCACCGCGCGGGAGAAGGGCGACGACGCGCGCACGCGTGCCATCGCCTTCTGGATCCGCGAAGCCGCGATGAGCTCCATCGCCTTCGTGATCTTCTTGGTCGTCTGCGCAGAAGAGATCTTCTGCTTGTACTCCCTGAGTTGTGCACCCATAGCGTGTCCCCGAAGGCGTTACGCCTTGCGGCCCTTGACGATCTGCTCCTGGCCCACGTCCTCGTGCCCGGCGGCCTCGAACTCCTCATGACCCGGCGCGGCGATGTTCACGCCCTTGCCGGACTGGAACTCGAGCACGAACTCGTCGACGACCTTCTCCAGCTCGGCCTTGGTGTCGTCCTCGAGCTTGCCCGTCGCCTTGAGGGTGTCAAGGATGCCCGTGTTGCGGCGCACGTGGTCGAGCAGCTGGCGCTCGAAGCGGAGCACGTCCTCCACCGGGATGGTGTCGAGCTTGCCGTTGGTGCCGGCCCAGATCGACACGACCTGCTCCTCGACCGAGTACGGCGAGTACTGCGGCTGCTTGAGCAGCTCGGTCAGGCGCGCACCGCGGTCGAGCTGACGACGCGACGCGGCGTCGAGGTCCGACGCGAACATCGCGAACGCCTCGAGCGAGCGGTACTGCGCCAGCTCGAGCTTGAGCGTGCCGGAGACCGACTTGATGTGCTTGAGCTGGGCGTCGCCACCCACGCGCGAGACCGAGATACCCACGTCGACCGCCGGACGCTGGTTCGCGTTGAACAGGTCGGACTGCAGGAAGATCTGGCCGTCGGTGATCGAGATCACGTTGGTCGGGATGTAGGCCGAGACGTCGTTCGCCTTCGTCTCGATGATCGGCAGACCCGTCATCGATCCGGCGCCGAGCTCGTCCGACAGCTTCGCGCAGCGCTCGAGCAGGCGCGAGTGCAGGTAGAACACGTCACCCGGGTAGGCCTCGCGCCCCGGCGGACGACGCAGCAGCAGCGACACGGCGCGGTACGCCTCGGCCTGCTTCGACAGGTCGTCGAACACGATGAGGACGTGCTTGCCCTGGTACATCCAGTGCTGGCCGATGGCCGAGCCGGTGTAGGGGGCGAGGTACTTGAAGCCGGCGGGGTCGGAGGCGGGAGCCGCGACGATGGTGGTGTACTCCATCGCGCCGGCGTCCTCGAGCGCGCCCTTCACCGAGGCGATCGTGGAGCCCTTCTGGCCGATGGCGACGTAGATGCAGCGGACCTGCTTCTGGGGGTCGCCCGACGCCCAGTTCTCCTTCTGGTTGATGATCGTGTCGATCGCGATCGCCGTCTTGCCGGTCTGGCGGTCGCCGATGATCAGCTGGCGCTGACCGCGGCCGATCGGGATCATGGCGTCGATCGCCTTGATGCCGGTCTGCATCGGCTCGTGCACCGACTTGCGCTGCATGACGCCGGCGGCCTGGAGCTCGAGCTCGCGCTCGCCCTCGATGCCGGTGATCTCGCCGAGGCCGTCGATCGGGTTGCCGAGCGGGTCGATCACGCGGCCGAGGTAGCCCTCGCCCACCGGGACCGAGAGCACCTTGCCCGTGCGGGTGACCTTCTGGCCCTCCTCGATGCCGGCGAACTCGCCGAGCACGACGACGCCGATCGCGTGCTCCTCGAGGTTCTGGGCGAGGCCGAGGGTGCCGTCCTCGAAGCGGATGAGCTCGTTCGCCATCACGCCGGGCAGGCCCTCGACGTGGGCGATGCCGTCGGCCGCGTCGATGACGGAGCCGACCTCGGTCGCCGCGCCGCCGGTGGGCTCGTACGCGGCGGCAAAGTCCTTCAGCGCGTCACGGATGACGTCGGGGCTGATTGCGATGTCTGCCATTGTCTTCCTTCGTTTTGTGGGACCCGCTCGGGCCCCGAAGTCCTCCGCCGGGGCGGGAAGTCGATATCAGCCGGCCAGCTTCTGGCGCAGGTCGGTGAGTCGCGAGGAGATGCTGCCGTCGATGATGTCGTCGGCGATCTGCACGCGGATGCCGCCGACAACGCCGGCATCGATGATCTGGTTGAGCGCGATCTCGCCGCCGTACGTGCGCGACAGGGTCGCCCGCAGCCGCTCGGCCTGCTCCGCCGTGAGGGGCTTGGCCGTCGTGACCGTCGCCACCGTGCGCCCGGACTGCGACGCGACGATGTCGATCGCCGACTGCAGGAGTCGGCGGAGTCGGCGCCCTCGCAGCTCGCGGACGAGCTCCGAGACGATCAGCACCGTTGCCTCGCTCGCGACACCGCCCAGCAGCTTCTGCACGAGGTCGGACTTAGCCTTGGCGTCACCCAGCGAGCTGCCGAGGGCGAGCTCGAGCTCCGGGTTGGTGGCCACGAGGCGCGAGACCTCGAACAGCTCCCCCGCCACGTCGGCGTCGGACGCCTTCGCGGCAGCCCGGATCGCGAGCGTCTCCAGGCCGTCGATCAGGTCGGCGGGCCGGGACCAGCGCTGCGCCGCCGCCGTGGCGACGACGTTGCGCGCGCCGGCCGACAGCTTCGCGAACACCGATCCGACGAGCGCGGCGCGCGCCTCGGGAGCCGCGCTGTGGTCCGCGAGCGCGCCGCTCAGCTGCGACGAGCCGGCCGCGGTGCGCGCGGCAGCGAACAGGTCGCGCGCCGTGGCGGCGCCGACCCGCTGCTTGTCGAGCGCGGCAGCCGATGCCGCGAGTGCCTGAGTGGTCGCGCTTCCCATTACTTCGCCGCCTTCTCGGACGCCTCGAGCTCCGCGAGGAAGCGGTCGACGACCGACTGCGCCTTCTCGTCGTCGCTCAGCGTCTCGCCGATCACCTTGCCCGCGAGGTCGAGGGCGATGCCGCCCACCTCGCTGCGCAGCGACACGAGCGCGGACTGACGCTCGGCCTCGATCTGCGCCTGGGCCGCCGCGGTGACCCGCTCGGCCTCGGCGACCGCCTGGGCCTTGGCCTCGGCGACGATCTTCTTGCCGTCCGCCAGGGCGGCCTCGCGGATCTCGCCGGCCTCCTTGCGGGCGTCGGCGAGCTGCTTGGTGTACTCCTCCAGCGCCGCCTCGGCCTGCCGCTGGGCCTCGTCGGCCTTCGCGATGTTGCCCTCGATGGCCGCCGAGCGGGCATCGAGCAGCGCGTTCAGACGCGGCAGTGCGACCTTGAGCACCACCACGAGGATGACGACGAAGCAGACCGCCGACCAGATGATGTCGTAGACCGCCGGGATCAGCGGGTTGGGCTCGGCTTCCTCCGCTGCGACCGTGACAAGAGCGTTCAGCATCCTGCCTCCTTCAGTGTCGAGCGGGGGATCAGTTGTAGCCGAAGATGAAGCCGGTGGCGATGCCGATGAAGGCGAGCGCCTCGGTGAAAGCGATACCGATCCACATCAGGGTCTGCAGGCGACCGGCGAGCTCGGGCTGACGAGCCGTCGACTCGATCGTCTTGCCGACGACGATGCCCACACCGATGGCGGGGCCGATGGCGGCGAGACCGTAGCCGACCGTCGCGATCGAACCGTTGACCTCGGCGAGAATCGTGGTAGCGTCCACGGGTTTTTCCTTTCGGTTAGGCGGATAGCCGGGAGGCGATCCGTCAGTGCTCTTCCGCAACCGCGAGCTGGATGTAGACCGCGGTGAGGATCGTGAAGACGTAGGCCTGGAGGACAGCCACCAGGATCTCGAACAGGGTGAAGGCGAGGCCGAACGCGAGCGTGCCGGCGCTGAGCAGCGACCAGAACCCGCCCATCGTCAGCAGGAAGAAGTGCGTCGCCGAGAAGAACAGCACGAGCATCAGGTGGCCGACGATCATGTTCATCAGCAGTCGCAGCGTCAGCGTGACGGGGCGGATGATGAACGTCGAGAGGAACTCGAGCGGCGTGACGATGATGTAGAGGAACGGCGGCACCCCGGGCGGGAAGAGCGCGTTGCGGAAGAACCCGGCCGGGCTCTTCTTGATGCCGGCGTAGATGAACGCGACGTACGAGATGACCGCCAGCAGCAGGGGAACGGCGATGACGCTCGTTCCGGCGATGTTGATGCCGGGGATGATGCCCGTCAGGTTCATGAACAGGATCATGAAGAACATCGTCGTCAGCAGCGGCAGGAAGCGGTCGCCGTCCTTGCGCCCGAGGATGCCGTGCGCGAACGTGTCGCGCACGAAGAGCATGCCCATCTCCACCACGCTCTGCAGGCGACCCGGCACCACCGACATGCGGCGCGTGCCGACGATGAGCAGGATGACGAGGACCGCCGTCGCCAGGAACTGGGCCAGGTTGATGCGCGTGATCTCGAACGGGGTGCCCACGAACAGCAGCCCCTCAGGGAAGAAGTCCGAGATCGAGGGCGGGTGGAATCCTTCGCCCTCTTCGGCGAGGAGGATCGTCGTCGCTTGAGTCAACGCGGTGGCTCCAGCTTCTCGCCCAGGCGAAGCCCGAGCGGGTGAATCGGTTGAGAGGGGTGTGACCGATGCGGGGCCTCAGCGCCGAGCGCCGCTCGCCTGCCGCGGGTACGGGTCAACACTATCAAAGGTTGGGGCATGGTTTTGACACGTTGTAGAAGTCGCGCCGACACCCGTCACCGGGCGGCGCCGCCCGCGGTGTCGTCCCCGGTCCCCTCCTCCTCCGGCAGCGTGACGTCGGACACGTACGGCGTGCGCATGCGCAGCATCGCGACGACGTCGATGACGAGGGAGGCGACCACGCTCGCGACGATCGCGAGGAAGAACACGACGGGCTCGATCCACGGCTGCCCGCGCAGCACGAGCATCGCGACGATGAACACGACGAGCTTGAGGATCCAGCCGCCCAGCACGATGCCGAAGAAGATCGGCACGTACAGCGCGTCGCCGAACCAGCGGTTGGCGACGAGGATGCTCACGGCGGTGAGCGTGCAGAAGATCGCCGCGATCACCGCGCCGGCCAGCGCGCTCCACATGCCGTTCGTCCCGGCCGCGGCGTAGCCGATCGCGCCGCCGACGACGGCGATCACGGCGCACGCGATCGCGCTCCACGTGACGGCGGCCCGCAGGACCGGGGTGCTGGAGACGGGCGAGGTCGGCATCAGGACTCCACGGGGTCGTGCGCGGTCGGCGGCTGCGAGCGGGCCGCGCGGTGGCGCCTGCTCGGGAAGAACGTGACGGCGAGGCAGGCCGCAACGCCCACCGCTCCGAAGACGACGCCGGGGAGGTACTCCCCCGGCCAGTCCTCCCGCGCGCCGAGATACATCAGGAGCACCGCGAGCGAGAAGATTCCGGTCCAAGCATAGAAGATGAGCACCGCGTCGCGATCGCTGTGCCCCATGTCGAGCATGCGGTGGTGCAGGTGCTGGCGGTCGGCGGAGAACGGGGACTTCCCCGCCCGGAGCCGGCGGATGACGGCCAGCCCGAAGTCCAGCAGCGGCAGCAGCACCACCGCGATCGGCAGCAGGATCGGCAGGAACGCACCGACCAGCTGGGAGCGGCCGAGCCGATCGTCCTCGAGCATCGCCGGGTCGAACTGGCCCGTGATCGCGATGGCGCTGGTGGCCATGAGCAGGCCGAGCACGAGCGCGCCCCCGTCGCCCATGAACAGCTTCGCGCCGTTCCAGTTCATGGGCAGGAAGCCGGCGCACGCGCCGACGAGCACGACGGCGAGGAAGGTGGCGAGGTTGAAGTACGTGCTGTTGCCGGTGTCGCGCACGAGCACGTACGAGTACACGAAGAACATCGTGTTGGCGATCAGGCACACCCCGGCGACCAGGCCGTCCAGCCCGTCGATGAAGTTGACCGCGTTCATGACCACGACGATCGCGAACATGGTCAGGACGATGCTCAGCCAGCTCGAGCCGACCCACAGGTCGCCGAGCGGCAGGGTGTAGATCTGCAGGCCGCCGCCGACCGCGATGATCCCGGCGGCGAGGAACTGGGCCGCGAGCTTGATCATCCAGTCCAGGTCGATGAGGTCGTCGAGCACCCCGACGACGACCGTCAGGGCCGCCGCACCGAGGATCGACCACATCACGCGCGGGTCGGCCCAGATGATCCCGAAGAACGGATTGGCGGAGGAGACGAGGATCGCCACGACCATCGCGACGAACATCGCGACCCCGCCGAGCCGCGGCGTCGGCACCGTGTGCACGTCGCGGTCGCGGATGCCGGGGTAGAGCTTGAAGCGCAGCGCCAGCCGCCAGATCGCCCAGGCCAGCGCGAGGGTGAGCGCCGCCGTGAGGATGAGCGTGAAGACGTACTGCCTCACGCGTTCTCCCGACCGCTCCCCCGCTGGGTCTCGGTCTCCCTGCTGCGCCGCAGCGCCTCCGCGAACGCCGCCCGCGGGTCGGCGCTCGTCGCGGGCGGGGGCTCCTCGCCGGCCGCGTCCGCGTCCGTCTCGGCGTCGTCATCGGCGGGGACGAGCAGCGAGCCGAGGACCTCGCGCAGCTCGTCGCGCGACACGGCGCCGTCGCGCAGCACGCGCACCTCGCGCTCGGCCGGGTCGGTGGCCGTCACGAGCGCGGTCGCGTCGATGATCGTGGAGGCGATGCCGGTGGCGCTCGGCCCCGCGTCGAGGTAGACGGCCACGGAGTCGCCGAGCATGTCCTGCGCCATGCCGGCCGACACGGCCGCGGGCAGTTTCGTGCGGTTCGCGCTCGACACGGCGAGCGGTCCGGTCTCCTCGAGCAGCTCGAGGGCGATCGGGTGGTCGGGCATGCGCACCGCGACCGTGCCCTCGGTGTCGCCGAGGTCCCACGACAGCGACGGCTGGGCGGGCAGGACGATCGTGAGGCCGCCGGGCCAGAACCGCTCGACGAGCGCGTCGACCTCGGCGGGCACGTACTCGACGAGCGCCGCGAGCGCGGCGCGTCCCGAGACGAGCACCGGCGGCGGCTGCTGGCGGCCGCGGCCCTTCGCCTTCAGCAGCCCGGCGACGGCCGCGGGGCTGAAGGCGTCGGCCGCGACGCCGTACACGGTGTCGGTAGGGATGACCACGAGCTGCCCGCGTCCGATCGCCTGGCGCGCCTGACGCATTCCGGTGAGCAGCTGCGCGGGATCGGCGCAGTCGAAGACAGGGGACATCGCCGTTCAGTCTACGTTGCCGCCCCCGTCACGGCCGGATGGCGGTGGTGGCGCGGTCGCGCTGGGTGAGGTCGGGGTGCGTCGCCGCGGCGCGCCACCCGTCCGCGGTCAGCAGCTCGCGGATCGGGGCGCCCTGCCACTCCCCGTGCTCGATGATGATCGTCCCGCCCGGCCGCACCAGCCCGAGGGCGCGGACGCTGATCGCCCGCACGACGTCGAGCCCGTCCGGCCCGCCGTACAGCGCGGCGGCGGGGTCGTGCAGGCGCACCTCGGGATCGCGCGGGATGGCGTCATCGGGCACGTACGGCGGGTTGGTGACGAGCACGGCGACCGTGCCGTCCAGCTCCGGCAGCGCGCGGGTGGCGTCGTCGCGCACGAGCCGCAGGTTCGCCGCCCCCACGCGCTCGGCGTTGCGCCGGGTCCACGCGAACGCCTCGGGCGACTTCTCCACCGCCACCACGCGGGCGTGCGGCACCTCGGTCGCCAGCGCCAGGGCGATCGCGCCGCTGCCCGTGCAGAGATCGACGGCGACGGGCTCCGGATCGGGCACGGCGCGCAGCGCGTCGATGGCCAGCTGCGCGACCATCTCGGTCTCCGGCCGCGGCACGAACACCCCCGGCCCCACCGCGAGCTCCAGGTGGCGGAACGGCGCGATGCCGGTGATGTGCTGCAGCGGCTCGCGCGCGCGGCGGCGCTCGACGAGCGCCTCGTAGGCGGCGGCCCGGGACCCGTCCAGCGCGTCGCCGCGGAGGGCGGCGGCCTGCACGCTTCCGCGCCCGGCGCCGAGCAGGTGCGCGAGCAGCAGCTCCGCGTCGACCTCGGGGTCGGGCACGCCGGCCCGCGCGAGCCGCGCCGCGGCCTCCCGCAGCGCGTCGCGGACGGTGGCGGGCGGGGCCGCGTGCTCCGGGTCTGTCACGGGGTGCAAGCCTATCCCCGCCGCGCGGACGCGGGACCGGCGGGCGCGTCACAGTATTACGGGGATGCTGTCCGGCGCGGTTCGGATCGCCGTAGGCTGGCGGCATCCGTCGCGACCGGCGACGACCCCCAGACCCCTCGCGAAAGGCGGCGCCATGCCCGGCATCCACAACGACATCACCTCGGCGTTCGGCAACACCCCGCTCGTGCGCCTGAACCGCGTGCCGGGCGACGCCGGCGCCACGGTGCTCGCGAAGCTCGAGTACTACAACCCCGGTTCGAGCGTGAAGGACCGCCTGGGCATCGCGCTCGTCGACGCCGCCGAGGAGTCCGGGCAGCTGCAGCCCGGCGGCACGATCGTCGAGGCCACGAGCGGCAACACGGGCATCGCGCTCGCGCTCGTCGGCGCGGCGCGCGGGTACAAGGTGGTCCTCACGATGCCGGCGTCGATGTCGAAGGAGCGCCGCTCGCTGCTGAAGCGCTTCGGCGCGCAGCTGGTGCTGACCGTTCCCACCGGCGGCATGAAGGCGGCCGTCGCGGAGGCCGAGCGCATCGTCGCCGAGACCCCGGGCGCCATTCTCGCCAAGCAGTTCGAGAACGCCGCCAACCCGGCGATCCACCGCAAGACCACCGCCGAGGAGATCTGGCGCGACACCGACGGCAAGGTCGACATCTTCGTCGCCGGCGTCGGCACCGGCGGCACCATCACGGGCGTCGGCCAGGTGCTCAAGGAGCGCAACCCGGACGTCAAGGTGATCGCCGTCGAGCCCACCGCCTCGCCGCTGCTGTCGACCGGCACCCCCGGGCCCGCCAAGATCCAGGGCATCGGCCCGAACTTCGTGCCCCCGGTGCTCGACACCGACGTCTACGACGAGGTCGCGACGGTCGAGTTCGAGGACGCCATCGACACGGCCCGCGCGCTGGCCGCGCAGGAGGGCCTCCTCGTGGGCATCTCGTCGGGCGCCGCCGCCTGGGCCGCGATCCAGGAGGCCCGCAAGCCCGAGAACGCCGGCAAGACGATCGTCGTGATCATCCCCGACACCGGTGAGCGCTACATCTCGACGGGTCTGTTCGACGACCTGCGCGAGGAGTGATCCCGGGATAATCGATCCATGGGACTGAACATCCGCGAGGATGTCGAGGCCGCGCGCCAGCGGGATCCCGCGGCGCGCGGCTTCGTGGAGATCGTGCTGCTCTACCCCGGGCTGCACGCGATCTGGGCGCACCGCGTCTGGCACGCGCTGTGGCGGCGCGGGCTGCGGTTCATCGCCCGCGCCGGGTCGCAGCTGACCCGCTGGCTCACGGGGATCGAGATCCACCCGGGCGCGCGGATCGGCCGCCGGTTCTTCATCGACCACGGCATGGGGGTGGTGATCGGCGAGACCGCGGAGGTGGGCGACGACGTCATGCTGTACCACGGCGTCACCCTCGGCGGCCGATCGCTCGCGAAGGGAAAGCGCCACCCCACCCTCGGCGACGGCGTGGCCGTCGGCGCGGGCGCGAAGATCCTCGGCCCCGTCACGATCGGCGCGCACTCCGTCGTGGGCGCCAACGCCGTCGTCACCCGCGACGCCCCGCCGCACAGCGTGCTGCTGGGGATCCCCGCGAAGGTCCGCGCGCGCGGCAGCGGCGAGGACGCCCGCAAGTACCTCCAGGCCCCCGAGTACATGATCTGACGCGCCGTCGGGTTGTGGCCTTGGTCTCGACTCCGCGCCTGCGGCGCTGCGCTCGACCCGTCTCCGCTCCGGCGCTCCGCGCCTCCGGTCGACGAGCGGTTGAACCCCTGGCTCGTCGACCGAGCGAAGCGAGCGGAGACGGATCGAGCGAGCGCAGCGAGCCGAGATCAAGGGTTGAACCCTCGGTCTCGGTGCGGGGGTGACGGCTCGTCGACCGAGCGAAGCGAGCGGAGACGGATCGAGCGAGCGCAGCGAGTCGAGATCAAGGGTTCAACCCTCGGTCTCGGTGCGGGTCAGAGGGGTGGCCAGGGGAGGGGGCCGCGGCGCGACTCGAGCTCGGCGGCGAGCGCGAGGATCGTAGCCTCGCCGCCCGGGCGGCCGATCAGCTGCACGCTCACCGGCCGCCGGTCCGTCGTGACCGGCACGGTGATCGCGGGAAGCCCGGCGACGTTGACGAAGCTCGTGTGCGGGGCGTACTGGCATTGCCGCGCGAAGTCCGCCTCGGGATCGCCCGCCTCGCCGAACCAGCCGATCGGCTGCGGATCGCGCGCGAGGGCGGGCGTGAGGACGACGTCGTAGGGCGCGAACGCGGTGATCGTCTCGCGCTCGAACACGGTCGCGGCCTGGTACGCGCCCAGCACGCGCTCGGCGGTGAGCGCCCGCCCCTCGCGCACCAGCCAGGCGGTGAGGGGGCCGGTGAGGACGTCGAGCGCGTCGTCGGCGACGGGGATGCGGGCGGCCGAGGCGCGCCAGATGGTCGTGAACAGCTCCGGATACCCCCGCGGCCTCCAGTCGAGCTCGGCGACGTCGTGCCCCGACAGCAGCCCGATCGCCCGCTCGTACGCCGCGCGCGACGACGCCGACAGCGTCGTGTCCGTCCAGCCGTCCCACGGGGTCGCGGTGGTGACGCCGATGCGCAGCCGCCCGGGCTCGCGCGCGGCGGCGGGCGCGAACGGCCCCTCCCCCGGCGCCCGGGTGGCGTAGGGGTACGGCGCGGCCGCCGCGAGGGCGTCGAGCAGGAAGGCGGCGTCGGCGACGGATCGCGCGATGGGCCCCGCCACCGCCAGGCCGCCGGGCGCGTCGAGCCCGGAACCGACCGCGAGGCGCCCGCGCGAGGGCTTGAGCCCGACCACCCCGACGGTGGCGGCGGGGATGCGGCTCGATCCGCCGCCGTCCGATGCGGGGGCGGCGGGCAGCAGGCCGGCCGCGACGGCCACGGCGGCCCCGCCGCTGGAGCCGCCCGCCCCCGTCGCGGGATCCCACGGGTTGCGCGCGGGCGGCGCGATGAGCGACTCGGTGTAGCCGGTGAGGCCGAACTCCGGCGTGTTGGTCTTGCCGACGCTGACGGCGCCGAGATCGTCGAGCGCGACCGCGAGCGGATCGGACGCGTCGGGCACGAAGTCGGCGAACGCGCGCGAGCCGTAGCGGGTGGCCACGCCGGCGCGCGCCGTGAGGTCCTTGTCGGCGAGCGGGATGCCCCACAGCGGCGGCGGGTCCGCGGGCGGGGCGCCGAGCGCGCGGGCGGCGTCGCGGGCGCGATCGGCGGTCACCTCGACGAACGCGCCGAGCCGCGCGTCGTGGTCGGCGATGCGGCCGAGCGCGTGGTCGACCGCCTCGAGCGGCGTCACCTCGCCCGCGCGCAGCGCCTCGGCGAGACCGATCAGCCCGAGCTCGTGCAGTTCCACCCGCCCATCCTCTCGCGTCCGCGCGGGCCCGCCGCCGCCCCACGCGAAAGCGCCCTCCCGATCGCTCGAGGAGGGCGCTTGCGCGGTGCGGGGCGGCGGATCACCGTGCCTTGCTCCGGTAGATCAGCGACGCCGCGATCCAGGCGACCACGAGGATCCCGACGCACCAGGCGAGGGCGATCCAGATCTCGCCGCCGACCGACTGCCCGCCTTGTACTGCCGGTACTGCTTCTTCTGCTCGAGCGAGCCCGTGAGCTTCTCGATCCAGCCTGCGGCCATGTCAGTGCCCTCCGATGTCGTTGCGGAGCTCGTCCAGCCGTGCGGCGAGGAAGCTCCAGTCGTTCCAGAATTCGTTCAGTCGTTCGTGCCCGCTCGCGTTGAGCGAGTACACCTTGCGCGGCGGTCCCTTCTCGGACGGGACCTTCTCCACGTCCACCAGCCCCCGCTGCTCGATGCGCACGAGCAGCGCGTAGATGGTGCCCTCCGCGATCCCGGCGAAACCGCGATCGCGCAGCCATGCGGTGATCTCGTATCCGTATGCGGGTCGCGCCGACAGGATGCCCAGGACGATGCCCTCCAGCACGCCCTTGAGCATCTCGGTCGTCTGCTTGCCCATTGCCTCCCCTTCGGTACTCAGTGACACAGTACTTAGTAATGCTTGTTACCAGTACATAGTGACACTGATGAGCGCCGCGCGCTACCCCGGATCCGCGCCGGCGCCGAAACGACGAGAGCCCCGCCGAAGCGGGGCTCTCGTGACGCGTGCGCGCGATCAGCGGACGGCGTGCGCCTCGATGTAGGCGCGCAGCCGGGCGGCGTCGTCGGGCATCTCCGTGACGCGCTGGGGGGCGGCGAGCATCGCGCGCAGCTCGGGCGCGAAGTCGAGCTCGATGCCGAGGGCCTCGTGGATCGTCTCGGCGAACTTCTGCGGCTTCGCCGTCTCGAGCACGAGCATCGGCACGCCGGGCTCGAGGTGCTCGCGCGCCACCGTGACGCCGTCGGCGGTGTGCGGGTCGATCACCTCGCCGCTGCCCGCGTGGACGGAGCGGATCGTCGCGATCCGGTCCGCGTGCGTCGACGTGCCGCTGACGATGCCGAACTCCTCGGCGAAGCGGGGCTGCTCGGACGAAAAGTCGACGAAGCCGCGCTCGTCCAGCTCGCGCCATGCGGCCACCACCCGCGAACCGTCCCGGTCCACGAGGTCGAAGATGAACCGCTCGAGGTTGGAGGCCTTGGAGATGTCCATCGACGGGCTGGAGGTCGCGTGCGTCTCGGCGGCGGTGCGCGGCCGGTACACGCCGGTGCGGAAGAACTCGTCGAGGACGTTGTTCTCGTTCGTCGCGAGCACAAGGCGGCGGATCGGCAGCCCCATGCGCTTGGCGACATAGCCCGAGAGGATGTTGCCGAAGTTGCCCGACGGCACGCTCACCGACACCTCGGTGGCGCCGCCCGCGTCCGTGGCGCGCAGCCACGCCCAGAAGTAGTACACGACCTGAGCCGTGATCCGGGCGAGGTTGATCGAGTTCACCGCGCCGAGGTGATGCGCCCGCTTGAACTCGAGATCGCCCGCGAGCTCCTTGACGAGGTTCTGGCAGTCGTCGAACACGCCAGCGACCGCGATGTTGTGCACGTTGTCGTCCTGCAGCGAGAACATCTGCGCGCGCTGGAACGGGCTCATCCGGCCCTGCGGCGACAGCATGAACACGGCGATGCGCTCCTTGCCGCGCAGCGCGTGCTCGGCGGCCGATCCCGTGTCGCCCGACGTGGCGCCGAGCACGTTGAGCACCGTGCCCGAGCGCTCCAGCGCGTACTCGAGCACCTGCCCGAGGAACTGCATCGCCATGTCCTTGAACGCGAGCGTCGGCCCCTCCGACAGGCCCACGAGGGTGATCCCGCCGCCGATCGGGCGCAGCGGCACGACCTCGTCGGGGAACGCGGCATATGCCGCCGCGGTCATGCGCGCGAGGTCCTCGCGCGGGATGTCGGTCGCGAACAGGCCGATCACCTCGGCGGCCAGCTGCGGGTATGTCAGCGCGCGCCAGCGCTCGAGCGTCTCGCCGTCGACGCGGGGCATCTCCTCGGGCACCGCCAGCCCGCCGTCCGGCGCCAGGCCCTCCAGCAGCGTCTCGCGGTACGACAGCGGCTCGGAGCCGCCTCGGGTGGAGATGAACTGCACGGCGCTCCTCGGATCGGACGGGCTCGGACGTCCCATTCTGGCACGTGCCCGCCGGCGCCGAGTCAGTCCCCGAGCGCGGCGAGCCGCTCGGCCTCGTCCGCCTCGATGCAGGACTGGATGACGGGATCGAGCGCGCCGTTCATCACCTGGTCGAGGTTGTAGGCCTTGTAGCCGGTGCGGTGATCGGCGATGCGGTTCTCGGGGAAGTTGTAGGTGCGGATGCGCTCGGAGCGGTCCATGCCGCGGATCTGCGACTTGCGCGCATCGGCGGCGGCGGCCGCGAGCTCCTCCTGCTGCCGCGCGAGCAGCCGGGCGCGCAGCACGCGCATCGCCGCCTCGCGGTTCTGCAGCTGCGACTTCTCGTTCTGCATCGACACGACGATCCCGGTGGGCAGGTGCGTGATGCGCACGGCGGAATCGGTCGTGTTCACCGACTGCCCGCCGGGGCCGGACGAGCGGAACACGTCGATCTTCAGATCGTTGGGGTCGATCGCGATCTCCTCGGGCTCGTCCACCTCGGGGAAGACGAGCACGCCGGTGGTCGAGGTGTGGATGCGCCCCTGCGACTCGGTCGCCGGCACCCGCTGCACGCGGTGCACGCCGCCCTCGTACTTCAGATGCGCCCACACGCCCTGCGCGGGATCGCTCGACGAGCCCTTGAACGCCACCTGCACGTTCTTGAGGCCGCCGAGATCGGACTCGTCGCGCTCGATGATCTCGGCCTTCCAGCCCCGCGATGCCGCGTACTGCAGGTACATGCGCAGCAGGTCGGCCGCGAACAGCGCGCTCTCGGCTCCGCCCTCGCCGGCCTTGATCTCCATGATCACGTCGCGCGCGTCGTCGGGATCGCGCGGGATCAGCAGGCGCCGCAGCCGCTCCTGCGCCTCGGCGAGCCCGGCCTCCAGCGCGGGGATCTCCGCGGCGAACGCCTCGTCCTCGCGCGCGAGCTCGCGCGCCGCCTCGAGGTCCTCCCCCGCGGCGACCCACGCCTGATGCGCCGCCACGATGCGCGACAGCTCGGCGTATCGCCGGTTGACGCGCCTCGCCCGGGCGGCGTCGGCGTGCACCGCCGGGTCGGAGAGCTCCTCCTGCACCCGGCGGTGCTCGTCGATCAGCGCGTCGACGGACTCGAACATCCGCGGATCAGCGGATCTGGTTCTCGTCGCCCGACGAGCGCCCGCCCGTTGCGGGCATCGACTTCTGCATCTGGACGAGGAACTCGACGTTCGACTGCGTCTCCTTGAGCTTCTCGAGGATGACGCCCAGCGCGTGCTGCTGGTCCATGCCCGCGAGGGCGCGGCGCAGCTTCCACGTGATCTTGACCTCGTCGGGGCTCAGCAGCATCTCCTCGCGGCGCGTGCTCGACGCGTTGACGTCGACGGCCGGGAAGATGCGCTTGTCGGCGAGCTGGCGCGACAGGCGCAGCTCCATGTTGCCGGTGCCCTTGAACTCCTCGAAGATCACCTCGTCCATCTTGGAACCGGTCTCCACGAGCGCCGTGGCGAGGATCGTGAGCGATCCGCCGTTCTCGATGTTGCGCGCGGCACCGAAGAAGCGCTTCGGCGGGTACAGCGCCGACGCGTCGACGCCGCCCGAGAGCACGCGCCCCGAGGTGGGGGCCGAGACGTTGTACGCGCGGCTGAGGCGGGTGATCGAGTCGAGCAGCACCACCACGTCGCGGCCCAGCTCCACGAGGCGCTTGGCGCGCTCGATCGCGAGCTCGGCGACCGTGGTGTGGTCCTCCGCGGGGCGGTCGAAGGTCGAGGCGATGACCTCGCCCTTCACCGTGCGCTGCATGTCGGTGACCTCCTCGGGCCGCTCGTCGACGAGCACGACCATGAGGTGGACCTCGGGGTTGTTCTGCGCGATGGCGTTCGCGATCTGCTGCAGCACGATCGTCTTGCCCGCCTTCGGGGGCGCGACGATGAGGCCGCGCTGGCCCTTGCCGATCGGCGCGACGAGGTCGATGATCCGCTGCGTCAGCTTCTCGGGGGCCGTCTCCAGGCGCAGGCGGTCCTGCGGGTACAGCGGCGTGAGCTTGCCGAACTCCACGCGGTTCGCGGCGTCCTCGACCGACAGGCCGTTGATGGCGTCGACCTTGACGAGCGCGTTGTACTTCTGGCGGCCCTGCTGCTCGCCCTCACGGGGCTGCTTGATGGCGCCGACCACGGCGTCGCCCTTGCGCAGGTTGTACTTCTTGACCTGACCGAGCGAGACGTACACGTCCTGCTGGCCCGGCAGGTAGCCGGTGGTGCGCACGAACGCGTAGTTGTCGAGCACGTCGAGGATGCCGGCGATCGGGATGAGGACGTCGTCCTCGCCGATCTCGGGCTCGAACTCGTCGCCCTGCGCGCCGCGCGCACGCTTGTTGCGGCGCCCGCGGCCCTCCTCCTGCTGCGGCTGGGCGTGCGCGGCCGGCGCGGCCTCGGCGGCCTGGCCCTCCGCGCGGTTCTTGTTGCGGTTGCGGCTGCGCGAGCGGCTGCGGCGGCTGCGACCGTTGCCCTCCTCGCTCTCGCCCTCGCCCTGCTCGCCCTCGGCGGTCTGCGGCTCGGCGGCGGCCTCGGCCGTCTCGGCCGGCGTCGCGCTCGCGTCGGCCGCGGCGGGCTCGGCCTCGGCGGGGGCGGCCTCCTCGGCCGCGGGCTGCTCGGTGGCCTCGGTCTGCTCCTCGGCGGCGGCCTTGCCACGGCGGCGCGGGGCACGCTTCGGCTTCTGCGCCGGGGCCTCCTCGGCGGCCGGCTCCGCCTGCTCGGCGGTCTCGGTCTCGGCGACCTCGGTCGCGGCGGCCTCGGCTGCCGGCTCGGTCGTCTCGGCGGCCGACTCGATCGGCGCGTCCGCCGACGCGGCCTTGGCGCGGCGCGGCGCGCGCTTGCGCGGCGCCTTGGCCGGCGCCGCCTCGGGCTCGGCGGCCGGCTCGGCCTCGGGCTCGGCGGCGGCCGCGGGCTCGGCCACCGGCTCGGCCTCGGTGGCCTCGGGCTCGGTCTCAGCGGCCTCGGCTGCCGGCTGCGGCGCGGTGGTCTCGGGCGCGTCGACGGTCTCTTCGGCGGATGCGCCGAGGCTGTCGGACTCGGACGCCGCCACCGCGTCGTCCTGGACTTCGGAGATGGACTCCAACTTGACTCCTCATCGGGTCGTGGATGATTCAGCCACCGCAGGGGGATCCGTCAGAAGGATTCGCCATGCGCGCGCCACGTCGTGCGCCGACCTCCGGGTTGCCGCGCCGAAAGTGGAACGTACGGGCGGACGGTAGGGAGATCGTGCGGGGCTTCGCAGATGTGCGAGCGGATTCAGAATTCGTGCTCGAAGGCACCCTCCGCTATGTCCCTCACTGTACCACCCTTGAAATCGACGGCGAGCATGAGCGGCTCCCACGTCGTGTCGACGGCGCGCCGGGCGACCTCGACGGCCTCGAGCCGGCGGCCGGGCCCGTCGGCCAGGACGAGCACGCTCGGTCCGGCCCCGGAGACGACGGCCGCGAAGCCCTCGGCGCGCAGCGACTGGACCAGCCGGTGCGTCTCGGGCATGGCCTCGGCGCGATAGGTCTGATGCAGCTTGTCCTCCGTCGCTGACAGCAGCAGCTCGGGGCTCTGCATGAGCGCGGCGATCAGCAGGGCCGATCGCGACACGTTGAACACCGCGTCCGCGTGCGGCACCTGCGAGGGCTGCAGCCCGCGGGCCGCCGACGTCGACATCGTGGTCTCCGGCACGAACACGAGCGGCGAGACGCCGCGGTGCACCAGCAGCTTCTTGTGCTGCGGCACGCCGTTCTCCAGCCACGCGATCGTGAGCCCCCCGAACAGGGCGGGCGCGACGTTGTCGGGATGCCCCTCGAGCTCGGTCGCGAAGCGCAACAGGTCGGTGTCGGTCAGCTCCACGCGATCGGCCAGCAGCCCCTTGGCGGCCAGCACGCCGGCCGCGACGGCCGCGCCGGACGAGCCCAGCCCGCGGCCGTGCGGGATGCCGTTGTGCGCCTCGATCCGCAGCCCCGGCGCCTCGATGCCCACGGCCTCGTACACGTGCCACACGGATCGCGCGACGAGGTTGGACTCGTCGCGGGCGATCGACTCGGCGCCCGATCCCGACACGTCGATCCGCAGCTCGCCGCCCGGCAGCTCCTCGACGCGCAGCTCGTCGTACACGCTCAGCGCGAGGCCGAGCGTGTCGAATCCCGGCCCGAGGTTGGCGCTCGTGGCCGGCACGCGGATCGCCACCGCGCCGGGGCCCCAGTCGCCCCCGCTCACGCCCGCTCCCCCGCACGGCCCGGGGCGGCGGCGGCCCGACCGAACGGCGCCATCACTCGCCCTCCACCCGCAGCACCGACGCCACGCGCGCCACGGCGTCGCTCGCGGCCAGTCGCGCGACGACGTCGCTCAGCGCCTGCTCGCGCGCGCGGTGCGTGCCGATCACGAGCGTCGCGCGGCCCTGGTCGCCCTGCGTCTGGTCGACGGTGGCCACCGACACGCCGCCGTCGGCGAACAGCCCGGCGATCGTCGCGAGCACGCCCGGCTCGTCGGTCACCTCGAGGCGCACCTGGTAGCGCGTGAGGATGCGGCCGATCGGCGCGGTCGGCAGGTTCATGCGCGGCGACTCGCCGACGCCCACGCCGCCGGCGATGTGCCGGCGGGCGGCCGAGACGACGTCGCCCAGCACGGCGGAGGCGGTCTGCAGGCCGCCCGCGCCCGCGCCGTAGAACATGAGGGGCCCGGCCGCCGCGGCCTCCACGAACACGGCGTTGTTGCCGCCGTGCACGCTCGCCAGCGGGTGATCGCGCCCGATCAGCGCGGGGTACACGCGCACCGAGATCGACTCGTCGCCGTCGTCCTCGAGCCGCTCGCAGATCGCAAGCAGCTTCACGACGTAGCCGGCCTTGCGGGCCCCCTCGATCATCTCGGCGGTGACGTTCTCGATGCCCTCGCGGTGCACGTCGTCGAGCGAGACCTTGGTGTGGAACGCGAGGCTGGCGAGGATCGCCGCCTTCTGGGCCGCGTCGTAGCCCTCGAGGTCGAGGGTCGGGTCGGCCTCGAGGTAGCCGAGATCGGTGGCCAGCTGCTGGGCCTCCCGCGCGCTCAGGCCCTCGCGGTCCATCTTGTCGAGGATGAAGTTGGTGCTGCCGTTGACGATGCCGAAGATGCGCTGGATCCGGTCGCCGGCGAGCGAGTCCTTGAGGGGGCGGATGATCGGGATCGCGGCGGCGACGGCGGCCTCGTACGACACCGAGGCGCCCACCTGGTCGGCGGCGTCGAAGATCTCCGCGCCGTGGGTGGCCAGCAGCGCCTTGTTCCCCGTGACCACGTCCGCGCCGGAGCTCAGGGCCGTGAGCACGTGCGAGCGGGCGGGCTCGATGCCGCCCATCAGCTCGATCACGATGTCGCTGCCGACGATGAGGCTCTCGGCGTCGGTGGTGAGCAGCTCGCGCGGCAGGTCGACATCGCGCGGCGCGTCGACGTCGCGCACGGCGATGCCGGCGAGCTCGAGCTCCGCGCCCGAGCGCTCGGCGAGCTCCTCCCGATGCGTGAGCAGCAGGTGGGCCACCTGCGACCCGACGGACCCGGCGCCCAGGAGCGCCACGCGGAGCTTGCGCTGTTCGATCATTCGGTTACCTCATTCGTGGCCGCGACGCCCATGTCACGGGCGAGCAGATCATCGATCGTCTCGCCGCGCACGATCACGCGCGCGGTGCCCTGACGGAGCGCCACGACGGGCGGACGCGGAACGGCGTTGTAGTTGCTGGACAGGGAGTAGCAGTAGGCGCCGGTCGCCGCGACCGCGAGGAGGTCGCCCGGCGTGACGTCGGCGGGGAGGTACTCGGCGTCGACCACGATGTCGCCCGATTCGCAGTGCCGCCCGACCACGCGCGCCAGCGCCGGCGGCGCGTCGCTCGTGCGCGACGCGATCCGCGCCGAGTAGTCGGCGCCGTACAGGGCCGGGCGCGCGTTGTCGCTCATGCCGCCGTCGACGCTCACGTACAGGCGCGAGACCGCGTCGGTCGCCTGCACCGGCTTGACCGTCCCCACCTCGTAGAGCGTGATCCCCGCGCGCCCCACGATGGCGCGGCCGGGCTCGAACGCGACGTTCGGCACGGGGATGCCGCGCACCTCGCACTCGCGCGCGACGGCGCCGACGATGCCGTCGGCCAGCTTGGCGATCGGCGTCGGGTCGTCGGCGCGGGTGTAGGCGATGCCGAAGCCGCCGCCGAGGTTCAGCACGGGCACGTCGCCGTCCCGCAGCAGCTCGGCGTGGACCTCGATGACGCGCGCGGCGGACTCCGCGAAGCCGGCCGTCCCGAAGATCTGCGAGCCGATGTGGCAGTGCAGCCCCATGAACTCCAGCGACGGCAGCTCGCGGATGCGCGCCACCAGCTGCGGTGCCTGGTGCAGCGGCACGCCGAACTTCTGGTCCTCGTGGGCGGTAGCGAGGAAGTCGTGGGTCTCGGCGTGCACGCCGCTGGTGACCCGCAGGAGCACGCGCTGAACCACCCCGAGCCGGTCGGCGATCGCCGCCAGCCGCTCCACCTCAATGGGGCTGTCGATCACGACGGAGCCGACGCCCGCCGACACCGCGCGCTCGAGCTCGGCCATCGACTTGTTGTTGCCGTGCATGCCGAGGTGGAACGGGTCGGCGCCCGCCGCGAGCGCGATCGCCAGCTCTCCCCCGGTGGCGACGTCGACGGCGAGGCCCTCCTCGCGCACCCAGCGGACCACCTCGGTGGTGAGGAACGCCTTGCCCGCGTAGTACACCCGGGCGCGGGTGCCGTGCCGGGCCGCGGCGTCCCGGAAGGCCGCCAGCACCTCGCGCGCCCGCGCGCGGACGGCGTCCTCGTCGACCACGTACAGGGGCGTGCCGAACCGCTCGCGCAGGTCAGTCACCGGGACGCCGCCGATCGTCAGCACGCCGTCCGGATCGCGCGCGGCGCCCGCCGGCCACACCGATGCGACGAGGTCGTTCGGATCGTCCGGGACGACGAGCCACTCGGGCACGACGGCGCCTGCGGAGCTGTGGGAGGACACCCGATGAGTCTAAGTCGACGCGCGCACCGCGCCCGCGCGCGTTGGGCGCTATGCGCAGTCGCCCGGTCGCCGGAGCGCCGGATCGTTCAGGATCGCCCCGTCGATGCGGAAGCTGGCGAGCAGGCGATCGCTGTCGACGCGCACCGCCTCGAGCGCGACCCCGCGCGGCATGGCCTCGGCCAGGCACACGGGGATGGGGCGGGCGACGGCCTGCGGGGTGCCGCTCGGGAGCGCGTCGAGCTGGTCCCGCGTGAGGGTCCAGTCGCCGATCGTGACGCTCTCCGGCGCGAGCAGCAGCGAGCCGTCCGCCGCCGACGGCGTCAGGCTCATCGCCAGCGGGAGCCCCTGCCCGAGCACGGACAGCTCGCCGGAGACCTCGACGTGCGGCTCGGCGATCGCCACCCGCGCGGCCTCGCCGAGCTCCTGCCAGACCGAGCCGGCGCTCGCGCGGTCGAGGAGCGCCTCCATCGCGGCCGCGTCGAGGCGCGCCTGCGCCGTCGCGCCGTCGGCCGTCGCGCGGCGGACGTCGAGACGGCGGACCGCGATCGTGACGTCGGCGGTGACGCCCTCCACCCGGACGTCCGTGGCGGAGACCGTCGCCTCCCCGATCGTGCCGCCGATCAGCTGCGGCAGCACGAGACCGGGGATGTCGATCGCGATCGGTCCGGACGCCTCGATGCCCGCGCCGCGCACCGCCTCGTCCACGCGGTCGCGGATCACGGCGCGCGCGATCGCCTCCCCCGCCGCGAACGCGACGACGACCAGCCCCACGAGCACGGCGAGCGCGATCCACCCCCACCGGCGCCGCGGCGGGCGCGAGGCGGTGCCGGCGCTCATGGCCGGCCCGTCACATCCGCTCGGGCGCGCTGACGCCCAGCAGGCCCAGGCCGTTGCGGAGCACCTGCCCGGTGGCGTCGTTGAGCCACAGCCGCGTGCCGTGCACCGGCTCGACGGGCTCGTCGCCCTTCGGGGTGACGCGGCAGTTGTCGTACCAGCGGTGGTACAGGCCGGCGATCTCCTCGAGGTAGCGCGCCACGCGGTGCGGCTCGCGCTGCTCGGCGGCGAACGCCACGATGCGCGGGAACTCCTGGAGGGCGCCGAGCAGCGCGGCCTCCGTCTCGTGCGTGAGCAGCTCGGGCGCGAAGGTGTCGCGGGTCACCCCGGCGTCGGCGGCGTTGCGCGCGACGTTGTGGGTGCGGGCGTGCGCGTACTGCACGTAGAAGACGGGGTTGTCGTTGGTGCGCCGCTGCAGCACGTCGAGGTCGATGTCGAGGTTGGAGTCGGTGGAGCTGCGCACCAGGGCGTATCGGGCGGCGTCGACGCCGACGATCTCGACGAGGTCCTCGAGCGTGACGACCGTGCCGGCGCGCTTCGACATGCGCACCGGCTGGCCGTCGCGCACGAGGTTCACCATCTGGCCGATGAGGATCTGCAGGTTCACGCCCGGCTCGTCGCCGAACGCGGCGCACATCGCCATGAGCCGCTTGACGTAGCCGTGGTGATCGGCGCCGAGCATGATGATGCAGCGGTCGAAGCCCCGCTCGCGCTTGTCGAGGTAGTAGGCCAGGTCGCCGGAGATGTAGGCGGGCTTGCCGTCCGACTTGATGACGACGCGGTCCTTGTCGTCGCCGTAGTCGGTGGTGCGCAGCCACACGGCGCCGTCCTGCTCGAAGATCCGCCCCAGCTCGCGCAGGCGCTCCACGGCGCGCGCGACGGCGCCCGAGGTGTGCAGGTCGTTCTCGTGGAAGTACACGTCGAAGTCGACGCCGAAGTCGTGCAGGCTCTTCTTGATGTCGTCGAACATGAAGTCGACGCCCATCCGCCGGAAGGTCTCCTGCAGCTCCTCGGGCGACAGCGCGGCGAGGTCGCCGTCATACGCCGCGACGACGCGATCCGCGATGTCCGAGATGTAGGCCCCGCCGTAGCCGTCTTCCGGCGTCGGGTCACCCTTGTAGGCGGCGACCAGGCTGCGAGCGAAGCGGTCGATCTGCGCGCCGTGGTCGTTGAAGTAGTACTCCCGGGTGACGCTCGCACCCTGCGACTGCAGCAGGCGGGCGAGCGAGTCGCCGACCGCCGCCCAGCGGGTGCCCCCGAGGTGGATCGGGCCGGTCGGGTTCGCCGAGACGAACTCGAGGTTGATGTTCTGACCCGCGAACGCCTCGCCCGTGCCGTACGCGTCGCCGGCGTCGACGATCGTCTTCGCGAGCGCGCCGGCGGCGGCCGCGTCGAGGCGGATGTTGATGAAGCCGGGCCCGGCGACCTCGACACCGGCGACGCCGTCGACGGCCGCGAGCCCGTCGGCGATCTCCTGCGCGAGCTCGCGCGGGTTCGCGCCCAGCCGCTTGGCGAGCTTCATGGCCGTGTTCGTCGCCCAGTCGCCGTGCTCCCGGTTCTTCGGACGCTCGAACGCGATGTCCGAGGCGGTGAGCCCGAGCTCCTCGCCCGGTCGGCGTCGCTCTGCGATCGGCGTGAGGACGGCGAGCAGAGCGGCGGCGAGGGCGTCGGGAGTCATAGGGGCCCAGTCTAGTTGCGCGTCGGCGCCGCATCCTGTGCGCGCGATCGCAATGCAAAGACCCCGTTGCAAACACTCCTTTGCATCCGCTACGGTGAGGGCATGCCCGGTTCACACGGCACGAGAGGACCCGCCATGATCGCGATCGGCACGCCGCTGCCCTACGCGGCCCGTCCCACCCGCCTCGATCGGTTCCTCCTCGGGGCCGGCCGCACCCTGACGACGATCGGCCGCCGCCTCGTCGCCGCGCAGACGGCGCGGATCTCCCGCCGCGCCGCGCGTGGGGCGACGCCCGCCGCCGCCCACCGCGACGCGGCTGCGGAGCGCATCCGCGACAACGCCGCGCAGGTCAGCCCGCTCGCCCTGCGCTGATCGATACGGTCGATCCATGAGCGATCCCGCACGCGACGAGGCCGGCTTCTCCGCGCCCGACGCCCTCACCCCCGAGCGGTTGCGCGGGCTCTCCCACCCCCTCCGCGTCCGGATCCTGACGATCCTGCAGGCGCGCGGCGCGCTCACGGCGACCGGCCTGGCCCGGCTCGTGGGCGAGTCGAGCGGATCGACCAGCTACCACCTGCGCCAGCTCGCCCGGCACGGGTTCGTGAACGAGGTCGAGGGTCGGGGCACCGCGCGCGAGCGCTGGTGGGAGGCCGCGCGCGGCGGCTTCACGATCAGCCCCGACGCCGCCGACGACGTCGGCACGGCGTCGGCGAAGAACATGGTCAACGCGGAGTTCGAGCGCGCCCGCCAGGAGAACATCTGGCGGGTGCTGCGGTGGACGCCCGACCAGAGCGCGGACGCCGAGGAGTGGCGCGACGCCGTCACGCTGCGCACCAGCCACCTGTTCGCGACCCCGGCGCAGATGCGCGCGCTGATCGCCGCGGTGAACCGGTTCATCGACGAGCAGACGGAGGGCCTGCGCGACCAGGAGGGCACCCCGGGCGCGCGCCCGGTCGAGGTGCACTTCAACGCCCTGCCCGTGCTCGAGGACGACGCGCGCTGAGGCGACGGGCCGCGCCGCGATCGATAGCCTCGACGCATGCAGGTCTGCCTCGCCTCCACCTCCCCCGCCCGCCTCATGCTCATGCGCCAGGTCGGCATCGAGCCGCGCCTGGAATCCCCGCGCGTGGACGAGGAGGCCGAGATCGCCGCGATCGAGGCGGCCGAGGCCCGCACGCTGCCGCCCGCCGAGCACGTGCTCGTGCTCGCGCGCCGCAAGGCGGCCGACGTGGCCGATCGGCTGGCGGCGGCCGCCTTCGACGGCCTCGTCATCGGCGGCGACTCGATGTTCGCGCTCGACGGCGTCGTCTACGGCAAGCCCCACACGGCCGAGAACGCCACGGCGCGCTGGCGCGACATGCGCGGGCGCACGGGCGTGCTGCACTCCGGTCACAGCGTGATCCGGGTCGCCCCGGGCGCCGCTCCGCGCGAGGCGCACGCCGTGGCGGAGGCGGCCGTCACGTTCGCGGCGGACGTCACCGATGCCGAGATCGAGGCGTACGTCGCCACGGGCGAGCCGCTGCACGTGGCGGGCGCGTTCACGGTCGACAGCCTCGGCGGCGCGTTCATCGAGCGCGTCGACGGCGACCCGTCCACGGTCGTCGGCATGTCGCTGTCGACCGTGCGCCGGCTCGTCCGCGAGCTCGGCGTGGACTGGCCGAGCCTCTGGAATCGCGCCACCGCGTGACCGGCGGGACCGGTCCGCGGCGGGGCATGGTAGGGATCCCGACACGATTCACCGGGTTTGCTGTAGGAGTCACTCAAAGCCCGACGGCCGGCCAAAACTAGGCTGAAATCCATGTCCGAACGCCGTGCGCTCCGCAAGGTCCTCATCGCCAACCGCGGCGAGATCGCCGTCCGCATCATCCGCGCCGCGCGCGACGCCGGCCTCGGATCGGTCGCCGTCTACGCCGATCAGGACCGCGACGCGCTGCACGCCAAGCTCGCCGACGAGGCCTACGCCCTGGGCGGCGAGACGAGCGCCGACACGTACCTGCGCATCGACAAGATCCTCGCCGTCGCCCGCCGCTCCGGCGCCGACGCCGTCCACCCCGGCTACGGCTTCCTCGCCGAGAACGCGGACTTCGCCCGCGCGGTGACCGACGCCGGCCTCATCTGGATCGGCCCGTCGCCCGAGGCGATCGAGGCGCTCGGCGACAAGGTGACCGCCCGTCACGTCGCGGAGAAGGTCGGCGCGCCCCTCGCGCCGGGCACGCCCGGGCCGGTCGACACGGCCGAGGAGGTCGTCGCGTTCGCGAAGGAGGTCGGCCTGCCGATCGCCATCAAGGCGGCCTACGGCGGCGGCGGGCGCGGGCTCAAGGTGGCGCGCACGCTCGAGGAGATCCCCGAGCTGTTCGAGTCGGCCACGCGCGAGGCGATCGCGGCGTTCGGCCGGGGCGAGTGCTTCGTCGAGAAGTACCTCGACAAGCCGCGTCACGTCGAGACGCAGTGCCTCGCCGACGCGGCGGGCAACGTCGTCGTGATCTCCACGCGCGACTGCTCGCTGCAGCGCCGCCACCAGAAGCTCGTCGAGGAGGCGCCCGCGCCGTTCCTCACCGAGGAACAGAACCGCATCCTGTACGACGCCTCCAAGGCGATCCTGCGCGAGGTGGGCTACACGGGCGCCGGCACCTGCGAGTTCCTCATCGGCGCCGACGGCACGATCTCGTTCCTCGAGGTGAACACGCGCCTGCAGGTCGAGCACCCGGTCTCCGAGGAGGTCACCGGCATCGACCTCGTGCGCGAGCAGTTCCGCATCGCCGCCGGCGGCACGATCGACTACGACGACCCGACGCCGCAGGGCCACTCGATCGAGTTCCGCATCAACGGCGAGGACCCCGGCCGCGGCTTCCTGCCGCAGCCCGGCCCCATCCACGTGTTCAAGACGTTCGGCGGCCCCGGCATCCGCCTCGACTCCGGCGTGACGGCGGGCGACGCCGTCAGCGGCGCGTTCGACTCGCTGCTGGCGAAGATCATCGTCACGGGCAAGGATCGCGACGAGGCGCTCGAGCGCGCCCGTCGCGCCCTCGACGAGTTCGAGGTCGCGGGCCTGCCCACCGTGCTGCCCTTCCACCGCAAGGTGGTGCGCGAGCCCGCGTTCACCGCGCAGGACGGCGAGTTCGGCGTGTACACGCGCTGGATCGAGACGGAGTTCGTCAACGACATCCCCGCCTGGGACGGCGAGCCGGAGCCCCTGCCCGCCCCCGTCGGCCGCCACACGGTGGTCGTCGAGGTGGCCGGCAAGCGCCTCGAGGTGAGCCTTCCCGACCGCCTCGCCGCGCCCGCGGCGGCCGGTCGTCCCGCGGTCGCTCCCCCGTCGCGACGGTCGCACACCGCGACCGTCACGACCGGCGCATCGGGCGACGCCGTGAAGTCGCCCATGCAGGCCACCGTCGTGAAGGTGGCGGTCGAGGAGGGCCAGTCCGTCGTCAAGGGCGACCTCGTGGTCGTGCTCGAGGCGATGAAGATGGAGCAGCCGCTCCAGGCCCACAAGGACGGCGTCATCTCCGCGATCGACGCGACCCCCGGCGCCACCGTGCCGGCCGGACACCAGCTGCTGCAGATCGTCTGATCCGTGCACGGCGAAGGCCCCCGCCTCCGGTCGCGGGGGCCTTCGCCGTCGGGGCGGGCGATCAGCCGAAGGCGCGATCGAACCCGAGGCTGCGCGCGATGATGCCGAGCTGGACCTCCGTCGAGCCCTCGCCGATCGTGAGGATGCGGGCGTCGCGATAGTGACGGGCCACCGGGTTCTCGTTCATGAACCCCCAGCCGCCGCAGATCTGCGTGGCGTCGGCGGCGTTGGCCACCGCCGCCTCGGAGCCGATGAGCTTGGCGAGGGCCGCCTCGGTCGTGAACGGCAGGCCGGCGTCGATGCGGCGCGCGGCCTCGTGCATCACGGCGCGGGCGCCGGCGACCCGGGCCTGCATGCGCGCGAGCGTGAACGCGATGTGCTGGTTGTCGCCGATCGGCCGGCCGAACACGACCCGCTTCTTCGCATACCGCACCGCCTCCTCGAGGCACCCCTGCGCGGCGCCGACGCACAGCGCCGCGAACGCGACGCGGCCCTCGTCGAGGACGGAGAGGAAGTTCGAGAAGCCGCGGCCGCGCTCGCCGAGCAGGTTCTCCTCCGGCACGCGCACGTCCTCGAACACGAGCGGATGCGTGTCGGAGGTGTGCCAGCCCACCTTGTCGTAGGCGGGCAGGGCCCGGAACCCCGGCGTCGGCACCGGCACGATGATCGACGACAGCTCGGGCTTGCGGGCGCCGTCCGCGCCGCGCCGCTCCCCCGTCACGGCCGTCACCGTGACCATGCTCGTGATCGGCGTGCCGGAGTTGGTGATGTACTGCTTCGTCCCGTCGATGTGCCACCAGCCGTCCTCGAGCCGCGCGGTGGTGCGCGTCGCGCCGGCGTCCGACCCGGCGTCGGCCTCCGTGAGACCGAACGCCGCGAGGTTCTCGCCGCGCGCGAGCGGCGGCAGGTACTCGCGCCGCTGCCGCTCCGTGCCGAAGCGGTAGATCGGCATCGCGCCGAGGCCGAGCCCGGCCTCGAGCGTCACGGCGATGGACTGGTCCACGCGCGCGAGCTGCTCCACCGCGACGCACAGGTGCAGGTACGACTTGCCCTGGCCGTCGTACTCCTCGGGGATCGGCAGGCCGAACAGGCCCATGCGGCCCATCTCGCGGATGATCTCGATCGGCAGGCGCCGCTCGGTGTCGTACTGGTACGCGGCCGGCGCGACGACGTCGTCGGCGAACTCGCGCACGCGGTGGGCGAGCTCCTGCAGCTCGGGCTCGAGCATCTCGGTGCCGGGCACCGGCGTCCGGGTGGGCGTGATGATCGACATCGTCGTCTCCTTTCACGGGGCGGCGCTCGTGGCGCCGCCGTCGGCGCGCGCGAGGATGCCGCGCGCGTGGCTGAGGACCGGCTCGTCGACCATGCGGCCGTCGAACCGGAAGACGCCGCGCCCCTCCGCCGCGGCGTCACGGGCGGCGGCGAGCACGCCGCGCGCCCAGCGGACCTCATCCGGCGAGGGCGCGAACGCGGCGCGGATGGGCGCGACGTGGGACGGGTGGATCGCCGCCTTCGCCGCGAACCCGCTCGCGGCGGCGTCCTCCGCCTCCGCGCGGCAGCCCGCGACGTCGCCGATGTCGAGGTGCACGGCGTCGATCGCGTCCTTCCCCGCGGCGCCCGCCGCCAGCAGCACCGCGGAGCGGGCATGCCGGGCGACGTCGCGGTAGGCGCCCGTCGCGTCGCGGCTGGACGTGCCGCCGAGCGAGGCGAGGAGATCCTCCGCGCCCCACATCAGCGCGACCACGCGCTGGGAGGCGGCGATCGCGGCGGCGTTCACGACGCCCCGCGCCGTCTCGCACAGCGCGACGACGTCGAGGTCGCCGAGCGCGTCGACGTCCGCCGCGCTCTCGGTCTTGGCGAGCATCACGACGCGGTACGGCGATCGGCGCACGGCCGCCAGGTCGTCGGCGAGCAGGCCCGAGCGGGCGTCGTTCACGCGCACGATGGTGCGCGCCGGGTCCAGGCGCGACGCGGCGACCGCCTCGCGCGCCGCCCGCTTGGCGCCGGGCGCCACGGCGTCCTCCAGATCGAGGACGACGGCGTCGGCGCGCTCGGCGGCCTTGGCGAACCGGTCGGCGCGGTCGCCGGGACAGAACAGGATCGCCGGCCCGAACCGGCCGCCGGCGGTCATTCCGGCCGCCCCTGCATGAGCACGGCGCGCACCGCGCGGGCCACGATCACCCCGTCCTGATTGCGGCCGATGTGCTCGAGCGTCACGACGCCCTGCCCGGGCCGCGAGCGCGACGCGCGGGTCTCGACCACGCGGGTCTCGCCGTACAGCGTGTCGCCGTGATGCATCGGCGCCGGGAACGACACCTCGGAGAAGCCGAGGTTGGCGACGATCGTGCCGTTGGTGAGCTGCCCGGTCGACATGCCGACGATCGTCGCGAGCGTGAGCATCGAGTTCACCAGGCGCTGTCCGAACTCCGTCTGCGCCGCCCAGTGCGCGTCCAGGTGCAGGGCCTGCGTGTTCATCGTCATGGTGGTGAACAGCACGTCGTCGGCCTCCGTGATCGTGCGCCCGGGCCGGTGCTCGTAGACCACGCCCGTCTCGAACTCGTCGAACCACAGCCCGCGCTGCGTGATGCGCCGCTCCTCGGTCATCCGTCCGCCTCCTGCGTCTTCTCCACGGTCGCGAGCTGCTGCCCGCGCACGACGTTCTCGCCCACGGCGACCGCCAGGCGCACGATGCCGGCGGCGGGCGCGCGGACGAGGTGCTCCATCTTCATGGCCTCCACGCTCACGATCGCGGCGCCCTCGTCCACCGCGTCGCCGTCGGCGGCGTGCACGGCGACGACCGCCCCCGGCATCGGCGAGACGAGCACGGGCGACGACGCCCGGCGCGCCCGGCGGGCGGGGACGGGGCGCGCGACGCGGTGATCGCCGTCCGGCCCGAGCACCCACAGCGCGGCGCCGCCCGGCTCCGCGACCACCTCGAGGCCGGCGGCCTCGCTCACGCGCACGTCGCCTCCCCCGTCGCCCCGCGCCACGGCGGCGATCGCGCGATCGGGGTCGACCGTCACCGTCGCGACCCCGTCACCGTCCTGATACCGCAGCGTCGCGCCCACCGGTCCCGACGGCCGCCACCCGTCGGCGCGCCACGCCCCCGCGGCGGGCGGGAGGTCGTGGAGCGCGCAGGCGACGAGGGCCGCATCCGGCACGCGCGAGGCGGACAGCGTCGCCACCTCCCGGTCGACCAGCCCCGTGTCGAGATCGCCCGCGACGACCTCCGGCACGGCGAGGAGGCGACGCAGGAACGCCCCGTTGGTCACCACGCCGGGCAGGTGCGTCTCGCCGAGCGCGTCGCGCAGCGCGGCGACCGCCTCCGCCCGCGTCGGCGCATGTGCCATCACCTTGGCGAGCATCGGGTCGTAGTGCGCGCCGACGACCGTGCCGGCCTCGACGCCGGCGTCGACCCGCGCCCCGGCCGGCCAGCGCGCGTCGATCAGGCGCCCGCCGGTGGGCAGGAACCCCGCCGCCGGGTCCTCCGCGTAGATCCGCGCCTCGATCGCGTGACCCGACAGCACCACGTCCTCCTGCGCGAGGGCGAGACGCTCGCCCGCCGCCACCCGCAGCTGCTGCTCGACGAGGTCGACGCCGGTGACGAGCTCGGTCACGCCGTGCTCCACCTGCAGTCGCGTGTTCATCTCGATGAAGAACGGCTCCTCGGGCTGGGACGCCGACACGATGAACTCGACGGTGCCGGCGCCGGTGTAGCCGACCGCACGGGCGGCCTCGCACGCGGCCCGGCCGATCCGCTCCCGCTGGGCGGGGGTGAGCAGCGGGCTGGGCGCCTCCTCGATGATCTTCTGGTGCCGCCGCTGCAGCGAGCAGTCGCGCTCGCCGAGGTGGATCACGGCGCCGTGCGCGTCGGCGAGCACCTGCACCTCGATGTGGCGCGGCTCGGCGATGAAGCGCTCGACGAACAGCGCGTCGTCGCCGAACGCGGCCCGCGCCTCGCGGCGCGCCTGAGCGAGCACGGCCGGCAGCTCCTCCGCCCGGTCGACGCGGTGCATGCCCTTGCCGCCGCCCCCGGCCGACGGCTTGACCAGCACGGGGTAGCCCACGCGCGCCGCCCCCGCGATGAGCGCGTCGTCGTCGAGCCCGGATCGGGCGAGCCCCGGCACCGTCGGCACCCCGCGCGCCTCCACGGTGGCGCGCGCGCGGATCTTGTCGCCCATCGTCTCGATCGCCGCGGCGGGTGGCCCGATGAACGTCACCCCCGCCGCAGCGCACGCGCGGGCGAAGTCGGCGTTCTCCGACAGGAAGCCGTAGCCGGGGTGGATCGCCTGCGCGCCCGCCGCGAGCGCGGCGGCGATCACCGCCTCGCCGTCGAGGTACGAGCGCCGCGCGTCGGCGGGGCCGATCCGCACGGCGGTCGTGGCGGCGCGCACGTGGGGCGCGTCGGCGTCGGCGTCGGAGTACACCGCGACCGACGCGATGCCGAGCCGGTCGAGGGTGCGCACGATGCGCAGCGCGATCTCGCCGCGGTTGGCGATGAGGACCCGTTCGAACATCGCCATCACATCCGGAACACGCCGTAGCGGACATCGGGCAGCGGGGCCTGACCGGCGACGTCGAGGGCGAGCCCCAGCACGCGGCGCGTGTCGGCGGGGTCGATGACGCCGTCGTCCCACAGCCGCGCCGTCGAGTAGTAGGGCGACCCCTGACGCTCGTAGCGCTCGCGGATCGGCACCTCGAACGCGGCCTGCTCCTCGGCGCTCCACGTCGCGCCGTCGGCCTCCAGCTGATCGCGCTTGACCGTCGACAGCACGCTCGCTGCCTGCGGGCCGCCCATCACCGACACCCGCGCGTTCGGCCACAGCCACAGGAACCGCGGATCGAACGCGCGGCCGCACATCGAGTACGTCCCCGCCCCGAACGACCCGCCGACGACGACCGTGAGCTTCGGCACGCGCGCGCAGGAGACCGCGGTGACCATCTTGGCCCCGTGCTTGGCGATCCCGCCGCGCTCGTACTCGGCGCCGACCATGAAGCCCGTGATGTTCTGCAGGAAGACGAGCGGGATGCCGCGCTGATCGCACAGCTCGATGAAGTGGGCGCCCTTGAGGGCGCTCTCCGAGAACAGCACGCCGTTGTTGGCGACGATGCCCACCGGGTGACCGTGGATGCGCGCGAAGCCCGTCACGAGCGTCGCGCCGTAGCCCGCCTTGAACTCGTGGAACGCGCTGCCGTCGACGATCCGCGCGATGATCTCGCGCACGTCGTACGGCGTCTGCAGGTCGACCGGGATCGCGGCGGCCAGCGTGCCGGGGTCGACGAGGGGCGCCTCGACGGGCTGCACCGGCCACGGCGGCGCGGGGCTCGGCGGGAGCGTCGCGACGATGTCGCGCACGATGCCGAGCGCGTGCTCGTCAGAGTCGGCCAGGTGGTCCGCCACGCCCGACACCGTGGTGTGCAGCTCGCCGCCGCCGAGGTCCTCCGCCGAGACGACCTCGCCAGTGGCCGCCTTCACGAGCGGCGGGCCGCCCAGGAAGATCGTGCCCTGCTCCGCGACGATCACGGTCTCGTCGCTCATGGCCGGCACGTAGGCGCCGCCGGCGGTCGACGATCCCATCACGCACGCGATCTGCGGGATCCCGGCCGCGCTCATGGTCGCCTGGTTGTAGAAGATCCGGCCGAAGTGCTCGCGATCGGGGAAGACCTCGTCCTGCAGCGGCAGGAACGCGCCGCCCGAGTCGACGAGACTGATGCAGGGCAGGCGGTTCTCGCGCGCGATCTGCTGCGCGCGCAGGTGCTTCTTCACCGTGAGCGGGTAGTACGTGCCGCCCTTGACCGTGGCGTCGTTCGCGATGATCATGCAGCGCCGGCCCGACACCAGCCCGATGCCGGTGATGATCCCCGCCCCGGGCGCCTCGTCGTCGTACATCCCGTTCGCGGCGAGCGGCGACAGCTCGAGGAAGGGGCTGCCCGCGTCGAGCAGCCGGTCGACGCGCTCGCGCGGCAGGAGCTTGCCGCGCGCGGTGTGGCGCTCGCGGGCGCGCGGCGGACCGCCGAGGGCGCTCGCGCGCAGCCGCTCGCGCAGCTCGGCCACGAGCCGTCCCATCGCCTCCGCGCGCGCGACGCCCTCCGCCCCGCCCGGGTCGATCGCCGTCGTGAGCCGCTCCATCACCACCCCCTCGCCGTCCTGCGTGCCGTCCGCGTCAGCCGCGCGCCAGCGCGAGCGCCGGCCGCTCCAGGAGCTGGCCGATGTCGCGCAGGAACGCGCTCGCCTCGCGCCCGTCGATCACGCGGTGGTCGAACGACACCGTGAGCGTCACGACCTCCCGCAGCGCGATCTCGCCCTCGTGCTCCCACGGCATGCGCCGCACCGCGCCGAGGGCCACGATCGCCGACTGCCCGGGGGTCAGCAGCGGAATGCCGCCGTCGACGCCGAAGACGCCGACGTTCGTGATCGTCAGGGTCGACGACGTCAGCGCCTCGACGCCGATCGAGCCGTCGCGCGCCGCGGCCACCCGCGAGGCGATCGCCGCGGCGAGCTCGGTCGCGTCGAGGCGGTCGGCGTCGTCGACGCTCGCCACGACGAGTCCGCGCTCGGTCGACACCGCGATGCCGAGGTTGATCCGCTCGTGGAACTCGATCTCCTCCGCGTCGGCGTGGAGCGTGGCGTTCGCGCCGGGCGTGCGCCGGGCGGCGAGGACGACCGCGCGGCCGACGAGCGACAGCAGGGTCGGCGCGGGTGCGCCACCGGCCCCGAGATCGCGCACGAGGCGCAGCGTCTCGGTGACGTCCACCTGCAGGAAGCAGGCGGCGTGCGGGACGGCGAGCGCCGCCGTCATCGCCTTCGCCGTCTGCTTGCGCAGGCCGGTCACCCGCTCGCGCCGCGACGCCCGCTCGGCCCGCGCGCCGGCGGCGCGGTCCAGGTCGGCGCGCGTCACGACGCCGTTCTCGCCCGTGGGCGTCACGGTGGCGAGGTCGATGCCGCGCTCCTTCGCGAGCCGGCGCACCGGCGGGTACGCCCGCGCCGGCTGCCGCGCCTCGCGCACGAACGGCTGCTGCTCGAACGTGCGCGGCGCCCGGGTGGGCCGGCGGTCGCCCGCGACGGTGACCGATCCCACGAGCACCGCGACGCGCTCGTCGGCGCGCTCCGGCTCCGTCGCCTCCGCATCGCCCGGTTCGGCGGCGCCGCTCGCGGCCGGTTCGGGAGCCGACTCGGCAGCGCCCGGGTCGGGGGCGACCGGTTCGCCCGTCGCGTCCGCGGGGGCCGCCGGGGCCTCTCCATCGGAGGCGGCGGATGACGCCGCGGCGGGCTCCGCGTCGTCCGATCGCCCGCCGGGCGCGCCCGGCTCGCCCTCCACGTCGTACTCGATGAGCGGGGCGCCGACCTCGAGCGTCTCCCCCTCGGCGGCGCACAGGCGGCGGACGACGCCCGCGTACGGGCTCGGCAGATCGACCACGGCCTTGGCGGTCTCCACCTCCGCGATCACCTGGTTCAGCGCGACCACGTCGCCCTCCGCGACCTTCCAGCTCACCAGCTCGCTCTCGGTGAGGCCCTCGCCCAGGTCGGGCAGCCGGAACACGACGGTCATCGCGCACCTCCCGCGAGCGCGGCGGCGAGCGCCCCGTCGTCGAGCAGGCTGCGCGACGAGCGCCGCCCGAGCGTGCGGTCGACCGCGTCCAGGATCCGGTCCAGGCCGGGCAGATGATGGCGCTCCAGCGCGGACGGCGGGTAGGGGATGTCGTAGCCCGTCACCCGCTCCGGCGCCGCCTCGAGCGCGCCGAACGCGCGCTCGATCACGCTCGTGATGACCTCGCTCGACACCGACGCCTCGGCCGGCGCCTCGTGCGCCACGACGAGCCGGCCGGTCCGCTCGACGCTGCCGACGATCGTGTCGACGTCGATCGGCGAGATCGAGCGGAGGTCGATCACCTCGATCTCGATCCCCTCGTCGGCGGCGGCCGTCGCCGCCTCCAGCGCCGTCTGCACGACCGGCCCGTAGGTGACGAGCGTGACGTCCCGTCCGCGCGTGAGCACCTGCGCCGAGTCCAGGTCGCGCCGCACAGTCACGTCGACCTGTCCCTTGGACCAGTACCGCGCCTTCGGTTCCAGGAACACCACCGGATCGTCGCTCGCGATGGCGGCCCGCAGCGTGGAGTACGCCTCCTGCGGGCTCGACGCCGTCACGACGCGCAGGCCCGGCGTGTGCGCGAAGTACGCCTCCGGCGACTCGCCGTGGTGCTCCACCGAGCCGATTCCGCCCCCGTACGGCAGCCGGATCGTGATCGGCATGCGCACGCGACCGCGCGTGCGCGCGTGCAGGCGCCACCTGCGCCACGATCTGGTCCATGGCGGGGAACACGAAGCCGTCGAACTGGATCTCCACCACGGGGCGCGCGCCCCGGTAGGCCATCCCGACCGCCGTGCCGACGATCGCCGACTCCGCCAGCGGCGAGTCGATCACCCGGTCGGCGCCGAACCGGGCCTGCAGCCCGTCCGTCACCCGGAACACGCCGCCGAGGGTACCGATGTCCTCGCCCATCAGCACCACCCCGGGGTCCGCCTCGAGCGCGTCGCCGAGGGCGAGGCCGATCGCGCGGCCGAGGGTGAGCGTCTCGGCGGTCATCGCGCACCCGCAATGCTGCGCAGGAACGCCGCGTGCTCGGCCCGCTGGCGCTCGAGGCGCCGCGTGGGGGCGACATAGACGTGGTCGAACATGGTCTCCGGCGCGGGCGTCTCGGCGCCCGCCGCGCCCGCGCGCACCTGCGCGGCGATCGCGTCGCACCGGATCCGCGCCTCCTCGCGGATGCGCTCGGCGGGGGCGCCGATCCGCTCGAGGTGCCGACCGAGGCGCTCGATCGGGTCCCGTCGCGCCCACGCGGCCACCTCGGCGTCGTCCCGGTACCGGGTGGGGTCATCGGTCGTGGTGTGCGGCCCCATCCGGTAGGTGACGGCCTCGATGAACGTCGGCCCGCCGCCGGTCCGCGCGCGATCGGCCGCGATCCGCACGGCCGCCAGCACCGCGAGCACGTCGTTGCCGTCGACCCGCAGGGCGGGGATGCCGAACCCGGTCGCCCGCAGCGCCAGCGCCGTCTCGGACTGCACCCGCACGGGCTCGGAGATGGCGTACTGGTTGTTCTGGCAGAAGAACACGACCGGCGCCTGGAAGGAGCTGGCGAACACCATCGCCTCGCTCACGTCGCCCTCGCTCGTGGCGCCGTCGCCGAGGAACGCCAGCGCGATGTCGGCGCCGCCCGCGCGGCGCGCGGCCATCGCGTAGCCCGTGGCGTGCAGCGTCTGCGCGCCGATGATGATCTGCGTGGCGGCGAGCCGCTGCGCGAACGGGTCCCACCCCGACAGCGCCGTGCCCCGCCACACCGACATCACCTCGCCGGCGTCCGCGCCGCGCAACAGGGCGAGCGCGTGCTCGCGGTACGTGGGGAACAGGAAGTCGTCGTCGCGCACGCCGCGGAGGGCGCCGACCTGCGCGGCCTCCTGACCCCGCAGCGGCGGCCACAGCACCAGCTCGCCCTGGCGGGCGAGGGCGAACGCCTCCTCGTCGGCGCGGCGCAGCACCGACATCTCGACGAAGAGGTCCGTCAGAACCGACTCGTCGACGCCCGCGAGCTCGTCGTCGAGGATCGGGTTCGGACGGCGCGAACCGTCCGCATCGAGCACGCCGAGCGGGGCGTCGAGCCCCTCGATCAGCTCGCTCCGGGGTGCGGGCATGGCGATCGACATGTGCGGAACCTCCTTGTTCGCGCAGCGCTTCGTGGGCGCCTGGTGTCGTCCTGGTCCGGACACGCCACACGTTACGCCCGCCCGTCAGAGCGAGCAATGGGATCGCGCAATCGAGAGCAGAATGCTCACCTCGACCGCGTCGGCCGTGGAAGAACCGGGCGCAAGGACCGTCCGCGCGGGTGCCTGCCGGGCCTCGTGCTCAGCCCCGCGCCGGGCGTCGGCGGGGCGTCAGAACACGCCGCGCTGGTTGATGCCGTGCATGGCGCGGGCGGCGTCGGCCACCGACGTCGTGAGCGACGGGTAGGCCGCGAAGACGCGCGCCACCTGATCCACCGTGAGGCGCCGGTCCACGGCGATCGCGATCGGGAAGATCAGCTCGCTCGCCTTCGGGGCCACCACCACGCCGCCGATGATCGTGCCCGACACGTCGCGCGCGAACAGCTTCACGAAGCCGTCCTTGACGCCCATCATCTTCGCGCGCGGGTTGGCCTCGAGCGGGATCTTGTACTCGACCGCCCCCTCGGGCGACGTCCAGCCCACCGTCGCGATCTCGGGGCTCGTGAAGATGTTGGACGCGATCTTGCGCTCCGAGAACGGGATCACCGCGTCGCCCATCGCGTGGAACACGGCCGTGCGCCCGAGCATCGAGGCCACCGAGGCGAGCGGGACGAGGTTGGTGCAGTCGCCCACGGCGTAGATGTTGGGGACGGAGGTGCGCCCCACCTTGTTCACGAGGATGTGGCCGGACTCCGCCAGCTGCACGCCGGCCGACTCGAGGCCGATGTCCTTCGTGTTCGGCACCGAGCCGACGGCCATGAGGCAGTGCGACCCCTCCACGGTGGACCCGTCGGAGAGCGTCACGATCACGCCGCTGCCGGTGTTCTCCACCTTGTCGGCGCGCGACTTCGACAGCAGCTTCATGCCGCCGCGCTTGAACACCTTCTCCAGGACCTTGGCGGCATCGGGGTCCTCCCCCGGCAGCACCTGCTCGCGGCTCGAGACGAGCGTGACCTGCGAGCCGAGGTTCATGTACGCGGAGGCGAACTCGGCGCCCGTCACGCCGGAGCCGACGACGATGAGGTGCTCGGGCACCGCCGGCAGGTCGTAGAGCTGCTTCCAGGTGAGGATGCGATCGCCGTCCGGCTTGGCCGACGGCAGCTCGCGCGGCGACGCGCCCACCGAGAGCACGAACGTGTCGGCCTCGATGCGGTCGAAGTCGGTGCCGCCGGGGCCCGTCGACACCACCACGGCACTGTCGCCCTCGAGGCGGCCGTGGCCGGAGATGATCGTCACGCCCGCGTCGATCAGCTGCTCGCGCATGTCCTCGGACTGCTGCCCGGCCAGCGCGAGGATGCGCTTGTTGACCGCCAGCAGGTTGATCGCCGTCTCCGGCTTGAGGGGCTTGCCGTTCTCGCCCTTGGCGTAGAACTGCACGCCGAGCTCGCTCGCGTCGCCGATCGCGCGCGCCGCGTCGGCCGTGGCGATGAGCGTCTTCGACGGCACGACATCGGTCAGCACCGCCGATCCGCCCACGCCCGTGCTCTCGATGAGGGTGACCTCGGCGCCCAGCAGCGCGCCGGCCAGGGCCGCCTCGAAGCCGCCCGGCCCGCCGCCGATGATCGCGATCCGCTGCTTGCGCTCGAAGTCGAAGCTCATGGCTCCATTCTTGCCCACCGGGGCCGTGCCGCCGAACTATCCTCGTGGCATGAGTCATCCCCTCGACCCGCCCGCCGATCCGTTCGACGTCGCGCGGCGCGCCGCCGACGACATCGCGCGCCTCACGGGGATGCCCCGCCACGACCTCGCAGTGACGCTCGGCAGCGGCTGGGGCAAGGCCGCCGATCTCATCGGCGAGACCGTCGCGACCGTTCCGGCGACCGAGGTCACGGGCTTCTCCAGGCCCGCCCTGGAGGGCCACGTCGGAACGCTCCGCAGCGTGCGCACCGCCGCGGGGGCGCACGTGCTCGTCATCGGCGCGCGCACCCACTACTACGAGGGACACGGCGTGCGGCGCGTGGTGCACAGCGTCCGGACCGCGGCCGCCGCGGGCGCGCGGATCATGGTGCTCACCAACGGCGCCGGCGGCATCCGCGAGACCTGGACGCCGGGTCAGCCCGTGCTGATCAGCGACCACATCAACCTCACCGGCGACACGCCGCTGGAGGGCGCCACCTTCATCGACATGACGGATCTCTACGCCGAGCGCCTGCGCGCCATCGCGCGCGAGGTCGACGCGACCCTCGACGAGGGCGTGTACTGCCAGTTCCGCGGGCCGCAGTACGAGACGCCCGCCGAGGTGCGCATGGCGAAGGCGATCGGCGGCGACATCGTCGGCATGTCGACGGCGCTCGAGGCGATCGCCGCGCGGCAGGCCGGGCTCGAGGTGCTCGGCTTCTCGCTCATCACCAACCTGGCGGCCGGGATCTCCCCCACGCCCCTCAGCCACGCCGAGGTGATCGAGGCCGGCCAGGCCGCCGAGGCGCGCATCTCGCGCCTGCTGGCCGAGGTGATCGGGCGGATCGCGTGAGCGGCCCCGATCGCGTGAGCGGCCCGGATCGCGTCCTCGACGAGGCGCGCGCCTGGCTGGCGCAGGACCCCGACCCCGCGACGAGCGCGGAGCTGGCGGCGCTGATCGCGTCGGCATCGAACGGCGAGCCCGGCGCCCGCGCGGAGCTCGAGAGCCGCTTCGCGGGTCGGCTGCAGTTCGGCACCGCGGGGCTGCGGGCCGAGCTCGGCGCGGGCCCGATGCGCATGAACCGGGTGGTCGTGGCACAGGCGGCGGCGGGCCTTGCCGCCTACCTGCGCGAGAAGATCACCGACCGCGCCCCGCTGGTGGTGATCGGCTACGACGGGCGGCGCAATTCCGGCGTGTTCGCCCACGACTCGGCCGAGCTGTTCGCGGGCGCGGGCGTGCGCACCGTGCTGCTGCCGCGCCTGCTGCCGACCCCCGTTCTCGCGTTCGCCGTGCGCCGGCTCGGCGCCGACGCCGGTGTCATGGTGACCGCCAGCCACAATCCGCCGAACGACAACGGCTACAAGGTGTACCTGGGCGGCGCCGACGCCGGCTCGCAGATCGTGCCGCCGGCCGACGGCGAGATCGCGGCGCACATCGCGCGCGTGGCGGCGGCGCCGATCACGCAGCTGCCGCGCTCCGGCGACATCGAGATCGCGCCCGAGTCGCTCATCGACGACTACGTGGCGGCCACGGCCGCGGTGGCACCCGCGCCGGAGTCCGCCGCCGGCATGAGGTGGGCGTACACCGCGATGCACGGCGTCGGGTGGGAGACGTTCGCGCGCGTGCTCGACGCCGCCGGCTATCCGCGCCCCGCGCTGACCGCCGCGCAGCTCGAGCCCGACGGCACGTTCCCCACGCTCGCCTTCCCCAACCCCGAGGAGCCGGGGGCCCTCGACCTCGCCTTCCGCACCGCCACCGAATCCGGGGCGGAGTTCGTCATCGCGCACGATCCGGACGCCGATCGCCTGGGCGTGGCGATCCCCGACGGCGACGGCTGGCGCCGGCTGACCGGGAACGAGATCGGGCTGCTGCTCGGCCGGCGCGCGGCGCGCGCGGCGGCCGGGACGGCGGGGGCGGCGCTGGCGTGCTCGCTCGTCTCGTCGCCGGGGCTCGGCGCGATCGCCGAGCGCTACGGGCTCGACTTCCACGAGACCCTCACGGGCTTCAAGTGGATCTCGCGCGCGCCCGGGCTGGTGTTCGGGTTCGAGGAGGCGCTGGGCTACCTCGTC